>JADMIO011618360.1_pt1 | contig 105267 bp, 48 predicted proteins | sample 8958161 | NCBI WGS metagenome assembly JADMIO01 (sample SAMN16585339, study PRJNA669376) | soil metagenome | isolation source: Crop rotation soil | place: USA: Cullars Rotation, Alabama | collected 2011 | reverse complement strand
GCCGCGACTTCAAGTCACGTGAATTCCAAGCTTCGGATCCCACTGTGCTGGAAAGGAATTTCCCGGGGTATGTAATGCAATCATTAGCCTTATTAACTACTATTTACATCGCAGGTGAAAATATTTTTGCTTTTAAATTAAAGCAACCCAGGGTTGTGGCTGTTTTTATCTTTGGATTAATTCACGGATTTAGTATGTCAGCCAATTTAAAAGAAAATGCATTACCTGAGCATTTCTTTACAAAGTCATTATTTATGTATAATGTAGGTATTGAATTAGCAATTGCTTGTTTTGCCATTCCTGCCTTTTTATTATTGGTGAAATTTGCTTCAGGGAAACCTTACAGTAAGACTATTTTTAATATTATTTCAGGGGCATTGATCCTGGCAGCTGGTTATCTGACATATCATCAACTATTGCTTTCTAACTAATTTATTGATCAATGATTAGCTAAGACATCTGCTATATGCATTGTCTTAAGAGGAAGATTTTTGTTTTTGATGTAGCCATCCAAGTGCATCAAACAACTTATATCTGTAGAAATAATATATTCTGCACCGGTAGCTAAAGCATTGTTCACTTTTTGATCGGCCATACTAATGGAGATTGCTTCAAACTTAACAGCAAAGCTTCCTCCAAAACCACAGCAGGTCTCTACATCATTCATTTCAACTAATTCAAGGCCTTTCACATGACTTAACAGTCTACGAGGGCCTTCTTTTATTTTACATTCTCTAAGAGCAGCACAACTATCATGATAAGTAGCTTTTGCTTTTAATGTGGCGCCGAAGTTTTCTATTTTTAAAATATCAGTTAAAAATTCAGTGAATTCATATATGCGGTTACTCAGATCTTTTACAAGATTATGCTGAGAAGAATTTTCAAATAACTTGGCATAATAATTTCTTACGAAACCAACACAACTTGCGCTGGGCGCAACTATATAATCTGCGCCTTCAAAGTCCTGTAAAAATTTAGAACATACGGTTCTTGCTTCATCCCAATACCCTGCATTGAAAGCCGGTTGGCCACAACAGGTTTGATTTGTATTGTAAACAACATCACAAGCAGCTTTCTCTAAAACCTTTACCATGTTAAAGGCAGTTTGCGGATATAGCTGATCAATGAAGCAAGGGATAAATATTTGAACTCTCATTTTATTTTCTGATGATATTAAAGATAGCAAAACTAATTACTTAGCGCTATCATTTTTAATGCAGTTACAGCAGCTTCTTCTCCTTTATGGCCATGCTTTCCTCCTACTCTTTCATCAATCTGTTGCTGGTTGTCTACAGTTAAAATTCCAAAAATAGTTGGTACGGGAAGGATTAGATTTAACTGTACAATCCCATCTGTAACAGCTTTACACACATAATCAAAATGTGGCGTATCGCCACGTAATACGCAACCTAGAGCGATAAATGCAGCAGGTTTTTTCGCAGCCTTTTCCCAGCTATTTTTTATTCCGAAAGGGATTTCAAATGCGCCGGGAACAGTTACAATTTTATACGCAACTTTATTTTCATTTAATATTTTGATACAACCTTCTTGCAATTTATTGATCGTGTCTGCATTCCATTCAGTACGCACAATAACTACACAGGCATCCTTTGGTAGTTGGATGCCTGTTGTAGAATATAAATTTTCTGTTGATATTGCCATATTAGTTTGTTACTCCCAATTTAGCTAAATATTTATCTACTTCATTAGCTTGTGAGCTTTTTGGATAATCAGCTTTCAATTTTTGTAATAGATCGATTGCGTCTTTTGGTTTACCAATTTTATCAGCAAATTTAGCAGCCTGGAATAAATACATAGAAGACATAAATTCATCTTTCTCATTTACAGAAGCTGCTTTTTTATAATATTCCAAAGCTTCGTCATTTTTGTTAAGTTCTGCATTTGCATCACCTATCATTGAGTAAGCGGTGGTTTGAACTTGTGTAGCGCTAGATGAAAATTCTTTCAAATATTTAATAGCATTTGCAAAATCACCATTATGTAAATAACATGCACCGGTAATATAATTTGCAGTATTGGCAACACTGGTACCGTCATATTCTTTTGCAATTTTCAAAGTACCAATAAAACCGTTTCCTCCATTTAAAACAAGATTAATAGAATCTTTACTAAAGCCGTTTTGAGTCATTTTATCAAAAATCTGTTCAGACGGAAAAATAGCATCTGCAGCTTTTGCTTCTTTAGGAGCAATGATCAAATTCTTATAACCCAACCAGCCCAAAACTAATATTATCACCGCACTACCTATGTAAATAATAGGTTTGCTGAATTTTGACCAAAAATCTTTTGCTTTCGCAACTGCTTCATTTGTTTCTACAGTTGTTGCAACTGTTGCTTTCGTCTCTGCCATTTTTATTTTTATTTAGTAATATATTTTTATTATTTATGGATATCTAAGTACATCAAATTCTCCTTCGGTGATTGTTATGATCTCATCATCAGAAGAATTATATAAATAATTACCAGTTAAGGTTCCTTTTAATCTTGTACTGGTTATTGATGTAAGATGAATAGTAAATGCAGGATAATCTGTTCTTGTAGGAGCCATATCATACATACTAAATAAATGCAAACTAGAGGCAGCATCTACATAACTATAATCTATACTAGTACCTGGGTAAGTTCCTACGGGTAAACTTGTACTATGTACTTGCACAGCCATTGAAAACTGACCTTTTGGTGCTGCATCCTGTGTTACTACATCAAAATCTGTATAGGTAGCATCTCCGAGATCGGGGCCTAATTCGCCAACGGCAGCGTACGTTACCCAAATCCCGTTTTGCTTAAGTTTCAAATAAGAAGAACCTGATGTCGTTCCTGAACTTTCTTTTTTACAAGAATACAAAGAAACAATTACTGAAAGCATTAAAAAAGACCGCATTACTAGTTTCATTATGGTATATTTTAGGTAAAAAAACAAATTAATCCATAATAAACGGATAGTCCTGTTGCACATATACATCCTTTAGTAACTCATCTTCTCCCGGCCATGGGCTTTCTTCTGCAAAATCAACACTTTCCTGCACCTGAGTTTTTACTCTTTCCACGATCACTTCTATCTCTGCATCGGTTACTTTATATTGATCTTTTAATACATTCAACACATGCTCAATAGGATCCTTATCTTTATATTCTTCTAATTCTTCCTTTGTACGATATTTCTGTGGATCACTCATACTGTGACCTTTATAACGGTATGTTTTAATTTCAAGTAAAGTAGGGCCGCCTTTTTCTCTAGCTCTGTTTACTGCTCTTAAAACACCATTATGTACTTCTTCTGGACTCATACCATCGATGCTATCGCTAGGCATATCATAGGCATCTCCCAATTTATAAATATCCAATACATTACTTGTACGAGCCACTGAAGTTCCCATTGCATAATGATTGTTTTCACAAATGAAAACTACCGGCAATTTCCAAAGCATGGCCATATTGAAAGTTTCATGCAACATACCTTGACGAGATGCACCATCACCAAAAAAGCAAAGTGCTACATGATCTGTTCCTTTATATTTTTCTGCAAATGCCAAACCAGCACCTGTCCCAATTTGAGCACCAACAATACCGTGGCCACCAAAAAATCCTACATCTACACCAAAAAGGTGCATACTTCCACCCTTTCCTTTACTGCAACCAGTAGCTTTACCATACAATTCAGCCATGCTGGATTTTGGTGTAACACCTTTTGCAATAGCCAAGGCATGACATCTGTAGGCCGTAATAAATTTATCTTCTACATTGGTTGCAGTCATACAACCAGCCGCCACCGCTTCTTGTCCGATATATAAATGACAAAAACCACGGATCTTTTGCATTCCGTACAATTGCCCGACTTTCTCTTCGAAGCGGCGCAATAAAAGCATTAATTCATACCAATACAGGTAAGTCTCTTTTGAAAATTTTGTAGCCAATGGGATATAGTTTTAGGACCGCAAAGATAAGGGTTTTCAGTTTTCAGATTATAGTTTTTAGTTAGGAGTTTTTTTGACTTATCAATGCCTAATTATAGTCAAATTCATAGTATTTTGCAGGTCAATGCCCACTTTACATAAAATAACCCTCACACAGTTTAAGAATTACCCTTTTGCATCTTTTGATTTCACCGAAAGAGTCGTAGGTATTTGTGGCTTGAACGGAAAAGGTAAAACCAATTTATTGGATGCGATCTATTATCTATGTTTTACCAAAAGCTATTTCTCAAAAACAGATGCTTTAAATACTTTATTTAACAAAGATGGATTTAGATTAGAAGGTAAAATGGCAAATGATAATATTGTTTGCATTTATAGAGGCGCTGGAAAAAAAGAAATTTTATTAAATGATGTTGAGTATGAAAAATTTTCTCATCATATAGGTAAGTTCCCGTGTGTAATGATTGCGCCGGATGATATTGAATTGATAACAGAAGGCAGCGAAGGACGAAGAACATTTATAGATACAATTCTATGCCAGATGGATGCAGATTATTTACAGAACCTGATCATCTATACCAAAGTATTACAACAACGTAACAGTTTGTTAAAGCGTTTTGCGGAACAGGGAAAAACTGATTGGAATTTGCTGGAAGTGTTGGATGAACAATTGATACAGCCGGGTAAATATATTTATGCCAAACGAAAAGATTTTACTCAACAATTAATTCCTTTGGTGCAAAAGTTTTATCAACAAATTGCACAAGTGGAAGAAGTTGTTACACTGCAATATGAAAGCCAGTTGAATAATAATTCATTTGAGTCTGTGCTGAATCAATTTAGAGAAAAGGATTTTATTTTGCAACGCAGCAATGGTGGTATTCATAAAGATGATATTATTATTCAATTGAATGGGCAGGTGTTTAAAAATATTGCATCACAAGGGCAAAGAAAAAGTTTATTGTTTGCATTAAAATTAGCTGAATTCGAATTATTAAAAGCGAATAAAGGTTTTGCTCCTCTCCTTTTGTTGGATGATGTTTTTGAAAAACTAGATGATAACCGTATGCAAAATTTATTACATTGGGTCTGTAATGAAAATGATGGGCAGGTCTTTATTACTGATACACATAGAGATAGATTGGAAGCAGCATTTATTGAGTTAGATACAAGTTATCAAATAATTGAATTGTGATGGGAACACTGATTCCAATTATTTTAACTGATAAGAACTGATTTATCTGTAAAATCCGTTCTTATCCGCATCATCCGTGTTTCTATCTAATTTTAATCAATTAATTTTACACCATGGGAGAATTTTCAATGCAAGATGCGATGAGGGAATTTTTAAAGAAAAGCCGTTTAAAAAATGGCATTCAAGCTTTAAAAATAGAAGATGTGTGGGAAGAGATAATGGGTAAAACAATTGCTAAATACACTGATAAAATTCAGATCATTAATCATACGCTTTTTATTACGTCTCAGGTAGCTCCACTAAAAAATGAATTGCTTTTTCAAAAAGAAAAAATTATAGAAAGAGTGAATGATGCTTTAGGAGAAAAGATCGTAAAAGATGTGGTGATAAAATAATTATTTTATTTTAAGACAAATAATACATCCTACAAAATAAGCCAGTATATCTTTCCAATCAAAAGTGGAACCTAATACAATTGATGCAAGCCTGTTATTCTGTAGGCCCAATAATCTTACAAAATTAAATGCCTGCAAAATTTCTATACAACAAGCAAAAATAAAAACAGCCAATGCTATTTTTTTATGATCAGCTTTGATAAAAGTGCTAACAAAACAATAGATCAATATCACTACCAATACATCCCCGATAAATCCTCTGATGAATGGATCATGTAAATATTTTGCGATTAGTATCTCAATAAAGAAAATAAAAACAAATGCAATGAAATAAGAAATTTTAAAGGTGACTATTTTCATTTGTAAATATTATGTTCTCACTCTTGGATCTACAATTCTATATAAAACATCCGCCAGCATATTTACCAAAATAAAAATACAGGCACTTAATAATACGGAACCCATTACTACAGGATAATCTAATTTTTCTAATGCATCTACCGTGATCTTGCCTATCCCCTGCCATCCAAAAATATATTCAACAAAAAAAGCACCGGCCAATAATTCAGCAAACCATCCTGTAATAGCGGTGATCACAGGATTTAATGCATTGCGTAACGCATGTTTAAATATCACTGTATTTTTATTTAGGCCTTTTGCATAAGCAGTACGAATATAATCCTGGTTCAGCACATCCAGCATTGAGCTACGTGTAAGTTGTGTAATGATCGCTAATGGCCTAATGCCTAATGTGAATGCAGGAAGAATTAAATTTTTTAAAGTGATATATTTTTCACCTGTCACTTCATCTACTTCAAACCAACTGCCTGTTAAATTCAATCCTGTATAAGGATGTAAAATAATGCCGAAGAAATAAGCGATCAATATCGCCATAAAAAAAGATGGGGCTGATATGCCGGCAATACTTGTAAATACAGCACTTGTATCAAACGATGTTCCCTTTTTTACTGCAGCTAAAACTCCTAATAGAATACCAAAAAATGTTGCAAATAACATTGCTGTTACAGCCAATAATAATGTTCCGGGTAAAGCTTCCAGTAAAACTGTTCCTACATTTTTTTTGGTTTGATAACTTTTACGCAAATAAGGAAATTTTAATCCAAGTTTTGTTTCTCCACCAATGAACAAACCTTTCAATTCCTTTTTTTCAATATCATTTTTAGAATGAATACAGATCGGCGAAACATCATTGAGATAAAGAAAAAATTGTTTCCATTTTGGTTGATCGAGGTAAAGATCCTTCCGAATATTATCCATTGTTCTTTTGTCACCGCTTTGTCCTACGATCATTTTTGCAGGATCACCAAATCCCTGGAACATAATAAATACTATCACTACCACACCAAGCAGTACTAACAATGAATAGAATGTTTTCTTTAGCATAGCTATTTTACAATGGCTTTGGTTATATCCTCTCCTCCCCATTTGTTTTGAACGATAGGACCCTTCATCAAATACAAAGTGATATTATTTCGGGAAGCTGTTTTAAGGGCTGTAGCATCGCATGTCAAAATAGGAATATTTACATTCTTACCTTCCATACCCATGTAAAATCTTTCCTCTACATTTTTTCTATCAGCAGTAACTATATAAACTTGTTTGCCTTGTTGTGTTGCAGCCGATACTACTCTTTGATCTTCTGTCCAATTTGATGGAAAAAGCGAAACATCTTTGATAAATAATAAATAATATTCTTTTGGTTGAGACAATATACTTTCTGTAACATCAGCACCTGACGAATCAGTTAGAGAAAAATCACTGATCAACGGTACATTGTTTTTTCCTTTCTGAACCAATGTTTGTTTACGATCAACGTATGTCCAGGTGCTGTCAGGTATTTTATCTGTTGTGAAATCTTTTTGTTCTGTTCCTTTTTTGTAAGTGAAAAGATATTCATATTTATCCGGCACAGCATCTGCAGGCATTTCTCTTAATTTCAAAATATCATTTCCTATTTTATATGGAAGGCAATCCCTGGCAGGCAAATGTTTTACAACATATATCTGTAAATAAACTGTTGCAATAGTAGCAAGCGTAACAATAAAAAAGGAAACAATATTATTAAAGAGCGGCGTAATATATTTTTGTTTGGCTAAAAGAAGAATGACCAATATCAATAGAAAAATGTCTTTTGAAAAAGTTTGTATGGGTGTAAGTGGAATACAATCGCCGAAGCAACCACAAGCTCTGATCTTACCACTAAATAAAACATAGCTGGTAAGGAAAGTAAAAAATAGCATCAATAAAAATAAAATGGATAAAGTGAGTTTCTTTTTCCATCCCAACAATAAAGCAACACCTACTGCCACTTCTAATGTGATCATGATCACGGAGAATAAATAGCTATGACCATGAAGCCAGTTCATCAAAGACGGCATGTATTTATCAGATGCCCATACTTCAAAGAACTCCTGCATTTTATAACTGAGCCCTAATGGATCAATTGCTTTTACCAATCCTGAAAAAATAAATAAGCAGCCTACAATTATTCTAGCGATGTTTACAATAACTTTCATTTGTAAAAAATAGTTTTAGTGTTTTCCTTCCTCAATTAATATTAATGCGAATGCAGAATAGTTAATAATATCGAAATAATTTGCATCAATACCTTCACTCATCAATGTTTTACCATCGTTTAACAATATTTGTTTGATGCGTAATAATTTGGCCAATGTCAGATCAACAAAACTCTCCTGGCTCATTTCTCTCCATGCTTCACCATAATCATGGTTTTTATCCATCATTAATTTTTTAGCGATGCCAACTTTTTCATTATAGCGTTTTTCTACTTCTTCAACGGGCAAGTCTTCCACTTCATCATCATTGATATCTAGTTGTATCAATCCAATAATAGCATAGTTCAGCATGCCTTTGAATTCACTCAGGATATCATCACCTATTTTCTGCTCCCCTTTTTCTTGTATGGTTCGGATGCGTTTTGCTTTGATGTAGATCTGATCAACCACAGAAATAGTACGGTATACTCTCCATGAGGTACCATAATCTTTAGTTTTCTTTAAAAAGATGTCTTCGCAAGATTGTATTGCCTTATCGTATTGTTCGTTGGTATTCATTCTCTATTTTTGTTATTGCCAAAATTAATTGATTATAACCGATGTACACACTTAACTGTAAAGGAAAATTATTGGTCATTGATAAACCCCTTATCATGGGTATTATCAATGTTACGCCGGATTCATTTTACAAAGGGAACATAAATGATGATATTGTTGCTATAGCAGGTAAAATGATTGCTGATGGTGCTCATATACTTGATCTGGGTGGACAAAGTACCCGGCCCAAAAGTATTCGTATATCGGTTGAAGAAGAATTGAGCAGGGTTATTCCGGCTATTGAAAATATACACTGTACCTATCCTGATGCTATTCTTTCCATAGATACCTATTATAGTAAAGTAGCCAAAGCTGCGGTACATGCCGGAGCATCTATTGTAAATGATATCAGTGCAGGAAATATGGATAGTGAAATGATACCTACCGTAGCTGCATTAAAAGTTCCTTATATCTGCATGCACATGCAAGGTACACCTGATACTATGCAGCAGCATACTCAATACACTGATCTTATAAAAACAGTGACAGAGTTTTTTATTGAGAAATTAGATGAATGTAAAAAAGCTGGTATCATTGATTTAATTCTTGATCCTGGTTTTGGGTTTAGTAAAACAATTGAACAAAATTTTCAGTTGCTTAAAAATCTATCTTCTTTAAAGATATTAGATAGGCCCATATTAGGAGGCCTTTCAAGAAAAAGCATGATCTGGAAAACTTTATCCATTACACCTGAGCAAGGATTAAACGGTACTGCTGCATTAAATACTATTGCATTGATGAACGGAGCCTCACTGTTACGGGTACATGATGTAAAAGAAGCGAAAGAAATAATTGACCTGATGCAGGTTTACAATAACGCATAAAAAAATCGTCCTGCTTTAACAGGACGATTTTCTATTTAATATCTAATTAATTATTTTTTTTGGCTGGCAGAATCTTTTTGTTTTTGCATTGCATCCATCATTTTTTTCTGCATGTCTTCATATTTTTTTCTATCTGCTTCAGCCTCTGCTTTTGCTTGTGCAGCAGAAATTACATCAACTACTTCAATGTCAAAATATAAATTATCATTTGGCTTGATCTTTCCGCCACCGCCTCCACGAGGACCATATCCTAAAGCTGAAGGAATATAGAATCTAGCTTTAGCTCCTTTCTTTAATAAAGATAAACCATCAGGCCATCCTTTAATAACGCCACCACCTGGAGCCATGCTAATTTTGATCGGTTCAACATGATTAAATGCAGGGTCAGTATTTGAATCAAATAATTCATTTGAACCTAATACTTTACCTGAGTAATTTACTTTTACTACTTTACTTGTATCGATCGCATCACCAGTTCCCGGAGATAAAATTTGAACGTATGTTCCTTCTGGAGCTTTTTTAACTGAATCAATTTTATTTTTTGCAAAATATTCAGTCAATACTTTATCATCTTTTGCCAGTTGTGCAATCGCTTTAACTGAATCTTTTACTCTTACAATCTCAACTTGAGATTTTCTTGCACTATCCGCTTGTTCTTTTGTTGCAAAAAGATTAACGATCTTAATACTCATGATCAGGAATTGACCTTTTTTAAAGAATGGTGGTGTATTGCCATGCTTCATTAAACTATCCGATAATTGTTTTACGATCACACTATCCCCGTTCCTTACCTGCGAAAATATTTTATAATATACCGGTGGTAATGCTTGTGAATCCAGAGGAATGATCTGGTTTCCGAAATCTTTTGAAGATTCTAAGACCGTATCAAGATTGGTTCCTTTATACGATTGCGTATATCTTATTTCAAAAAAATCGCCATTTTTTATTTTTTCACCTTTATTATCAGAAATGATCCTGTACAAAATACCTTCTTTGGTCTTTTTAAAATTATTACATCCTGCCATTACAACGGCAAAACATGCAAATGCATAAACAATTCTTTTCATTTTTTTTATTTTAAAATTGATAATTACTTAATTGATCTTTGTTCTCTTTCATGGCTTCAATAAACTTTGCAACAACAGCATCTAAAGGCTCTTTGCTTTGTCCGCCTGCTGCATTAAAATGACCACCGCCATTAAAATATTTTCTGGCAAATGTATTTACATCAAAATCACCTTTGCTTCTAAAAGAACTTTTGCGTTCATCACCTCTATCGATGATGATAGCCGCTAATTTTATTCCCTGTATACTTAATGGGTAATTTACTAACCCTTCCGTATCCCCACTTTTAATATTGAATTTGATCAGATCCTGTTGAGGTATAGCGATCAAAGCAGTATTATATTCATAAAATATCTGCATTCTATTTAACAATACATTTCCAATAAATTTAAATCTATTCTCTAAAAAATTATCAAATAATTCTTCATGAACACGACTATGATTTAATCCTTTGTCTTTTAATGTTGCCACCATTCTATGTACATCACCGCTGGTAGATGGGAATCGGAATGAGCCGGTGTCTGTCATCACGCCTGCGTATAAACATTCTGCTACTTCTTCATTTATTTTATCGACATTACCTGATGCAACAATAAAATCATACACCATTTCACAGGTGGAACTTTTAGTTGTATCACTTACACCGTAGGCAAATTTTTCAACCTGAGGTTCCTGGTGATGATCGATCAAAATTCTTAGAGCAGTTGCATTGCCCAATTTTTCTTCCATTCTTTTTGTTCTGACCAATGTATTGAAATCTAAACAAAATATCCAATCTGCATTATCTATGATAACATTTGCTTTTTCTGTTTGAGATTCGTAATCGATCACAGATTTTGTATCGGGCATCCAGTTTAAAAAACTTGCCCAATTAGTGGGTGAAATAACCGTAACGGTATGACCGAACTGTTTTAAAAAATGGTATAGTCCTAAAGAAGATCCCATTGCATCGCCATCAGGTTTCTGATGAGTGGTGATCACCACTTTTTTAGGTTGGGACAACAAAGGAAATATTTGATTTATTGACTGCATGAGCGGCGGCAAAAGTAGATGTAATTGCCCAATTAGCCAATTCATTCATAATATTAGTTTATGTAATTGTGTAACAGGTACATTTTGTATCTTTGCGCCTCAAAAAAAATAATATGAGCAATAGAACATTTACGATGATCAAGCCCGATGCGACTGAAAAGGGACATACAGGCGCTATTTTAGCGCAAATTAACAAAGCCGGCTTTAGAATAGCAGCAATGAAAATGTTGCACCTAAGTGAAGAAAAAGCAGGTGAATTTTATGCCATTCATAAAGAAAGGCCTTTTTTTGGTGAGCTAGTAGAATTCATGAGTCGTGGCCCAATTACCGCCGCTATTTTAGAAAAAGACAATGCGGTAGAAGATTTCAGAACATTGATCGGAGCAACTAATCCTGCCCAGGCCGCTGAAGGCACAATACGCAAATTGTTTGCCGCATCAATTGGTGAAAATGCCATTCACGGAAGTGATAGTGATGCAAATGCCTTGATCGAAGGGGATTTTTTCTTTAGTAAATTAGAACAATTTTAATTTTTCATAAGATAAAAAGGCTGCAATAATGCAGCCTTTTATATTTTATACTTCTCCATGAAGTGGTATTCGCTCTACTTTAGTCCTTTCTTCAGGTGTCAGGTTATTATACCAACTTTGCATTGACCCCAGATCACTTTTTTCCATAAATCTTCTAAGATTTTTAATAAGCGCTGATTGTATCTCATACCGCACTGATGCGTCTGCTACTTCATACTTTTTAATTTTTCGGTTAAATTTTAATGCATTTAATATACCTCGACCTTTTTTGGGTACCACGAAATATTTATACAGATCAATAAAAAGCCAAAATAGTAAAATAAGGATCAGTATCCATTCAGCCAGATCCCATTGCTCTCCGGTAAGTTTTGCTTTATAAAATGGATTGAATAATATCACACCTAAAAAAGCCAATAAACAGGAAAAATATTTATTCTGTCTTCCTGCGATAAAAGCAATGAATATGAAGAGTATAAAACTAACTCTGCGTTGATGCAGATAGTACATATAGGGCATTCCTTCTGTAAGTGCGATCTTAAATAATATCAGCAGAATTATTTTAGAAAAGACAGTGATCTTAAAATCAATATTTCTATACATCTTTATAGGAACTTTTATTTATCAACTAAATTAAGGTAAATAATAAAATTAAAATAATATAAAAAGCCACTAAAGTATAGTGGCTTTTTAAAATGTAGTTTTCCAATATTTTAATTGACTATTTGAACATAGTCAGGAATTCGAAAAGTTTTTCCTGATACAACGGTTAATGTAGCTCCCGGTGAAAGTTTATAATATTTATTAAGAACGCACTCTCCTCCAATAACAGGATCAATAATTATTTGAGAACCTGCTGTTACCGAATCTGGCGGGACTAAACTGTTTTGCCAATTAGAGGCTACATCCCAATTACCGTTTCCTGTAAATGTGTATGTTGTAGAAGATAAAACAGGAGTTGTTTCAAAAGCGCCAATATCTAAAGCTGTTCCATTAAAAGGAATACCATTATTTGCGTCATGATAAAAAATAGATGATAAAGAAACTCCGGCATCGATATAAGAAGATGCTGGTGAGGTTTGCAAATGCATGTATTGATTAGTGAATGAAGGTAAACTTCCATCCAAACTTCTCATCGCTGTGGCCCCTGTAGAATCTAATGAGATAAAATTTGTGCTGGTAGTGCTTTTTACAAACCTGTTACCACTACTATCAATAGGTGTACTGGTTGGTGTAGTTCCTGCTGTTCGGATAGCCACTCCTTTTGACCCAAGCGATAAATTATTTTTCATAACTAAAACAGCACCGGTAGCGTATATAACACCTGTGCTTTTAAATCCATAATCCACATCACCATTGCTGTGTGCTGAACAATTATAAATATAAATTGAACCGGCATTATTATTTTGATCAAAACCTTTTGCTTTATTTCTGAAGGATAAGCATTTTGTCAAGACAAAATTATGTGCTTCGTCTTTAAGATCACTTCCTCCTGTTTTAAATCCATTACCATTTTCTGATGTGGTTGTTGATCCATCCAACCAATAATAACCATTATGAAAAGCCCAACAATCTTCTAAGATCGTTGTTTTACCATCCGGGTAAGTTGACGTAGATTTAAGATAACCATCCCATCCATCATCAGAATTCATCCATGCTCTGCAACCTCTAAAGATCACACTATCTCCAACATCTAATTTAGGAGCAAATCCATCGGCATTTCCACCCAATGTAGTTGTACCTGCACCCAGATCAGCGTTTTCGTACGAATCACAATTCAGGATCAAGCAATGATGAGAACCCGACCGTATCTGTAAACCGGTATCACGGTTACGGGTAAATGAACAAAATTCTATCTTATCATGATGAGATACATTATAGATTAGCATTCCATTATCACCAGCCCCTTTTATCACTAAACCAAACAGATCCAAATAACTTACAGCTTTTAATTGTATACCAATATTTCCACTTACCACAGGCATACTCGAAAAATCGAAAATAGGTCTGGAGTTAGCATCTATCAGGTCAGGCTTATAAGCCGTAATAACTAGATGCTTAGCTGCATTTCCTGATTTACTTATTGTGATGGTCGAAGAAACACTATAGGTGCCCGATCTTATAAAAATAGTATCGCCTCCTGTTAATGTCTTACTAAGGGCTTTTGTCAATGTTGCAAATGGGCTTGCTAAAGTCCCCGTATTGGCATCATTACCGGAAGTTGAAACATAATAATTAGTTGAAAAAGCAGTATTAGAAAGGAAAAATTGCAGTAAAAATAAAATACTAAGTAATCTAAATTTCATAATCGCAAGCTATTTATCATTTTCAAGAGCATATTGTCTTAAAAAACGTTGCCCAAATTACATCCAAAATGATGCCCCAATCTGCTTTTAAGCTCATTTATTTACGCAATCGATGCCAATAAGCTGGTTAATTTTTACTTGCTTTGAGATGAATATTTGCCTTTATTGAGTAAGAAAAAAGACGCTATTTTGTAGCGCCTTTCAAATATAATCTCTAGTAAATTATTATTGTACTATTACTTTTTTGATCAATTTTTTATTTGACGGAGTAAGTATTTCAAGATTATACAAACCTTTTGATAAACTTGAGCTTACAAGAAATGATTCTCCCCAACTGTTACCAGTACCAGAAATTTCTTTGCTCTCGATTGTTTGACCTGATTGGTTAAATAATCTTACTTTATAAATACCTGATTGTTGGTTATTGAATTGAAGATTAATAGTATTATTTACAATCGGGTTATTTACAATGTTGATCGTAATTTCTTTATTACCAATTTTAACTTTTATGATCTCACTATATGTACTAGCACCCGATTGATCTACCAAACGAATTCTGTAATAATTATTACCATTGTTTGGTGAAACATCTAACCAATTATAGATAGCTGAAGAATTGATGGCTACTTTATCAGCAACTTTTGTAAAATGTATGCCGTCAGCAGATCTTTCCACATAGTAATTTTTTACATTGATCTCATTTTCCATTTGCCATTCTACAGCAATGGCTGCTTGTTGTTGGGTTGCTTTTACATTATTGAATTTAACAGGCAAGCTGATGATCGGTCGGAATGCGATCATAAATCTATCAGGTTGATTTGCTGCATTACTGTTTATATCAAATTCGTAAAAAACGGAATCTGTATTACTGATCACCAGTGGTGTGGTTGTATTAAGATATTGATCAATTAAAACAGCTGATGCATTTGGAACAAAATATTTAGTTGATAAAACCAATCGATGCTTTGAATGACTTAGAGTAGATATATATAAATGCACCGTATCATCTGCGGATAAAAGAGGCTCTCTATCAGTAGATAATTGGAAGCCATTTTTTTGAATCCGTATTTCGCCTGTCGCACTTCCTACTGGTGAAATATTATCTTCTCCTGCAACTACCGTACTATTAAATCCTGGATTAAAATAAATATTAGCGCCAGAAATATTATTATACACCTGGTTTGTATTATCATAAAATTGAAGATCAGCCTGGAATTTAGCATAAGGATTTCCTGTAGGTCTGTTGCCTGCTACGGGACGACTTTGTATACCATTTAATGTACTTGTTCCAGCAACTTTATCTGATTCGTGAAATACTACCGACGTGCCAGCAACAGTGTTATAAGTAAGGAATGCTTCACTTGACTCAACGGTACCTGGATATAACCATGTTGTAGTTGGACCATTATTAACATCATATCCTGCGCCATTCCAGTTAAAGAAAATATATTTACCTGTGTTTGAATAATTTGTATATGCTTTTGGATCCCATAATTTAAAATCCTGCTGCGTAAAGCCTCCAATGCTTACACCTGCCATATTGATCTGGCATGGGTAAGGGTTACCTACAACATTTGTTCTATTAGCAACAATAGTAGAAGTAACCGTACCGATATTTATTTTTCCTTTAGGTTCAAGTATTGTGCTTGCGGATGGAGTAGTTTGTGAACCAATAACAAAACTTCTATCACCCCTTATAAATATTTGCCATCCTAATTGGCTCATCAATGCAGTGGATTTTGTGTTTGCAGGATAACTTAATTTGGTAGTACCTGTCGTGTTATCGAAATATTCTATTGAATATCCATTATTTCCCGTGCCTTGATCAAAACCTTTTGTTGCGTCATATACACTACCGGCCCCAGTAATATGAGTACCAAAACCAGGCCATGGGTTGGTAGCATTGGGTGTGTTTACATTTGGATTTACTTGCCCTTCCTGCCAAGCATCATTGATCGTTAAAGGATCGCTTGCCTGTAATGGAGCTGTAAGAAATCTCCATGTACGTACGGTGCTTGTATTGCCAATATATCTTTGAGGGATAAATCTTCCTGTTGATGTATAAGAGATATCTGCATTAGAAGTATTTACTGCGGCTAAGTCAGCTGTATTGGTGGCATTAGATACCAATACTACATCTGATGTATCCATATCCAATGTACCTCTTGTCAGTGTTATGGTTTTAGTAATAGTAACGTTTGATAATATTTTAAGTGCATTTCCTAAAGCCCCTTTATTTAACACAAGGAAGGCAAATGTTTCTCCACCAAAACCACCATTAGCATCTTTCGATAAACTTTCCGGAGCTTTAAGTGTAGCAGCAGCAGATCCTGAAAACGTAACGATCTTATCATTATTATTAAAATCAGGGCCACTATTGCGAAGCCAATTACCAGCAACAGAAATATCTCCATTCAATGTTTTTGTTCCCGTGCCTGACATAGTTAAATGTCCGTAGGCTTGTGAAGAATTTAATGTACCAATCGATTGGTTACTTCCTGAATATTCAATAGTACTAGTTGCACCTATTGAATGTGTCGAATAATTATTAGGGATCGTATTAGTGCTTCCAATTTTTAAAGTAGCTCCATTACTAACGGTTAATGTACCACCAGAAGTTGATCTATCAATTGTATTAGAACCAAGATTAAGAGTACCTGCAGATATAGTTAAAGAACCACTCGGCGCAGGGTTACTATTTAAATTATAAGTTTGTCCGCTTGAGTTAGTAGTTAAATTATTTATGGCAGTAAAATTCGGTAGTGTAAATGGCCCGGTGCCTGTACAATTGAATACAAGATTAGATGATGATGTAGTAGTCAGATTGTTTACAGTTCCTGCGATATATGGACCAGATAATGTCAACGTATTTGAACCAACTCCAAATGATCCGGAAGTTAAAGTCAATGTGCCATTAAGGGTTACGTTTGCTGACGTGCTACCTATGCTTAATGTTTGAGCTGATTTAACAACAGTGATATTATTAAATGTTTGACTACTTGCTGATCCATTTATAGCCTGGCCTCCTGAAGTATTATTAAAAGTTACAGTCCCTGAGCCTGGTGTAAACGTACCGCCATTATTTGTCCAGTTTCCACCGTTAGCTGTAAGATTTATTGCTGAGGCTGTCCCTGCATCAAATGTACCGGCAGTAAGTGTTACTGTACCAGATGAATTTAAAGTAGTTGTACTACCGGCAACGGATAAGGCCTGTCCGCTTTTATTTATTGTAATGTTATTAAATGATTGTGAAGCAGCAGAGCCATTAATAGCTTGTGCGCCTGACGTGTTGTTGAAAGTTACTGTTCCTGATCCCGGGGTAAATGTACCTCCATTATTTGTCCAGTTTCCTCCGCTACCAGTTAAATTAATGGCTGATGCTGTTCCTGCATCAAATGTACCAGCAGTAAGCGTTACTGTGCCTCCTGCATTTAATGTAGTAGTACTACCGCCAACGGATAAGGTCTGTCCACTTTTATTAACAGTAATGCTATTAAAAGATTGAGAAGCTGCAGAACCGTTGATGGCTTGTCCTCCTGAGGTATTACTAAAAGTTATTGTACTTGAACCTGGTGTAAATGTACCACCATTATTTGTCCAATTCCCTCCGTTACCAGTTAAGTTTATAGCCGTTGCTGTTCCTGCATCAAATGTACCAGCAGTAAGTGTTACTGTACCAGCTGCACTTAATGTAGTAGTACTACCGCCAACGGATAGGGTCCGTCCACTTTTATTAACAATAATATTATTGAATGATTGTGAAGCAGCAGTACCATTAATAGCTTGCGCAGCAGTAGTACTATTAAAATTTATGGTTGAAGATCCCGGAGTAAAAGTTCCTCCACTATTTGTCCAGTTACCACCAACATTTATTGTTGGAGATCCGGATAATGTAAAACCTCCTGCAACTGTAACCGTTCCTGCAACTGTACGAGTAGCGCCTGGAGTCCAGGTTTTTGCAAATGAAGTTCCTGAAATAGTAAGATTATTGTAATCAATATCAGTAATTACTCCCGTTGCAGTATTAATATAATATTCGATTGTTCCATTAGAAGCAATACTGCTTGTTGTCCATGCTCCTCCTGCTTGTGTAACCAAAGAAGCATTTGCTACAGGGCCAATACCTAATGGATCTAATGTTCTGATCGTTCCTGTAGATCCCATCGTTAATGTAGAAGTTCCTGAAGTTCCACTTTGCATCAAACCAGTTGATGATGTAAAATCCAATGTTCCATTAACAACAACTGATGCTCCACCCGGAATGGTCATGGTTCTTGTATTTTCATCTAAAGTTGTGCTGGCTCCAATCGTTAATGTATTAGAAACAGTAGTCGCACCATTTAGTGTTTTTGTATTGTTTCCCGAAGTTGTAAGATTGTAATATGTTACATCAGCAATTGTTTGAGCACCACTTGCATTCCATTCAACAGTTCCAGTACCTGCGGTAAATGTACCAGCAGTTCCACTTACGCTGCCGCCGATCTTTAATAAACTTGAGCCTCCGTTTAATGTACCTGTAGTTCTTGTCCAGTTTCCTGTAAATGTATGTGTTAAACCAGTGCCTAAATTTAAAGTTCCACCCGACCCATTTATTGTAAGATCAGTACCACCAATGTTTCCAGTAAATGTTGCGGTACCTGCAGTTTTCGTGAGGGAAACTGTGCCTGTTGTTGTAAAGGTTCCAATATTGTGTGCCGCTACTGTACCAGCAATAGTAATAGGAGAACTTCCAGCGGTTAATGTCCCGGCATTAATAAAATTACCATGAAATGTTAATCCGAAATTACTTGCTGAAGTACTAAGTGTTGCACCCGAATTAATATTTAATGGTGCATTCGTATTGTTACCAAATTGTTTTGCAGCATCTAATGTAATTGTACCGGTATTTTTAATGATAACACCTCCTAATGCAACAAATGGTGTTATCCATTCAGCACCTACAGTTCTGGAAGTAGCTGTATTATATTGTAATGCTGCAGTAGCAGTTGTATAAGTAGGCGCTGCTGTGGCAGTAGCAGTCCCTTCCATTGAAAGCAATGTATTGATAGTCGATGTTGTTGATATTGTTTTAGCTCCTGAACCAGATAAGATCAATGTATAATATGTTGTAGGAAATACCGTTTGTGCCGCACCGTTATATTCAAATGTAGAACCTGAATTACAGGTAATATTATCAATGTTGGCAATTGTTCCGCTATTTTTAAGTGTACCTGAAAGATCGATATTATGTTGTTTATTTCCAGCAACCTGATTAATAGAAGTACAAATTACTGTTGCATTAGCACCAATAGAAAAAAGTCCATTATTCGAACCTCCCGTACCACCATCAATAGTAAATGCTCCCGTAGTGATAGTTCCAGATCCAGTAAGTGTAGAAGCAGTTGTACTTGTCCAGTTAGTTGTTAAGGAACCAGAGGTACAAGCAGGATTTAATGAAAGTGCATTTCCACTAACTATTAATACAGCACCAGTTACTGTTAAAGCACCAGTACCTGAAATAGTTGAAGTTCCTGTATTTGCTGTAGTAATACTTGCAAATGTTTTAGCCACATCCATACTCAATGTACCTCCTGCATTAATTATTATGGCGTTATTTGCAGGTATTGCGCTGGCTTGTGTGGTACTACCGCTGGTAATAGTGGTAGTTTGTGCCTTGGTTACATTCGCACACATTAAAATTATAATGAATAAACAAAGCTTTTTGAAAAAAACAAGAAAGTCAAAAAAAGTAAAAATTTTCATAAAGAATAATTATAAGGTTCATGTAAAAATATACCATACAAAAAAAAATGCATCTACCGTTTTATTAACAAAGGCACTAAAACGTTAATAACGTCTTTATACATTGAATATTGGTTATGTAGACAAATATTTACAAATAATAATTAAACCATATTTATAAATATGTTAATCTCAAATGACAATCAAACGCAGTAAGTTAGGATCGCAAATTTTATGAATTAATTAAATTTGCATGTAGCAATTCTTCCACAAAGATAAAAACGCTTTCGAGATTTACAAATATTTACCCCAGGGGATTAACAAAATCCTCTAAACTACCTCCCTTATTAAATATTTTTTGAATATTTTTCTCTGTGTGTAAATCTTTCTCAAGCACTTGTGCATGATGAGGTTTTATCCTTGCATCAAAGATCAATGGACCATTACATTCCCAATGCTTTTTATTAATAAAACTATTAATACCATAAATATCATGAGAGGGGTTGCAACGAGTAAATGTTGCCCATAAAAAATTATTAAATTTTTCTGCAATAAAATTCGCATCATCACAAATGATAATAAAAGGAACTGTTTGCAATAAAATAGTATTTGAAGAAAGTTGATCGTTTAATAAATTAAATTCTTTTTCTGCAGTCTCATAACTAGTAAATGGTTGGGTCTGTAAAGCAATGATACCGTGTATTACAACTTTTGCATTTTTAAACGATTGTAAATTTTTAAGACATTCAGGAACATCTGCAGACAACTCTCTGATCTCCTCTCCGTAAGCAGCAAAAACTACTTTGCTACCTGTATTCAATGAGGTGCCGGAATAATCTAATGTGTCAATAGTGGTATTTGTATAAAAATGTATATCTCTCTTTAGATCAATTCTTTTGAGTAAAAAAGAAAAATATGATTCAATATTATTTGTAGTTACTTGATTGTTATCATCTGCAGTTATAAATAAAAATTTAGCCAAACTTAATTGTCCGGTTCCTAAAATATGATTGGCAATGGTTAAGATCTCAGCAGGTTGTTTGGTTTGTTGATATGGTGTATAGCGTTCGCTGCCTATTGCTAACAATAACGGGTGTACGCCAGCTGCATCCACAGCATGTACTTCTTTCAAGCCAGGTATTTCTTGTTGAATGGCTGAACCTGTTATTTCATGTATCAGATTTCCAAAACTTGTATCTTCTTGCGGTGGTCGGCCAACCACTGTAAAAGGCCATATCGCATTTTTCTTCGCAAATACTTTATGCACTTTCATTACGGGAAATGGATGCTTTAAACTGTAATATCCTAAATGGTCGCCGAAAGGGCCTTCAGGTTTATTATCATTGGGATAAACTTCGCCGGTGATGACAAAATCTGCATCCGTACTTATCGCATACCCATCTACGTAAGTATAGCGAAATCTTCTGCCTCCCAGAACTCCGGCAAAAGTAGCTTCACTTATACCTTCCGGTAAAGGCATTACCGCAGCGACAGTATGAGATGGTGGTCCGCCAACAAAAATACTCACCTTTAAAGGTTGTCCATTTTTATTTGCTTTTGTTTGATGAACGCCAATACCTCTGTGTAATTGATAATGCAAACCTATTTCCTTATTTTGTTCATAGTCATTCCCTGACAATTGGATACGATACATACCAATATTTGCATTCATAATGCCGGGCTTATCAATATCTTCTGTATACACTTGGGGTAGTGTTACAAATGCTCCTCCATCTTTTGGCCAATGTTGAATTTGTGGCAGATCTGATATTTTAATTTCTTCAAATAAAACCGGTTTTGAAAGAGGATTTTTTAACGGCAAGGCTTTTAATGCAGCTACACCTGCAGAAAAATTTTTAATAGGACTTTTAATGGCTTTTAACGGATCATTTTTTAATTCAAGCAATTGCTGCACAGAACTAAGTGTATCTCTAAAAATGAATTTACTTCTTTTAAGTGTACCGAAAATATTAGATGCAGCTCTGAATTTACTGCCTTTAACTTTTTCAAATAAAATGGCCTTACCTCCTGCTTCATGAACACGTAAATGAATAGCAGCCATTTCTAAGTAAGGGTCAACTTCTTCTCTGATCCTGATCAATTGACCGTTCTTCTCCAGATCTAATAAACATTCTTCTAAAGATGTATATGCCATTTTTATATTTTCATATACAAAAATAGACTACTAATGAATTGCTACCTCATTTTGTTGAAGATAATCTATTTATAATCTCGGACAGCCTATTGGATTTTTCTTACTTCTTGCCAATCCATTTGTAGACGGCATTCTTACATTTAAAGTTAGTAATGAAAAATAATACCAGTCTTTACTTCCTGGATTGCCTCGTGTGAGATTGGTGGTTGGGTAAGCTTGAGATGGCCTCAACTCATCTCCTCTGAAACTTAGAGCTGTAGAAAGTGCGCCATTATGGGTTGTTAAAATTGCTTGATCTTTTATATAAGTTGTGCTTACATCATCCAGGTAATCCGTAAAAAGTTTTCTCAATCCTATTTCTACACCAAATCGTACATTTTCTGTAAGGGCAAATTTTACACCTCCACCAAATGGTATGGCAAATTGATTAAGGTTATATTTTGTTCTTTTTAAATAAAAACCTTGTCCTTCTGTACCTAACGGTTGCAGGTAAATATTTTCTGAAGATCCACTCATTGTTGTATATGGATCAAAATGATAAAAAGATACACCTGCAAAAATGTATGGAGTCATTGGGAATTCATACAGATTGGTGACATTATATTCTGCACCTATATGTATATCTCTTATTGAAGAAGTGAAATTTAAATTTCTCAATTCATTCTTGGCAGAATTTTTATCATCACCACTTACTTTTCCTATTGTAAAATTTGCACGGGCATATAACTTATCGGAGATCTCATACACTACACCAGCACCAAAAGCCGGATGTGACTGATCAAAAGTAAATTTTTTGTCTTGTAAATCTCCTTGGTAATTACTAACTCCACCAAAAACACTTAAATAAAGTCGCTGAGCATTTGTATGTAGTGTGCTGAATAATAAAACTGTTGCCATTAAAATTTTCATCGTCTATTCTAGATAGAATATTGACGAAAATGGTTGCATTTGTAAATATACCTTCTATAATTTTTTTAGCCAATTAGCTAAACGATCCATCCAATTATCTGTAGTAGTTTTATTTTCAAGACCAAAACCATGTCCTCCGGCAGGATACACATGCATTTCCGCAGAGACTTTATTTTTAATACAAGCTTGGTAAAAACGAATGCTATTCTCAACGGGTACTGTAGGATCATCACCGGCATGAACTATGAAAACGGGAGGAGTATTTTTATTGACATGTAATTCATTGGAGAAAAAATCAGCCTCCGCTTTTTTGCGTTGTTTCCCTAACAATCTATCACGGGAACCAATATGCGCTATTGAATCATTCATATTAATTACTGGATAGATCAAAATTCCAAAATTAGGCCGGACACTTGTCGTGTCATCGATTGACTTATCAGCAATAAAATTAAAATGTGTTAAAGCTGTTGCAGCTAAATGGCCTCCAGCAGAAAATCCCATAATGCCTATTTCATCTTTTTTTATTTTCCATTTAACTGCATTTTTCCTAACTAATCTTATTGCTTGTTGAGCATCTTGCAAAGGCCCTATCGTTTTATCAACCATGATCGTATCATTTGGCAAACGATATTTTAAAACAAATGCTGTAATGCCTAATTTATTCAATTGCTTTGCAACAAATATTCCTTCGTTATCAATTGACAATCTTATATACCCTCCACCAGGACAAATTATGATCGATCTACCATTGGGATGTTTTGGGAAAAAAACTGTGAGGGTAGGTTTAATAACAGTATAAATTCTTCTTGTGCCATTTACTAAAATAGTCCTTTCACCAACCGTTGCTTTAATGGAATTTGGTACAATAGTATCATACAAAGGAATTTCTATGCTTTTTTGTGCATACATAGCGTTAGTAAATAATAAGAGAATGCTGTAATAAAAATATTTTTTCAATGCAATGATCATTTTTCAATTCTGAACCAATCCACATCTGCAAAACCACTATCATTTGTCTTTACTTTTCTTGTACAGAAAAGACCAAGCTTTGCTCCGATCCATTTGCCGGGCTGAGCTACAAAAGTTTTCGGCAAGTCGATAAAAGTGTTACCATCTTTACTAGAACTAAACAAGCAGCTAGCACCTTTTTTTATTTTTATTCTAAAATAAATATCGGATGATGAAATTGATGTTATTTCTTCAACCACTTCACTATTACCTTTATCGGCATCTTTGCAAGTTGTATAATTCAAATAAACACTATCGCCTTTTTTAATTACAGAAATATAGGCATAGCTTAACCCCATTACTACAAAACCAAACTGCTCGTCATCTAATCGTGGATGAAAAGAAAATTTAGTTGTTGCCGTAAATTCTTCAGCAGGAAATTTCTGCATTAAAATATTCGGAACACTCCACAAATTTTTGGTGCTATCCGGTTGCTGATAACTAAATAATCTGAGGGATGAATTTGTTTTATTCATAAAAGCCCAACCTGCTTTTGGATTAGCCTGCCATTGCCATTGTAATCCGATCGCACTATCATTGAATTCATCATTTTCCTGCGGCGTAGTTACGGCATACACTTTTCCAACATTTGGCTTTCTATATTCAGTAACAGGTTCTCCTTTTCCATCACCATCTTTATCTATACCTATCACCGGCCAATCATTTATCCATTTCATTGGTTGCAGATGCACTACCCTTCCGTATGCATCTTTATCCTGGAAATGAATGAACCAATCTTCACCTGTTTTTGTATCTACCCATGCTCCCTGATGAGGGCCATTGATCTTTGTTTTCCCTTGATCCATCACCACTTTTCTTTCATAAGGGCCATAAATATTTTTACTACGTAAAACCAATTGCCATCCTGTGCTTACACCACCGGCAGGAGCAAAAATGTAATAATAATTATTTCGTTTGTATATTTTAGGGCCTTCTATAGTTGGATCATTTTCATGACCATCATAAACCAATACTCCTGTATCCAATGTTTTATTTCCTTCAACGTTCATTTGCTTGATAACAATAATTGATTTGATACCAGCTCTGCTACCAGCGTATGCATGTACTAAGTATACTTTACCGTTAGTGTCCCACAAAGGACAAGGATCTATCAATCCCTTCCCTACTTCTACCAAGACAGGATCTGTCCATGGCCCGTTTATATTTTTTGCTTTAGTAAGATAAATACCAAAATCGGGGTCAGGATAATAAATATAAAATTCTTTATTGTGATACCGAATTGCAGGAGCCCATACCCCATTGCCATGTTGTGTTTTAGCAAAATGTTCAAACGGTGGCTGGCGCAACAACGCATGACCGATGATTGACCAATTCACCAGATCTTTAGAATGTAAAATGGGTAATCCTGGTACTGCATCAAAACTGGAAGCGATCATATAATAATCATCACCAACTCTTATTGCATCTGGATCACTATAGTCAGCATTAATAATTGGATTCTTATATGTGCCATCTCCGTTATCGGCCACCCATACTTTTGATATGTATGAGTTATTGACCCTTGGTTTTCTTTTGATCTGTGCAGTTACTGCACCAAAAAGAAAAAAAGTAAATAAATAAATGATTGATCTCTTCATAAAATGATTACCAATATAGCGTGTATAAAGCTGCAAGAACACCACAAACTATTAAAGCACCTATTGCAAATGATGGAGACAATTTAAACATTTTTTTATCTACTTCAAGCCCATGTGGTTGTACACCATGCCTGTTATCCCATGCACTTATAAGTACCATTCCTAACACCGCAATAATAAATACAAATCCCATTCTATCTAAGAAAGGAATTTCATACACACCTTTATCATTTGCTTTAGCAAAACCCATTGGCGCTAAAAATGAAAGATTCATTATGTTAGGCAAAAATTTAAAGAACAATGAAAAAGCAAAACCGCCTACTGTTGCAAATAATGCGGCATTGGATGTAGCCTTTTTCCAGAAGAAGCCAAGAATGAACATGGCAAAAATACCTGGAGATACAAAACCTGTATACTCTTGAATATATTGGAACCCACCTTTTTTATCAATACCCATTAATGGGGCAATAATAATAGCTATAAGCATAGCCGTTAGTACAACCCACTTCCCAATTCTCACCATTTTTTTCTCATCGGCATCAGGGTTCAATCTTTTCTTATAAATATCTAAAGTAAAAATTGTAGAGATACTATTTGCTTTACCAGCCAGCGATGCAACGATAGCAGCAGTCAATGCCGCAAAAGCTAAACCTTTTAATCCGGCAGGTAATAAGTTCAATAAAACTGGATATGCTTTATCCGGATTTAATTCTCCATTTTGCAACATCGATGTTTGGAAATCGCCTTGCTGGTGTAATACATAAGCTGCAATACCCGGTAATACTACAATAACCGGCATTAATAATTTTAAGAATGAAGCAAATAAAATTCCACTTCTTGCTGTCTTAAGATCGGCACCCAAAGCTCTTTGTGTGATGTACTGATTACAGCCCCAATAATTCAAATTCACAATCCACATACCTCCAATTAAAATGGTGAGTCCGGGCAGATCCATATAGTTTGGATTATCTTTTTTGAAGATCATATGAAAGTGATCATCAGCATGCGCCATCATTAATTTAAATCCGTTGACCGTACCAGTGGTACCAAATTTTTCTGACACTAAATTTAAAGCAAGGTATGTGGTAACCAATCCTCCCAATATTAAAAAGAAAACTTGTATAACATCCGTGTACCCAATTACCTTCATCCCTCCTAATGTGATGATGATCGCAAATGCGGCTAACACATACATACAAAGTGTTGTGTTAAGTCCGGAAATAGCGTTGATCGCTAATGCCCCTAAATATAATATTGATGTAAGATTTACAACTACATATAATAATAACCAGAATACAGCCATGATCATTGCCACTGTTCCATTATACCGCTGATTTAAAAATTGCGGCATGGTGTATATTTTATTTTTAAGATAAACAGGAATAAAAAATATTGCAACGATCATCAATGTAGCCGCAGCCATCCATTCATAAGTGGAAATAGCTAAGCCCATTTTAAAACCACTTCCGCTCATACCAATGAATTGTTCGGCAGAAATATTGGAAGCGATCAATGAAGCTCCGATTGCCCACCAGGTAAGTGAACCTTCTGCTAAGAAATAATCATGAGAAGCTGTTACAGTAGCTTTTTTCTTTTTTCGATATATCCAATAGCCATAGCCGGCTACAACGATAAAATAAAATAGAAATACCAGGTTTTGTCAAGATGTTCTTTCCATTGAAAATACAAGTCATTATATACTTCATTTTTATCAGGAGTGATAATAGATATTGGCTTGAAATTTACAAATGCTTCTTTTGCATCAGTAAAAATATTGGCACCGATACCTGCACCAATAGCAGCACCCACACTTCCATCACAATTATACAATTCAACAGGCACTTTAGTTGCATTTACAAATGCATCTATGAAAATATCACTTAAAAACATATTTGATTTGCCGGCTCTTATAACGGATGGTTCAATATTATTTGACCGCATAATATCTAAGCCATAGCGAAATGCAAATGCTATACCTTCTTGCGTAGCTCTATAAATTTGTGCTGCTGAATATTTATTGTTGTGAGGTTTATCTGCTCCAAGTATTTTGTTGTTCAACATTCTTTCTGCACCATTGCAAAATGGCAATATTGCTAAGCCCTCACTCCCAATTTTTATTTTACCGGCAGCTTCATTCATTTCATTATAACTAATCGAATTGTTTCCGTAATGCTCTTTTACAAAACGATACATGCTTCCGCACCCGTTGATGCAAAGTAATGTCCCAATTCGAGTATGTTCAGCGGTATGATTTACATGTGCAAAGCTATTTACTCTTGATTGTGTATCAAATGAAAGCGTATCACCAACTGCGTATATAACTCCCGATGTGCCTGCTGTTGCCGCTACTTCACCAGACTCTAACACATTTAGTGAAAGCGCATTATTAGGTTGATCGCCTGCTTTGTAAGTAACTGGAATGCCCGGTACTAATCCTAATTCATTGGCAATACCAACCACCAGTTTGCCATGCTCTTCAAAAACATTTTTAATAGCGGGAATAATAGATCTGTCAAAACTAAAATAGTCTAATACATCTTTTGATATTTCATTCTTCTTAAAATCCCAAAAAATCCCTTCTGATAAAGCAGAAATAGTCGTAGAAATTTCTCCGGTCAATTGCATAGCAATAAAATCTCCCGGCAATAATATTTTATCGATTGTTGCATACAGCTCCGGTTCGTTTTCTTTTACCCAGGCTAATTTTGAAGCGGTGAAATTTCCCGGCGAATTCAATAAATGTGATAAACATTTTTCTTCGCCAATTGATGAAAATGCTTTGTTGCCAATTTCAACAGCTCGACTATCACACCAAATAATACTATCTCTTAAAACTTGTTTATTCTTATCGATACAAACTAATCCATGCATTTGATAGGCAATGCCGATAGCGGCAATATCTTTAGGATCATATTTTTTAGTAGCATTAGCCTTCATGATAGCATGCGCTATATCATTCCACCATTGCAAAGGAGATTGCTCAGCATAACCGGGTTGTAAAGATGTTATGTCCCGCTCTTTATCAGGATATTGTACAGATGCAACAGCCATACCTGTGGCAGCATCCACTACAGATACTTTTATAGAAGAAGTCCCCAGATCAATTCCTAGAAGCAGCATAACAATCGTTTAGTATCCAAAAGTATTCATTTGAATAACTAAAATCTCCTACTTTATTGTTGAAAACTGAAACTATTTTAACTTATTTAATACCTTTATACCTAATGATGCTTAAAATAGTTACAGAATGAAACCATTTATAGAAAAGCCACCATTAACTGAAGACATATCTTTTTTAGCCAAAACGTACCGAACGCCTTTGTTTGAAATACCCTGGCATCAGCATATCGAATATGAACTGATCTTGTTTACCGAAGGTGAAGGAGTTATTTTTATGGGAGATCATGTGGGTGATTTTAAACCGGGAGATATTTATTTTATTGGCTCTAACCTTCCACACACATTTCAGAAAACCAATAAAGATGTTATTGTAAATGCTGTGGTAATTCAATTCAGAGATGACTTTTGGGGTAAAGAATTCATTAACCTTCCCGAAAGCAAACAAATAAAAAAACTATTAGAATATTCTTTAAAAGGATTAAAGATCACAGGGAAATTAAAAGATACGATCACTCCCTTGATTCAGGCATTAGAATATCATAAAGGATTTGTCCGTATCATTAAATTATGTGAATGCCTGCAATTGCTTGCAGAGAAAAAACAATTTGAAAGATTATCTACCCAAGGCGTAAAAGATTTTACTTTTAAAAACAAAGAACGCATTGATAAGATTTTTCAATACACGATTGAAAATTTCCAGGAGGCTATTACTTTAACAGATATCGCTGCTTATGCCAATATGAGCACACCGGCATTTTGCAACTACTTTAAAAAATGCGCCAAGAAACCATATATTAATTTTTTAAATGAAGTTCGTATCGGTTATGCCTGCACGCAATTAATGGATACACAAAAAAGTATTGAATCTATTTGTTATGAAAGTGGCTACAGCACCTTAGCCAATTTTAATAAACAATTTCAAAAAGTAAAAAGTACTACTCCTTCTACTTATCGGAAAACTTTTAGAAGCACCTTATAAAAAAACTGTCCCGATATTATCGGGACAGTTTGATTCAATATTTTTATAAATTAAATATCAGTAATCGGTTTATGTTTTGGAATTAATGCCTTCATCAATAGCCAGGCAGTCAAATAAGCAAGTGCACAAACAGTAAACATGATACCGTATGCTACCGACACATTAGAAGAAATGTAATGACGGGCTTGCTCAAGCATAGAAGGATCTACCAAGACAGTTTTTAAATTATCCATTTTAACCTGTTCCAAAGGAATAGCATCAGTGGCTTTAATTAAACCTGCATTACTTGCTTGCAAAACTCCTTGAATGCGGTATTTATCTTCTAATCCACCAGCTAATAATTGAACTAATACACCACCTAATCCACCGGCAGCAGCACCAATACCAGTAACAGATCCAACAGCTTTTTTAGGAAACATATCCGATACGGTAGTAAACAAATTAGCCGACCAGGCCTGGTGAGCAGCGCCACCAATACTAATAATAGCAATTGCACCGACAATGCCATATCCTGCGGCAAATTGAGTCCCTAACAATAATAATGGAGCAAAAGCAATTAGCAATAATGCAGTCATACGAGCCTTATAGGTTTGCCAACCTTTATTCATGAATGACATAGGAATGGAACCTCCATAAATTGAACCGACAATTGCAATACCATACACTATAAATGTCGAGATCATTACAGTATGTTTTGTATCTGCCAAACTCATACCAACACAAAATTGTTGTTTGATATAAGTAGGTAACCAGAATAACAAGAACCACCAGATACCATCAGTCATAAATTTACCTAATACAAATGCCCATGTTTGTTTGTAAGTAAGCATTTTATACCAAGGCACTTTTTCTTTTACAACAGTTGGATCTGCTACATCTGCAACTGGTTCATCGCCACTATGAATATAATCGTATTCTGTTTTAGAAAGTTTTCCTTTATCAAGCATTTGCTTTGGAGTACCATAAAATTTACTCCAAAATATCAGCCATATAAAACCAACTAAACCGGTAATGATGAATGCCATTTGCCATCCATGAAATAAACCAAAAAATAAATGATTTCCTTCGGCAGGATTCCAGGCAGCAAGGATAACGGGGATGATCAACGCACAGATCATAGCGCCGATATTAGAACCGGAGTTGAAAATTCCGGTAGCTAATGCACGTTCTTTTTTTGGAAACCATTCTGCAACAGTTTTAATAGAAGCCGGAAAATTCCCTGCCTCTCCTGCTCCAAAAATTGCTCTGGCTACATTATGAGCCCAAAGGCCAATTCCCATAAAAGCACTTGTAATACCTGCTAATGACCAAACGATCAATGATGCAGCCAAACCTCTTTTAGTTCCGATCTTATCAATAATAAATCCGGCAAATAAAGTAAACCCTGCATAAAAGCCAGTGAATATCGCAGTTAAATAAGAGAAATCTTTAGCAGACCAACCAAACCCATTAGGTTGTTGTGCACAGAAATAATCTTTCAAATAACCAATTACATTTCTGTCCATGTAATTGATCGTTGTCGAGAAAAGTAGTAAAGCAACTATCGTCCATCTATACTTTCCTATCGTTGATTTCTCCATATAGCAATTAATTTTTAAAAATTTAGCAATCGTTTTATCAAGTATAAAAAATCGAAAGGGTTAAAAGAAACTTATAACCCTTTCGAACATTAATTAAAATAACTATTATCCTTTAACCGCTTTCACAGTCTCTAAAACTTCTCTTGTCATCTTTTCGATCGTTGCATAATCTTTCGCTTCCATCAAACCTTTGCTGATCAATTTACTTCCCATACCTACACAAGATACACCAGCTTTGAACCATGCTCCAATGTTTTCTTTAGTAGTATCAACACCACCTGTCGGCATAAAAATTAAGTTAGGAAATAATTCTTTGATAGCGCTCATAAAATCAGGCCCAAGGATATTTCCCGGAAATAATTTTACAAATTTTGCACCCAAGGTTTCCGCAGCAATGATCTCTGTTGGAGTCATACAACCCGGCACCCATAGCATATCATTTTTATCAGCAACTTTTGCAACGCTTTCAACAAGTCCCGGACAAATTAAATAATCCGTTCCTGCATCAACGAACGCTTGCGCCATTTCGCCATTCTTCATAGTACCTATTCCTAAGTACATACCTTTCAATTCTTCTTCACACAATTTTTTCATTGCTTTAAAGTTCGCTAAAGCTGCTTCACCCCTGTTGGTGTACTCAACCGTACGTACGCCGGCGCTATATAAAGCTCTTAAAATTTGCAGACTTACTTCAGTGTCTTTATTGAAGTATAATGGTAAAACACCTTGATCTTTGATTACTTGTAATAACTCTTCTTTTTTGGCCATGACAATAGATAGTATTAATCGTTTAAAAATGACAGCAATGTTATCTCAAATCCCCTAGATTATGGGATATTTTTACGCAATCGTTATCGTAGTTTTTACTTGTATTTATTCAAAATATACAAGTACTTTGCAGTCCAATTTAGTCAAAATAATACTCATAATTAAAAATCTTAAACGATTATGCCAAAGAAAGTTGTAACACTTGGAGAGATCATGCTCCGTTTATCTACTCCCGATTTTAAAAGATTTGTACAATCTGATACTTTTGATATCACTTATGGTGGTGGAGAAGCAAACGTATCTGCTGCTATCTGCAACTACGGTGAGCAAGGGGTTTTTGTAAGTAAAGTGCCAAACAACCCAATTGGCCAGGCTGCTATCAATCATTTACGCCGTTATGGTGTAGATACTCAATATGTTGCCCGTGGCGGTGACAGACTTGGTATTTACTTCCTTGAAACAGGTGCATCTATGAGAGCATCTCAAGTTGTTTATGATAGAGCACATGCTTCAATTGCTGAAGTTGATGCTAGCGAATTTGATTGGGATAAAATATTTGATGGTGCTGATTGGTTCCATACAACTGGTATCACTCCCGCCCTTAGCGACAGAGCTGCTGCTTTAACTTTAGCTGCTTTAAAAGCTGCAAAAGCAAAAGGCATCACTACTTCTATCGATCTTAACTTCCGTAAAAAATTATGGACTAAAGAAAAAGCTCGTGAAGTAATGACTGGTCTTTGCGAATTTGTTGATGTATGTATCGGTAACGAAGAAGATGCTGACTTATGTCTTGGCTTCAAAGCTGCTAATACTGATGTTACCAAAGGTGAATTGAACCTTGATGGTTTCAAAGATGTATTCCAACAAATGAAAGCGAAATTTGGTTTCAAATTTATCGCTTCTTCATTACGTGAAAGCCACAGTGCTTCTGATAACGGATGGAGTGCTTTAGTATATGATGGTACAGATTTCTACCACACTAAAGAATACGCTGTTCGTATTGTTGACCGTGTAGGTAGTGGAGATAGTTTTGCAAGCGGTTTGATCTACGGTTTAGTTACAGGTATGAAAATGGCTGACGCTGCTGAATTCGGTGTTGCTGCTTCTGCTTTGAAACACACTATACCAGGTGATTTGAACCATGCTACATTGGCCGAAGTAAAAGACCTTGTAAAAGGTGATGGTTCTGGCCGTGTGCAACGTTAATTATCATTGAGCGATAATGTTCCTATATAGATCCGCCCTGTTAATTCAGGGCGGATTTTTTTTGTCTCTTTTTTGTCTGAATCAGGATTCTTAGGATAAATGGATTCTCAGGATTAGAACTCAAAAATCAAATCTTATTTAAAATCCAAAAACATTTCAAGTATAACGATATAATCCTGTTCATCTTCAAATCCTCAAAATCCTGATTCAGAAAATTTTGTTTCAAGCTTCAGTTTTTCATAGCATCATCGTTGTGTCACTCTCTTGTACGGTATACCGTTATTGAGCTTTTATCGACGTCTATAATTATTTTGTATTTAAACACGTATTTTTAAATACAAAATATGAATTAGTGTCAAATTATAATGCAAAAGACTAATTACAGAATACTAACAATATTCATCTTATCAACCTTCCTTTGGCTTGGTTGTGACAGCGAATGGAATAAAAAAGGTGATAATGGATCCAGGTGGAGTCGAACAATAGAAGAGTCAAAACAAAACGAAGCTTTTGAATTTGAAATGATTCCATACAGATCACATTTAACATTGGACAGCGGACTAAAATTGCAGGTCGTAGAAGCTTGGGTAGAAAATGTTTGGTTTAGACAACATCGAATATTCGGAAAGACACCAACAGAAAAAAGCGACATGAATCAATTTATATTGAACTTCAATATTATTCAAAGTGCTCAAAAAAGGACCAATCATTGGTATTATTTTGTAGCCAATAAGCATTTGGATAAATCTACCGACGACATAATGCCATATGATCTAGATATTGTGCACTTTTTTTGTGATGGAACAGACACAATTCGAGTTCCATTGTATAGAGAAAAGACTAATTCACTTCCATCAAAAAAACAGAAAAGCTTATGATAGCTTGACCTTTGTTAAAAGGCAATTTTAAAAATTAAAGGCACCATCTCATGCAGGCATGAGACTTAGCCAAGTTTCATGCCTGCTATACTATGAACTAATCTAACTTTATTCTTTCATCGATTTCCCACTAGCAACCAAGAATACATCATTTAAAACCCTAATTTTCCCACAAACTACTCAATTTTATCACCCGAAACCGTCCCCTGACTTCTGGGAAGCTTTCGGGTGCTCCCGAAACCTTGCAGGAAGTTCTGGCAAGCCGTCGGGTATTCCCGAAAGCGTGCAGGAAGTTCCGGGAAGCCTCCGGTATCGTACCGAAGGGTTGCCAGAAGTCTGGGGAAGCTTTCGGTATAGTACCGGTAGCCTTCCAGAATTCTAGCAGAACTTTCGGTAAAATCCTGACTTAAGTTAATAACTACCTCTATGAAAAAAGAAAACTAAGCAGTAGATTTATTCCCCATTTTTTAACCTCTTAATTTTATCATCATGAAAAAAGTAATTGTTCAATTCAGCTTTCCTGGTGCAACATCAAAACAATTCGACCAGGCTTGGGATGAACTCCGCAATGCAGGAGTAGAACATCCTGAAGGACTTGTCCATCATGTAGCAGGGCAAAATGGAAATAATTGGGTAGTAGTTGATATTTGGGAATCAGAAGAAGCGTTTATGAAATTTGGTAAAACTTTAATGCCCATACTCAATAAGATAGGCATACCTCCAGTTGCTCCAATGATCACTCCTGTATATTTTGAATTAGCAGGTGAAGTACATCATGCATAAAGAAACGACAGGGCATTGCTATTAAACTAAACCCCTGACGAAAATATTCTTTAGGGGTTTGTTCATTCCTATCCTGAAGATCATTATTTTAAAATCCGATTCAGAGAAAAAATACCCAATCTACGGTAGTAAAAAATAACGTCATTTTTTATATCTTCAAATAAATTAAAACTCATTCTATGTCAGTCCGTAAAATTGCATTATTTCTTTGCATCGCATTTGCACTTGTTTTTTCAGGCTTTAAAGTATTGGAAGATTGTACGCCTCTTACAACATCAGAGTTAAGAACTACATTGGTACAACTGGGATATGATGTAAAGGATCTTAATTCTACACCCGGAAAAGAAAAATATACAGTATCGATTTCCAAAAGTGATCTGAATATTCCTATTGGTGTAGAACTTAGTCAGAATACAAAATATATCTGGCTTACTGCAAATCTTTCTACTGCCGATTCTATGAATCCAAGAAAAAATTATTTACTGCTCAAGCAAAATGGCGTAATACAACCTGCACAATTTTATGTTACTTCAAAAGGGTTATTAATGGTGGGATTACCAGTTGAAAATAAAGGAGTAACGAATGCAGGCCTAAGAGAAAAATTAGAATCAATTGCAAGCAAAGTAGGCGATACAAAAGATATTTGGCAATAGCATCAAAGTTCAAAAGCACAAAGAAGTTTTTCGTGTGTAGCAAACAAGCAAAATCCTGATCTTGTTTTTGTATTATCCTTGCTACCTTATACCTTTGCGTCTCAAACTTTTTAAATAATTAAACCTCCAGAACGATGATCGTTGATTCTATCCAAAATGCAGACAAATATTTTTCACTGCATCCAAAATTTGCAAAAGCATTTGAATACATCCGCAGTTTAGATTTTGATAATTTACCTGTAAGTAAATTCGAAGTGGATGGTAGAGATATCCACGGATTTGTGTCTGAAAAGGAAGGCGCTACAAGAGAAACTACAAAATTTGAATCACACAAAAATTATATCGATATTCAAGTTTGTCCTGCAGGAAGAGAAGAATACGGGTGGAAGCCTTTAGAAAAATGTGGCCCATCAAATGATGGTTACTTAGTTGAAAAAGATGCATTCTATTATAAAGAAACTGCTGATATTAATTTCTGGATCGAAAAAGGACAGTTCGCTATTTTCTATCCGGAAGATGTACATTCTGCAGGTGTTGGTGAAGGAATTGTAAAAAAATTAGTATTGAAAGTTAAGATCTAATTTGTTTTTATAAATATTGAAAAATAAAAAATGCTGACTTATGGTCAGCATTTTTATTGTAACTAAGCAGTTAATATTAATACACAAATTTAATTGTCTCTTTTTTATTTCCCGGTTTCATTACCTCAATATTATAAACACCTTTTGCACTTACTTGTCCTAAAGTAATTACTTCATTACTTCCACTGATGATTTTATTTTCTTTGATCATTAACTGGCCAATACTATTATACAATGCAAATTGATATTTACCCGTCGGCATATTTGTTAACTGTAATCCTACAACACCATCTTTGATCGGGTTGGGATATACAGCCATTGTTGGAGTAATAGTATTTCTTTTCACATTTACAATACTACTGTACAATTTTGTTTCATTTGTTGATATGCCAATTATACGATAATAAGTTACCGCTGTCGGCATTGCAGTAGCATCTATCCAACTATAATTCACAATTGATGTTGCCGGCACTTGTCCTACTTTTGTAAAATGTATACCATCTATTGATCTTTCGACCTCATAGAATTTTGTATTCATTTCACTTTCTGTTTTCCATGTAACGTTTACTTCATTGTTGTTGATCTCTGCATTCACTGAAATAAACCTAACAGGAAGTGGGCCGTTATCTGGCAATTTGAATACCACTTTAAACCTGTCTATATCAACACTACCTGCAGTATTATCAGTTTCGAAATTGTGCACTGAATTACCTTCTGTTGGAATAGTATAAGTTTCATTTAAATATTTATCTATTAAATATGCATTGAGATCTGGTCTGAAATTTTTACCAATGAATTGCAGTTGATAATTAAAGTTCGGATCGAGTTTATTCATTTGTAAGAAAATAGTATCATCAACGGTGATCGATCTTCTTCTTTCAATAGCAAGTACACTATCATTCCTTCGTAAGCTTATTTTTTCTTTTGTAAGGAATGATAACATTTTTTTCGAATCCTCTTCTCCTACTTCATTTTTATATTGATCTGCATACAATGTTGCTACACCATCTGCAAGGATCGGATTGCCAATACCGTCAATATAAACCAGGTTAGTATAAAAAGATGCCAGATCATCCACCGGCCTGTTACCGGCTACTGGCCTGCTGGCTAATCCAACAGTTGTACTGGTTGCTTTTTTATCCCCTTCATGGAAAATAAAAGTAGATGCACCGATCGTGTTATCGATCATAAATGCAGTACCTGATTCAATTACACCGTCAGTAGTGTAAGAACTTAGACCTGTACTATACGGAGCGCTATTTACATAAGGAACATAGGTGAAAGTATTATTACCATTACTACTGAATGTAACGAAACCTCCTACATTTTTACTACCTAATAATTTAGGATCCCATAAATAATAAGTTCTACCCGATACAGAACCCATCGTACTTGCACCATAATTCGCACTTGCCAAACTGATGGATGATGGATATGGGTTACTTAAAATTTGCTTATTGGCGACAATAGATTTTGAAATGTCTCCAATATTTATTTTTCCTTTGATACGTAAGTTAGCGCCGCTGGTGGTATTGATATATTGATTGGATACAACAATACTTCTGTTGCCCCTTACAAATAACATGTAGGCGTTATAGTCAGTTATGGAAGTACCTGCACCATTTGTAGAAGATGGCACTGTCCATATTCCCGAGCCTGGCTCCATTTTGTAAATGGATGGATTGGCGGTGGAGCCTGCGTCAAATCCTGTACTATTATTCGTACTCCCTATACCGTTAGTTATATGTGTTCCATAACCCGGATTCGGATCGGTTGAAGAGGTAATGTCTGTAGTTGTACTCGTTGGCACAGCACCTTCCTGCCATGAGTCACTGATCTTAGGCGCATTAACCGAGCTTATAGGCACACCTAACATTCTCCATCGTCTACCGGCATAAGGAGTTTGCATAGGTAGATATCTTTCAATAATAAAGCGTCCCGTACCATAAGTAACATTTGCTGAAGGGATAGGTGTTTGTGTAACATTCGCTGTATTGCTGTTATCTGAATGTAAGGTTAAATCATTATTACCTAATGCTAAAATCGTTCCATCACTTACCGTTGTACTATTTCCTAATGTCAAAGCTTTATAAACGGTATCACTTCCTGTTAAAGATTTTGTGCCACCATTTTTGAATCCAACATTGTAAAAAGTAAAGGCCGGAATATTTTGCGAAGCACTCACACCGTTAAAATCTACTGTGCTACCGGTTACTGTATAAGTATTTGTGCCCGGAGTAAATGTGCTCTTAACTCCAATTGTTCCTAGTGTAGAAAGTGTTCTTGTGCCTGTACTGGTAGAAGTAAGATTATTGTACGCTTCGGCTGCGATTGTTTGAGCAGAAGAACCATTATAAGTTATTGTTCCAATCCCCGAAGTAAATGTTGCCGTATTATTCCAACTGCCGTTTAAAAGAATATTACCTCCGTTAACCATATCAATCACACCGCTAGTTTGATTATTAAGGTTACCTGAAACATTTAAAGTAGCGCCAGCGGTCAAACCTAATGTTTGGTTGTTGATGGTTAAATTATTTGCATACGCATTACCTCCTACCGGAGCATAAATGGAAGTAGCATCTATATTAGCTGGATTGGTAGCAGATGAAGCAATGGTGACATTTGTTGAACTGCTCGGTACAATACCATCGCCCCAATTACCACAATAGAACCAATCATTTGTAGAAGTACCAGTCCATGAACCTGCAGTACCACTTGGTATAACTATGTCAACATTCGCAGATGTTTTACACCCATCCGCATCCGTTATAGTACCTACATAAGTTGTATTAACTGTTGGAAATACAGTCGGATTAGATGCTGTTGCGCTGGAAATATTTGTAGCAGGCGACCATGAATAAGTAACTGCTCCAATGGTGTTTGTCGATGCTAATGAGATAATATTATTAGCTCCTGGACAGGAATTAATAACACTTCCTGTCGAAGTTGGCAATGGAACTTCAATTCCAGGAGTAAGTTTATACCCTATCAATGATAAATTATCCAATGCCCAATTCTCCTCAGTCCTATTATTGGTAGCAGTCATTCTAAATTTAAACTGAGTAGTACCAGTGGGTAATGTAACAGTAAACTTACTTTTTGTATCACTACCACTATACGTTGCATTTGCATTATAAGCTAAAGCGGTATTGGGTGTTGTAGAAAATGCAATGAGCCTGTTGCTATGGCCTATTTCAGTCAATAAAGTATTCCAGGTAGATCCATTATCTAAACTTATTTCAATGTACATGTCTTCATTATTATCTGCTCCTTCTCCTGAAGAACTTCCAGATGGTAATCCCAATGATGCTAATTGAAAACTAAAAACCGCGTAATCATATAAAGATGTATTGATGAGTTGGTTATCAAATGTTATGGTATTTTTCGTACCTCTTTCTCCCGATGCATTATTTGCTGAATACGATTTTGTTAATGTCTTATTAGTTGAATAAGTTTTAACTGAAATCACATCACTACCTAATGTGCCGCCAGTTCCTACTACCGTAGGTGTACCTGCTGTATAATTCCAGCTTAATGTTGGGGCCGCTTGAAAATCTTCACTTACAATAGTCGTTTGTGTAGGCGTACCACCCGGTGAAGTAATATTAAAAGAATTACTTGTGGCATTTGTCAAAGTAAAGCCAGTACCAGTATTTGTGGTTGTAAAAGTTACACCTGTTTGTACTGATCTTGTAAATTTAATATTGCTAAAAGTTGCAAGTCCGTTTACAAAGTTTGCGGTTACTGTTCCAGTAACTCCGCAGCCTGTGGTACCCACAGATAAAGTAACAGATCCACTATTCAATGCACTTGCAACTACACCATCACTACAAGTTGCAGCAACTACTACCGGAACTGCAACATTCTGAGCTGTATTTATAGGTTGTGTTTGAAATACTAATTTGGTTGGTGTTGAACAGTTTGTTATAACGATCGCATAATCTTCTACTTCTCCATAAAATGCTGTACCCCCTCCTTGACAAGGAATTGCTACAGAACTATATTTTGTAGTCACACGCATTCTGGTAGTTCCAGTTAATGCGGTTGCAGGTATTAAAACCGATGGCGTTAAACTGGATAATCCATTGGTAACATTAGTAACAGATCCAAGATCGTATTCTTCTGTAGTTGTACTAAAAACCCCATCCTGATTCCAATCTATCCATGCTTTTGTATAATTGGTGAAATTACCTGCTGTATTAATATTTGCAGAAAGCGTATAACTATTACCAATTACAACCGTTGTAGAAACTGTGGCAGTATAATCAGTATATCCCACTCCTGAAACCGTCGTAGTAGTATTGTTTATACTATTAAAGGTTACATTTTTAATTCCTTCATTATCTAAACCACCTGTAGATGTGCAATAACTAATAACTGGTGTACAGTTTGTCGTAACCCCCGTTGTCCATGCAGAACCATATCTTGTAAAAATTTTATACGTATATGGGGTACCGTTAGTAAGCCCACTTACAGTAACCGAAGTTCCGGTTCCTTTATAAACCACATAGCCCCCATCAAAAGAAGTGCCTGAGCCAAATGTTGTATTATCGGTATAAGTTCCGCCATTTCCAGTAGGTATAGTTGAAGAGAATGAACCTGATGTTGCCACAACCATAATATTGCTATAGCAACCAGTTGGATTTGTCCAGCTTATTGTAGTACCAGCATTGGTACAATTTGAGGTAGCCTGGCTTGTTACATCTACTGGAGTAGCTAAAGCAAAAGTTTGTGTACCACCTGCATTAGCAGTTCCGGATTTTGATCCTGTAGTAAAGGTTAAGTTGCCCGTATTAATGGCATTAATTAAAATGGTATTACCATCTCCTGTTACAGAACAAGCAGGATCGATTGTTATAAAAAAGTATCCGGTACTTCCAGCTATTATTGCCTGGCTGAAAGAAGGAAAAGTCTGTGTGCCTGCAGTTGTTAAAGTACTGGTAATGGTTGACAATAAAACATCCGTAGCTGAACTAAATGTTGCGTCAGTTGAATACCATAATTTCAAATTGGTAACATTACCCACAGCATAAGTTCCAACAGTAGAGATAGATACTCCGGTGAATGTCGTATTATTGGTTGCAACAGCAAGATCAAATCTGTACAACATATTATTAGTAGTATTTTGAACTACAGTTGCTGCCGTTGCTGCAGGATTAGGTGAACTTAATGTAATCGCAGGTTGTGCAGATACTGTACCGCTTACTGTGACACTAGCGCTACCAGTGCCTCCTGAAATGCTGATCGTTTCTCCGTTATAAGGACTGCTTGCATTTGTTAATCCGGATTTTAATCTTACCCAAACTGTATTTGTAGCAATCGTTCCTGTTCCTGTGTAAGTTCTGGTAGCAAATGCACCAAATCCCGTTGTAGAACTTGTTGTTGAAACTTCATAGTTCGTAGAACCGGTAATCGTTATTGTTCCTCCACCTGCTGTAAGATTACTTGCACTTAATGTAAATGATTGTGCTGTTGATGGACCTAGTCCTTCAATATATGTAAATCCAGTTAAGGTAGATGCTGATGGAGTAATGGTTGGTGGTGGAGTTACTGTACCGTTTACAATAAAAGTTTTGGTGGCAGTACCCCCAGTTATAGAAATTGATTCATTGTTGTAAGGACTAGATGCGTTAGTTAATCCTGCTTTTAATCTTACCCAAACTATATTAGGACTTACTGTTCCTGATGCGGTATAAGGTCTTGTCGTAGTTAGACCAAATGCACTATTATCATTAGAAACTTCATAATCAGTTCCTGTTGCATCAACGGTAATGTTACCAGCAGCAGGAGTTAAATTAGCAGCACTTAAAGTAAATGATTGTGATGCCGATGGGCCAAATCCTTGTGCATATGTAAACCCTGATAATGAAGTAGGTGATGTTATTATTGTGGGTGTAGTAATAGCTGTCAAATATCCATTTACACCAAAACTTAATACTCGGAAATAAACAGCAGAGCTACTTACATTATATGGATATATTCTGAAATATAGTGTAGTACCTGTTGAAACATCCGGTGGTAAATTTGTAGTGTATGTAGTTGTTGTTGCCGTTGTATTTACGGAAAGCGTACTTGTGTTTAATAAAGTTTTTGTAGCAAAAGTGGGATCTGTTGAATAATAAATTTCTGCTTTTCCTGTACCTGATTGAACATTCACTTTTACTCCTACACTGGTAGTGGTCATAGTATATAACCCTGTTGGAGCTAAAGAAAATTCAAAATATCTATCAAAATTCGTTAATGTGGAAGTAGTATAATTACCGTTACCATTGATACCAAAAGTGGCATCTGCGCTTGTATTTACATTTGTCAAGCCACTTGTAGTTGCATTAGCTCCGGAAATATTGGAAGCAACAACAGGTGTAAAACTTGTTGTGTTTGTCCAGGTGGCAAGAGCGATAGACACTGGTGTTACCGTTAAAGTTTGAACAACGTCAGTAGCGGCAGCATAATTAGCATTTCCAGATTGAGACGCAGTAATAGTTGTAACACCAACTCCTACAATGTGAATTTGGCCTGAAACTATAGTAGCGACAGCAGGATTAGAACTTACATACGTAACCGTTAGTCCCGAACTTGCAGTGGCGGGACCATAATCAGCATCGCCAGTATTTTTTGAACCTGTAGATGCCAGTGTAATGGTTTGAGATGCTTGAGTAATATTTGCTGTAGTACCTGGCTGAGTTAATGTATAATTCGATGCATCAGTTCCTGTAAGCGACAATGTTACACCTATATTATTTCCTACATTCGCACTTGCAAATGTCCCGGTAGAACTAACTGACACCACATCACTTCCTTGTACACCAGATAAGGTGCCTACAGGTGAAATTGTTGCTGTAGTAGTTCCATCATAAACTTTATTTGCAGCAATAGCTCCAGAAACAGTTAATGTTGCCTCTGTAATGTTTGCAGTAATACTTGTCGGTTGAGTTATTAAATAATTGCTAGCATTTGCGCCTCCAAGTATATAGCCTGATGCAGAAATAGACTTAGCCGTTCCCACGGTTTTAGTAGCAAATAAAAATACAGGAATTGAACCCGAAAGATCAACTACATCTGAACCTACAATTCCATTTAGAGTAGCCGTTCCCGTTACTGATGCATTGGTAGTAGCATCATACACTTTATTTGTACCTGTAAGGCCGGAAATAGTTAATGTTTTTTTATTTACCGTAAGTGTTTGTGTGGCACTTGCAGCATTCCAGTTAGCATCGCCAGCTAAGGAAGCGGTAATAATAGAAGTACCCGGAGTTATAATTGTTATTGAAGCAACTGTATTGCTTACAAAATCTGCAACCGATGTAGTGCCACTTGAATAAGTAATGGTTTTACCTGATGTTGAAGTATTTGTTGCAGCTGTAAAAGTATAAGGTGTAGTGCCATATGTTGCTGCTGAAAGTGCACCAAAAGAAATGGTTTGCGTTCCTTTGGCAATTGTATAATTAACAGTAGCATTACTTGCACTTGTTCCTGTAGCATTGCTTGCACTGAAGTCTGCAGAAAATGAACCTGCTGTAGTTGGTGTACCAGTGATCGCACCTGTACTTGTATTCAATGATAGGCCGGTAGGCAAACTTCCGCTTACTAAAGCATATGAAGTTGGACTATTGGAAAATACCCCCGATAAATTAAATGTTGAGACAGCTACCCCTACTGTGCCCGTTGGTGAACTGGTCGCAGTGGTTACAACCGGTGTTAGTGCCGGAGGTACAACTTCCCCTGTTCCCAATATGATCGGAGTTCCTGCGTAGCCTGTAAAACTTATCTGATTAAGTTGACCTGAGGTTAAACCTCCAACTCCGACAAATATTTTACCTGCAGTACCTGTAGCTCCCGCTGTTCCAGTCCATCCTGTTATGGTAAGAGTTTTCCCTGCTGTCCATGCTGTAGCACTACTATTTGCAAAAGTTAGTGTATGACTTCCGGTTCCTAGCGCAATAGTTGTATTATCGGTTAAAGTTAATGTACCTACCGTTTCAGTAAAACCTGCACCCACCCCTGTTTTAAAAGTACCACCATTTAAAACTATATTACTGGCATCGGCTATAACTCCCGCTGCACCGAGTGCTAATGTACTTGACGTAGAGTTGATTGTAGTAGTGCCTGAATAAGTATTTGCGCCAGAAAGTGTTAGAATGCCAGCACCACTTCCACCCAGCGTAAGATTCTTGGAGGCTCCACTAATAATAGAACTAATTGTGATACCACCAGCACCATCTATATTTATGATATTGTTAGTTGTATTGGCTAAAACAACATTCATTGTTTTACCAGTACCTGTTTCATTATTTTGTAGGGTTAAAAGAGATCCACTTGAGTTTCTAAGTATAACATTGTTTACTGAATTTACAGTAGAACCATTTAAAGTTAAACTACCATTAGAAGTAGAACTTCCAATTGTTAATATTCTCGTTCTTGTAGAAGTAATTTCAATAGTTCCTATAGAGAGAGAACCAGTACTCATATTTATGCCCGCAGTTGTGGCAGAACCAGCATTTGCGAATTGAGCATTATTTGAAGTTGTCCAAGATGCAGCAGTTGTACTTGGAGACCAATTAGTATTAGTGTACCATGCAGTTGTCGATCCAGTGTTGGCCCACACTATAGTTTGAGCTTGAGATCCCCCAATAAAAAATACAAATACCCCTACCAGTAAAACGTATAAGTTCTTCATAAAAAGTAATAAGGTTTAGTAACTCACAGGCAGGTAGTCGTTAAAAGAGTACCGACAAAGAAGAAAAGTTGCCTTTCTTCTAAAAGAAGTTCATAAAGATTGGATAATAGGTTAATGCAATTTACGTAATATGTAGCAAATAAGATGCCCGATTATTAACAAATTATTATTTATTAGACTTAAATAATATATTTATTGTAGAAAGAATAATGAAAAACTACAATTTGTGTAGAAAAATAGGCATGAAAAAGCCCGTTTATTTAAACAATAAACGGGCTATAAAACATGGATTTAAAAAAGCGATACTAGAAATAGTACTTCTTTAATATATCACCTTAATAGTTTGAATTGACATATCGGGTTTGGTTATTTTTAAATGATACACGCCTTTTGAAGAAAGTTTACCCAATCTAAATATTGATGTTTCATTACGACTTGAAATAATATGATCATTCTTTAAAAACATTTGACCGAGATCATTATACAATACAACAGAATATTTACCTAATGGCATATTAGTCAATTGGAGAGTTACAACTCCATCTTCTTTTAAAGGATTTGAATAAAGCGAAATAGAAGCTTTGGTGTTTACCCTCTTTACATTCACAATATTGCTGAATGTTTTAGCTTGGTTATTAGAAATACTAACAATGCGATAGTAGTTAATATCCGCCGTTGCATTTTCATCAACAAAACTATAATTCGAATTTCCACCAGCATCGATGCTTGAAATTTTAGTAAAATGAATTCCATTTACCGATCTTTCTACATCATAATGATTGATATTCAATTCACTTTCAATTTTCCATTGTACTGTAGCTGCATTATTGTTAAGATTGGCATTTACTGAAACAAATTTCAGTGGTAATGGATCCGTAACTCTAAATACAACTTTAAAACGATTCACATTTATACTTTGATCATCTGCAGTAGAAGAAAAATTATGACGGGTCAGCCCTTCTGTTGGAATATCCATTTGTGTATTTAAATAATTATCAATCAGAATAGCAGTTAGACCCGGAGCAAAACTTTCACCGAGAAACTGAAGCTGGTAATTATAGTTATAATCGAGTTTATTCATTTGAAGGAAAATCGTATCATCAACAGTGATCGAATGCCTTCTTTCAATTGCCAGTATACTATCGTTTCTTAATAAGCTTATTTTTTCTTTAGTAAGAAATGTCTGCAGTTTTGGAGCATCCTGGTCATCCACTACATTATTAAAATCATCACTATATGTTGTTGCAACACCATCTGCAAGTACTGGTTCACCATTGCTGTTCACAAACGCTAGATTTGTATAAAATGATGATACTGTCGCCATCGGCCTGTTACCTCTGGCTGGTCGGCTGGCAATACCTTGCGTACTAGTTGTTGTGGCTTTATCCGACTCATGAAAAACCATTGTTGTTGCCGAACCTGATAAATTATTTAAAAAGATCGCTCCGCCAGATTCAATAGTACCATTAGAGTTATCATACACACTCATGTATGCAGAGTCTGCAGGCTTAGGTACACTTGTAAAAGTTGTACCTCCACTACCGCTAAAAGTAACCCAGCTACCTACACTTTTACTGCCAAGCAATTTAGGATCCCATACATAATATGTTTTTCCTGTCGTAGCCATTGTCGTGCCCAAATAAGTAACGTTTTTCATGCTGATAGCAGAGGCATAAGGATTACTTATGGCTTGTTTACCTGTTACTATCGATTTTGTTATATCCCCTACATTGATACGCCCTTTCAATCTCAGATTAGTACTGCCTGTGGTATTTATATAGGGGGAAGAGACAACAATACTTCTATTACCTCTTGCAAAAAGCATGTATGCCTCATAGTTAGTAATAACATTTACTGTTGTTGTAAGTGGCGTCCAGCCTGTAGCGCCGGGCTCTAATTTATAAATAGAAGGATTTGCCGTAGACCCTGCATCAAATCCATTTGCATTGTTTGAGTTATCTATTCCGTTTGTGATGTGTGTGCCATAGCCAGGGTTGGGATTTGTTGTACTGGTTATATCTGTTGTTGACGAAGTAACAGTTGCCCCTTCTTGCCATGCGGCTAAAACAGTTGGAGCACTGGTTGTACTTAAAGGTACGCCTTGCAATCTCCATCTTCTGCCTGAGTAAGGGGTTTGCATTGGCAAATACCTTTCAATATTAAATTTACCTGTGGTATAGGACACTGTACCACCAACCGGCGCTACTCTTGCAGTTTTAGTTGCATCTGATTTTAATGTTATTTCATTAGCTACAGCTAATGTTGAGCCTGTTCCTATATCAATATTATCTAAAATAGTAAAATCACCTGTGGTGGTTTTTGTTCCGCCGTTAGAAGTTTTTAAAACATTGTATTGATTGGTGTATGGAGAAGAATTTATTGTAATTAAACCTGGAATATTTTGTGCCCCACTACCATTAAAATCAACCGTGCTTCCTGTTACTGTATAAATATTTGAGCCTTGGGTAAATGTTCCTTTTATTCCGATGGTTCCACTTGATGCCAATATCCTATCTCCTGTTGAAGTTGAAGTAAGATTATTAAAATTTTCTGCAGGAATTGTTTGGGCATTTGTTGCATTAAATGCCACTGTTCCGGTGCCACTTGTAAAGGTTGCAGGTGCTGTGTGTAACCATTTACCATTTTGAATATTTATAATCCCACCATTGGTCATATCTAAAACACCATTGGTTGATTGAAGAGTAAAGTTTCCATTTACATTTATGATATCATCACTTGCACCTGTACTTAATGATTTACCATCTATTGTGAGATCAAGACAGTCTGCTGTATTTCCAACTAAATAAGCTAAACTAGAATTATTGTCTACAACAGCTGCCCTTGTAGCCGTTGAAGGAACAGTAACACTCACGGATGAATTAGGCACTACTCTGGTATCCCAGTTATTACAATCAAACCAATCAGTACTGGTGCCACCAACCCATAAACCATCAGTTTCTGTTGCTGTACTAATTCCGAAAGTACATAGTGTGCCATTTTTATAATTTCTAGCATCTGCTGCATATAATGCATTGGTAGAGTAGTTTGTCCAGTTGCTTACATTATTAAGTCGACTCACCCAGCCTAATCGTGAGGTAGTAGTTGTTACACCTGTATATTTAAAAAAAGTTGATCCTATATTCGTTAATGTGGTAAAACAATTAAGATTAGGAAATAAAGTTGACCCGGATGTGCTTGCGTAACCATAAGTAGTTTTCCAAGGTATTCCGCTCCAACCATACAATACATTACCTGAATATGCTAAATTATTTGTTCCTCCTGCTGTCCATGTTCCTCCTTGAGTAAACCAAACTTGGTCATTACTATTCAAATCCCAATTACCTGTACCTCCTATATTTTTAGTGATTGTCCAACCAGCCGCTGTTGCTCCGTTACAATCTAACATTGTTAATGTAGCATTGTTGCCACCACTGCCTTGTATTGTAAGTATAGTACCAGCAGGCAATCCACCTCCGCTATAAGTCAACCTAACTACACCTTCGGAGTTTCCCCATTTACCTGCATTAGTATGTTCATACCCACAATCAGTCATATAAAATTGGGTACCCGTTGGGATTGCTTTAAAAACAACAAAACTTACCTCATCATCACCACCGGCTGCTATTAGGGTATTTACGGCAATCACAGCAAAATCTCCAGGCGAAAATACTCCTGATGTTGCAGAATTAATAATATCAAATGTATTAGAAATTATACTGCTAAACCCACTACTTGAAGCTGTTAAAGTATTACCTATACTGGTATTGGAATGTTTTACACTACTAAAAGTAGCTACGCCACTAATTGCAGATACAGCTATTGTTCCTGACAGAACCGATCCTGTAGAGGTTATTGTCACTGTATTTGTAAAATCCAGATCAATATTATTATTTGCATCATACGCTGTAACTTTTGGCGCAGGATTCATTGTTAGATTTTGTATTGTGGTAGAAGGCTGAACACTATAAACTAATTTTGTAGCTACTACACAAACTTTATCTTTTGTAACATCAGTGGTTGCTACATTAGCAGTTCCATCTTTTCCCGAAGATCCTGACGCAGCTACTGTAATATTTGCAGCGGTTATTGAGAACCTGAAAATTTTACTATCTATCGTTGCTGGAGAAGAAACGGATGCTTTTAAAGTAATCCTCAAACTTAAAGTTTTACTGGAGTTATCAGGAACAGTATAGGTCATTCCACTAAAAGTAAGGATCGTACTTGTAATGGCCGCACTTGATACCAATGTAGCACCATCAAACAATGCAGCGCTTTGTATATCTGTCCAGTTGCTAACAGTATTACTTACACCCTGGCTAATCACTAATGAATTGATGATCGTTGGCAAAGCATCCAGATCAGACAATGTTACGCCACCATCACGTATAGTAAATTGCCATACTTCTGTACCATCAGCTGTGGTAGTAATAGTATTGTTGAGCAAGGAAGAAATACATGAGCTTTCGGCTCCGGCGGAGATTATGTCTGATTTACTTGATGAAGTATTAAAGCTAAAAGAAGTACCAGAAGCAACATAACATTTATAGGTATTATTGTACTCGTAAATTACTCCATAATAAGCCGTATTACTTGTTAGATTAGTAATATTGACTGTATTCGAAGTACTGTAATAGATCATTTTTCCTGTGCCGGAAGGAAATGTTGATGCAGAAGTATAATTAGAATTCGCACTATAATTAGTCCCACTGACAGGATAACCTGTTGGTGCCGAACCTTCATTTAAAATTAAAAATCGGTTAGTGCCTGAGCCATTTGACCAATTAACTGTAGCAGTAGTCGTAGTAATAGATGTTACACTTACAGCACTAACACCAGTGACTGGAGGAGTACAGGGAGCTCCAGTTGTTGCTTTAATTGTAAAATCATCCAAGCGGTAAGTTCCATTATTATTTACAGTAACACTCCATTTGAATCGCAAATTTGCTACTCCTTCCGTTGCCACTGGAAGTGAAATATCAGTACCTGCATTTACCAAAGCCCATGTGGCACTTGCAGCAACCTGAGTATAAGAAACCGTATTCCAAGTAGTACCGTCTGTACTGTACTGAAAGGTAACCGGTTGGGAGAAAGCGCTGGTAGCTCTTGCTCCCCAGCTTATTTTTATACCTGTATATCCTACAGTTGATAATGAATTATCAAAAGTCAAAGTTTTTACTACACCATTGGTACTAGTATTGGCAAAAGCAATATTTGTACTTCCCGATGCCCCGCTATATCCACTTGATGTAGTTCCCGTTGTACCTCCCCAACCATTTGTAGCATCATTACTTGTCCAACCTGTCGGTAAAGTTGTCGATCCTCCAAATGTTTCGGAATACAATGTGATCTGTGCTTTTACATTAATTACAAAAAAAAGTAAGGAAATAGTAAAAAGTAAAAAGTAGATTTTCTTCATATCATTTTTTTAATATTGGTCTATAACAATAACCATCACCTGTAAACAGGAGATGTAGGTTTTTAAAATGATGAAGGTTTATAGGTATTTTAATCAGAGCTTATAGAGAAACGCTTTATCCAATGTTCAAGCATAAAGTCAGATGACGTAAGTTATAAATTGCTTAACATGAATATCAAGTCGGATGACTACTGAGAATAAAATAGATATCTCCGAAAACACATAATTAAAGGTTAATATGAGTAGACGGAGATTTTGCAAAAAAGGTTGCAAGTAAGATTGAGATCGTTGGTTTAGATATTACATAATTAATACTTTAATAGAAGTTTTACTTCCATCAGGGTTGGTAACATGTAGCAAATAGATCGCAGGAGAAAGTTTTTTACCGGGTACAAAGTATTCGGGGACATTTTCAGTATGAAGTATAGATCTAGAATTGACCTCGGCTCCTTTATTATCAGTTAAAGATAAATGATATACACCATACTCTTTGTCAGGGAAATGTATACCGATCCTGTTATTGTTTACAGGATTAGGGAAAACATATACTGCAGATGAATTTTTATACACTGTAACTTTTGCTACCTCACTATAAGTGATCACTCCAGCCTTACTGATATACATGATGCGATAATAATATTCTTTTCCGGTGGCTACATCATTATCAATAAAATTATTTACCACAGATTGATTAGTGTTATTTTCTATCTGCTGATAATTTATCGGTAAAAAATGACTACTATCTGTCGAACGTTCAACAATATATTCGTTCAAATTATAGTTGCTATCAACAGCCCAATTAAGAACTATATTTTTATTGATCAATTCAGCTGAAATATTATTTATCTTAACCGAAGGTTTAAAAACCAAGCGGAATCTATCTTTATAACTACTTGCATTGGCAGTTATTTTGAATTCGAAACGGTTTGTATTCTTTAAACTAACCGGAGTGCTGGTATGTAAAAAATTATCTTCTAAAAATGCTGCTAGGTTATTACGAATTAAACTATCAGTTTTTATCTCAAATAAATAAGTCTTAAGTTGAACATTCTCTAAATTAAAAAAGATCGTATCAGTTTCGTTGATCGTTTTTCTTCTTTCAATTGATAACAATTTACCCTCTCTTTTCGAAGAAAAATTTTCAGAGAAATTGACCATTTTGATAGCATCTTTATCATCCACCGCGTTCGAATAGGCATCTCCGTAAGTAACTAATATTCCGTCATTAGCAGAAATTGTTCCATCATTATTTTTAGCTAATAAATTTACTTTTACCTGTGTAGGTCTAAACATTGCATTGTTAACGCCATTTGTTTTTGCATTTTCATTAAAGACCAATGTACCTGTATTGTTTACGAAAAATGCGGCGCCCGATTCAATTATACCATTAAAAGTTATAGATCCGCCATATACAGGCCCACCCAATGCAGGAGCAGTTGCAGTATCAGGAATAGTTCTGTCATAACTGCTACCATTCCAAGAAAAAGCTACCCATGCACCAACGTTATTAGTACCTGTTAGTGCAGGATCCCATAAATAATAAGTATCACTACTTAAACCACTTGCAAGAGCTACTTTATGAAAATCTATAGCAGATGCATAGGGATTACCTACAATGGTGAGTCCGGAGGTTGCAACATTAATTGTTCCTACTTTTAATTGTCCTGATGATCGTAATGTTGTATTTGTTGGGGTAATAGCAGTGCCTGGTGTAAGATCCAATGCTCTTGAACCTCTAACAAAAAGCATATACCCTTGGTGATCGGTAACTTTTGTGGAATACGTGCTAGTTGTACCTACCCATGCCCCACCAGATAAATATTTCATCGATGGATTACCCGTAGTATTTGCATCAAAACCATTTACTGCACTCGTTCCTCCACTAATATGTGTACCATATCCCGGATTCGGATTGTAAATAGAAGTAACGGGTTCTGCTCCCATCGGCCATTTAGGGGTAGCACCTTCCTGCCATGCAGCATTGGTAGTTTGTCCTGAAGCAGCAGTAACAGGTGATGTAAGTAAACGCCATGCTAAACGAGCAGGAATATATCTTTCGATAATAAATTTACCTGACCCGGTATAACTGAAAGAGCCACCAACAGAGGCTACACTTGCAGTAGCAGCACTTGTTGATCTTAAGGTAATGGTAGAATTATTTAAATTGATATTACCACTAGTTGGGGTAAGCTTTCCCGTTAGTGAAAAGGATCTTGCGACAGTTAATCCACCGGAAGTATTATTTACTGTAAAATTGTTCATTGCACTTATCGTGCCTGTTCCTGAAAATGTTTGAGCACTTGAACCATTAAAAATCAATTCTCCGTTATTAGTTAGTGTACCACCTTCTGTAAATGAACCTGCGATCGATAAACTGCCTGTGTTGCTAATAGTTACAGATGCACCCGACATAATTGAAAGATTTTTTGTAACGGGTACATTATTAATTATGTTCGGATAACGTGAAGAAGCTACCACTGGAATGATCGCATCTGTTGCATTAGTAGGAACACCCACTGACCAATTACCTGCATTTGTCCAATCAGTTGAAACGGCGCCTGTCCAAATATTATTCGCTGTAAGTGCAAGATCAACTTCATCAGCCCCAAGATCAGGTGCCGATGCTCCTCCAAGTAAAGATGAAACAGGCCCTGGTCGATTATCTCCATCTATATCATCGGTGATACCTGTTAATGTAGATCCTGAACTTTCTATCTTACTTACAAAAGCACTAGCCGCCAACGTTAGGTCGGCCATATCGATATGCAAATTTCCTATTGTTGTATTTACAAATGGAACGTATTGGGCCGTATAGCTACCTGTTTCTCCATAAATACTTTGCCATGCTGCAAAGGTTTTATCATTTGTACCGAATGTAGTACCACTTAATCCTACTGAACCGGCAGTAGAATTATTAAGAATGTTATTACTGGTTGTTAATCCAGAAGTGGTTGCAGTATTATTAGCAATTGTATAGAAGTGCCCTGTTGAACCATTTCTTTCCATTACAAGAATATTATTTCTTATAATAGAACTACCGGCTCCACAATTATATAAAAGCGCTGCACTAGATATAGCCGCATTATCGTTAGCACCATTTCCACCTATATAAACTGAATTGTGATAATAATTCCTCGCTCCTGCAGCGCCTGATGCATCAGAAATTCCTCCTATAGCTATTGAATTTGTATTGGAGCCATTCGTTAAGCTTATCATGTTATTACTTACTATCCAACCACCGCTGGTAGTATTAAAACCGGAGATAGTTGAATTAGCAGCTGTATTTGTTAAACCATAAATAATATTTTTACTGAAAATATTATTAGATCCGCTAGTCTGCATATAAGCCGCTACTGCACCAACCGAAGCAGGTAATGCTGATGCTGATTGCAAATTGAAAATGTTATTATTTGTAATAGTGAAATTTCCTGTGCCTTGGGTAAAAATTCCATTTACTGAAGCAGATGTACCTGAAGAACTATTAGAAATATTACTGATAGTATTGCTTGAAATGGTATTTGTAGCAGCAGTGGAAGAAGAAAAAATTCCTCTTACAGGAATATCCGCATTGGATGAAATATTTGTGATCAAATTATTGGAAACAGTAAAACTGGTTGCTGCTCCTGACATACCTATGCCTCTGAAAACATTAAATGCATAGGTAACTCCGCCGGTATTATGACTAATATTTGAAATCGTATTGTTAGATATATTTACAATCGCCGGAGATGGGCTTGATCCAACTATTAAAGAAGCTGCGGTTGGTGTACCAGCAGTACCTGCTGATGTCATTGCCAAAACCAAACTATTGGCCACTGAAGTACTTCCAATTATATTATTCGTACAATTAAATGAACCGATAGCTAGATTCATCGCTCTGAAATTGGCACTAGTGCCTGTACTGGTGAATGAAATATTTTGAATCGTATTATTAGATATAGCAGTTGAAGTTGTAGTACCAACATTTGCCACTATACCTGCAAATTGTCCACTTCCTGTTAATGTAAGAGATGTTCCGCCTGCGTTTGCTGCACCACCTCCAATATAATTATTTGTGATCAGGTTGTTATTCCCCAAATTAACATTTGCGATATTGATCCCATTAAATTGAATACTTGCTGATGAAAGACTTCTGGCTGCAGTTTGATAGATACTATTTCCACTAATTACCCAATCAGAAATTGTTTTTAATAATATACCACTAGGTGATCCGGAAGCGCTAAAAAAATCATGAATCAGGCAATTAGATATCGTGTCTTTAATATTTGGCAAACCCGTAGTACCATCCGCTAAAATCGAAATTTGTGGAGTTGTCACACCTGCATATATTTCACAGCGATCTATTTTATTTTCATTATTCCCGATTGCTATTGCATTTTTAAAAGTTACTGTTCCAGTACTCGAATAGGGACATGCGCTTATCAAATTGCAATACGAAACACTATTATGTAATGCATCATTTTGAAATATCAACGCCCCAGGCATGTAGCTGCCCATTATAGCAGCGCCAGAAGGTATTTGAATAGTCGGGGCTCTATTGATCGTAATAGTATTGCCCGCAATTCCTGTAATTAAAGTGCCTGATGCAAAAACGCCTGTACCTGCACCTACTCCAACCCCAAGACTCATACCTATGGCAAATTGTGATGCATCTGCAACGTTGAAAGTAAACGATGAAGTAGTAATAATTCCACTTGCTGTTGTAGCCACAACGGTTGTGCTTGTATTTTGGATAGTTAAATTTCTAGTCGAACCTATACCTCCCGCCCTTCCATCTAAAAATATATATTGTGCTCCGTTTAATATAATTGTACCAAGATCATTATTCGTAGTAATAATACGGTTAGTGGCTCCTGTAGCGGGCCGGAATGTGATTGTTTTTGTAGCCGTAGTTCCAAGATTACCAATTGTAATAGGAAATGTTTCAACTGTTGAAACATAGGTAGCTTGTAATTCGAAGATATATGAACCGGAAATAGAACCACACAATGTCAGATCAGCAACTGCGGCCGTGATAGAAGTATATGTACCAGTTGGCCCAATGGAATAAGTACCCGGAGCCGGACAAGCGGCATCAGCCTTGTATGAACATAAAAGGCTAAAAAATAAAATGAATGCCAGGTATATTTTTCTCATGTGGGTTATTTCGTCTAACAAAAATAATGAACTTATGTTTTTAGGAGACGGTAAAAAACCAAAAATAGTTGCTTTCGCTTTCGATTAACTTACAATGACAATCTTCACCGTATAATTCTTTTTATCACTATCTGTCAAGGTCAATAAATATACACCGTTATGCAAATTTTTGCCTGGATTAATATATATAGATGAGCCTGATTGATAATTAATTACTTCAGAATAGACATTTTCTCCTTTTAAAGTAGTAATGTTTATTAAGTACATCCCGGATGCTTTTCCGTTCAACTGCAAACCAATATTGTTATTTCTAATAGGATTTGGGAAAACAAATAGATCTGGTGAATTTTTTAATACTGCGATCTTAATTGCATGACTATGAGCAATTACTCCGGCTTTGCTAACATTTTTTATCCTATAAAAATATACTGCACCCGTTTTTATATTATTATCTATAAAATTATAACTCACTGTTTGATCAGTATCATTTCCACTAGCTATGGTTGTAATAGGTGAATAATTGATACTATCAGTTGAGCGTTCGATAGTATACTCTTTAAGGTTAAACTCTCCATCTACAGCCCAATGTAAAATGATATCAGAATTTTGTACATCAGCAGAGATGTTTAGAAATTTAACCGAAGGTTTAAATACTAATTTAAATCTTTCTTTATTATAAGATGCAGGATTTGTATTGAATGAAAACTTTATTCTTGTAGTATCCAGCAGACTTACCGGAATTACACTGTTTAAATAATTATCTTCTAAAAATGCAGCAAGATTATCCCTTTGCATTTGGCTGGTAGCAATTTCAAATTGGTAATTCTTCAATTGAACATTTGCTAAATTAAAAAAGATAGTATCAGTTTCATCGATAGTTTTTCTTCTTTCGATTGCAATTAATTTTCCATCTCTTCTTGAAGAAAAACTTTCATTAAAATTGGTAACTTTTGGTGCATCTTTTTCATCCACTACATTAGAAGCATCATCTGCATAGGTAACTAATATTCCATCATTGGTTGATATAGTTCCATCATTATTCTCTGCTAATAAATTAACCCTTGTTTTTACAGGTCTGAACATAGCATTATTCACACCAGTCGTTTTTGCATTTTCATTAAATATCAAATTACCGGTGGCCGTTGTAACCATAAATGCAGCACCAGATTCGATAACACCATTTTGAGAAATAGATCCCGGGTAACTATTTATTGGCAATGAATCAATAATAGTTCTATCATAACTGCCACCATTATACGAAAACGTAACCCATGCGCCAACATTATATGAGCCTGTTAATGCAGGATCCCATAAATAATAACTATCCCCCGAAAAACTACTTGCCTGCGCTACTGTATGAAAATTTATTGCAGCTGCATAAGGATTAGCCACAATAGTATTTCCTGACACAGGAATATTCACTGTTCCTGTTTTTAATTGTCCGGAAGAACGAAGTGTAGTATTATCTGCTACTTGATATTGTCCTTGAGAAAGATCCGATGCCCTTGATCCTCTTACAAATAACATGTACCCTTGCTGGTCAGTAACTTTTGTGGTGTATAATGAACTGGTAACATTTTGCCAGCTTGTGCCATTGTAATATTTCATGGAAGCATTACCGGTAGTGTTCTGATCAAAACCATTTGCTGTTGAACCTCCACTTATATGTGTGCCATATCCGGGATTAGGATTGTAGATCGATGTTGTAGGTTCGGCTCCCATTGGAGATTTAGGTGTAGCTCCTTCCTGCCATGATGCATTGATGCCTTGTCCGGATGTCCCAGTAACAGGTGAAGTTAAAAGTCTCCATGCTCTATGTGCAGGAATATATCTTTCAATGATAAATTTTCCATTTCCCGTATAATTAAAACTACCACCTACTACACCGATAGAAGCGGTTGCACTTGAAGTAGATTTTACAGTTATAGTATCATTATTTAAAGTGATCACACCTGATGTTGGGGTAAGCGTTCCCGTTATTGAAAAAGATTTTGATATAGTAAGGCCTGCAGCGTTATTTACCGTAAGGTTATTCATCGCTGCTATTGTACCTGTTCCTGAAAAAGTTTGTGCAGATGATCCATTAAAATTGATAGTACCATTGTTGGTTAATGTACTATTATTTTCAAATGTTCCTGCAATTGATAATGTTCCTGTGCTATTGATCGACACAGACGAACCCACACCGGTAATAATATTTTTTGCATTTACGGAATTGGTAATGATCGGATAGGTAGTTGCCACAACTGGGATTGCAACTTTTGTAGAAGAATTAGGGACACCAGCTGTCCAGTTAGAAGCATTTGTCCAAACATCGGAAACACTACCTGTCCAGGTATCATCGCCTGTATATGTAAGATCAACTTCATCGGCACCGATATCAGGAGCTGTAGCTCCTCCTCTTGTTGATCCAGATGGGCCCGGTCTGAAATCATTATCAATATCAACAGCTGTACCAGAAATTACGGCTCCCCAACTTTCTATATAACTTAAATAAGCATTAGCTGCTAAAGTTGCATTTGATGTATTGATGTGAAGATTGCCGTTGGCTGTATCCATAAAAGGAATGAATTGTGCACTATGACTACTGCTTTCACCGGCTATACTTTGCCAGGATAAAAATGTTTTATCATTCGTTCCACCATACGATGTGCCATACAATGCTACAGAATTTGTTGATGAGCTATTCAGTATATTATTATCTATTGTTAATCCACTGATCGTATTGGTATTATTTGCAACAGCATAATAATGCCCCGAAGCATTATATCTTGTTATTATCAATAAATTATTTTTTACGGTAGTGTTATACCCGGATGCAGCACAGTTATTAAATAATGCTGCACTTGCTAATGTAGTTACATCTCCTCCTCCATTGCCACCAATATAAATACTATTAAAATAATAATTCCTTGTTCCTGTAGCAGCACTTGCATCATGAATACCAATAATGGAACAGGCATTGTTATTGGAGGAATTCGATAAGCTGATCATGTTATTACTTGCTGACCAGTTTCCGCCTAGTGTGCTATATCCTCTTATTAAAGCATTAGTGGCAATGTTAGTAATATCGTAAATAATATTTTTTTCAAGTGTACCACCCGAAGTACTGGCTGATGATATGTACACACCAATATTACTTGTACCCGTTGCGGAAGCATTTGTGTTTCTTAATGCATAAATGGTATCCTGTAAAATAGTAGTTGCTGTACCTAATGAAGTTATTTTAATCGCAGCCAAACATATATTGGTAGTGTTAGTTGATTTAACAGAAAGGTTATTAATGTTATTTCCTTTGATCATATAATCACCGGTGTTGGTAACACTTGCACTATTCAAATTATTTGTCCATATACCAACAATCTCTGCTGTAGTACCTGTGGAAGTACTCGTCATATTTGAAATAGTATTATAGGAAATTGTATTGCTGGAAGAATGTGATGCTGTCCAAATCCCTCTTAAAGCAATATTGGTAGTGGATGAAATATTACTGATCAAGTTATTACTTACTGTGTAGCTTGTAGGATTCGATGTAAAACTTATTCCCCTAAAAGTTGGCAGGTTTGATGTACTGTTTACTTCTATACCGCTGATTATATTATTAGTGATATTAACGGTACCCGATGTAGGTAATCCTGATCCGGCATTGATCATGGATGCAATATTATTAACAGTTGACCCATTTATAAAAAGTTGAATACTGTTTGAAATGGATTGACTGCCGAGTAAATTATTTTTACAATCTACACTACCAACAAAAATTGCAATACCCCGTGGTGTTACATTAGAGTTACTTGTGAATGAAATATTTTGAATAATATTTCCATCCAAAATAGTTTTTACAGATGTGCCTGCCCACATTCCTATCCCTACAAATGCTCCTGATCCTGTATAAGTGAGTGCACTACCGCCAGCGTTAGATGCTGTCCCTCCAATATAATTTCCTTTTACTAAATTGTTATTTCCAATATTTGTATTTGAAACAAATATTGTAGGATCTAATAAACCTGTAATATTTATTGCCTGGCTTGTTGTGCTTGAAAATCCCTGAGCTCTGGAAGTAGTTTGATAAAAACTATTATAACTTACTTCCCAGTTTGATGAACATCTTAATAAAGCACCTGTAGATGTGTACGAACTTGCATTCTTATAATAATTATAAATATTGTTGTAAGTAATCGTGTCAGCATTATTATAGTAACCTGATGTTACAAATGCTTCGGCATAAATACCAATTAAAGGTGTACTTGTAGATGCATCTGCAATATCATTGTAGGCTATCGAATTATAATTATTTCCTCCCGAAGAAATTCCTGCTGTTGTTGCAAAGAAAACTGTACCACTTGTTATATTCTGATCAGCGCTTTTTAATGTGCAATATTTAATCGAATTTTTTGTTGCACCATTTACAAAAATGATTGCAGCAGGAGTTCCGCCAACAGTGATTGTTGCACTGGAAGCTACTGATATTACAGGGGCAGCAGACACTGTAAATTGGGTCGAATTAATTATAGAAGTAATTGTATCATTTGGTCCAAAATATCCTGATGCTGTTGGTGTTCCTCCCGATAAATATTCTACAAACATCCCTACAGCAAAATTAGACGTGCTGGCTACAGTGACTGTGGTAGAAGATGTAATTCCACTCGTTGTAGTGGTATAAGTTGTATTGTCAGTATTTTCTATAGTTAAGTTTTTAGAAGTGCCAACACCGCCTGCTCTACCATCAAAATAAATATATTTGGCACCGTTCAATTTTAAAGTTCCAAATTTATTTGAAGAGGTGATAGAAGTCGTGACACCAAGCTGAGGTCGAAAGGTAACGGTATTGCCTACACTAGTTCCTATAGAAGCAGGAATATTAATCGGAAAAGTCTCCGATGCACTTGAATAGTTACTTTTAAATTCAAAAATATAAGCGCCACTCAAAGTGCCTAATGAAACTAGACTTGTAACGGCTGAAGTAATGGTAGTGAAATCTGCCCCCGTTGCTCCAATAGTATAAGTACCTGGAGATGGCCAGGCTGCTTGAACCTTAGCTACTCCAGTAAAGAAGTACAATATGAATATCAGCAGGTAAAATTTTTTCATCCACAGTTTAAATGATTATTGAAACCACCGCAAGAAATTTGCTTTACTTATTAAGAGTACTCAAACAGATCAATAGTTGCTTAGGGTGAAAACTGCTGCAAATTAATCAATTTTATAGGAAATATAAAGCTTTTAAGAATTGTCTATTTTTCTTAAATTTTAGGCAAAAAAAATCCTCAACTTTTAAACTAACAATAGGTTATAAGTTGAGGATGAGTATTATCTTATCTGATCACTGAAACAGAGCCACTTAGTGGAGTTTTATCAGGACCTAATTTAATGATATAGAAATAAGTACCTACCGGAACTTGTGAACCTTTGATGGTTCCATCCCATGGTTTAGCTCCATATCCCCCTACCGGAGATTCGAACAGGAATTGTCCATATCGGTTAAATATGCTGACCGTTGCTCCCACATAATCATCGAGGTATTTTATTTGCCATGTGTCATTTATCCCATCACCGTTTGGAGAAAAAGCGTTAGGAATTTCAACTGTTCTTAGTACAATTACTTTCAGGTCATCACTGGCTGAGCATCCATCATTTGAAGTAACCGTCATTTTATATGTTCTATCATCCAACGGAGTTATAACAGGATTTGGAATGGAAGAACTGCTTAAGTACATAGAAGGCGACCATGAAACGATCATTCCATTTCCTGTGGCAGATCCATTTATTTGGAATGGCTTTCCTTCTTCGAGCCTGAGAACTGGACCGCCTGCGTTTGCAGATATTGGTTTAACAGTAACTACAAAAGGAATTTTTGCACTTTCACAAGTTCCATTTGATGAACTTACCGAATAATTTGTGGAACGAGGTACAGCTGTAGATGGTGTTGGCGCTACCGATGTACTGCCTCCTAATGTGTACCAGGTTAAATTGGTACCCGTTGCCGTTAGTGGCACTGCAACATCATTTTGACAATATTTTACATCCGCAACAATTGGTGGTTGAGGTGCAGTATTGACAGTTGCGGTTACCATAGTAGAGGAAGCACTAGCACAGCCTGAAGCATTCGTTTCAGTTACATAATAATTAGTAGTAGATGATATTGATGGTGTAGTATAACTATTTCCTGTTGCAACTTGATTGGCAAGACCTGCATCACTATACCATTTTAAAATATCCGTTGCTGTTCCTGATGGAGAAGCTGTAATGGTTACAGAGCCTGTTCCGCATCTTGAAACTGCTGCACCTGCAATTGGGGCAGATGGTATTGGATTAATGGTTGCAGTAACTTTTGTTGCTGTACTTATACATGTTAACGTATTTGTTTCAGTAACATAATAATCTGTATTGCCAGTTATATTTGGGGTAGTGTAAGTAGCACCTGTAGCTACTTGTGTAGCTAATGAAGCATCACTATACCATTTTAATACATCCGTAGCTGTACCGGAAAGTGTAGCATTTAAAGTTATTGCACTAGGTCCACAACTAGGCGTTCCCGTTACTATTGGTGCAGTTGGTGGAGTATTTATTTTTACTGTTACTTTACCAGATGATGAGCATCCTGAAACAGTTGCTTTAACTATATAATCACCTGCCATATTTGCTGCCGCTGATGGGATAATTGGAGTAGCACCAGAAGCTGTATAGCCATTCGGCCCTGTCCATGAATAAGTAGAAGATGGATCAGAACTTGTAGTGGTTGAAAGATTTAATGCAGAGCCCACACATGGCTCATTACTGCTTGCAACAGGAGTAAATACACTTGGATCAGACAAGGTCGTCGTAGCTTCTGCTGAAGCACAATCTGCTCCCGCCGGAGTAACGGTTATGCCAGAATAACCACCTTGCTTTAAAGAACCAACAACAATACTTCCTGAACCATTAGCTGTTAATACCTGTGATGGTTGTGGAATTCCATCTGCTATAAAATTAACTGTGTATGATGCTGAAGGCGTAACACCATTAATTGTAAAGCTGCCATTACTTCCTCCACATGTTAATGGATTAGTTGGGGTTACACTGCTGATCACTGGAAGAGAACTAACTGTGATCGTACCGGTCGAAGTTCCGTTGGTACATGTACCCGTACCCGTTACAGTGTAATTAAAAGTACCACTTTGTGTTGGAGTACCGGTAATTGTAAATACACCAGCATTGTATGAACCAGTCACACCATTTGGTAAACCTGAAGCTGATGCATTGTTCCCTGTACCAGTGATAGAATATGTTATTGCTGTTACTGCTTTATTGATACAAACTGTTTGCGTTTTTGTTGAAACTGCAGAAGTTAATGTCACAACCGCAGGAGGATCAACTTTTATATTAAAGCTATCCGGATAACTGCAAGGGCCAAAGGTGGTAATGGTTCTTATTTTAGCTGTAATAGTAGAAGATGTTGTATTAGTTGCTGTAAAATTTAAAGTAAGTGTATTACCGGTTCCACTGCCTGATGCTCCTAATCCAATAGCTGTATTATCATTTGTCCAAGTTATTGTTCCACCTGCAGAAGCAGTTTGCGTATAGGTTACAGTACCATTATTACAAACAGTAATATCTGGGGTTGGTGTGTGTGGTGGTAAAGGAGGACAACTTGTTGCAGTACATTTAAAAGAACCTGGTTTAAAACATATTCCAATAGGTAATACAGTGATATTTACATCATCACCAGGGTTCAAACCATTTACGCTAAAAGTCGTTCCTGTTGTTGAAGGATCATTGATGACCGCCCCTCCATTAATGGTATGACTGATGGTATAACTTGAAGCTCCTGATAATGCCGCCCAATTAAATTGCACAGAATTATTGGTGGATGTTCCGCAAGAAATATTAGGAGATCCTACATCATTTACATTTATTGTATTACTAGCCGGACTTGCTCCTGCACAACTTCCATTACTATAATTTACCGTTACAGTTTTACTACCTGATGTTTTCCAAGTGATGGTAGCTGTATTACTGCTTGTTCCAATGCTACCTCCAGATACAGTATAATCTGTACCAGCAACACCTGGCAAAGTCCATACATAATTTGTTTGACCTGCTTGTGTTGTGTACGTAACAGTATTATTGATACATACATTTGATGGTGGATTGGTAAAGGTTGGGGTTGGTAAATCAACAACAGTAATAGTATTTGTGGCCGGTGTTATGCTTGCACATGTACCACTTGTATATTGTACCGTTACAGTTTTACTGCCTGCCGTTTTCCATATCAATGTTATTTCACTATTTGTTGTTTCGGTACCACCACTTGTAATAGTATAATCCGTTCCCACCGTTCCAGGAACACTCCATATATAATTTGATTGACCAGCTTGAGTTCTATACGTTACATTACCACCATCAACACATACAGATGTACCGTTAGTTGGTTGTGCTATCCATGTTGGCGTAGGCAAAGCATTTACTGTTAAAGTATTTGTTGCCGGAGTTGCACCTGGGCAACCACCACTGCTATAATTTACTGTAACAGTTTTGCTACCCGATGTTTTCCAGGTTAGCGTTACAGAATTATTGGTTGTTCCAGTACCGCCACTTGTTATTGTATAATCAGTACCAGCAGTGCCTGGTACTAACCATGTATAATTTGTTTGACCTGGTTGCGTTGTATACGTTACACTTTCATTCACACATATAGCTGCAGATGGAGCAGCAATAAATGTTGGAGATGGAGGTGTATTTATAGTTAATGTAAATGTTGTTCCAACACTTGGACATCCTCCAGTTTTGGTAACTTTTATTGTTCCAGTAAATGTACCTGCAGTTGTATTTGCAGGAACAGTAATTGAAATAGGACTTGCTGGAAGTGCTGTACTAGCAACATTTACAAGGCCCGCCGTTGATCCTGCAGCATCCCATGTAATAGTATAATTTGTTGGAGAGCCCGTTGCGGTATAGGTTAAGGTAGTTGTTTGAGCAATTGTCTTTAAACAAACATCCGTTGCCTTTGCAACTGGTGTAATCGTTAAAACAGGATTAGCTGTTACCACGATATCATCATAGCTTTCACAACCACCAGCATCTTTTACAACAAAATAATAAGTTCCTTCATCGCCAGTCGCAAAAGTTTTTGTGTAATTCTTTTTCGTTACATCATTACTGTATGCATAACCACTAAGCACTGCCGCTCCGCCGAAAGTATTTCCTTTTCTCCATTCCCATTGTACGCCTGTACCTGCATTTCCATTTAATGCCATGGCATCACCTACACAATATGCAGTAGTGCCAGAAGCTGGAGGAATAGAAAAGTTTCCACCTTTAGTTAATTTAAATGAGGTAGTAATCCCATCATTACCGCATTCAGAAGCTAATGGTGGATTACCATTTGCTGCTCTTGTAGCATCGGATGAAACTTTCGCTCTGTAATAAGTTGTTGTAGCTGTTGGTATTGCTGAATACGTGCCTGTTGTTTCAGGTGCACCTAAATTTGTCCAAGGGCCATTTGGTGAAGTAGCACTCATCCATTGATAATATACTGTTCCGGATGAACTACCGGTAATGGCTAGTGGCAGATCATAAAACGTTGTAACTTTCAGATCCACCGGCGTACTGCTACAAACATCTAACGCTGTATCTTTTGTTCCGTTTTGATAAAGATTAATGAAAGGGGTACATTTTTTTACCACAATATCGTCGATCATAAGATCATTACCACTTGTAGCAGAAACCAGGTTCACTAACTGTAACGTGTAGGTGGGAGTACCCGATGTAGGTGTGACAAAAGTTACATCAGCTTTGTACCATTTAGAATTCTCCGGGATCACGCCGGTTGTTACCGATTCAATTTTTGTAGCGCCATTCAATACATCGAATTCAATATTTGGTTTTGTTTCAGAACCAAGTGCCAAAGAAGCATAATATGCTGAAAACTCATAACGGGTTCCGCTGCATAATCCTGTTAAATTAAATTTATAGAATGCTTGACCAACTCCACCGATAGCATTAATAAATAAAGAACCACTTCCAGCAGCACCGGTATGATCTTTGACTTCTGGCCTGTTGCGCCAGAAATCTCCTGCAAAAGAACTTTGCACCACAGCATATTGACCATCATTTAAACTATTACAAGTGGCTCCGGCATATACATAAACAGGGTCAATAAAATTTGTAACATTCTTGGATGGAATATCAGCATATCCTCCGGATCTTCCTGCTGTACATGTATAGGCAAGAGAATTAAAACTTTGGCGAAGTACTTCATCACTCGTACCTCCTACACTACTGCAACATAATTTAGAAGTAAGGGTCACACTTTTATTATTCCATTCTCCTACTGCTTTATAAGTGGTAGCAGTTCCAACACCAATTGCAGAAATAACATTTAAAGTATCTTTTGTTCTGCCAGGAAGTAATACTCCATCTTTATACCATGCATAGCTTGATCCCGGAGAACCTATACCCTGTGCCGTTAGCGTGATTTCTGTTGCTTCACATACATTGGTAACGCCTCCTGAAACATTGATAGCTTCTTCCTGGCAACCAAAAACTTTTATATAATCAATACCGAGAACGATCGGGTTAGTTTGACTACCATCTTTTTTTAAGAATGTAAAAGTAAAACCGTTGGTAACATCACCCAATGTCATTTGGCCTTTTAATATTGCATAAGCACCCATGGGTGTAACCCTCATCCAATTAGAAACCTGGTTTCCCCATCCATCCCAATTACCACTATTATTACCGCTTCCATTCAAACCTGTCCATGTCATGTTGCTTTGACCATCATGAGCATTATTGCCATTACCTTCCCATGTAATGTTCAATTCGTTATTCCAGTTACACCAAGAGTAACATTGATTGTTTGGTCCAATGGAAGACATTGCCAAAACATTATAAATTTTTATCTCAACGTAATAGGTTTGTAAAGGTTTCAGGTTGCCAATTTGAAATTGTCCGTATTGTTCATTTTGTCCTTGTAGCGGATTGATCACCAACATACCATCCGTAGGTATATCTGCATATTGTGGACTCAGATCTTTTGGATTTTTTACAACGGCATATTGACGTGTATTATTTAAATTGCTATTAGCATTTTGCCAATCTAAATTTTGATTTGAAAAATTTCCTGTTGGGGTATAAGTAAAGATGGTTTGATCTGTTGTAAAACCTAGAGCATTTGATTGGCTCAAATTCCAACGAGCCGGAGCGACTGCTCCACCGGTATATGTAAAATCTGCATTTGAAACAAGCCTTTGATCACATGGTGTTTGTGCCTGAATATTTATAGTGAAACTGATCAGACTCAAACATAATAAAACCCGGATGGAAATTTTCTTCATAAATGCAATTGTTTGTGTTGGTTGTAGAAGGGTCGTTTTGGTTTAATAAAGAACAGATGCTTTGTAATAGCTTTTCGCTTTCTGCCAACCACTCCGAACAGGTACTTCTATAATCGTTTAAATGTTCAATTCAAAAATAATACAGCAATCTTTAAATAAGAGACTTAATAAAACAAAAATACAAATAGCAAAAAAACAACCATTTTATATTGAGAATATATAGAAATTAATTCGATAAAAAAGTGCTATAATTATTTAAATGTATGGTTATCAATCCCTTAAAAACAAATTAAAATAATTTATATTTAACCATATTCCATAAAATTTTTACTTCTATTTGTACGCTTTAGACATCTTAATTATTTCTTTCTTTAAAACTCAAAAAATGCACCTCCTATGAGGAGATGCATTTTTTGAGTTTTATTCGTCCAATTCGTGATGGTATTTTCTACACCTTGTTTGGTAAGTAGACTATTCTTTTCTTTAGAACTCTAACAGAAAGAATAGCTCCCGCCGCGATTAATAATAAGGTTGATGATGAATCCAATGGCACAGCCTGAGGTTGAGCATCAGGATTATCACCAGGATTTTGTCCAAACATAATACTTGGTAAGATCAATAAACATGATAATACAATTACGGGCAACATCCTTTTAATGAACACTTCCTTTATTGTTTTAAAATGATCTTTCATGAATAATTTTTTAATGTATACTTTAATTAATTAACGACTACTTTTTCCACTTGTTTGATGCCGCTTGGCTTCACAATTTCTACATAATAAACTCCTTTACTTACTAATGAACGAACAGTAAATGTTTGAGTACTGCTTCCTCCATTGTATTGTATCGACTCGTTCATTAATTGCTGACCTACAGCATTTGTTAAACGAACAGCATATTTACCTTTTTCTTCATTATTCATTTGAAGGCTAATCCTTCCATTATTAATGATAGTTGAATTTAAGGTAATAGATGGTGTTGCTTTACCAAAGATCACTTTTATTATATAAGTGTATCTAACGGCACCGGATAGATCAATTGTTTTGATACGATAGTAATTCACTCCTGCAGATGGTGCTACATCTAACAAGCTATATACTGCTGCTCCTCCATTATTAGTTGAAGCAGGAACTGTACCAACCTTAGTGAAGTTTGTGCCATCAGTTGAGTGTTCTACTACATATTCTTTAACACCTGTTTCTACCTGTACTTTCCAATCGATCTGCATAGCCGTGTTTTTCTGCTGTGCGTTTACGTTAGTGATCGTTACCGGTGTAGTATTTAGTGCTTTGAATACAATTTTAAACCTATTGGTAAAGGTTGCCGGATTAGTTGATACGGCATCGAAATCAACGTGGCTGGCAACTGTAAGATCAATTGGTGTGCTGGTTGATAAATAGGCGTCTTCTAAGATTGCTTCCACTCCGCTGATCGAAGTTGGAGTAAACTCTAAACGATATTTCATTGTTTTTAATCCACTCATTTGATAATAGATCGGATCAGCAACAGCATCTCTTCTTTCAATAGCCAATAATTTATTATCTCTTACCATTCCAATGCTTTCGCCAAAGTTGCTTGTTTTAACGGCATCGTTTCCATCTATATTATTAGAGAAACTGCTGTTAAATGCAGCCGTAACACCATCAGCATAAACCGGGTTACCACTAACCATTGGGTAAAGACCAGTTACAAAATAGCTGGTAGCCCCTGTAGGTCTAAAGCCTGTACCTCCTGCATTACCTCCATCTGTTTTATCACTTTCTTTAATAGTGAGTGATTGGCCTGAGCCTAAAGCCTGTACAAGGAATGCCATACCCGATTGTATTTTCGGTGTTTCATCGCCAGGGTAACTTCCGCCTGGATCACCATTACGGATACCTCCATTGAAGTAAACAAATGCGCCCAGGTTGTAAGTACCTAACAATTGCGGATCCCATAAACCTAATGTCTGTGAAACACCAGTTGTTTTTTCGATGGTTTCCCAATTTATTTCAGAAGTATATGGATTACCTACAAGGTTGAAACCATCCACCAGATTTACTTGTTGATCACCTTGATACAAAGGCCCTTTTGTTCTCAATTGTGCTGCGCCTGCTCCTGTTGTAGAAGTAGATGTACCAACTGTACGGTTACCTCTTATATAGATCATCCAGGCTTTATCTGCGTTTACAATTGGTGTAGTAGTTGTGGCCGCACCTTCTCCTACCCATGCAGGTGAAGGACCAGGACTATATTGCAATAATGAATAACCCGGTGTTTGAGCATCAAATCCTGCAGCTCCTGTAGGACTGGTAATTAGAGTACCATATCCATTATTATTAACACCACTTTCCTGCCATGATTCAAAGATCGTTTGAGTACTTTGTGTTGGGATAGCCAGCATTCTCCAACCTCTGTTTGTATGTTGAGCTGTGTATCTTTCTACTGTAACATCACCGCTGATCAGTCCACTTATTCCGGCTATGGATTCGTCATCTATACCAACTCTGGATGTTCCTTCAATATTAGAAGTTAACACAAGATTTCCATCACTATTTAAGGTCATTCCTTCTCTTACTATTACTTTACCTGCTTCTCCGCCTGAGCTAACAATATTTAATGTATTGCCTAAGGTTGCGTCATTACCTATTATAAGTGTATGTAAAAGGTTAGCACTAGGATCAAAATTGATTGTAGCACCCGCTGAGCCATTGTATATTAAACCTGATGTAGAAGATCCTTTGAAAGTTCCATCACCAGTCAAATCTCCAGTAATGGTTAAAGTATGACCATTTAAATTAATAATGGATCCTGTTCCTAAATTCAAATTTGCAATTTCGAAATCCGCAGGTATAGTTGTAGTCTTACCTGGTTGTACTGTGATTGATTGACCTGATGCCGGAGCCTGAAGACATAACCAGTTGTTAGGATCTGAGAAGTTATTTACATTGCCGCTACCAGTCCATGTATAACCTGTATTTACTGATATTGTAATATCGGTTAAGGTATTTGCGGTAGTGAAATTGATACAGTTTCCATCAGTGATACTAATAGTACAACTAACCGTTTTTCCTTGTGTCAATGTCGAAGTACTATAAGTATTTGAACTAAGGTTTTGAACACTTGCTCCGTTTACCTTAAAATTATAAAGTACAGTACCGCCGCCAGTATTAGTAGCTGTTGCAGTAAATGTAATATTGCTTCCTGCACAAGTTGGGTTACTTCCGCTTGTAATAGCAATACTAACTGCTGGTGTAACCGGCGCCGCTGTACTAACGGTATGTGTAGACGAAGCATCTGAACCACAACCCGCTGTACTGTGTGCTGTAGCAGTAATAATACTTTGTCCGGTCCAGCCTGAAGTAAATGTAACCGCTCCTGTACCAGCAACAATTGTATTACCTGCATCTAAACTTGGTTGATCTAAAGTATAAGTAAGTGTAATACCTGTTGAACTAGGTATTGATGCTCCATACGTTACTGGACCTGCCTCCTGACATCTTGAAGATGTAGCGCCAGCAATAAATGTTGGAGCAGTTGCTGTGGCGTTTACAGTAAGCGTACCACTGGTTCCGCTACTCCATAAACCTCCTGTTCCGCCGTATTGATAAGTACAACCGTTAAGAGAAAATCTGAAAGCATAATCATAAGCACCCGGAGTTAACGAACTTAAAGTAGCTACAAATTCATCATCATTTCCAAATTGGGCATTCCAAGTTGCAGTTGTCCAATTTGTCCAGGTATTCGGATTAGTTCCTTGTGGTCCATACCCAAGCTCAGCTGTTGTATTTGCCGGAGCACCTCCAGCTTCGGTTATACCTGCAGCATACACTCTTCCATAAGCAGTAAATGTACCGCTTTGACAGATAATGCCTGAAGCAGGGAATTGTAAATTAGCATAAGTGAATACCGGTTTAACCGTAATAGTTCCACTTTGTGTTTGCGGTGTACAACTTCCTCCGGAAGTAGTAATAGTATAAGGGAACGTACCAGCCTGCGTTGGAGTTCCAGTTATTGTATAGTTACCTCCACTATAACTTCCCGTTACACCTGTGGGGAAAGAACCTGATGTGATACTAGCTCCTGTTGCACCACCCACTGCAAAAACAATATTGGTAAGTGGTGTACTTGCACATAATGTTGGAGATGCATTACCTGAAGAAAGTGTAATAGTATGGGTAGGCGTTATCGTTAGTTGCCCATTTACATTGGCTGTTCCATCCCAGAAGCCACCTCCGCCAATATTATAGCCTCCATATTGCCATTGACAACCGCTTGTTAATCTGTAGCGGAATGTATAATAATAAGTACCTGGAGCCAATCCTGAGAAAGTTCCTTTGAATTCATTATTGTTATTATTTACTGTCTGAGAATTGAATATAGCATTAGACCAATTACCTGCCGGCCATAAATTTGGATTATTGTTGGAAGTATTATAGCCAAATTGAGCTTCTACTCCACTTCCTTGTACCGTTCCGCTCGTAACACCAGCGGCATACACTTGACCATAAATATCAAACGTACCTGTTTGACATTGTGAACCTGAAGGAGGCGACTGTAAGTTAGCATATGAGAATGAAGGAGCTACAATAATCTGACCGCTGGCTGTTGCTGCGGTACAGCTATTTCCGGTAGTAGTGACGGTATAATTATAAGTACCTGCGGTTGTTGGTGTCCCTGAAATTGTAAATACTCCGGAATTATAAGATCCTGTAACACCAGCTGGTAAATTCGTAGCACCAGCACCGTTAGCTCCACCTCCAACTGCAAATGTAATATTAGAAATAGCCCCAAGAGCACAAACAGATTGATTATTAGTACCTGCGCCTGATGACAGACTAATAGAATGGGCTGGTAATGCAGAATAAGTAGCAGTAATAGTATGTGCAGCTGTTACATTTGTAAATGTGTAAGGACTAGTTAAAGCAACAGAACTACCGTCTACGGTTACACTAGCTATACCATAACATGAATTGGGGGTAATTGTAAATGCTTGAGTACCTCCGCCTGCTACTTCAGTAGTTCCCGGTGCAATTGTACCGTTAGCAGTTTGTGTAACAGTGATCGGGAAAGCATATTTTGCAAGTGCAAGATAATAGGTACCTGCCCCTCCCACATTATTAGAAGTAATAACAGCAGGTTGGCTATTGATCGTACTAACGGTTCCTGCTAGACTACTATATGAACCTCCCTGACTTGCACTTTTTCCTATTTTATTTAAAGTTCCCAGAGAAGATACTCTTCCTAGGCCTAATATACCTGCGGTTAAGTTGGTTGCAGTAGTTAATTTCCAGTATTCTGTAGTGCTTATATTTGAAAGCGTTGTACCATCTGCCGTACCACCTGAATTTGTATTAAACGCTTCTACTGTTGCGCTGGTATTTGCAGTTGTGGTAGGATTAATTGTCAAAGGTAAATAACCACCAGACGATCCTTTACCAACATGGAAAACATATTGTGAAGCACCGCTTAAACCAGTTACTATACCTCTTGTCACCGGACCATTGATGTAAGATGTTGCTGATCCTCCGGCTAAACCGCCTGTTGCAGTATTTGAAATATTAAGAATGTTTGTTGCATCCGTTTCCAGTATCCCTGAGGTTAATGTGAGAACCCCTGCAGAAGGTAATGTTACTGGGCTGTTTAATTTTACATATCCACTGGTAATCGCAATATTAATAATTGATGTTTCAGTGCCTGTAGAAAGACCAATGGTTTGCGGAGAGCCCGAAGTTCCGCTTCCTGCAAAAGTTATTGTTGTTCCAGCTGTAGGTGTATACACACCAATTGGAGAACCTTGTCTTAACCAATTTCCTTTATTAGTGAAACTGGTTATGCCATATAATGTGGAACCTTTATCTATTGTAACACCTCCACATGAGAAACTTGCATTTGCAATAGCTACAACTGCTGCAGTAGTTCCATCACCTATAGATAATTTACCATTTATACTTATAGCAGTTGTTATATTTACACCTGCATTATTACCATTAGAAGTTCCAACATTCATTATTGTAACATTATTTGGATAACCCGGAGTAGTACCTATTACATATCCTGAAGTGGCATTCCATTCTAAACCTGGGGTGTAACCTTGGCCATTTCTATCCATCGATAAAGTTGAATTAGCCCCCCATATCGGAGAATTGGTCTGAACAGCATATTGATTAGAATTTGAACCAACAACTTTTAGTGTTCCATTAATTTTTGTACCAGCATTTGCTAAAGATAATCTTTGATTGGCATCACTTGAATTAGTAAATATGTTATAAAAAACTGCTGCACCATTTACAAGCAATTGATTACCACTTTGCATATTAGTAGTCAAAGTTCCTCCATCAGCATCTGTATTTAATCCAGTGCCATCTGAAGCATTCGCAAAATTACCAGTATTAGTAGTACCATTATTTGCATTGATAGTAATACCTCCACTTGTACCAAGATTTATAGTATTCGCAGCCCCTACTTTAAAAATACCTTTTTGTAAAGTAATTACTGCTCCATTCTGGAATGTAATTCCTGATTTATTTAATGTAACTATATCTGTACTATTAGTTGTATTAATAGTTAAGTTATTAAATGTGGTAGCAACAGATCCTCCGATACTACCATTAGTCGTTAACGTTAGTGTATTATTACCATTATTAAATGATCCATTATTTGTAAATGCACCTCCAAGACTTAATGTATTAGATTGAGTAAACGAACCATTAATAATAAGCTCGGTATTTACTCCCCCATTTACTGTCCAGGCACTATTATTTTGCATACTCGTAGTTGCACGTATTGTAAATTTATCACCAGAAGTAAAGTTAGTTGGTGAACCAACTAAAGTAGCACCTGTAGCATCTGTTGTCCAGCTTGCGAATGCAGTAGGATCAGTGCTCGTTGAATAGTTATAATAATTAGTGTATGCCTGAATTGTTTTTGTTCCACCAACTGTTATATTGTTAGTAGGTGTCCCCAATGCAAATGTTACAGTAGGAGAAGCCGGAACAATAACAGTTTTACCAATAGTAGCACCAGAAGCTACATCTGCAGTGATCCAGAAATATCTTGCACCTGCTACACATGGTTGATTAAGTGAAGAGAAAGTCACTGTAGAAGTTCCTCCAACAAAGGAAGTAGCGGCTACAGTACTTAAAGCTGAGCCTCCAGGGAAAGTAGTGCTTGTACTGGTAAATAATTTAATATTTGTAAGATCTCCAGCAACAAACGTTCCTCCAATGGTAAATGAAATACTATTCATTGTTGCATCCGCTATTGTAACATTTGTTCTAAAATTAGATAATATGGCATTGGTTGATCCCGGAACAATACTTCCTGCTGACGTTTGAGCCATATTAGTATGATCCAAAGTAATAACAGGTGTACCTGCAGAAATGGTTTTAGTATTTCCTGCAGCGATATTGTTTGTAATATTTGCCAATGTAAACACAGGAAGTAAATTAGTACCGGTGCCACCAACAGGTACACTTATTGTTTTACCAATAGCAGCTGAACCTGTACCAACATCTGCAGTGATCCAGAAAAATCTATCAACACCATTTGTGCAAACCTGACTGAATGAGAATGAAACAGCTGATGTACCTGTGAAAGAAGTTGCTGTAACTGTACTTAATAAAGTAGGTGAGCTAAATGTATTGGTTGTAGTTGTATATAATTTATAATTAAGTATATCACCAGCGGCAAAATTCCCTGTGCCATTAAATGAAAGACCTGTCATTGTTGCATTTGCTGAGGTCGCAATCACACGGAAATTAGATAAAATATTATCAGTAGAGCCTTGTGTAATATTACCTGCTGCTGGTTGAGCAATGGTTGAGTTATCTAAAGTAACATCCGGTGTAATAGGATTAACCGCAACAAAAGATTGAACTGCAGAATATGATGTTGTTGAAGCACTATTGGTAACATAAGCATAATAGTAGTAAGTTGTACCATTAATCAATGATCCTGCACTACCAGTAAATGCCCCAAGCCCTGTTCCAGTTGCAGTAACATTTGTACCTGAAGTAGAAGGATCAAATCCTGCAGTAGAACTTATTTTAAATCCTCTGGTAGATATAGTTACACTTGAACCTCCTGAGAAAATAGCAGTTCCATTCAATGTTGCTGTTGTTGCGGTGATTGAAGTTGCAGCTTGAGAAGTAACAGTTGGAGCTATGGTTGCCACATTAAAATCCCACGATTTTGTACCCCAGCTATTAGTATTATCTGTAAAAAATACTTGAGCAGGTCTTGGTGCCGTAGTATGAGTATTGGACAATTCTCCATGTAAAAAACGGTTTGAAGCACTTGTATTGGTTGTAGATGAATAACCTCCAATTGCCCAACGAGCATTTTCTATCAAAGAAGTAAAACTTGCAGTAATGGTTCCTGGTGCACTTGGCACATAATATAAATAATAAGATAATTCTTTATTTGCTGCAGTACTACCATTAACTCCAGTTGCACCATTTACATTTGTTGTATTCCAGGCTAATAGATCTAATGAATTGTTATTATTATCCTGACTATAATAATTACCATATCTACCTGTATGGAAATATCTTCCAGTTGCCACATTTTTAATTCTCTTATAAGTTACGCTATTAATAACGGTATCTTCTAATACCCACATATAGTTAATATTATTGGCATATGGAATCCCTGCGTCTGTCGTTGCTTGTATACGAGCACAGTTAGCAATATTTGTATACCCAGTAGCATCTGAAGAAGATGAAGCCGAAGCACTATCCAATTCATTTTTTGTAGTATTTGTAGCATCATCATACAAATATTGAAACCAAGGGCCTGTAGCATACGTGCCAGATCCAAAACCTCCAGTGTAATTATTTTTTATATAAAAGGGCCCAGCTTTATAAGAAGAATTGTACCATGAATAATTTTCAAGTGTACTAATTGCCGCACTGGTTGCAGACCATGCAGAAACTCCTCCAGCGTTTACAGCTTTTACCCTGAAATAATAAGTTGTTGAAATATTTAAAGTTGTAAATGTATAGGATGTAGTTCCAGATGATATAAGGCTACCTGTAGCAGCTATACTACTGAAGGAAGTTGATGTTGATGCTTCTACAGTAAAAGTATAAACTTCTGAACCTTGTCCTGAAGGCGCTGTCCAATTTGCGGTAAAACCATTATTTGATGGAGAACTTCCTGTTCCTACAGTTGGAGCATTTGATAATGTTGTAAAAGTAGCATCAGACCCTAAGTAGTCTGTGGAAGAATAGTTAGCTTTTATTCTGAAATGATATAATGTATTTGGTGTTAAACCAGAAGCTATATTATAAGTTGCTGCAACAGCACTTGATCCTGTAGGAGAGCCACCTGTAGTTGCTGCTAAATTAGAGCCACCTGCGTAAGAAGTTGTTAGACCCCAATCAAATTTTGTAGTTACGCCAACTAAATTATTAGGATTAACAGTTCCATTTAATGTAGCGGAAGTGGTTGCTGCTGTACCTGTTGGTGTGTTTGCTGCACCCGTAGTAGGTATAGGTATTATATTTCCAGGGACCAATTCATATTGTGATGAGCCGTTCAAAATAATTGTAGGAACGCCACTAAAACCACTGAAAGATATTTGACCTAATTGGCCGGCAGTTAATCCTGTAGCTGAACTCACGATGATTTTTCCTGCAGTTCCACTTGCCCCAGTTGAACCTGTCCAACCGGTTATCGTTAAAGTTTTACCAGCAGTCCAAGAGACGCCACTACTATTAGCGAAAGTTATTGTATGATTGCCTGTCCCTAAAGCAAGTGTTGAATTATTAGTTAACCCAATGGTTGCATTAGTCATTGCATCACTAAATCCTGTCGTAGCCCCAGTACTTAAAGTCCCTCCATTAAATACTACAGCAGTTGTAGTCGAAGGAATTGCATTTGTGGCACCTAATCTAAGTATCCCTGAGGTAAGCGTTGTTGCTCCAGTATAAGTGCTTCCTGTACTCGTCAAAGTAAGCACATTTGTTGCACCTGTAGCTACAGTCACAGGGGTAGCAAAAGCAGTACCTGTGCTTGCATTAGAGCCTTGAGTAATATTGCCCGAAATAGTTACATCAGCTGTTCCAGCGAATGTAATGCCTTTTGTATCGGGTAAAGTGGTAGTAGACGATATATCAGCACCAGATAAAACCACTGAATAAACATATAGATCAGGATTGTTACCTGTTGCTACCCCTATTGTGTAGACAGCAAAACTTGTTATTGGCCCACTAGTACCAAATGACAAATTATAATACTTTACATAGGTGCCTGGATAAGCTGAATAGATAGTCGCATCAAAAGTATTTGAAGAAGTTACATCAATTTGTAAATAACGTTGTGTTGTTCCCGGAGTAGTTGCAGCATTGGTGCTGACTGTTGCCAAAGATGCACCACTATACATACTCCAACGTTGTGTAGTACTAGTCATCTCAAATTTACATACCTGGTTAGTAGTAAGATTGGCTGTTGTGGTACCAGTTGTAAAATTAGTATTGTTATTAAACGAAATACCAATAGCAGCACCCGCCTTATCAGGATAATATAGTCCTGTTGAATTAGCCGCACTTGGTGTAGCAATTTGAAATAAAACTCTATCTCCTGGTTGCAATGCTCTAAGTGTACCTGCACCACCTGAAGTACCTACATTTTGACTAAACGGTCTAAATACACCCGCCTGAGCATTTCCCTGATTTGAATAAACTTGTAGTTGTGTGCCACTACTAGGATTATTTTCACCAGCATAAGGAGGATTTGTTCCAGGAGGATCAGTAGTAATATCAGTATATCCAAAATTGCTTGTATTTGAACCAATTCTTGAAGGGTTACCGGTGGCATTAATTTGTGAACCGCAGTTCATACTATAACTCACTGATTGTGCTTTGCTTAAATTAGTAAACGCTCCTATCAAAAAGACCGCCATCAAAAATTTAAAATTTACTAAGCGAAAATCACGAAGAAAAAATCCTTTCTTATTATGATTTGTAAAAAGTTTCATAATCGTTAAATTAAATAATGAAGAAAAGCAAGCAGGAAATCTATTTGATGCATAATTAATAGACTGCAAATCAATACGTTTTGAAGTAAAAATATTCATATTTGGCAATTTAAAAAGCAATTCTTAATTAGTAAACCGGATGTCAAGTTTCAGGGAAAGATATATATATCACCCTTCAGCTTAGTAATAAGTTGATATTCAAAGTAATTGGATAAGAAAAAGCAATCTTCAGTAAGGATAAATGAATCGGATCTAAGTAAATATGAGCAAAAAACATAGATTAATGCTAATTAAACTCATATATGCAATCGTTTGCGCAAATTACCAAATTACCTACTTTCTTTTGATAAAATATACTATAAATATCAAAAATTTTTATAAATAATGTGTTTTTTACTAAAATAAATGATTGTAAATCAAGTATTTAATAACATATTAGCATATTTAAAATATATTAACACTTTACAAATATTCGAGATAAAATAGAATTATTAGCCACTACTTTTCAAAAATAAGGTCTAAGGTAAAAGTTTCCTTACCTTCAATTTTTAAGTGATAGGGGCCATTTGAAAAGCTCTTTTTTAATTTAATAACTTCTTCATTATTATTAATGACATGTTCTATTTTTTCACTTAACATCAATTGACCTAAATTATTAAATAACTCTACTTTATAACTTCCGCTGGAAATATTATTCATTTGTAAGTGAATCAAATTATTGTCTATCGGATTAGGAGAAACAGTAATAATTGCTGCTTTTACATTTAGATTAACTTTTACAATTTCACTATAATTCAAAATGCCATTATTATCAATACTTTTAATCCGGTAGTAATTATTTCCTTTCAAAGGATTTGGGTCTAGCCAATTATAGGTTAAGCTGTTAGTATTAGCATTTATTACAGTTACTTTTGTGAAATGTATTCCATCATCTGATCTCTCAACCAAATATTCTTTGGTATTAACTTGATCTGCCACATTCCATTGAACATTAATCATATTTGCTGATGTTTGAGACCATGCTTTTATATTGATAAATTTAACCGGTAAAGGTAGATTATCTGCCAATTTAAACACAACGATAAACCGATCAGTACCAATACTTTGATCTGTGCCATCTGTAATAAAATTATACCTGGTTATTCCTTCAGTTGAGACCGGGTAAACAACATTTAAAAACCTGTCAATCAGGAAGGCATTTAATTGGGGAGCAAAATTTTTGCCTATAAACTGTAACTGATATGAATAATTATAATCTAGTTTATTCATTTGCAGAAAGATTGTATCATCACTGGTAATGGTAGCCCTTCTTTCTATTGCAAGCACTGAATCGTTCCTTAATAAACTGATCTTCTCTTTCGTTACGAAGGTTTGCAATTTAAATGCGTCTTGACGATCGACTCCATTGTTATACCCATCTGCATAAGTTGCTGCAACGCCATCTGCCAATATAGGCAAACCGGAAGCATCCATAAACGCCAGGTTGATATACATCTCCGCAATACTTTCAATTGGCCGGTTACCGCTTACTGGCCTACTGGCTAAGCCTTGTGTACTACTGGTTGTCAATTTATCCGTTTCATGAAAAACCATATTTATACCTCCCGAAACAGGATTTATAAGAAAAGCCCCTCCAGATTCTATTTTACCAGCTGTACCGTAAGTACTCATATATCCTGAATCCGCAGGGTTTGGTACAGTAGTAAATGAACTGCCATTACCAGTACTTTGGAAAGTTACCCAGCCCCCTACTCCTTTACTTCCGATCAATTTGGGATCCCACATATAATAGGTATTCGTTGCAACGGAATTATATGGAACATTATTATAAGTAACATTCGCCATGCTGATAGCAGATGGATAAGGGTTGCTCAATACTTGTTTTCCCGCCACAGTACTGATCGTTACATTCCCAGTATTTATTCTACCCTTTATCCTGAGATTAGTGCCTCCAGTGGTGTTAATATATTGATTGCTTACAACAATACTTCTATCTCCCCGTACAAAAAGCATATACGCCTTGTCGTTAGTAATAGCTGTGCCGGTATTAGTAGGCGCTGTCCATAACCCAGAAGAAATTTTATAAATAGAGGGGTTAGAAGTACTGCCTGCGTCAAAGCCATTTCCATTGTTTATGTTGCCAATACCATTTGTAATATGAGTACCATATCCAGGGTTTGGATTATATATACTTGTGGTACTTGTAGCTGAAGTTGTTGTGGGTGTTACTGTTGCATCTTCCTGCCATGCTTCTTTAATTGTAGGTGCATTGGTTGCAGTAATGGGTACACCTAATAAACGCCATCTTCTACCCGAAAAAGGTGTTTGCATTGGCAGATATCTTTCCACACTAAACTTACCAGTGCCTGTGTAGGTAAAGCTACTACCGACCACGCCTACCCTAGCAGTAGCAGTTGCCGATGATACCAGGGTGATCAATGCATTATCAACATTAATAATTCCTGCAGTTGGGGTTAATGCGCCAGTGATCGAAATATTATTATTAAAAGTTACCGCCGGCGATAATCCTGATGTATTATTTACCGTAATATTATTCATGGTAGAAATGGAACCTGTTGCGCCAGGGAAACTTTGGGCCGCAGTACCATTAAAATTAAGATCTCCATTATTGGTTAATAAACCTGTGCTTGTATAAGTACCACTAATGGTTAAGGAACCTGAACTATTAATAGTCACTGAAGAATTATTATTCAAAGTGATATTATTAGACAAAGCGGATACACCTGATTTAATAACAGGATACACACCACCGGATCCATAATCCGGAATGACAACATTTGAAGTTGCTGTTGGCACACCCCCACACCAATTAGAAGCAAGATTCCAATTATCATCTGTAGTGACCTGCCAAACGTAATTCGTATTAACAGATAAACTTACTGTCTTACCTGTGAAGGTTGTAGTACAGTTTCCGTTTCCGGTGGTATTTTTTAAACTAGTTACTTCCAATGTTTGTCCGTTGTTAATAGCTGCTAAAACTGCTGTAGTAAAAGTGGCTGCACCGGATCCATTTGAAGCAATGCCTGTTACCGGCGTTTGCGCCACACCGTTAATTGTATAATTCACAGTGAATGTATTGCTGGCAGTTAAACCACTTAAACTTATTCCAGCGCCTGACCCCATACATGCAGTTGCTGGTTGAGTTACTACGCTTAGTGTAGGTGTTGGCGTTATAGTAACTGTCATTGATTTGGTAGGCTTGCAAGTTCCATAAAAAGTCATATCATCTAATACAAAATCATTGGCTACATCAGCTACAGTTTCATCATACATTTCTAAAGATGCAGTTGTGCTAGCACCGGAATTCCAGGTATATGTAATTTGGGTCCAGGCAGATGAATATGCTGTAGTGAGTGAAAATGGATTGGCATAAGTTGTAGCAGTAAGTGTGGTTCCATTAATCTTTGTACGAATTGAAGGATTACCATTAGTAGGATCATCATTATTTCCACGACGAACCCAATATGAAAAAACATAATCGGTATTGGTTGATAATCCACTTAAATTTTGACTCCAGATAGGATAAGGAGAGGTTGTATACGTAGAACTATTGGGCCCGTCAATCACCATCATATTACTACCCGTTCTGGGTGCAAAACTCGAAAGATTTGTACAAAGATTTTGTGGATTTCCAGTTACCATATAAATTCCATTATGAAATTGACCATAGGTATTACATGGCGCTGCAGGTGCAGGGTTCCAACTACTAAAATAGGCTGCACAAGTATGAAGGATAAATCCGGAGGTAAAACTTGCTGTACCCGATTCGAAACCCGGATTACTTATTAAATTTGTTGTACTATCAATAACGGTTGCAGTTAATGTATACGTAGTTGTTGAAGCAGGTGTTGCTAAAGGGTTTGCAATAGTGGAACTGCTCAAACCCGTGGTAGGAGTCCATGCGTAACTATATGCAGTTGCACCTACAGCTGTCAATTGAACAGAGCCTGAACTACAGGTACCAGTATCAGCGGTAATTACCAATGCATCTAATGTGACATTGATTGATTTTGAGGTCAGTGTAACATCTCTTACTGTAAATGTATATGTACCTACTGCTAAACCACTAAATGTTCCTGAAGATTGATAAGATCCTGAGCCTACTTTATATTCATAAGGAGCAGTGCCTCCCCCGCCACTAACGGTAACGGACCCTGTAGTTCCTGTGCATGATGGATAGGTTGTACCTGTAACAACAATGCTTAAAGGGCCAAAAGCCAATGTAACAAACCATGGTGATGTTGCGCTAATGCTACCACTTGTTAATCCCGTTGTACCTCCAACAGTTCCTGTAGCTCCGCCGATGCTTGAATAAGTTCCGGAAACAGTAGTACTATTGGCTAACAAATTATTGGATCCAATACCACTAGTTCTCCCTGTAGAAATTATTGATCCTACACTTGTAAATGCAGATGTAGTGGATAGCGACCAATATTCCGTACTACTTATACCCGTAACCGTTACATTATCAGGGCTACCTCCGCAATTTGTATTGAAAGCTTCAACAGTTATAATATTACCAGCTTGAGCATTTGCAGGAGTAATATCAAATGGCAAATAAGTTCCTGATTTCCCGATAGGGAAAATATATTTATTTGTTGTGGAATTAGCTAAAGTCCATTTAACCGGGCCGTTGATATAATTACTATTTGAGCCAGTACCTGTTATAGATGTTGTAGCAGTATTAGTGATACTTAAAATGTTTGTTGAACTTGTTTCTAAAATACCAGATGTCAGCGTTAAAGTTCCTGAACTTCCTAAACTTGTTGGACTGCTTAATTTCACATAGGAGCCGTTACTTATTGTAATATTATTGAATGAGTTTTCAGTTCCTGTTGAAACACTAATGGTTTGAGGAGAACCAGATGTTCCACTACCACCAAAAGTAACAGTACCGCTATTATGAATATATGTACCGATAGTTGAACCTTGCCTTACCCAATTGCCTTTTATAAGAAAAGTTCCATTGGGGCCGGCCAATTTGGAATTATTATCAATAACAATTCCTCCGCAAGTAAAGTTGTTTGTTCCTGAACCTCCGTTATTCAAATCTACAGAGCAAGATGTAGTAGAATTACCTACATACAATGTTCCATTGATACTCCATGTGCCAGATAATTTAACCCCATACAGGTTACCGTTATAATTAGATGCAGAAGTACCACAATTTAATAATATTACATTATTAGGGTATCCTTGAGTTGTTCCAATAGTACCGGGTGACATGGCAACCCATTCCAGTCCTGGCGTATATGCCTGATTGTTATGGTTCATGTATAAAGTAGAGTTTGGACCCCACGCCGGGGAATTATTTTGCACAGCAAACTGATTGGATTGGTTACCCGAAATTGTAAGCGTACCATAAATAACCGCAGTATTATTTACAAAATTTAACCGCCAGTTTCCATCCGCATTTACTGAACTTGTATTTGAAATATTATACAATTTAGCAGGGCCATTTACTGTGAGAACATTGCCACTTCCACAACCAAAATCAATTGTACCAGCATCTGCATTACTATTGGTTGTAGCAAAATTTCCATTAGCCGTAGTAGTTATAGTCATACCTCCGGTTGTCCCCATATTAATGGTATTACCAGTACCTACTTTAAAGACACCTTGGTTAATATTTAGCGTTGCACCATTTTGCATAAATATGCTCGATTTGGTCAAAGTAACTATATCGCTACTACTTGAAGTATTAATCGTAATATTATTAAATGCGTTATTCGAAGAAGTAGAAACAGCTGTACCACCGATACTTCCATAAGTACCAAGGGTCAATGTTTGATTACCGTTATTGAAAGAACCAGAGCTATTTATTGTTAATGCTCCAGATAAAGAGAAAGAGTTACTTTGTGTGAAATTACCATTTATGATAAATTCAGTTCCAATGCCACCGCTTACTGTCCAAGATGCGTTCATGCTTAAATTTGTACCTGAACGAAGTGTGAACTTATCTCCTGAGGTAAAATTGGCCGGAGAACTTACCAATGTTGCACCAGTAGGATCAGTAGTCCAACTTGCAAGTAAATTTGCATAGAGTGAACCTGTGTAATTGTAATAAGTGGTAAAAGTTGAAATAGTTTTTGTTCCTCCAACGGTAATATTATTTGTTGGTGTTCCTAATGCAAATGTCAAACTTGGTGCTGCAGGTACAATGATTGTTTTAGCAGTAGTAGCTCCAGCCGCAACATCCGCAGTGATCCAAAAATATCTATCTCCAGCAACACAAGCCTGATTGAGTGCTGAAAAAGTAACAATAGATGAGCCTCCAATAAATGATGTAGCCGTAACAGTTGCTAAAGCCGATCCAGGAAAAGTTGTCGTTGTACTCGTATATAATTTAATGTTACTAAGATCACCTGCAACAAAGTTCCCTCCAATAGTAAAAGATAAAGAGTTAAGCGTTGCATCTGCGGTACCTACATTTATTCTAAAGTTTGACAATATATTATTTGTAGTCCCAGCTAATACACTGCTTGCAGTTACCTGAGCAAGATTCGTATGATCTAATAAAATAACAGGTGTCCCCGCAGAAATTGTTTGTGTTCCTCCCACAGCAACACCAGCTGTAATAGCACCTCCGGGTGAAGCAAAAGTTACCACTAAACCAGGAGATGTACCGGAAGCAGGTACTTTTACCGTTTTACCAATTCCTGCAGAACCAGTTCCTACATCGGCAACTATGAAGAAAAATCTCGGTGTACTTACTAAACAGACTTGTGTAAGTGATCCAAAACTAACAGATGAAGCTCCTGTATATGCTGAAGCGGCAACTGTACTCAACAAAGTTGCGCCACTCATGGTAGCACTTGTATTTGTATACAATTTATAATTTGTGATATCTCCAGCAAGAAAATTTCCCGTACCGGTAAAAGCAATGGTATTCAATATAGCATCAGCTGTTGTAACACTTACTCTAAAATTCGATAAGATATTAAGTGATGAGCCCTGTGTTATATTGCCTGCGCCAACCTGTGCTATGCCAGTATGATCCAATGTTATCACCGGTATTCCTGCTGCGATTGTTTTAGTACCCCCTACAGTTATATTATTGGTTGGAGTACCATAAGCGAATGTTAGTGTAGGCGTTGCAGGTACTATTACCGTTTTATTTATCGTTCCACTAGATGAAACATCTGCAGTAATAAAGAAAAAAGTAGCCCCTATTGGGCATGACTGAGTTAAGGATGAAAAACTAATTACAGACGTTCCTGTATATGCTGTTGCCGTAACTGTACTTAATAAAGTAGCTCCAGTTAATGTGGCCGAAGAATTAGTATATAATTTGTAGTTCGTTATGTCCCCAGCTACAAAATTTCCTATCCCAGTAAATGATACGGTATTGAGCGTAGCGACTGAAGTAGTAACATTTACTGCAAAATTTGATAAAATATTATCAACAGAACCTTGTGTTATATTACTTGCTACCGTTTGAGTAAGACCTGTATGATTCAATGTAATAACAGGCGGCGGTCCTAAAATAGTTTTGGTGCCACCAACAGCTATACTATTAGTGATGACTCCTTTTACAAAACTTAGTGTAGGCGTAGCCGGTACTATAACGGTTTTATTCACCGTTGCTCCAGATGCGACATCTGCAGTGACCCAGAAATATCTGTCACCAATTAGACAAGGTTGGTTAAGAGATGAAAAAGTAACTACCGTACTTCCCCCAACAAATGATGTAGCTATTAGTGTACTTAAAGCAGCGCCTGGAAATGTTGTAGTAGTATTAGTATATAGCTTAAGATTAGTCAGGTCATTTGCAACAAAATTCCCACCAATAGTAAAAGAGATCGAGTTCAAAGTATCATTCGCTGTTGTCACATTTACCCTAAAATTTGATAATATATTATCCGTAGTATTTTGAATTATATTGCCTGCAGCAGTTTGCCCAAGATTTGTATGATCTAACGTAACCACGGGGCTTTTAATCGTCTTTGTACCTCCAATAGAAATACCATTTGTTACATCACCAGCTGCAAAACTTAGTGTAGGCGTAGCCGGTACTATAACTGTTTTATTTACAGTTCCGTTTATCGCCACATCAGCAGTGATCCAAAAATATCTATCACCTATAAGACAAGATTGTGCCAGAGAAGAGAAAGTAACAGTTGAAGTTCCCCCAATAAAAGAAGTAGCGTCAATTGTACTCAATGCTGACCCTGGTAAACTGGCGCTAGTATTAGTATACAACTTAAGGTTATACAGATCACCTGCTACAAAGTCGCCACCAATTGTAAATGAAATTGTATTTAGTGTGGCATTCGCCTTCGTAACATTCACTCTAAAATTAGATAAAATATTATCCGGTGTGTTTTGAATTATATTACTTGCTGTAGTTTGAGATAAGCCTGTGTGATCTAATGAAATAACAGGGCCTTGTGTTGCTAATGTAAAAAACCAAGGTGATGCGATCCCTATATCTGAAGATGCTGTAACACCATAAGTACCCGGTATACCTCCTTGCAAAGAATAAGTTCCTCCAGCAGAAGTGCTTTTTCCAATGACATTATATGGAGAGATGGCAGCAGATCTTGTTATAGAAACTGTACTACCTGTTGTTCCTAAAGAAGAAGTAGTTGTAAGCGACCAATATTCACTAGTACTTTTTGCAGACAACGTAGTTCCATCTACTGCTCCACCTGAATTTGTACCAAAAGCTTGAACTGTTGCAGCATTAGAAGCAGTTGTATTGGTGGAATTTAATACAAACGGGAGATAAAACGTATTATCTCCTATTGGAAAATTATAAGTATTTGTTCCACTGGTTAATAATGACCACTTGAGTGGGCCATTGATCATATTGCTGATTGAACCTGCACTACCTGCAATAGCTGTTGTTGCAGTATTCGTAAGACTCAAAATATTGGTAGCATCGGTTTTTATAATGCCTGAGTTTAAGGTTAAAATATGTAAAGAACCTAAAGTAACGGGACTATACAGTTGAACAGTCGTTCCATTTATTATCGTTATTCCGGAATAATTGGTACCATCTCCAAATGTTATAGCAGCACCAGTAGAACTACTGATTATTTGTGTTGCATTTCCACCAAAAATTACAGATGAAGATGAACTCACGGTTGTTGGTGAAAAAATACCCAGCGTTGCTCCTTGTTGTCTCCAATTACCCTTAACCGTTAGTGTCTCTGTTCCATGTCTTAAAGTAGAATTATTGGTAATAGCAATTCCTCCGCACATAAATGAAGACATTGTTTGCAAAGAAACTGTAGCAGGCGTTGTACTATCACCGATAGATAATGTGCCATCAATGCTCCAATCACCTGTTGGAGCAAAAGAGCCAATATTCATTAATGTCACATTATGCGGATAACCTTTATATGAACTTGATGCAATTGTTGCTGTGCCACCAATAAATGGCATCCATTCCAACCCGGGAACATAAGCAGCACCAAATCCATTAATTGATAACGTTGAAGTTGCACCCCATATTGGAGACGACGTACTAAAGATCGGAACCGTTGGAGTAGTTGTATATGCTCTTGTAAATGTCCCATTAATAATAGTTCCCGATGGGATTGAAACTTTTACATTACCATCTCCTCCATTAGTGGCAAGATTATAAAAAGTTACTGGAGCTGTAGTAATATTGAATGTACTACCACAACATTCTTTAATAAGAACTGTTCCTCCATCATCTCCTCCATTTGAGCCGGTTGAAGCAATATTGCCATTAGCACTTCCAATGATAGATGAGGCGCTGCTCATAATCACAGTATTTGTCGCTCCAATTTTTAATTTACCATTAGTAAGCGTAAGATTACCGTCTACTGTAACAGGAGATTTGGTTATTGTAACTACATCCGTATTAGTAGTTGTATTAATAATCAGATCTCTAAAAACTGAAGCAGTATTTCCTTTTATATCTCCTCCCGTACCAATAGTTACAGATTTGCTGTTATGTGTGTAAGTTCCATTTATATTCCACGGCCCGTTTACAATAAGATTTCCGTTAGGAGTATACGAAGATCCAGTAGCTTCTGTTAGCCCATTAGTTGTAATTGTTCCGGTGTAATTGGTACTAGTAAGGGCAACTATCCCTGCACCACTTCCTCCAATATTGAATGTTCCATTCACCGCAAGAGCTGTAGCAATAGATTGTAAAACCGGTGTATATGTACCTGAAGTACTTTCAAAAGTAAGATTGTAAAATGTTGCTGACGCAGGCGCAAAACTGGTGGTAGTATTTGTTGTAGTGCTACCCCTGAATATCATTGTACTATTAGGATTAAAAGTAATCCTGCCCATATTTGTAGCCAATGTTGCAGCTGCTAAGGTTGAACTGTGTACGAAAGTACCATCAACGGTAGCAGTGCTACCTGCTGCTATCACAAATCCAGACGCACTTGTTTGCGTGGTACTACCCACAACTAATGTACCTGCAATACTGGCAGTATTAGTGCCTGTAGTAGCTGCGATCAATGATAATCCAAGTGTTACACTCGCAGTTGGGGTTAGGGTAAAAGACGATCCGCTTTGTATATCTAGATCAATCCCTGCAATTGACGTTGCACTACCAACGTTTATAGTTCGTGCCGTTCCACTTGAAAAAGTTACTGTAACTGAATTTTTGAATATCAATTGCCCCATTGCTACAGGAGTGGAAGATGTAGAAAATGTAATTGGTGTTGAGCCTGTTAATGATCCACTTGTACCATCAATATCTGTACCATCGAAAATTACTATGTCATTATTAGTGAGAGTTATTACAGAGCCATTTGAAGCAGTTCCCAGAGTCGTAGTACTTAATGTACCAATTGCTCCAATATTTACGCCTGCTCCTCCAGCACCGCCAGCCCAATAATAAGTAGTAGCATGGCACACCCTTCCCATAAAAATTGCTAAAAAAAATATCAGCAAAAATTTTATAGAAATACCGCCTCTTCTCATACTTACTAAAGCATTAAAAGTCATTTTCATTAATTAATTACTTATTGAAAAATGAGCTATTTTAATAAACGCTTTTAATGAGGAATTGGATAAAGAAATGTAAACTGGCAAGGTATAATTTAGATTCATTTTGGCAAACGTTTAAGTCGTCTTATAAATTGATTCAAGCAAAGATGTCGTCAGTATAAAAATAGGTAGTGATAATTCCTACAACAAATTATATTAGTTCCATATAAGAATTACTTGCAATCACCACTTCTACCCAGAATTAATCTATTGGATTTTAACTAGTTGTATACATATATAAAATAATAAAATATAATAGATTTAATAAGAAAAAACTATATTTTTTACTTGATTTTTATTCCAATTACGCAATCGTTGCCATTCAGTAGATTTGATACTTTGAATGAACTAGTAATTAGATATTAATTCTTGAGGAGGTTTGAAATAAGATTCCACGTCAATTTACCAAACATTCTTGGGGCATGTTTCCATCGAATATTTATTACCCAGAATAAATCCGAGTATTACTTCGTGGGTACCGTTGCTAACTGTATTGATCTTAGTAGTTGAATAATCATATGAGTATGATACGGTAACTCTTTGTAATATATTCATACCGGCCATTGCAGCCATCCCGTATTTCGCTCTGTAACTTGCCCCTAGCCAAAACAGATCTCTGAATTGCATTTTAGCATTTACATCAACTTGAATAGGAATTCCACCCAGAGATTTCAACATCACTGATGGGATAAGATTTATATCTTCACTTAATAAAAATCTATAGCCTGCTGTTGCAAAATAATGTGGTACTAATTTTCCTTTTTTGACATCTAACAAATCATTGAAATCGATCTTGTGTGGGATCAATTGATTTGCTGCAATGCCAACAAAGTAATCTGCTGAATACAACCATACACCTGCATTCATGTCAAGATTAGTTTTCCCATCAGAAGAAAAAGTATTTACAGAAGGATCGTTGGGTTGTGTAGAACCAAAATTTAATTTACTTTGATCAATACTTAATTTGCTTGCACCTAAACCTATTCCGGCAGATATATTTGTTCTTTTACTAACCGCCATGTGATAGGCATATGTTGCAAAGGCAGATGTATTATTAAAAGGGCCTATTCTATCGCTGATGATCTGTAAACCTATTCCATGATGTGGAGCAGATGCTTCGTAATCATCATAATAAGATTTACCTCTTGGATTATCACCTGACATGGGAAAAAGTGTGGTCGCATTCGTTTTATAATCCTTCTTCCCTATTGGCCCATTAATAGTAAAGTAAGTTGTTACAGGAGCATCCTGCAAACCTACCCATTGATGGCGATGACTAAATTTTACATCAACATAATTTTCAATTCCTGAGAGTGCAGGATTTAAAATATAATTGTTGAGTATATATTGTGTATAGTGCGGTTTTTGCTGAGCAAAGATCGCACTATTCAATAATGATAAGATAAGTAGTAATTTAAAATATTTCATAGCACAAGTCTTCATCGTTTAATAAAAAACTATTCTTAGTTTTTGAAAAAATATCTTAAAGATATTTCATGAGCATCCCCGCCATCATCAAAAATGCTTAACGGAGTTTTGTAAGTATCATAAGCATAACCAATAGCCAGTTTGTGATTTATTTTCACACCGGCAAATACTGCATAACTTTGTTTGTAGTGATAATTAAAACCCACCCACAAAAGATCTTTATGTTCTAATCTTGCACCGCCTTCAATATCTACCGGCGCATTCGGAAGGTATCTTACCAAAACATTTGGAACAAGTACATTGTCTTCATCCGTTCTTGCATAGTAATCAGCAGTGAAATTATAATGCCTGTATTGTCGTCCTTCTGTATTGGTAGTGCCTTTGATATAATCTAATTTAGATTGTACCAATTGCTGAACGGAGAAACCAAAATTTACCGTAGGGGTTTTATAATAGATACCTGCAGAGGCATCCCCTTTTGTAACGTTATTCGGAGCTGACATGATCGGGTCATTCGGATCAAAATATTCAGAAGCTGAGATAGCGCCTTTATCTAATTTTTGTTGTAAGATCTGTCCGCCTAAGCCAAACATTAATCTTCTGCCGTTATCAAAAGGAATACTGTAAGAAAGATCCACCTGGCCACCGGTACGGCTGGTAGGGCCTGTTTTATCATCATACAAAACGACTGCCACACCTACTTTCTTTGAAGAAAAATATTTATCTCCATAGAGGATCGTTGTCTGAGGGCCTCCGTCAATACCTTTCCACATTTTTCTGTAAACACCACCGATCGAAGCGGCATCGGTTGCTCCTGCAGCAGCAGGGTTAAGCAAAAAATTATGCTGTTGGTATTGGCTTATTCTAAAAATCTGTTGTGCATTGGCGTTAGTTAAGCAAACACTTAAAAGCAGCACAGCAATGATTGACTTTAGTTGCATATTATTTATTTTAGAGATCGTCATTTTATTTTACAAAATTTAATTACCTGATAACTGTTACATTTCCAGTTTTAACATCCGTATGTCCAGAAGCGTCAGTTGCTTTTATTACATAATAATAAGTAGCATCCGGAATTGGTTTTCCTTTGTATTCTCCGTTCCAGTTGTTAGCATATTTATCTGAATGATAAACTAAACCCCCATAACGATTATATACATCCACCTGAACTTTAGTATAACAATCTTCATCATTGAATACAATCCATTTTTCATTGAATCCATCACCATTTGGTGTAAATCCTTTCATCGGATCTAAACATGGTAAAGCAGAAGTTACGGTCAAAGTCATTTCATCGAAAGCACTACAATTTCCTTGTGTAGCGGTCAATCTATAAGTATTTTGGCCCACCTGGCTCACTACTGCCTGTGTTACTAAACCACTGGTTGTACTTAATCCATTTCCTGACCATGTAAAGGTTGCGTCTGAAGATGAAGAAGTTCCTGTAATGGTTATCGGTGTATTTTGTACAACCGAAAGATCAGGCCCAGCATTTACCGTTGGCGAAGGATTAACAGTAATAGTTAAAGTTGTTGAAGCAGCACATTGATTAGCTGCAGGTGTAAATGTATAGGTGGTTGTGCCGGTGTTATTCAATGCCGGTGACCATGTACCAGTAATATTATTAGTAGAAGTTATTGGCAATGGATTCAACGTTTGACCCGAACATATAGCAGCAACCGAGGCAAAAGTTGGTGTGACACTTTGGTTCACTACTATTTGCAAAGTAGTTGTAGAAGCACACTGTCCCGGTGTTGGCGTAAATGTATAAGTAGTAGTTGCTGTATTATTCAATGCAGGAGACCATGTACCAGTAACATTATTTGTTGATGTTAATGGCAATGGACTTAAAGCAGTACCTGAACAAATAGGCGCAACTGGTGCAAAAGTTGGTGTGATACCTTGGTTAACTACAATTTGCAAAGTAGTTGTAGCAGCACATTGATTTGCATCCGGTGTGAATGTATAGGTTGTTGTAGCATTATTATTCAACGCCGGTGACCATGTACCTGTTATATTATTGGTAGATGTTAGTGGCAATGGATTTAATGTTCCTCCAGGACAAATCGCTGCAACCGGTGCAAACGTTGGTATTACAGGAGCAGTTGCTGTGGCAGTAATTGTCGAAGCACCTGTAAAATAATTATAAGTAGAATCAGTAGCAACACCATCCCATGTAAATGGTACCAACAAATAATTATAGCTTGTACCAGTTACAGCACTTGCATCATTATAAGTAAGTGTAGCTCCACTGCTGATCGTTGTTACTAACGTTGTACCTGCAGGCAGATCACTTTGTTTTGTTGCAACCCTTGTTGAAATACCAGTTGTAGTGGGATTTACACCATCTTGTCTGCGTAAAACAAGATACCCTGTTTGTGTTGCTTGATTTGCAGGAGGGAAAGTGATCGCATTCCAATTTAATGTAATTGTAGAACATGTTGTTGCACTTAGGGTAGGCTGCACTGTTGGTAAAGCAGATAAAGTATAAAAACTATCTACCCCACTTACACCGGTTAACCCACCTGCATTGTTTGCATATCCAACATAATAATATTTTGTTTGCGGAGCAAGGCCTGTACGTACATCAGTATATACACCTAATGTTTTTCCTCCTTCTGCCTGAGCATTTGTATAAACAGGATTAAATAAACTATATGCTGTGCCACGAGTTGTTAATGGAGATGAAACGCCTCCATCTTTTCCTGATGAAACAACTGTTGCTCCTAATAATGCAGAAGTAGCAGTGATCTGAGTTTTTGTTGGTGTAGTTACTGTTGGTGGTTCAGGACAAATTTGTAAGCCTACACTTTTGAACTGATCGGCATATAAATATGAACCTGTTGAATTACCATTCCATTGTACTTGTGCCTGGCGGCCACCACCTGCATTATCCTGATCATTGATACCAATATCAATTCCTACAACCTGTCCATTTGTTGGAGTGCCATAAGTATTATTGGGTAATAAAAATGCACCCGGGTTCAAAGCATTTTTACCCCAAGGAATAGCAGCTTCTAAAAGATAACCTGTTGGTGTTACTACCATTTTCCAATCAACTAACGGTGCAAGACGATTAAATGCAGTTCCAACAAATTGTGTTGTTCCTCCAGTTGATTGTCCACTCAAAGAAGTTGCTCCAAGATTAAAACGAAGTTGTACATCATTTACACCATCATAACTATGTGTATGGCTGTTGTCTGGATCCAAATAAAATTCAATACCATCTACTTCATAATAATTACCACTAGTTCCAGTTGTAGCACCTGCAACAGGTACACCGCCTAAACCAATAGGTTGTGAAATTAATGAAGCATCAGTAACTTGAACTAATACATATAATGAATCAGCAGTCCACATGGATTTCCATGTTTGCGTATTATTATTATTTCCTAATACTACTTGAGTAATAGCATTTGATGGAGGGTTACTCCAAATTGGATCTACTGTTCCATCAATTACGGGAGCTAGTGCAGTAAAAGTTGTGGCGCCATCACTACTTGTATTATTAGTACAAGGCGGTGTAGGAACTAAATTCGTTGTAACACTTGTAACAGCTGACCATGCAGAAGATGTTGTTTCATTTACAGCTTTCACTCTTACATAATAAGTTGTTGCAGAAGTTAAACCTGTAACAGGAGAAGAAACAGCACTGGAAGAAACATTTGTTTGTTCTGTAACACCTGTCGCAAATGTAGGATCAGTTGAAATTTGTACTGTATAGCTAAATGCAGCTGATCCTTGTGTTGCAGGGGCAGACCAGTTTGCTGTAAATCCGCTTCCTGTTAAATTAGTTGCAGGAGCAATTGTTGGAGGATTTGGGGCAGTAAAGAATTTAACATCGCTGCCACTATTTGTACCATCAGTTGCAACATAATGATATTCTGTATTTGCAATTAAACCAGTTAATGATACAGAATCTGCAACAGAAGAATTACTGGTGATAGGACTATGTAATGTATTTATCGTTGACCCATATCCGTTAGTTGTGCCATAATTGAAACTTGTAGGATGTGATGCGTTTTGTGTATTGAAAGCACCTTGTAAAGTTGCGCTTGTTGTTGTAACTGATGTTGGTGCTAATGTAGAAACGATCGGTGCAGCAGCAAAACTAAAGAAATAGGTTGTTCCTGATCCAATATCATTGGTATTATTAATACCATTAGCAATAGGGCTACCACTAATAGATGTGTAAACCCCCGTTGCTGTTGTATTACTTTTGCCGATAAGGCTAAGCGGAAAAATTGGTGTAGGTCTGGATATTTGTGTAATAGTAGAACCTGACAGATCTGCACCGGAAGTTACTGACCAATATTCAGTAGAACTTAGAGAAGATAACGTACCATCTACCGTACCGCCAGAACCTGGAGTGAAAGCCTGAACGGTTAAAGTAGTGGCAACGCCAGCTATTTTATTTATACTAATAGGTAAAAAATCTGGCGTACAAGTTCCACTGCCAACAGGAAAAGAATAAATATTACCTGCTGTAGCTACATTCCATTTTAATGGGCCATTAATATATGATGTAGCTCCCCCACCTGCAACAGCGCCAGTACTTGAGTTATTTATTGTAAGAATGTTTGCAGTTGTAGTAGTTAATATACCTGTGTTTATAGAAAAGAATCCTGAAGCATTTACTGTAACAGGGCTTAATAAATTTACATTATCCGATACCGTTAGATTATTAAATGTTTCGGTATTTGCCCCTGGTCCTTTTATAGTATTTGGAGTGCCACATGTACCAGAGCCGGCAAAAATAACCGTTGATGTTCCGTTTATAAAAAATCCTTTTGTATTACCTGATACAGCCTGGTTATCTGTCCAGCTTCCTTTTACAGTCATTACTGCTTTTGGAGCAATGAATCTTGAATTTTGATTTAATACAAACCCTCCTGAAGTAAAAGATGGTACATTACTAAAATCAACTTGAGCATTTGTTACGTTATCTCCCAATGTAAATACACCATTTATCCCTAAAGTTATATTTGGCACCCACCCATTACCGTTATTGAAGCCACCTTGTGAAGTTCCGATATTTGTAAGGGTAACATTATTAGGATAGCCGGGAGTAACTCCTATTGTACCACTTGAAGCAGACCACTCTAATCCTGGATTATAACCTTGATTAGCATTATCAATATAAAGCAACGAAGCTGGCCCATAGATTGGAGAGTTTGAACCTGCAAAATGTAATCCTGTGCTATTTGTTCTTATATCCACTTTACCATTGATCAAGACTGTACCAGCTGTAGTAATAGTAAAAGATGGATTAGAGGTAGAAGTTAGATCGAAAAAAGTTGTTTGGCCGGGTCCATTAATAGTGACAGGATTACCACTTGTAAAAATAATTTTACCACCATCAGAACCATTTGTTCCTGTCGTTGCAAAATTACTTGTTCCAGTAGGATTTGGATTATTAATGGTATTACCTCCTCCGCCGCCAATCATATTTACAACGTTACCAGTACCAATTTTAAATATTCCTCTTTCAAGTGTTAAGATCCCGCCACCTGAAGAATTTTGAATATTCATTCCAGAGGTTAATAAAGTAACAACATCAGTTGAATTAGTTGTACTGATCTTGACATTTCTGAAAGTTGTAGGAAGTGTACCACCAATAGTACTGCCCGTTGCAAAAGTTACAGTTTGAGTATTAGGTGTAAAAGTTCCTGAGTTATATTCCCATGCATTGGTTATAGTTAAACCAGCATTTAATTTAAGTGTCCCACCATTTATTTGAACTGCACCTGCTGTCGTAGCTACATCAACTGTGATCGTTCCTTGTGCAATGATCGCAACATCACCTACTCCCGGTACCGTGTTGGTACTCCAGCTGGCAGGTGAACTCCAATTTCCTGTAACATTATTGGAGAATATAGTAGCAGCATTACTTACATAAGCTACTGCAAATCCCAATAAGGTCAATAGGAATTTTCTATTGAAACGTTGTAAGGATGTTTTAAGAAATGTTGGTAATAATAAAGGTGTTTCTCTCATAAAAAAGCAATTAGAAATTTATCGTTAAAAACTTTGAGTTTTGGTATTAAAAATAAAAGCAATTCAGCAGCGATCTATTTTTCATAAAGCATACGAATTTAAGAAAACATTAATTCCATCTATACTTATGTATGAACTATATAAAAAATATATACGCTTTGTCGGAATAAAAAATCACAAGCAAATCATTATCAATATTTTACATTTATATGTTAAAAAATCGAATATATTTATAAATAGATATTTTTTAAAATTAAACTTAGCGCTGAGCAGATTTTCGTTTATCATTTATATCATCGTTGTATTGAGTTGAATACATTGGAGGTTTGTCCCCAAAAATATCTTTATGAAAATTATCATACTCCGTATCAAATGTATAAGTGATCCTATCAGTACGAACAGGTTTATCCGTTATCCATTCAGGCGTTACAAAATTCTTTGTAACTACTCCATTTCTCATAATTGAAACCCTTACCGGTCCTGCTTGAAATTTAAATCTTGAAGAAGTAATACCACTTGGCACATTAATGGTTTCACCATTTACGATCAACTGACCAGCTTCTGGTAAAATAGTTACCACTTCAATCGAATCTTCATAATTTGTTTCTGTTGTTTTCCCTAATGTTATCAATTTTATATTATAAGGATCTGGTTTTACATCCTTTTTATATTTTTTAAAGAAGGCAATTGCCACATCTCTATCAGCATACGGAGAAGGCTTGCCTTGCCAGATATTTTTATAGTAATTTAATAAAACGGAAAATCCATAATTATGATTGACTTCAGGAGCTAAATGATGCCCCTCTGGATAATCGTTCCATGTAATGATATTGATCATTGCCGCATCTTCTTTTACCGCAAAATCAAGTTGTCGGCGAAAAGTTTCTGATAATCCTGTTACCATATACTTTCTTTCAATTCCTTTTTTACCTGCTATAACTGCTTCGGCAGCACTTGGTAACATATCCCATGTGCCTGGCCTTAAAACTTTTGATGTATAGAAATCGGAAAAAGCGGAGACTGTATATTGTCTTCCTCTTTTTTTACAAATGGATGCTATTTTACTATCTAATCCGGGATATTCATATGCTTCAGTCCACATCCAAACTGAAGGAAAATAATCCAGGAGTGCGTTGATCTTAGAATTCGACATTTTCTCATTGACAGAATACATACAGGCAAATTTTTCACCCACTGCATCAGCTAATTTTTTATACGCTCTTGCGGCAAAAAAGTCTGCAGAATGTCCTCCCATATTTTCTTCAGATGGCACATCAGCGATCTGTTCACCATACCATAAATAAACAATCAATCTTCCATCCGGTGTTCTCAACCAATGAGAATTATTTTTTCCTACTTCATCCTGTATACCTTTTACCCTGCTTGCAAATTCAACCAGTTTCATATTCTCATCTTTGCCATCCACTTTTGGATGAGAGAAACAAAAAGTAAATTTAAAATCGATATTTTTTTCTTGCGCTACTTTGAAATAAGCTTTAATAATATCATCCCAACTTTTATTACCTAAAGTATAATAAAATTGAAACCCATCTATTCCACATTTTTTTGCTGCACGCATTTCAAATTCCACTGCATGCTCCAAAGATGAATCCTTCATGTATGGATCACTCATTACATTTACTTGTGTTAACCCACCAATAGGCGACGAAATATTATTTGTAACCGGATAAAATTCCGGATTACATCCATCTTCCATCGGATGTCCTTTGTAACTAATAATATGCGTCATGCAATGAGCAATCACTAATTTTTTATCTGTTAGTGGCAATTTGAATTCAGGAAGATCTTTCAGATCATCCTGTGCCTTACAGGTAAAAAAAAGTGAAACAAGAAAAGATAAAAAAAGAAAATGTTTCCATTTTATTATCCGATTTAAGTAAATCATACAACTCCTTTTTAGATAAAGTTTACAAAGCGTTTAAATAGGTAGAGATCAGATTCAAATTTTTTTATTCATTCATTTTATTAAAAGAAAGCCACTGCTTTTGCAGCAGCTTTCTTTAATATTAATTTTTCTATAGACTTTTAGTTACCTGTAAGTCCATAATTGTATAGATTTAAAATTTCAGCGTCAGTAAGTGGTCTTTTGAATAATCTTGTATCATCAATAGAACCAGTATAATCAGGTGTTTGCCAAGCTGCTGCAGAAGTTCCACCATTAGCAAAAACTGCAGGTGTGCCTGAGTAGTTGAATGTACCAAAAGTTACATTTTGTCTTTGTGTTATACCTGAACCTACTGCACTTGTTGTGGTCATTAATTCAAACTGTTCAGATGGAGTGATCACAGCAGTAGAAATAGTTTTAGTAGCTTTCAAAACACCATTGGCATAATATTTAAGCTTCTTAGTACCACCTGTTGTATCATACACCATTGCAATAAATGCCCAAGCAGTTGGTGCTGTTTTAAAATTACCTGCTGGTCCTTCTGCAAAAAGATCACCATAAGTACTACGTGCTCCGGCACCATCAACATTCGTTAGAGTACCATCAAGATCTAAAGAATCACTAGCTCCATGACGGAAAGTAAATGCAGCTAATCCCCAAATATCCTGTGTACCAGCATTAATTTGCCATAAAGAATTCAAGTTATTGGTTGTAGGAAATTTAGCCCAAGAAGTAAATGTGAAACCGCCACCTAAAGCGTCTGCCTTGTTGATATTTGTTATAGTTGGATAAACAAGGTAGCCATTTGTAAAGCTTGCATAGCCACCGATTTGACCACCAGTAGCATTTGTTGTAACGGTACCTCCGGTTGTAGGTGTAACACTTGAAATAGCTTCAGCTTTTGTATTATCAAAAGTCCAGTGTGCAATAAGATCTGAAGTAGCTACGCTGTTTGAAGATGGAAGTACAACAGCTGTTACATCAAAAGAAGCTGCACTTGTTGCAGTGCCACCAGCAGTTGTTACTGTGATTTTACCATCTGTTGCACCAGCCGGTACAGTTGTTGTAATAGAGGTGGCAGTGTTTGTCCCAATTGTTGCAGTTGTACCATTAAATTTAACAGCAGTTGCACTCCCTAAGTTAGTACCAGTGATCGTTACAGAAGCACCTACAGCACCACTTGCAGGAGAAAACGACGTAATTGTTGGCGCTGGTGTAGTTGTTCCACCACCATCATCTTTTTTACAAGAAGTAGTCGTCACTACCGTTGTTGCGAATAATCCGCATGCTATAAAAAGCATTCCATTTTTAATCTTTTTCATGGTTCGTTAATTTAATTTTTGATTAATAAAATTTTGAAGTTTTTGTGAATGAATGAATAAATATTTAAAGTTGAATAATTGAAACGGCTGCTCCTCCACCTTTTCCAAGATGCAGTTTTAATAATGATGTACTTGTTAGATTCATCTTTTTAATTTCATATCCTTCCTGGTTATGTTCCCAATCTGTACCGGGCGCATCTGCATATATTACTGCTGCATATTTTTTATTTTTATCTAAGAAAGAAAGATCAACATTAATATCTCTGCTATTCTCTCCTGTGATAGCACCTATGAACCAGTTATTAGTTCCTTTGCCTTTACGGGCAATAGCAATATAATCACCCGGCTCTGCGCCTATAATCTTCGTATCATCCCAATCTGCCGGCACATCACTAATAAATTTAAAAGCATCTTTGTATGCTGCATAATTTTCTGGAAGATCAGCGGCCATTTGTAATGGGCTGTACAAGGTAACGTACAAGGCTAACTGTTTACACAACGTGGAGCGAAGTTTTCTTGTTGGGTCTTTACTGTAATTACTTAATTTGAAAATACCCGGCGTATAATCCATAGGGCCTCCCATGAAACGGGTAAAAGGCAAAATGGTTTCATGATTTACAGGATTACCATGGCTAAAAGCAAAATATTCATTTCCACGGCCAGCTTCTGATGCAACCCAATTAGGATACATTCTATTCAAACCAGTTGGACGTACCGCTTCATGTATATCGATCATGACTTGGTATTCTGCTGCTTTTTTTGCAGTACGTAAATAATGATTGATCATCCATTGCCCATCATGAAATTCTCCTCTTGGAACTATCTTTCCTACATAACCCGTTTTAACAGAGTTATATCCAAAGCGTTTCATGAATTTAAAAGCGGTATCCATCTCTCTATCATAACTGGTAGCAGAACTTCCGGTTTCATTGTGCATGATCATTTGGACGCCTTTTTTAGCTGCATATTTTTGAAGTTCCCTAACATTAAAATCTGGATAAGGAGTAACAAAATCAAAAACATTTTCTTTCCAGGTACCGAACCAATCTTCCCAACCTGTATTCCAACCTTCTACTAAAACGCCTTGAATATTATTTGCTGCTGCAAAATCAATATACCGTTTTACATTTGCAGTATTGGCGCTGTGTTTCCCGCTGGGTAACAATTGTCCTTTAGCGTTAGTACTGTCTGCGTTATTTGCATAACTCCAGCTTCCTTTGCCAGTTTGCATTTCCCACCAAACACCAACAAATTTCATTGGCTTGATCCAGGAAGTATTTTTAATTACTGAAGGCTCATTTAAATTAAGGATCATTTTTGAAGCAAGGATATCCGCTGCTTTATCGCTAACAATGATCGTTCTCCAGGGAGTATGGAATGGTGTTTTTAAGTAAGCTTTATTCCCTACTGCATCGGGAACTAAACTAGCGCTTAATTGATAAGAATTATTATCAACATGCAATTGCATTGCTGGATAATTGATCAATGCTGCTTCATGAATATTAATATATAAGCCATCGCCAGTCTTTAACATCAGTGGTGTTTGCACAGATGTAAAATCTCTGACTGTTCGTACACATATATCGGTACTGGATTCAAAAATAGCTTTGTTATTTACTTCACTTATTTTAGACTCAGTGTATTCGTACTCGTTACTATCATAATCTCCCGGTATCCAAAAAGCTTTATGATCACCGGACAAATTAAATTGTGTTAATTCATCAGCAACTATAAAATATTTCAGATCATTTTGCTTCGGAAATTCATACCGAAAGCCTACCCCATCTTCAAAAACCCTGAATACAATATCTAATAAATAACCTGTTGTATTTTGTTTTAGATGTACGATCATTTGTTTATACTGATTGCGGATCTTACTCACTTCACCTAACACAGGTTTCCATGTTTCATCAAAGCTGCTGTTGTCAACGCTTGTAATAACAAAATCTTTATCCAATGCTTTATTATCAACCAATTTAAAACCTAGTGCAGAAGTTTTGATAATATTATTTGAGCCATAAAATACCTGGTAGCCTGGCGTTCCATTATTATCAATATTGAAAACCAATTTTACTTTTTTAAAATCGGCAGAATAATCTTTTTGAGCAAAAGCGGAATTTGCCCAAACGATCGTAAAAAATAAAATGATATATTTTGTTCTGTTATTCAAATGCTTATTTTAATAATTCTATTAACTAATAGAGTTTAATAATTTTTTTGCTTTATCTAATTGCAGAGAAACTATATAATAAAAAACCTGGTCCAATTTTTTTTGTTTTTCAGTATCATCACTAAATGCCTTTCTTTTTAAATAAAGATTATATACCATTTCCAGATCTGCCTGAGCCAAAGAGCTTACACCTAATTTGCTTTGAAGCGTTGTTAAAAAACTATAACCGAATTCTTGAGTGGGTTCTATCATTGTACCTTCTCCGTAATCATTCCATGTACATAATTGCAAACGTTCAATTGGTGTTGCTAATGCTGCATCTAATGTTGCACTAAAAGTCCCGGTACCATTATAAGGTATCTCCCAACCTAACGCACCACCCCATCCCCCGGCTGTATAAAAATCTTTAAACCCTGGATAAGCAGCAGCTACCTTTATTCCTGCATAGCCATTATTATAAAAGTTATTTAAGCCAGATAAATAATTACTATATATCCATGCAAATTCTCCTGATGCATTTGCTCCTGCCTCATTTGATTCTCCCCACAAAGTAAAAAATGAAGGCTTAGGATTTAATATGGAAAAGATAGAGGTCCAATCTGAAGGTGATTGCATTTGTATAGGCCCAAAATCAAGCAACCATGGTTTGCTATTTATTTTTTCATAATAGGAAAGGTTGAAAAAATTTGTTTGCAAATAATTCATGTCAGTTTGCGCTTGTGAAATTTTATTAGCACCTGCATCCTGTAGATTTCTATCTTCATAAACTATTGCAAAGGTCATCCCTACTTTTTGTAGCATCGCCACTATCTTTTCTGTATTACGAACAGCAAATGGATATTCATACAATGTCATCTTTCCTGGCCAATCGATCAATACACCATCTATACCACTTAATTTCATTAATAAAAGTTGATATTCTATCACCTTGACATCACCGGATGCATAAGGCCCTATTATTGGATAATAATACGAGGCAATTTGTCTTTTACCACTGCCATCGATTATGTCAGGATTTTTATTTGCCATTTTCCAATGCAACCCCCACTGTCCGGAATTAGATTCACTTGATTCGAACCACGGCATCATATGAGCAAACACTTTCTTTAAAACAGTTTTTGTAACACTTTTTGGAGAGTATACCACTACCGTTCCTGAATACAAAGTATCATCAACAGCACTACTGGTCTTTTTACAACCCGTGATCCATACTGCAATAAATATTATAAATAATATTTTTATTTTTTTCATCAGATCAATCTTGCACATCTAACTAAGTTCTTTTGTTTTAATAGCCCGGATTTTGATCAGCTGCGGTAATATTTTTATTTGAACTTATTTCAGCTGAAGGGATTGGATAATAATACATTTTATCGTCCCAATTTGCAATCGGTGTTCCATCAGATAAAGCTGTTACATAATATTGTTGTTCATTTTGCCCCAACTTCCATCTGCATACATCAAACCACCATTGTCCTTCTGCAAAAAATTCTGCAAATCTTTCAAACGCTAAAGGATTATTTCTTAAACTAACGTCAGTAACATCGGCTTTTGTAGTAGCTGTTAATGATGAATAATCATACACCGATGGTGAATTGATGGGTTGATCGTATGCTCTTCTATGCACTTTATTTATATACTCCAATGCTACCCCTTCTTCTCCTGTATTTTTACATGCTTCAGCATATAATAGATACACATCAGCCATTCTTAGTAAATAATAATTAGCTCCGTCACAACTATTATAAGTATAGATTGATTTATCTATTGTAGTATATTTTTTAAAACTCCATCCATACTTCTGATAAATATTTCCAATGTTACCGCCTGCTCTTGCAACAGGAACTCTAGACGTACCGGTCTTGTCATTTACTGAATCTACCCAAGGTTGTTGAGCGCAAACATATAAACGAGGATCAACCGTTTTATTGATACGAAGATTAATCGATTGTTGTCTGTAAGCAGGATCCATTATATATTCAGGATTAGTACGAGATGGTGTACCTGAAAAGCCTGGTGCTTTTACAGTATCAAATAACGGTAACGTAAAACCGAAACGGCGAAGATTTTTATCCTGAACATAAATATTTACACGTGACATATCAATGTTTCCACCTCCTGTTTCTGTACCATCTAAACCCAATATCATCGGCCCCCATATTAAACCTTGCGAAGTTGTAAGATCATCAGGACTTGTACCTGCAGAGAAAATACCACTACCACCTGTTTTTCTTTCTACATTAATTTCAAATAAAGACTCTTCATTGAATTCATTTGATTCCGGCAATGCATTGAATGCATTACTATATTTAGAAAATGGCATTAATGTTTTACCGCTATTCTCAATAACATCTTTTAAAATTGGTTTTGCCAGATCATATTGTCCGGTAAATACATATGCTTTACCTAGTAATGCTTTTGCTGCCCATTCAGAAACTCTTCCCACATTCATCCCCGTTCTTTGAACACCTTGAAGTTCTTTTATTGATTGTGTAAGGTCATCAATAATAAAATCCCACGTTTCTTTAACAGTTGCTCTTGGTTGAGATGTTTCAGAAAGTTTTGTTGCCATCTGTTTAAAGATCGGCACTCCTCTTTTTTCTCCGCCACCAGCTGGAGTCATAAATGACTCTCCAAAAAAACATTCCAACTGAAAATAATAATAGGCTCTTAAAAAATGAGCTTCCCCACGTAAATTTTTTACAGCATCTAGTTCAGTAGATTTCACATAATGAGCATCATAAAAATCTGCTCTATCCAAAAACACATTGGTATTTTTTACACCCGTATATAAACCACTCCATAAAGTGCTTACATAAGGATTAGGAGTACTAACATTATGAATGATCAATTCGTTCCAATCTCTATCATCTTTGTAATCTAAAGCAGCAGAGTGTTCTAAAGAAGCGAAATGTTTAGTAAGCAAATTGAAACCATAGAGGTTAAAACTTTTTCTAAAGTTTGAATAAGCCGGAACTAAAAATGATTCCAGGTCAGTAAAGTTGTTGGGTGAATTATAATTAACAAGCTGATCAACTGGTGCATAACCACCATCTGGTGCTTTTTTACATGCGGCCACCAGGCTTCCTACTGTAAGTACTAAAATTAGTTTCTTTATCATTTTAATATTTTTTTGAGTTTATACTTTATAGAGTGATGTCGATACCTACGGAATAAGTTCTTGCATTTGGATAGCGTCCTATTCTATCGATTCCACGGCTTATAATGCTACCACCTAATTCCGGATCGATACCACTATATTTTGTTATAACAAAAACGTTATTACCCATTACAAAAAATCTTGCATTTTTTAGTTTTAATCTTTTGGTGATTCCTTCGCCAAAATTGTAACCGATCTGAATGTTTTTAAGTTTAAGATAACTTCCGTCTTCAACAAAATAGCTGCTAGCTTTTGCGTAGTTTCCGTTAGGGTCTCTTTCAAAATCACTACCATCCATTGCACCAATACGAGGCTGATCAGTTAAACCGTTAGTTCCCAAATAAGATGCATTAAAAATTTTATTCTTTCCAGCACATTGGGATCCTAAGCTTAGAATTCCACGTGGACAAGTTGTCGCG
>JADMIO011711088.1_pt1 | contig 105270 bp, 83 predicted proteins | sample 8958161 | NCBI WGS metagenome assembly JADMIO01 (sample SAMN16585339, study PRJNA669376) | soil metagenome | isolation source: Crop rotation soil | place: USA: Cullars Rotation, Alabama | collected 2011 | reverse complement strand
GCCGCGACTTCAAGTCACGTGAATTCCAAGCTTCGGATCCCACTGTGCTGGAAAGAAGCCTCGGCCGGCGCCAATGAGCACGACTGCCTTCGCTTCCGGATCGCGTTCCACCTCGTCGACGGCATTCGTCAGCGCCCGCACCAGCTCTGCCCCGAGGGCGTTCACCGGGGGATTGTTTATGGTGACGACCGCAACCTCACTGTCGCGCGCAACTCGTGCGAGATCCGTATCCATATGTATCCGCGGGCGCGCGAGCTAATCGAAATCGAACGGGCGTTTCGGCGGGGGGCTGTCCGGCGTGTCCTTCGCTTGTTTCAGCAGCTCGTCGAACTTGCGCGAGAGCACCTGCTGATGGCTTTTGTGATCCTCAAACGATTTCTGAAATGCTTCGGCGCGCCGGGCCTCTTCGCCTTTCAGCCGCTGCACAGCCGCGCCGATGTCCTCAACTACCGCCGGCTTTTTCGCCTCTTCATGGCTGATCACCGCCTTCAGCCCGGGATCGATGCGCAGGACGGCCTCACAGCAGGGGCACTTCACCTCGATGAGAGTCGCCTTGTTTTTAGCCATATCGGCATCTTAACGCAGGGTGTGAGGACCGTTGCCGATCGCGTGCCAGGGTGATTCCCCTAAAGAAATCGGTACTAAGGTCGGATTGTTCCAACGTATCCCTACCCCGATGCTTTATACAAGGAGAATTGACGTCTATGTTGCGCGGCCTGATGATATGTCCGGACGTCGAGTTGTCCGAGCGGTTGTCCCTGGCGGTGGGCGAGCTCGGACTGGTTCATGTGACTCGATGTCTTGACAGGTATCCCAACGGTCATGAACTGATGCGCTACGTGCGTGCCCATGCGCCGCACGTGATCTTCCTGAGCACGGAATCGATGACCCGTGCGATGGAAATTATGCGTGAACTCGAAGCCAAGATGAAAAACGTGCAGGTGGTGGCGGTCAGCCGGGTCTGCGATCCGGAACTCCTGCTGGAATGTATGCGCGTCGGCATCCGCGAGTTCACTTCCCCACCCTTCGATCGCAGCGTTCTGGAGCAGGTGGTCGAGCGCATTCGCGCCTCGGCGGAGCAGAAACCACCTTCGATCGAAACCACCGATCAGGTGTTCGCGTTCCTGCCGTCGAAAGCCGGCGTGGGGACGTCCACCATTGCGCTGAACTCGGCCATTGCCATGGCGCACCAGCCGGACACGAATGTCCTGCTTTCCGACTTCGACCTGAATTCCGGCATGATTCGCTTCATGCTGAAGCTCGACAGCCAGTATTCGGTCACCGATGCCGCCGAACATGCGTTCGACGTGGACGAGAACCTGTGGCCCCAGCTCGTTACCAGTGTGGACAAGCTCGACGTGCTGCATGCCGGACGGCTGAATCCGGACCTGCGCCTCGAGGCGAATCAGATCCGGCACCTGATCGAGTTCATGCGGCGCAACTATCGCGCCCTCTGTTTCGATCTTTCAGGCAATCTGGAACGCTACTCGCTGGAGATCATGCACGAATCCAAGAAGATCCTGCTGGTCTGCACGCCCGAGATTCCCTCGCTGCATCTGGCGCGGGAGAAGTACGCGTACCTGCAGAAGCTCGACCTCGGCGACCGCGTTGCCGTCCTATTGAACCGCTGCACCAAGCGGCCCATGATCACGCCCGACCAGATCGAACAACTTCTGGGCCTGCCCGTCTTCATGACCTTTCCCAACGACTATCACGGGGTACAGCGTGCGCTGACTCTGGGCCGCTGGGTGGAGTCGAACTCCGAATTGGGCAAGCAGTTTTACCACCTGTCACAGACACTGCTCGATCGCCGTCCCACGCCGGGTTCCGGCCCGGTCGATTCGAAGAAGAAGTTCATCGAGTACTTCTCGATCATTCCGGGCCGCTACGGCGCGCTGACCGAGACGAAGAAGACGGCAAGTTAGGCGGCAGACGAAAAACGGCCACGGATACACACGGATATCCGCATCCGTGGCCAGATTTCGCCGCCCTTCACGCGAACAACAGGGCCTGCGGGAGAACGGCGAATGCATCCGCCAGGCGGATTGCCTGTTTGCCGTTGTGCTCCACGGTCGGCACCGTGCGGCCGGAGATCGCGTCCGTGTACTCGGTGGCCTCAAGCATCCGCGGCAGAATCACAACCGTGTCGCCCCATGCGTCAGCTCCGACGGGAAGCTCGCCGTGCCGTGTCATGTTCAGGAAGAAGCGGCCGGCGAGCGAGATCGCGGATTCTCCGTCGAGGATGCGCGCAAATGGAATCACATGGTTCGCTCGTGCGCCGGTGGCGAGCAGGGACGCATACGCGCCTTCGGAAAGCAGCCGCCCGTGCTCACGGCGGAAGCACAGGGCGCGATTGGTCAGATAGAGCTTCAGGCCGCCATCGGTCAGGTCGCGCGTGAGGCGCTGCACCAGCCCCGGCCGATCCTGCCCTCCGGCCGCGGTGAAATCGCGCAGCATCTCGCGGCGCCGCTCGTAATCCACCGCGCCGCGGTTGTCCGGGTCTACCAGCGTGAACGTCCACAGCTCGTTTCCCTGATAGAAGTCAGGCACGCCCGGCGAAGTAATCTTCAGCAGCACCTGCGACAACGCATTCCATAAGCCCGCGCGCGTGACGGGCGTCTGGAATTCGCGAAAATCTGCGAGGAAGCGGTTTTCGGGCGTGTCCTCCAGAATGCCGGCCACGAACCGCTTCACCGCCTCGTCCCACTCCTTGTTGGGATTGACCCAGCTGGTGTGCACCTTCGCCTCGTGCAGCGCCTTTTCCATGTAGGCCTGAATGCGATCGGTAAACTTCGAATGGCCATCGCGCGTCATGGCGTCCAGGGGCCAGGTGCCCACCAGTGTCTGGTACAGCAGATAGGCCTCGTTCGCGCTCGGCGCCTCCCGGCCGTTCACGTCCGTTTTGAAGGCGCGGTTCATCTTCTGCCACCGTCCGACTGCGCGGTACCACTCCAGCGGCATCTCCGAAAGCACATTGATGCGCGCGCGTACATCTTCGCTCCGCTTGGTATCGTGGGTCGAACTGGCCAGCATGGAGTGCGGCCATGCGTGGCGCCGCGCGGTGTTCTTGCGGTGGAACAGGGGAACGGTAATGCCGAAGCTGTCCGGCTCGGCACCCACTTCGTTCAGCGAGGCCAATGGGTAGAAGCGGTAAAACGCGGTGTCCTCCACGCCCTTCGCCATCACGGGACCGGTGAGCTGCTGGAAGCGCATGACCCACAGCCGCCGGTCGTGCAACTGCTCGTCGCTGAGCCCGTCCGGGTTGCGCAGCAACAGCAGGTCGCGAATGAAATCGAACACGCTTGCGTTCACCACTGGATTGCGCCGCTTGGCTGCTTCTACGGCGGTGTCGATGTAGCGCCGGTCTTCGCCGTTCGGCTCCTGCTGATCGAGCCGCGTGTACGTGCGGTACACCGGAAAGCAGGTGATCACCTCGCGCAACGCGTAGCGCAGGTTCTCGAAGGTGAAATCGCGCGAGTACCGATGTTGTTCGGAAATGCGGTCGAGCCATCGCGCAAGGACATTCAGCTCGCTCGACATCGAAGCAAGCAGCACCAGGCGCTTGCTGTAATAAATGGTCTCCTCGTAGGAGCTGCGGAAGTCGGTCAGCCGCGCATAGAGCTGCTGAAATGATTTCCGGCGCGCGGTATCCACGAAAACCCCGTTCAGCAGGTTCAGGAAATCGTACCCGGTGGTGCCGTCGATCGCCCAGGTCGGGCGCATGCGTTCCTCGCCCGTCAGAATCTTTTCCGCAACAACCCAAAACGGCTTTGGCGGTGGATCCTCGCTTCCGCTGCCGTTGCGCGTTTCGCCCGCCGCGCCTCGCTGCAGGTCGCGGAAGTACTGATCGGGATCGAAGAGCCCGTCGGGATGGTCGACGCGCAACCCGGTGATATGCCCTTCGTGGACCAGCTTTAGAATCAGGCCGTGAACCGCCGAGAACACGGCGGGGTCTTCCACGCGAATCGCCGCCAGCTCATTGATGTCGAAGAACCGCCGGTAATTGATTTCGTCCGCCGCAACGCGCCAGAAGCTCAGGCGGTACGCTTCGGCGTCGAGCAGCCGTTCCAGAGTGTCGAAACTGTGCGGGTCTTGCTTGTCGCCGTTAATTCGCTGCAGGACTCGTTCGATCGCGGCGGCGGCTTCGGGGCTCTTCTCCACAACGCGGCAGATGCGCCGGCGATTCACTTCCTTTTCGCGCTGCCGTTCGCGCACCCGGGCGTCCTCCGTTTCGGTTCGATCGGGCAAATGATCCAGCGCCGTGGCGATGCTTTCCAGCTCGACCACGTCCTCGTGGCTTTCGCCGACCTGAGGCCGCAACTCCTCCAGCGCGTCTCTCAGGATCAGCCGCCACGTACGGGGTGCAATCGGAAACCGGCTCTCGTAATAGCGGACCTGAAACGCGCCGTTGTCGTAATCGATGCGGAGTTCCTGGTTCTCGAGCACGCGCCCGTACTGGTCGCCCAGCACGGGAAGCAGGACCTTGGCGTGGAGTTCCTCCTTGGGAGGATTCCAGTCGATGTCGAAAAAGCGTGCGTACGGCGAACTGGGGCCGTTCTCGAGCACGTCGGTCCACCACGCGTTGTACGACTTGTCGACACACATGTGGTTGGGCACAACGTCGGCGATCAGCCCCATTCCGCGCTGCCTGAGCTCTGCGCTGAAGCGCAGGAACTCCTCCTCGCTGCCGATTTCCGGGTTGAGCCGCGTGTGATCGATGACGTCGTAGCCGTGAATGCTTCCCGGCCGCGCCATCAGTATGGGTGAGGCGTAACAATCGGTGATGCCCAGATCGTGCAGGTAAGCCACGACGTCCGTCGCCTGCACAAACGTGAAATTCTTGTTGAACTGCAGGCGGTACGTGGAAGACGGAATTCGCGGGTGGTGATTGGTCGGATTCATCTCGCTTGTTTACTGGTAACTGTCGAGGAGGGTTGCAATCCCGCGCAGGGGGATGAGCACCCAGTCGGGGCGATTGTTCAGCTCAATGACGACTTCCGAAAGGGCCTTCTCGAGCACAAACGCGTCCAGAAGGATGCGTGCCTCGTCGCTCGTGGGGGGCAGCAGCGCACCTTCACGTGCAACCTCGAGATAGCTTTTCAGGAACGTCGCCTGCGCCCACGCCAGCCAGAAACGCGCCCATGGTTCCAGCGCTGCCGAGCCGTCCGGGCGCGACGGGATGCCCGGGACACGTCCGAACATCACGGCGTATGCCGCATAGTGCAAAGAGCGCAACATGCTTGCCACATCGAGAAGCGCTGCGCGCTTGATTCTCCGCTCTCCGTAGGGCCGCATCGGATCACCTTCGAAGTCGATGATGGCGAAGTCCTTACCGGTGTAGAGCACCTGACCCAGGTTCAGGTCGCCATGGACGCGCACGCGCCAGGTGTGAACGCGCTGGTCCCGGACAGGCCGCAAACGGGCGCGGATTTCACCCTCGCGATCGAGCACCGCGCGCGCGGCTGCCTGCGGTTCGGTGGGCAGTGTGTCCACGCGCTGGCGCAGGAAGACGAGGCTGCGCGTAGCGTGCCCGAGGAGGCCGTGATACAAACCCTGCCGGTAATGATCGGTGTACGGCTCGGGCGCGAACGCCGGGTCCCCCGGGTCGGAGGCGAGGCTCACATGCATCTCCGCGATGCGGCGCCCCAGCACGCGCGCCGATTCGATGTACTCGCCGAGCAGTTCTACCGCCTCGGCCGGCATTTCCAATTCGGCGAGTGTAAGCGGATGGACTGTGGGCAGGGGCGGCGGTTCACGGCCGGCCTGCGCCAGAACGTGTTCAAAGAACCGGCTCAGCACGTCGATGGTGTATTGCCATGCATCGCCCTGGTTGGCGATGGCGCTGGTCAGCATGGCGATGCTCATCGGCTCGCCGGCTTCCGGCCGGTAATCGATGCTGCCGGTGATCAGCGGCGCGTGCGCGAACCCGTGATTCGCGAGAAAGGTCAGCATCTCGATTTCGGGGTTCGTGCCCGGCTCCACTCTGCGGAACAGTTTCAGCATGAAACGATCGCCGAACGCGATCGAACTGTTCCGTTGTTCGGTGTTCTGCACCGCCGGATGCAGCGCCGGGTGACTGCCGCCGTATACGCTTCGGAACGAGCGCGTATGCGAGCCCGCGAGTTCGCCCGCCCGTCCGCGGAACCGGCGCCGGCGTGCGATGGCCCCCAGCAGCGCCTCCGCGAAAGCGTCGTCGAAGATGGCGCTATAGAGCACTCCCTCCTGCCCGTCGGCCGTCCCCACGCGCACCAGCACCAGTTCCGGCCTCTCGGCGAGAAGTCTTCGCGCCTCGTCTCCCGTCTTCAGGGCGCCGGGGACCACATACACGTCCGGATCGCCTTGCGCGTAGTCGATCCGCATCAGGCCGATCCATGCCGATGTCCCGGCGACCGGAACCACATCGGCCAGCTCCGTGTTCAGGATGGTGCGGCCTTTGCCGAGGAACCAGCGGCGCGTGGGCAGGATGCGCGGCGCGAGATCGAGCAGGCTGGTCAGGCTGTGCTGCACCTGGTCGAACGATTCCACTTCAACCAGCGGTTTCTGCGCGGCGCCGCCCGGCACGGTGATGCTTTCCTGCAGCGCGGCCCGGTTCTCCATGGCGAACCAGAAAAAGCCATGGGCGCCGACCGTAATGGTCCACGGCTGATCGGTGACGGTGGGGAAGTCGGCGCGGCCGAACAGCTCCATCGGCGTCATGCCCCGGAACCGCGACAAATCGAGCGACGCGTACTGCGGGAACCGGGAGAGGTTCGCAACCACGAGCACCGTTTCCTCTTCGTACCTGCGCAGAAACGCGAGGACACGCCGGTTCGAGGGCGTCAGAAATTCGATCGAACCGCGGCTGAATGCTTTGTATTCCTTGCGATGGTCGATGATCCGCTTCATCCACCACAGCAGAGAGCTGGGATTGTTCTGCTGCCCTTCCACGTTGACCATCTCGTAGTGATACTCGGGATCGATGATTACGGGCAGGTAGAGTTTCTGCGGATTGGCGCGCGAGAACCCGGCATTGCGGTCCGCGCTCCACTGCATGGGCGTGCGCACCCCGTTGCGGTCGCCCAGATAGATGTTGTCGCCCATTCCGATCTCGTCGCCGTAGTACAGAACCGGCGTTCCGGGCATCGAGAACAGAAGCGCGTTCATCAGCTCGATGCGGCGCCGGTCGTTGCCGAGCAGCGGCGCCAAACGGCGGCGAATGCCGAGATTAATGCGCATCTGCCGGTCGTGCGCGTATACACGGTACATGTAGTCGCGCTCGTCGTCGGTCACCATCTCGAGGGTCAGCTCGTCATGGTTGCGCAGGAAAATGGCCCACTGGCAGTTGTCGGGAATCGGCGGCGTCTGGTCGAGAATCTCGATGATCGGAAACCGGTCCTCCATGCGGATGGCCATGAACAGGCGCGGCATCAGAGGGAAGTGGAAGGACATGTGGCATTCGTCGCCATTGCCGAAGTACGGAATGGCGTCTTCGGGCCACTGATTCGCTTCCGCCAGCAGCATCCGTCCAGGATAGTTCTCGTCGATGTGACGCCGAAGTTCTTTCAGGAACTCGTGCGTTTCCGGCAAATTCTCGCAGTTGGTGCCCTCCCGCTCGAACAGGTACGGGATCGCGTCCAGGCGAAACGCATCCACGCCCATGTTGAGCCAGAAATCCGCGATGTCCTTCACCGCCTCGCGAACGTACGGGCTGTCGTAATTCAGATCGGGTTGATGCGAATAGAAGCGATGCCAGTAATACGCTTTGGCGACCGGGTCCCAGGTCCAGTTCGAGGTCTCAAAGTCCTTGAAGATGATCCGCGCATCGCGATACTTTTCGGGCGAGTCGCTCCACACGTAAAAATCGCGCCACTTCGATCCAGGCGCCGAGCGCCGGGCGCGCTGAAACCACGGGTGCTGATCGGAGGTGTGGTTGATAACGATTTCGGTGACCACCCGCAGGCCTCGCCGGTGCGCCTCTCGCAGGAAATGCTGAAAGTCGCGGATTGTGCCGTAGGCCGGGTGCACATCGGTGTAATCGGAGATGTCGTAGCCGTCGTCGCGCCACGGTGATGGTGAGAACGGCAGGAGCCAGATGGTGGTGACGCCGAGGTCCTGCAGATAGTCGAGCTTCTGGGACAGCCCGCGAAAATCGCCCATGCCGTCCTCGTTGGAATCGAGGAACGCGCGGACGTGGAGCTCGTAGATGATCGCGTCCTTGTACCAGAGCGGGTCGCCATCGACGTGGCTACTCCGATCGTGAGGATGCATCGAGCGGGAATCACCTCCTGCGGTCATTGAGGACAGACAGCGGGATTACAGTTGCTGCGGCGGTCCAGGTTGTTTGATCCGGGGATATGGGGGTGCGTTTCACACCAGCACGCTCCGATATCCTGTTTTCATATGGCTCGCGTCGCCGCCTCCGCTCTTGCCGTGCCCCATTCACGCATACGCGAACTCGCGGAGATCGCCATGGGCATGGAGGGCGTCCTGAAGCTCTACTTCGGGGAATCCAGCGTGCCCACTCCCGACTACATCAAGCGAGCGGCGCAGAAGGCCATGGCCGACGGTTTCACATTTTATACAGAAAACGCCGGCATGCCGTCACTGCGTCGCGGGCTGGCACGCTACTACCAGGAGCAGCACGGCGTTGAACTGGACCCGGCCAGCGAATTCATCATCACGGCATCGGGTGTGCAGGCGCTGAACCTGTCGATCCGCTGCGTGCTCGACCCCGGTGACGAGGCGCTGGTGCTGACTCCTGCCTGGCCCAACGGCGCGGCAAACGTGCAGATGGCCAGCGCAAAGGCGATCGAGGTGGCCCAGCCGCTCGTGGGCGACCGCTACGCCATCGATTTCGCGGCTCTGGAAGCGGCCCTGACCCCGCGAACGCGAATGCTTCTGTACACCTCGCCCTCCAATCCGCTGGGCTGGGTGGCCACCGCAGACGAACAGAGGCAGTTGCTCGAGTTTGCGCGCACGCACGACCTGTGGCTGATCGCCGACGAGGTTTACGAACGCCTGAATTTCACAGGTCCCCGGGTCACCAGTCCGGCGCCCTCCATCCTGAAGCTGGCCACGCGCGACGATCCGGTGCTGGTAGTGCAGTCGTTTTCGAAGGCGTGGTGCATGACCGGGTGGCGCCTGGGATGGCTGGTCGGCCGCCGCGACCTCATCGACCGGGCCACCCGGCTGAACGAGTTCGTTGTCTCACACGCCCCGAGTTTCACGCAAAAGGCGGCCGAAACCGTCCTCCTCTGGGGCGAGAATGTTCTCTGCGAAATGCTGACGAAGCTGCGCGAAAACCGCGATTTCTGCATCGCCGCGTTGCGGAAAATGCCCGGAGTGACCGTGCCCAGGCCGGACGGGGCGTTCTATCTGTTCCCGAAAATCGCTGGTGCCGCGGATTCGTTCGCCTTCTGCAAACGCCTGCTGATGGAAACTCACGTCGGGCTCGCGCCGGGCGTGGCGTTCGGCAACGGCGGCGAGGGCTCGGTGCGGATCTGTTATGCGGCCGAGCGGCCCGTTCTCGAAGAGGCTATGGCGCGGCTGGCTATGTTCCTGAAATGAGTTTTCAGGGCTGAGATTCCCGGCTGCGCCGGGCCCGGCTCCCGGCCTGAACGCATGCTCTGCGCGGATGACGATTTACGGAACGGCGATCGATCCGCGAGTCTGCCACCCGCTGTCGCCTGCTGCGGAATCGGTCGCCTTCATGTAGATATACTTCGTCCCGGCGAACGCAGTACTGAAGCTCAGCCTTACGTTGAGAATCAGGCTGGTTCCCGACGTGGTCACCGATGAGCCGGTGCCGCTGACCGAGCATTGTGAGTTGCTCACCGTCGCCGCGACGCCCGGTGTCACCGCGGCCAGCGAGCCAGTCCCCGCATCGTTTTGCAGGTACAGATGGTTGCCCACGGGCGCATAGTACAGGTAACACGCTTTCGTCCCTGTCAATGTGGAGTTGATCAAAACACGTGCCCCAAGCAGGTCCGCGGCCCCATCCGGGTCAGAGAAGACGAACCGGAACGTCTGTGGAGTGGTTGCGGCTCCGGAATTTGGCGACGCCGAGTCGGCGGTTGGGATTCTGTCAGCCGGACCAGGCACCGTCCATGATCCGCGATTGTGTGCGCCGCTGGTTGCATTCGCCTTGTCCAGCGCTGTCATCGTGATCGTCTTGGTTCCGGCCGATGCCGGCGTGAACGTCAACGAGAGTGCAAGTGTAAGGCTGTTACCGGAACCGCGAACCGTCGACCCGGCCCCGTTCAGCGTGCACTGGGTGTTCGAGACCGACGCAGTGCTGCCGACGGTAACGGCCGGAAGCCAGCCCGTTCCGGCGTCGTTCAGAAGATTCAGCGTGTTGTTCCCGCGCAGGTATCTCACATAGCACTGCCGGCCGCCTGCGGATGACGCGAATTGCACGATCGCGGTGGAAATGTCGGCGTAGCCGTTCGCATCGGAGAATACGGCCGAGAAGACCTGCGCCGACCCGCTGCCCGAGTTCGGTGAAATTGAGTCGGCCGTGGGTGCCGAATTCGGCGTCACGGGATTCAGCGGCTTATCAACGTAGCCGCCGAAATCCGTGGTCCAGTACCAGCCGTACGGTGACGTTGCGCTGTAAACGCGGCCAATGCCGATTGCGGCATAGCCGACGTACAGCATGTTCTTCTTGTGCGCGTACGTGCAGGCGCCCGTGGAGTCCGCATCGCACGCAGTAATCCACTGATTCAGTGTGTCCTGCGCATTCGCGTTGCCCGCGGCGATGTTCTCGCCTTCGGGGGAGTATGTATAGCCGAAAGCGGTCATGCGCGTGAACGGGTCGCGGCCGAGGCTGTCCGTATGACTGAAATAGTTTTTCGTAGCCATATCGTTGCTCATCCACTGCGACGAGGTCTGCAGGGTGGCGGAAACCTTAAGTGGGCCGACGCCATTCTGTGCGCGGAAGTTGTTGATGAGTGTGAGGAATGCGGATTGTTCGCTGTCGAGCGTCTGCGCGGACATGCTGACCGTGCACAGACACAACACGGACACAAGAATAGTAATAGTTGATCGCATGATCGTGGTTAACCGACTAACTGGCCGCCGGGAGCGGCCGAAAAACTTCGTTTGAGAGTGTAAGTTAATCCTAACATGCGATCCGGTCTGTTCGAGACGCCGGAATGACCTGACAAGACCGGGAACATGGCCGTACCCGTGCGCGAGAGGAGTACCGAGGTTTGGCCAGGAAAAAGCCGCAAACCGCGCCGCGCTTAACTCAGGAGCTGCTGAGCCTGGTCCCAGAGCCGGTGCATCTTTACAGCAGCCGGTTCAACCCTCGCCAGTCCGGCCGACTGCCCCGCCCACGCCTGCATGCGCTGCACATCGCCGGATTTCAGCGCATCCGCACGCATGGCCGACGTCAGGCCGCGCTGTACGGGATACGGCGCCGGTGCGGGAGCGTCTGCGGCCATCGCGGCCCGCACGTAAGCGGTCGCCAGACTCCGCCCCGCCCGGCCGCTGAAAACGCGGCTTACGACCGTATCCTCCGGCGCCGCCCCGGTAAGCGCGCCCGCCCAGGCCGGATGAATGTGCGCCTCGGGACTCACCAGGAACGCTGTCCCGAGTTGGCAAGCGCTTGCACCCAGAACGAGCGCCGCCGCAAGTCCGCGCTCGTCGGCAATCCCGCCGGTCGCGACAACGGGAACCTTTACCGCATCGACGACGGCCGGCAGGAGTGCAAACAAGCCCACCTGTCGCCGTTCCGCCTCCTCGGCATCAAAGGACCCGCGGTGTCCGCCTGCTTCCATGCCCTGCGCGACGACTACGTCGGCCCCGGCCTCTTCCGCCGCGCGCGCTTCCGCTACCGTTGAGACATTCGCGAACCAGGCGATTCCCCGTTCCTTCAGGTCCTTCACGAACTTCGGGGGATACAACCCCATCACCGACGACACGGCCTTCGGCGATGATGCGAGCAGCGCTTCACATTGCGACGCGAAATCCGGCGGAACAGCATCGCCCGCTTCTGCGGCGACCGCCGGACCCCACGCGCTGAGGAACTCGCGCACCCGCGCTTCGTGGCCGGGATCGCGGCGCGGCGGCGGATCAGGAATCCACAGGTTGAGCTGAAAGGGGCCATCCGTACCGCGGCGCACCTCGTCGACCCAGGCGCTGATCTGATCCGGCTTCATCAGCAGGCAGCCGCACGCGCCGAGACCTCCTGCATTCGCGACTGCGATGGACAGTGAAGGCGCGCTCGCACCGGCCATGGGCGCGAGCAAGATGGGGACGCGCAGCCCGAAATGCTCGCAGAACTCCTGGGCGCGCCGCAGCGCGGGATTCATCGCCTCGCCCGTTTGGGCTCGACGTTGGGAAGGAACGCCGTCAGCAGCCCAATCGCCGGCAGAAACGAGCAGACGCGATAGACCGTGGCGATGCTGGTCATGTCGGCCAGTTCTCCGAGGAACGCCGCACCGATGCCGCCCATGCCGAACGCCAGCCCGAAAAACAAGCCGGAAATCGTGCCTATCTTGCCGGGCACAAGCTCCTGCGCGTAGACCAGGATTGCCGAGAACGCCGACGCCAGAATCAGCCCGATCACCACGCTGAGCACCGCGGTCCAGAACAGACTCGCGTAGGGCAGTACCAGAGTAAATGGCAGAACGCCCAGAATGGAGCACCAGATGACATACTTACGCCCGAGCCTGTCGCCGACCGGTCCGCCGACCAGTGTCCCCACCGTAACCGAAGCAAGAAACAGGAACAGATAGATCTGCGCAGTCCTCACCGGTACATGGAACTTACTGATCAGGAAGAACGTGTAGTAACTGCTCAGGCTCGCCAGATAGAAGAACTTTGAAAAAATCAGGGCGACGAGTACTGCGATGGCCAGCGCAACCCGCTTCGACGATAAGCGGGGGCGGTCGTCGATATTGGTGGTCCGGGCAATTCCCGGCCGCAAGTGATGCGCTTTATACCACCGGCCGACACCGGTTAGAACGATACTCGCCAGCAGCGCCGCTCCCGAAAACCACGCGATGCTCCGTTGCCCGTTCGGCAGCACCACGAAGGCTGCGAGCAGCGGTCCGATCGCCGATCCGAAGTTGCCGCCCACCTGAAACAGCGATTGAGCGAGACCGTGCTGTCCTCCGGAGGCGAGGCGGGCTACGCGGGACGACTCTGGATGGAACACCGCCGATCCGATCCCCATGACGGCCGCGCCAAGGACGATAAGCGCGTAATGGGGCGCAAGCGCCAGCAGAACCACTCCGGTCAGTGTGAACATCATCCCGATCGGCAGGGAATACGGCACGGGCCGGCGGTCGGTGTAGATTCCCACCATCGGCTGCAGCAGCGACGCGGTCGTCTGAGAGGTTAGGGTAATGAGTCCGATCTGCCCGAAGTCGAGGTGATAGGCGGTCTTCAGGATCGGGTACACGGCCGGTACCACCGACTGCAGCATGTCGTTCAGGAGATGACAGAAGCTGATCGCTGCAAGAATGCGAAACGCGATGCTGCGGACTTCCTGCGCTCTGCCCGGTACTGTTGTCGCCGTGCTCACCTTCCAGTAGTGTAACCAGCGGTCGGCCTAAGGCTTCAGCGATGAGCGCCGGTGCCGCAGGTCGTCAGGCGCGAACGCAGCGATCCCGGCGGATTCGAGCAAAGCGGGTTTACGGCGGCTGCAGCATGGGAGGGATTGTATAATCGGCAGCCGATGATCGCCGCGCTGGCCGGACGACGAATCGATGCGCCGGATGCAAAGCCACCGCGCTTTCCCCTCCGGAACGTTCCCATGGTCCGCGAACGGATGCGCGTCGTACTTGAGCAAAAGGCAACCGCGCTGGTGTGCTCCGCCGCGTGCGGCGCCGACCTGATCGCGCTCGAGGTCGCCGGCGAACTGCGAATCCGCCGCCGCGTCGTGCTGCCTTATTCACGCGAACAGTTCCGGCGAAGTTCCGTCATCGACCGGCCAGGCGACTGGGGGGCGATATTCGACCAAATTATCAGTAATGTCGAAGTTGTCGTTCTGCCCTTTCGCCCCGACGACCCCGGTGCGTACCCGCAGGCGAATGCCGCGATCGTGCGGGAAGCGGAGCGGCTGTCGCACGATACCGGGCAGGGAATCCTTGCCGTCGTGGCGTGGGACGGAAAGTCCCGCGGCGCCGACGATCTGACCGCGGCCTTCCGCGAGCAAGCGGTCCGTAGCGGGTACCGCGTCGCCGAAGTCCTAACCCTCTGATTCACGGACCTTCATCGCCGGCGTGTGGAACCGGCAACTCATCGTTCGGACCCGCCACCCACACGTACACCGTCGGCAGGACAATGACGCTCAGCACGAGTGTGGCGCACAACCCGCCCACGATGACGATTGCGAACGGGCGCTGCGAGTCCGAACCGATGCCGTGCGACATGGCCGCGGGCAGCAATCCCAGTGTGGCTACCAGCGCGGTCATGATCACCGGCCGCAGGCGCAGTACCGCGCCCTCGATTGCGGCCGTCATGACGTCGTGGCCGCGCGCGCGGAGCTGGTTGATGTATTCAATCATGATGACGCCGGTCTCGACGGCTACGCCGAACAGTGCCAGGAATCCGACACCTGAAGAGACGCTGAAGTGGGTGCCCGTGAGGAACAACGCGAAGATGCCGCCGATCGGCGCGAGCGCAATCGTGACCATCGCGACCCCGGCCCACTTGAACGAGTGGAAGGCTGAGTACAGCAGCAGGAACATAATGAGCACCGTCACCGGCACGATCACCGCCAGTCGCGCGTTCGCCCGCTTCTGGCTCTCGTACTCACCCGCCCAGTCGATGGTGTAGCCGGGCGGGAGCGCGACCTTCGCGCTGACCCGGCGGATGGCTTCCTCCACGGTGCTGCCCAGGTCGCGTTGTCGAACACTGTATTTGATGGCGACGTAACGTGAATTCGATTCGCGATAAATCATGGATGCGCCGTCCTCAACGCGAACGTCGCACAACTGCGTGAGCGCGACACGCTCTCCAGAGGGCGCCAGCAACCGTATGTCGCCGATCTGCTCGATGGTGCTGCGGAACGGCTGCTGATAACGAACCGTGAGGTCGTACCGCTCCTCGCCTCTGAGAACCGTACTCACAACGCCGCTGCCGACCGCCGTCTGAATTGCATCCTGCACGTCATTGACGTTGATGCCGTACCGCGCGGCCTTCTCGCGATTCACCACCAGGTTCACGTTCGGTTGCCCGATGACGCGGAAGATCCCGAGGTCGGCAACCCCGGGGACATCTTTCATGACGGCAACGATCTCATCCGCTTTTTGCTCCAGCACCTTCAGGTCGGCGCCGAAGATCTTTACGGCGAGTTCGCCTTTAATGCCGGTGACCGCCTCCTCCACGTTGTCGGCGATGGGCTGGGAGTAATTCCAGATCACGCCGGGAATCTTCGACACCTCGCGGTCGAGTGCCGCGATCAGCTCGCTCTTGTCGCCGTGGAACTCGGGCCGCCACTGGTTTCGCGGTTTGAGGTCGACGAAGTATTCGGTGTTGAAGAACCCCGTCGCGTCGGTGCCGTCATCGGGACGGCCCACCTGCGAAACCACCTGGGTCACTTCGGGGAAACGGGCGAATGACTTCCGTGCGCGATTCATGACATCGATTCCGTCTGTCGGCCCGGTACTCGGCGCCAGCGTGCCGCGCGCCCAAATCGCGCCTTCATCAAGATGTGGCAGGAACTCGGAGCCAACGAATCCGAACCACATGAGGCCGATGGCGATGGCGAGCAACAGGCCTGGAACAGCAAGCGTCACGAGCCGGCGGCGCACGCCCCAGAGCAGTGTCCGCCGGTATTTGCGCGTGAGCCATTCCATTACGGGATTGCGCCACTCCTTCGCGCCGCTGCCGAACAGATAGCTGCTCAGAACCGGCGCGTGCAGCAGGGTAAACACCAGCGCCCCGAGCAGCGCGAAAGCGACGGTCCATGCCATAGGGCGGAACAGCCGGCCTTCGACGCGCTGCAGCGTGAAAATGGGCACGTACGCGGTAATGATAATCAGGCGCGCGAAAAATACGGGCCGCTGCACCTCGTGCGCGGCGGCGGCAATCTTCTGCCGGATGGTCCGGTCGTCGTTGTCGTAGCGGCTTCCGAGGTGGCGCAAAATGTTCTCGACCATTACCACCGACCCGTCTACCACCATCCCGAAATCGAGCGCTCCCAGCGACAACAGGTTCGCCGGAATGTGGCGCACGTCGAGGCAGATGGCCGCGAACAGCAGCGCGAAGGGAATGGTGATGGCCACGATCAGGGCGCTGCGCAGATTTCCGAGGAACAGGAAGAGGACTGCAACGACTAAGAACACTCCTTCGAGCAGGTTGTGCAGCACGGTGTGCGTGGTCATGTGCACCAGGTCGTCGCGGTCCAGATAAGGTACGATCTTCACGCCCGGCGGCAGGAAGTGCTCGTTGAGGAATCGCACCTTCCGGTGCAGTGCGGCCAGCACGGTCTCGGGCTCCGCGCCCTTGCGCATCAGCACCACGCCTTCCACCACGTCGGGATAATCAATAACCCGGCGGTTCTCGTGATGGATCGCCTTACCCAGTTTCCCCAGCCGGATTTTCGGCCCCTGGGTCACGTAGCCGACGTCGCGGACGCGAACCGGCGTGCCGTTCCGGACTTTGAGCAGCGTCTGTCCGATGTCGGCAGTGTTGTCTGCCAGGCCGACCGCACGGATATTGAACGCCTGCTCGCCGTGTTCGATAAAGCTGCCGCCGGCGTTGGTATTGTTTCCGGCAATCGCCTGCTCCACCTCCGCGACGCTCAGGCCGTAGTTCACCAGTTGGTTCGGATCGAGTTGTACCTGATACTCTCTCGTGATGCCGCCGAAAGTCGCGACGTCCGCGACGTCGGGCACGCTCTTGAGCTGCTTGAGGACTACCCAGTCCTGAATCGCTTTCAGGTCCATCACGTCGTATTCCGGATTCGTGCTGGCCAGCGTGTAGAAATAGATCTGGCCGATAGGGCTGAAATCCGGTCCGATCTGCGGGCTGAGACCGGCGGGCAGGTTCACCATCGACAATTTCTCGAGCACCTGCTCACGGTTCATGAGATTCTCCGAGTTGTCGTCGAAGATCATGGTCACGCTGGAGAGCCCGAACAGGGACACGCTCCGCAGTGCCATCAGGTGGCCGACCCCGTTCATCTCCATTTCAATCGGAATCGTGACCTGCTGTTCGACTTCTTCAGCGGCTCTGCCCGGCCATTGCGTGATCACATTCACGTAGTTATTGGCGACATCGGGGTAAGCCTCCACCGGCAGGTTGTGAAACGAGATGTAGCCCCAGACGAGGAGCAGCACGCCGCCCGCGAGCACGAGAATGCGATTGCGCAGCGCGAAATCGAGAACCGCCTGGATCATTGCGCGACCTCGGTGGAGAACTGCAGCGCGTTCGCGACCACCTGCTGTCCCGGCGCGACGCCGCTGAGCAACTCCTGGCTGCCATCGGGCTGCACGGCACCGGCCTGCACCTCCGTTCGGCGAAACACTCGGCCGCCGAGCGGCAGGAAGACCCAGTATTTGTCATGCAGGCGCAGCACCGCCGTGGCAGGTGCAACGGTGCGCATCACCTGCCCCTTCGAGCGAAATGTCGCGGTGGCGAACATGCCCTGCCGCATGAGATTGCTCGCGTTGCCCAGCTCCAGACGGACCTTGGCCGCACGCGTGACCGGATCGAGAATCTCGCCGATGTTGTTCACACGCCCGCGGAGCACCAGCTCCGGATACGCATTCAGCCGCACCGCCGCGGAATCGCCCAAATGGATCCGGGACAGGTCGTTTTCGTACACATCGCAAACCACCCACACGCGCGACATGTCGGCGATGGTGAACAGGTTCGGGGAATTGTCGACGGACTTTACGGCGGTTGCGCCGGTGAGATTTTGCTCGACGATGACGCCTGACATCGGCGCGCGCACCTCGACTACGGAGGAAGGACGAGCGGGATCGGCGCCCAGCACACGTACGTGTTCGGCTGCCGCTTCCACGTCCACCTGCGCTTTGTTCTCGGCGTCCTCGGCAACTTCGAGTTCCTTCTGCGCCATTGCACCGTGTGAAAAGAGCAGGCGGGCGCGCTCCAGTTGCCCATGAGCGAGCTTGTCGTCGGCCTGTGCTTTCTGGTAGTTGGCGAATGCGTCGCCCAGGTCGGCGCTGTTGATGCGTGCGAGTACGTCTCCTTTGCGGACGAAATCGCCAAGGCGCGCTCGGACCTTGATCGCGCGTCCCGCGGCGAGGGACAACACCGGCACGGTGCGGCTGATATCCGGCTGCACAACGCCCGTCGCGTTCAGTTCGTTCCATGCAGGCCGTTGTTCGACGGTTGCAAGGCGGAACCGCTCGGGTCTGTCGACATGCACAGTGTTCGAATCGGGCGCCTCTTCGACCTGCACCTTCGAGGGATCGACAGTGTCCGCATTTGCGATGTGGCCGGAGCAGCCCGTTAGCAAAACGGCCGCCGCTGCACAGAGGACGAACATCCTGGCGGACGCCTTTCGCAACGTGGCCGCCCCGGTCTGAGACACTCTTCCAGTCACTGACAAAATCGGGAGATTCATGGAATGACCTCCGCTCCTACCGCCAGGTTGAGTTGATTTGCGGCCGTGAGGTACGAACCGATCAAATTGAGATAACTGAGCTCGACGGTTCGATAATTGTTCTGCGCATTGAGAAAATCCAGCAGCGACGACCCGCCATGCTGATACGCGTAGGTCACCGTGTCGCGCACTCGCACCGCTTGCTGCAGATATTTCGTCTTGTATGCCTGTAACAGCCTGACGTTGCTGAGAAGCGTCGCGTATGCCGAATCCACGTCGCCAAACACCTGCGCCTCGACAGCCTGCCGAAGTCTTTCCTGATGCTCGATATCGATATCCGTGCGCAGTTTCTCGCCCTGGTTGCGATCGAACATCCGGACCGGAACAGCAATGCTTCCGCCGATGGTGTTATTTGCGTACGGGTTGTTGAATGATGGATTGTGTGAATACCAGAGGCTGAATGTGGGATCGGTGGAACCGTTCGCAATTGCGAGCAGATGATCCGTCCTGGCCTTACCGACAGCCTCCGCCTGGGCCCGGAGATCCGGTCGGGTGGCCAGCGCGGTGCTGCGCAAATCGGTTAGCGGCCTGACTATATCGCTGAAATCGAACGGGCCTGTGACATCGAACTGGTCGACGGCCGTCCTATCGTTCAGCAGCGTTAACACCTGGATCTTGGCCGTGCGCAGGTTGACCTCTGCCGATTGCAGGTCCGACTCGTACTGCACGCGCTGCAACTCCAGTCGATCCAGATCCACCTGCGCGATGTCCCCGGCTTTGAACTGATCGCGGCTGATGGTCAGCAGGCGATCGTAATACGCAAGGCTCTCCCGTGTTGACGCCACCACGGCTTTGGCCTGAAGTGTCTGCACGAAGGCGTTTCGAAGATTGAAGAGGAGCGTCCGCTGCAGGTCGGCTTCCTGCAGTTCCGACATGCGCGTTTCCTGCTGTGCACTCGCCAGCCGCAGTTCCCGTTTGTTCCTGCGTTCGTGGAGGTACGTGGCGGCATAGGTTTCCACGACCCCTGCGAATGGTTTCCAGACGCCCTGATTCGGTGCGATTTGCACGCCGTCGGCGGTGAACGTGAAGTCCGGATTCGGCCGCAGCCAGGCGGTGATCTCCTCCGCCCTCGCTTCCTCGGTGCTCAGGTAAGCGGCGCGCAAAGTCGGATTTGCGGATGTAAACCTCGCGCGAACCTGCTCCCACGTATAAGCCTGTTGAGCAATGACACGAGTCACGGCACAAGTAATTGCACACATTGCGCAAACAACGCGCATTCCTGGTTTCCTCCTGAAATGAACGAAAAACGAGCATCTCTCTCTCTCGCAGAAGACGAGAGCCGCGGTCCGTTGCTATGTGTTCAGAGGAGGGCGGGCGGGGCGCGGGAATGGAGGGAAGCGGCGAATAGCAAGCCGCGATTATCGACGCCTCGCCCCGGGAACGGAGACGAGGTTGCCGGCTCAGGAGCGCCGCTGATCGTTGTTGCAGGAGACGGAGAGGGCGATGGTGCGCGCGGGAGAAAGACGAGTGTTTGCGCCGGGTCCGGAACCGATACTTCGGTCGTGGCTCGAACACTCTGCAGCAGGCTCATCACGGCCGGATCGCTGCTCGGCGCGAATCGGCCGCCGCCGTCGTTGATCCACACGCCGATCGGGTGGTGCGACACGGCGGTGGAGAATACGAGATCCACGTCGCGATCGCCATCCACGTCACGGGCGATCACCTGTATGCCGGCGAGTTCGGACTGCAGGCCCTCGACGGCGAACGTAACCACACCGCGGCGGCCCGAGCTTAACTGGATCTCAATGTTGTGATGAAAGCGGTTTCCGGCCAGGTCCGGACGAGCAGTCAGGACGTCGGGGCGCCCATCGCCGTCGAAATCGGCAATTGTCCAGCGCGTTCCGCCGAAGGTCTCATACGGACCAGGCAGGGCAGGCGCATTCTGGGCGCCCACGCGGACTGCGGCAAGGGCGGCGATCGTAACCGCCATTTGCCATTTGTGGATGGATGCCACCTGCGAAAGCCCTTTCTGTTCAAGTTACCAAACCCGCGGGCCGCCGTTGTATGGCATACTGACTGAACTTAAATGGTACGTCGAATTACCTTCGTTTTCTTCTTAATCCTGATAGCGCGCATTTGCGCCCTGGCCGCGGATGTTGGAAATATTCGGCCTATTCACCAGGTTGAGCCACAATACGGTCCGGAGTTGAGTAAATCGTATTTTTCTGAAACGGTGGACGTGAAAATGCTTGTCGATCGCGACGGCAAGCCGTTCGCGCTGGAAGCGTCGGCAGGGTTGCCCGACAATGTCGTCCAGGCACTCTCCGAATGGCGGTTCGCGCGTGCCCCGAAAGCATTCGTGGCCGGATTGGTGGTGCCGGTTCGGCGGCCGATCGACCATGGAGTGGAAACGTCCTTTCGCCGTACGTGGGCTCCGCAGTCCGACGAGGTGAAGCAAGCACTCCGCGATGGGGCGGAGCTGACTGCCACGGACGCTGCGGGCCTGGAGGAAAAAGTAAAAGATCAACCGGACGCCATGAACACGCGGATTCAGTTGATGGCGTGGTATGCACGGCAGCAGTCAACCGCGCCGGACGAGCATCGCCTGAGGGCTCGCCGCGAGAATATTGCGTGGTTTGTCGCTCACGACCCGGCGGCGGAGATACTCAGCAGCCCCGCCGCGATCATCAATGCGGGCGCGGACCCCTGGCGCGATGTGGCGGGGTTCAACCAGATCCGGCGGCTTTGGCTCGACCAGGTTGCGCATGATCCGGCAAACCTCGCCGCCGCGGCCGGAGCAGTCAATTTTCTTCGTATCGCCGATCCCGCCGGCGCAATGAATGTCATTGTGCCCGTTCTTTCCAAAACGAGTGATGCTCACGTTTGGCTCGGTGACGTGTACGCCACCGCCGCGCTCGGCGTCACCGCTATCGATTTGGAAACGGGTCTGCCTGTCGCTGCCGGACCCGCATTGCCGGACACTTCTCTCGCCCGCCAGCTCCGAACGCAGCTCGAGCACGTCAATGATGCGCGTGTACTGCTGTCTGCGCTGGCCACCACCAGTGCCGCCGGCCGCTCCCTTGCGAAAACCGGCCATTTGCCGGCGGGCTTCCCTGAATTCTGTGATGCACTTCTGAAGCACGTGCGCGGCATCTATCCGGAAACGGCGGCGACCTGCGACACATCTGCAGCGGTGCCCGATGATGATGATCCGGGCTGGCGCGTCCGCGCGGGCGGGAAGGTGCAGCCTGCGAGTCTCAAAAGGAAGGTCATGCCGCAGTATCCGTCCGAGGCAAAGTCCCGCGGTATTCAGGGTACAGTGCGGTTCAGCACGATCATCACAGCCGACGGCACCCTGAAGCACGTTGAGTTGCTCAGCGGTCCGCTGGCGCTGTACCGGGCATCTCGCGAAGCCGTCATGCAGTGGCTGTATCGGCCCACCATGAGGGACGGCAAACCTGTGGAAGTAGCCACCGTGATCGATGTGAATTTCGCGCTGCAGCGGTGAGTCGTTGCTCTGGGTCGCTGGCGCGGAACTACAGCCGGCAAATCAGTAATTCGCGCTCGTAGATGATTTCCGGCGGCAGGTGGTCGTGCAGTTCGATGAACAGGTGCTCGTGGTCCATCACCTCCGACCGCCAGGCTTGCCGGTCCACAGACTGAAGTTCCTCGAACCGCTCCCTGGGAAAATCGAGGCCCTGCCACTCGATGTCCTCGTAGCGCGGCATCCAGCCGATCGGGGTCTCGCGTCCCAGCGCGCGGCCGCGCGCCCGGTCCACCACCCACTTGAGCACGCGCATATTCTCGCGAAAACCCGGCCAGATGAACTTCCCATCGGCATCTTTCCGGAACCAGTTCACGTTAAAGATGCGCGGCGTCTCGCTGAGACTCCGTTGCATCTTGATCCAGTGCCGGAAGTAATCGCCCATGTGATAGCCGCAAAACGGCAGCATGGCCATGGGATCGCGGCGCACTTTTCCGACCGCGCCTGCCGCCGCCGCCGTCGTCTCCGACCCCATTGTCGCGCCCGAATATACGCCGGCGCTCCAGTTGAACGACTGGTACACGAGCGGGATGTTGTGCGCGCGCCGCCCGCCGAAGATCAGCGCACTAATCGGCACGCCATTCGGGTCTTCCGACGCCGGATCGATCGTGGGGCACTGCGACGCCGGGGCCGTAAACCGTGCGTTGGGATGCGCCGCCTTTGCGCCCGTAGCCCTGGCCAGTTCGGGCGTCCACGGATTGCCCTGCCAGTCGAGACAATACTTCGGCGGATGGTCGGTCATGCCCTCCCACCACACGCCGCCGTCGGTGGTCAACGCGACATTGGTGAAGATGCTGTTCCGCGAGAGCGTGGCCATCGCGTTCGGGTTCGTCTTCGCCGACGTGCCGGGCGCTACGCCGAAGAAGCCCGCTTCGGGATTGATCGCGCGCAGGCGTCCCTCTTCGTCGGGCTTGATCCAGGCGATGTCGTCGCCGACCGTCCACACCTTCCAGCCCTCGAAACCGGGTGGCGGAACAAGCATGGCGAAGTTTGTCTTGCCACAGGCACTCGGGAATGCCGCCGCCACATAGGTCTTCTCGCCGTGCGGATTCTCCACGCCCACGATGAGCATGTGCTCCGCCATCCAGCCCTCGTCGCGAGCCATTACCGAAGCGATACGCAGCGCGAAGCACTTCTTGCCGAGCAGTGCGTTCCCGCCGTAACCCGAGCCGAACGACCAGATCTCGCGCGTTTCGGGGAAGTGAACGATGTACTTCTCCTTGTTGCACGGCCAGGGCACGTCCTTCTCCCCTGGCGCGAGCGGAGCGCCCACGCTGTGCATGCAGGGCACCACGCGCTTCACATCGCGGTCGATCACCCGGAACACCGGCTGGCCGATGCGCGCCATGATGCGCATGTTCACCACGACATACGGCGAATCGGTGAGCTGCACTCCGATCTGGGCCATCGGCGAATCGATCGGTCCCATGCTGAAGGGCAGCACGTACATGGTCCGTCCCTGCATACAGCCGCGGAACAGCGTTTTCAGCTTGCGGCGCATGACGAACGGGTCCACCCAGTTGTTCGTTGGGCCGGCGCTGTCTTTCGAGAGCGAGCAGATGAAGGTGCGGTCCTCCACGCGGGCGACATCGCTCGGGTCGGAGCGCGCGTAATAGCATCCCGGCCAAAGGTCCTGGTTCAGTTTAATGAACGTGCCGCCCGCGACCATGTCGGCGCAGAGGCGGTCATATTCTTCCTGCGAACCATCCACCCAGTGAATGGCGGCCGGGCGTGTCAGCTCGGCCATCTTCTCCACCCAGCGCAGCAGGTGTCTGTTCGTGCTCAGCGGGACGCTGTTGTCCCGTACAGGGGTGACCTGATCCTGTAATGCCTCGCCTTGCATGGCTCTTATCTCTCCATAGACGAACGGTCATGCACCTGGCAGCGAGTGCAGTTGTCGTTACTATTATGCTCACTTCGCGACGGCTGGGCGGGTCCTTATCCGGCGGCTCCGCCGGGAGGCGTGGACGGCGGCGGTGGCGCATTGGAGGCGGCCGGGGAAGCGGTTCGTTCCACCACGACAGTGAATTTCGCGGCCATTGCCGCGAGCGCTCCGACGGCGGTTAGGACAGGAGCGAGAATGACACCCACGACGGCTACGTTCACGGGAAGCTCCATGAACGTGTTGCCCGCATGGTCCTTGATAATGATGCGCCGGACGTTGCCTTCGTGGATCAGTTCGCGAATCTTGTCCACCAGTTGGGCGGCATCCACTTTTATCTGTTCGAAGGTGGCATTGAAGTCCATCACTCGCCAGTCTACCGCCGGGCGCGTTTCTTCGTGCGGCTCGGACTCATCAACCCTCATCGACGCACGGCGCGTGGGCGGGCCCCAGCTCCGGAGGGTTCCCACTTCACGCCCGTGCGACCGCACGCGCGTCATCGCCCGCGTGCCGAGGTGATATCGTCCTGATGATGATCACCAGCGCCGCGGCCACACGCCGCGCGTACGTTTACCTGATCTCGACCGTTGCTGGCCTCGCCGGCCTTCTGTTCGGCTTCGACACGGCGGTGATCAACGGCGCGCTTCCGTTCCTGCGCGAGGAATTCCGGCTGACTGATGTTCAGGTGGAGCTCGTAGCGGGCGCGCTTCTGGTGGGGTGCATCGTTGGTGCCGCGTCCGCCGGCGTGGTCAGCGATCGGCTGGGCCGCCGCCGCGCGCTGATCTGTGCGGCCGTCCTGTTCGCCGTGGCTTCGGTAGCTTCCGCCATTCCGCGCGGTCTCGCGGGGATTACGGGAGCGCGATTTGCCGCGGGCATCGCCATCGGCCTCGGTTCTGTGCTGGCCCCCATGTATATCGCCGAAATCTCGCCCCCGCACATCCGGGGCCGGCTGGTGTCCTTAAATCAGTTCGCCATCGTTACCGGCATCCTCATCGCGTACTACGTCAACTGGCAGCTTTCCACCGCGGGGACGGGGAACTGGCGATGGATGTTCGCGATTGCCGCCGTCCCGTCCATCGCCTTCTGGCTCGGCCTGCTTGGCATCCCCGAAAGCCCGCGCTGGTTGGCGGCAAACGGACGCGAGCGCGACGCACGATCGGTGCTCGAGCGTGTGGTGGGACCAGAGGAGGCCGCGCGCGAACTCAAAGAGATTCATCTCAGCGTTCGCCAGGAATCCGCTGCTTCGCTGCAACGCCGCCCGCTCATCCTCGCGGTCACGCTGGCCATCTTGTGCCAGGTGACTGGGATCAACACAATCATCTATTACGGGTCGATTCTGCTGCGCGAGCACGCGGGACAGAGCGCTTCCTCGGCCATCGGAGCGAACGTGCTGATTGGGGTCATCAACTTCCTGGGGACCATCGTCGCCATGGCGGCCATCGATCGTCTGGGCCGTCGCGCGCTCCTGCTCATCGGCTCGGCCGGCATGGGCCTCTCGCTCACCGCGCTTGGATTCGCCTTCCGCCGGCAATCACCGTCGTTCGCGCTCATCGTGGCCATGATTCTCGCCTATGTGTTTTCCTTCGCGGTGAGCCTCGGACCGGGCGTTTGGGTGTACATCTCCGAGATCTTTCCGACGCCGGTGCGCGGCCGGGCCATGTCGATCGCGACGGTGACCATCTGGACGTCGTGCCTGGCGGTCACGCTGACATTCCTGTCGCTGGTGCAGGCGCTCAGTACGGCGGGCGCATTCTGGTTCTACGCGGCCCTGTGCGCCATCACCTTCCTGTTCGTACTTCGTTTCCTCCCCGAAACGAGGGGCCGGACACTGGAGGACATCCAACATCTCTGGGAAAAGCCATAATCCGCGCTCCTCAGCGGCTCACCAACCTATGGACCACTCCAATCAAATCGCGGTCGTAACCGGCGGCGCATCGGGTATCGGCGCAGCCACAGTCGCGCTGCTCCGCGATCGCGGCGCTCACGTCTACTCGCTCGATGTGCTGCCTGAAGCTTCTTACCACGCGGACGTAGCCTCATTTGACCAGGTCCGGCGGGCCGTAGACGAAATCGCCGGGCGCCATGGCAGAGTTGACGCGGTCATTGCGAGCGCCGGCATCCAGGCCTACGGCACTGCGCTGACCACCACCGACGAAGAATGGGACCGGGTTCTCGCGGTCAACCTGCGGGGGGTTTGGAACGTCTCGCGTGCGGCGCTGCCGTATATGCAGAAGACGGGCGGCGGCTCCATCGTAGTCGTCTCTTCCGTGCAGGGGCTCGCCACACAAGCGAACGTGTTCGCCTACGCAACCAGCAAGCACGCGCTGCACGGGCTCACGCGATCCATGGCCGTGGATTTTGCGCGCGACAGCATTCGCGTGAACGCCGTCTGCCCGGGGACCGTGGACACGCCGATGCTCGCCAGCTCCGCCGCGCTCGATCCCGATCCCGAATCCGTGTATCGCGCCTGCCGGGAGATGCATCCACTTGGCCGCATCGGGCAGCCCACCGAGATCGCCGAAGTCATCTGCTTTCTCGCGCACCCGGCTGCGTCATTCGTCACGGGCGCCGTGTGGACCGTCGATGGCGGGCTGCTTACGCGCATTGGCGGCGTTCCCGACGTTAAGAAATGAAGATCACCGATATTCGACCGACAACGGTCACCGTTCCGCTGGAAGCTCCGCTGCGGCATGCCAACGGCTGCCACTGGGGACGGTTCGTGCGCACGATTATCGAAGTGGATACCGACGAGGGGATCACCGGCCTCGGCGAGATGGGCGGAGGCGGCGAGTCGGCGGAAGCGGGATTCCGCGGCCTGAAATCGTATCTCGTGGGCCACGATCCGGTTCGTCTCGAGGAACTGCGTTTCATCATTGCAAATCCCACCGCGTCGCTGTACAACAACCGCACGCAGTTGCTCGCGGCAATCGAGTTCGCCTGCCTCGACATTGTCGGCCAGAAGTGGGGCGTGCCCGTCTGCGATGTCCTCGGCGGCCGGGTCCGCGACCGGGTGCCGTTTGCAAGTTATCTGTTCTTCCGCTACCCGAACACCGAGACCGGCGAAGGCGAGGTCCGAACCGTTGATCAGGTTGTGCGCCTGACACGTGACCTGAAAGAGCGATACGGGTTCACCAGCCACAAGCTCAAGGGCGGCGTGTTCCCACCCGAGTACGAACTGGAGTGCTATCGCGCGATCGCCGCCGAGTTCCCCGAAGAGCATTTCCGCTTCGACTGCAACGGCGCATGGAGTGTCGAGACGGCTATCTGGTTCGGCCGCCATATCGAAGATATTCGGAACGATTATCTGGAGGACCCGACGTGGGGCCTGAACGGCATGCGCATGGTCCGGGAAAAGCTGCGAACGCTGTTGTCAACCAACACCGTCGTCGTCAACTTCGAGCAGCTCGCCGCCAACATCCTTCATCCCGCGGTCGACGTCATCCTGCTGGACACGACTTTCTGGGGCGGCATCCGGCCGTGCGTCCGAGCGGCGGGTGTTTGCGAAACGTTCCAGTTCGGCGTGGCGGTGCATTCCAGCGGTGAGCTGGGAATCCAGTTGGCAAGCATGCTGCATCTGGGGGCCGTCATCCCAAATCTCGCTTACTCCGCCGACGCGCATTACCATCACCTGAAGGACGACATCATCAAGGGCGGTCCGCTGGAGTACCGCGATGGCGCAATCGATGTGCCGCGCGCGCCCGGGCTGGGCGTGACCCTCGATCGCGACAAGCTGAACGAATATGCGGAGCTGTACAAAAGGGTCGGCAACTATCCCTACGACATCGATCCGGGCCGGTCGCCCTGGCCGCCGCTGTTGCCGAACACCGCATGGGCCGATCCGCGTGACGGGCGCTCGCCGTGGAGGTCGTAAGACCCGGCTCAGCCCCCACAACGGGTTGACTACTGCTCCCGGAGCGTGTTCATCGGATCGAGCTGTGCGGCGCGGAATGCCGGAGCCGTGCTGGCGACCACCGATACCGCCAGCAGCAAAGCACTCACCGTGACGAGCGTCAGCGGATCGGTCGGTTCCACCCCGTATAACATTCCCTGGATGAAATGTGTCAGCGCGCCGCACAGGACCAGGCCAATGGCAACGCCGGTGGCCCCCAGCGCAATGCCGCGCCGCAACACCATGCCCAGTATGTTCGTCCGCTGTGCTCCCACCGCCATCCGCAAACCGATCTCGTGCGTGCGCTGCGCCACCATGTACGAGAGCACCGCGTACAGTCCCACGGCTGATAACAAGAGCGCAAGTACCGCGAAGCTGGTCAGAAGCATCGTCTGGAAGCGCGGTCGCGCCGCGGTCTGGTAAATAAGATTGCCCATCGGCGCCGCATCGAACACGGCCACATGCCGGTCAAGAGCCTGAACCTGCGATCGGATGGCCGCGAGCGTCGCCGTCGCGTCGCCCGCCGTTCGAAGCAGGATCGCCGGAGAGGTAATCACGGCCTGCGCGAACGGCAAATAATACTGCGGGCGTGTTTTTTCTGTGAGGGTCTCGCTCTTCACGTCGCCGACAACGCCGACAATCTCACGCATCGGATGGGTTAGAATCCCGTCTCCGAGACCCGGCTGGATGTGTTTTCCAATCGCGCTCTGGCCGGGAAAATACTTGCGCGCGAACTGCGCGCTGACCAGCATTACGGGCGCGGACCGCGAGTCGTCCCGCGCGGTGAACGCCCGTCCGGCGAGAACAGGAATCCCGAGTGTCCGAAAATATTGCGGCGTGACGACGGCCAGCGCTTCGGCCGGCTCGTCTCCTTTGGCGATGGGCCGTCCTTCAATTGCGAACGAAATATCGATGTTGTTGCCGGACAGTGGAAGGGGCCAGCCCGCGGCGGCGGATTGCACTCCCGGCAGCGTTGCCAGGCGCGGCAGCAGTTCGTCATAGAATCGCACGTGGTTCAGCTTCGGGTAGCGCACGAACGAAACGTCGAGATTCGCCGTGAGTACGTTCTGCGCATTGAAGCCGGGGTTTACGTTGATGGTCCGGACGAAGCTGCGGATCAGCAGCCCCGACCCAACCAGCAGAACCACCCCCATCGCGGTCTCCCCGATGACCAGCCAGTCGTGAAGCCGGTGCTGTCGGCGGCCGGCCGACAAGCTGCGGCCCCCTTCGCGCAGCACCGGCGATGGGTCCAGCCTCGACATGCGCAATGCCGGCAGCACGCCGAAGAGGAGTCCGGTCAGGACGGAGACCGCGATGACGAACGCGAGGACAGTTGTGTCCAGTGAAACATCGCCGACGCGCGGGATGTCCTTCGGCACCATGCGCAGAAGCACGCTGAGAATTGCCCGGGCAAAGGCCACGCCCAGCGCGCCGCCGCAGAGCGACAGAAAGATCGATTCCAGAAGAAGCTGGCGCACAATCTCGGAACGCCCCGCGCCCAGAGCGGTGCGGACTGCGATCTCCGGAGAGCGTCGGGACGCACGCGCCAGCAGCAGACCGGCCACGTTCGCGCAGGCGATCAGCAAAAGCAGGGTAACCGCGGTGAAAAGGATGCGCAGCGCCGGCCGGGTCTTCCCGACCAGATATTCCATTTCCGGCTTGACGAACGATGACGTGGTGATTTTATTCGAATCGGGATACTGCGCAGCGAGATTGCGAGCGATGACTGCCGTGTCGGCCCGGGCCTGCTCCAGGGAAACACCCGGACGCAGGCGGGCGATTACGTTCATTGTGTGCGCGCCGCGCTGCGTGAGCATTTCCGCGTCGTCCGCGATAGTGGTCCACAGTTGAGGCCTGGGGTTGGCGATCGGAAACGAGAAATCGGGCGGCATCACACCGGCCACCAGATACTCGGCCCCGTTCAGATTGATGGTGCGGCCGACAATATCCGGCGACGCGCCGAACGCCGCTTCGTAAAGTCCGTAGCTGAGAACGGCAACGTGTTTGTCCCCCGTTTCCTCTTCAGATCGGAAGCCTCTGCCGAGCATCGGCCTGACCCCCAGTATCTGGAAGAAATTGGCCGATACCACGAACGCGCTCAGGTGCCGGGCTTCACCGCGGCCGTTCAGCACCGTGCTGTCGTCGCGGTATGCGGCCATCCCGCTGAACACGTGATTACCGGATCTCCAGTCGAAGTAATCGGGATAGCTGAACACGTCGGCTACGGGAGGCGCATTGCCGATCGTTTCGCCCTCGAACACCGCCACCAACCGCTCCGGTTCGGGGAAGGGAAGCGGTTTCAGCAGGACCGCGTTCACCAGGCTGAACATGGCCGTGGTGGCGCCGATGCCCAGAGCCAGAGTGGCAATTGTCGTGGCCGCGAATCCGGGGTTGCTTCGCAGCTGCCGAATCGTGAACCGAAGGTCCCGCATCAGATCGTGCATCGCGGCTGGCTGACTGCACGCGAGAGCCCAGGGAGTTTTCGTCGGAACCGTTTATCCGGCTGCAACTATCCTTGTAAGACGCCGGCTCGCGGTGTCCGTCTGCAGCACGCTATGTCCGGAATCGGACGGCGCGAAAGGAGAGTTGTTTGAATGCAAAACTACTCGAACCACACCCGTACGGTGCCCATGTATCACATGGTGCTCTCGGGTCTCATTCTGCTGATCCTGATCGGATCGGTCGTGAACATCTGGCGTGCTGTTGGGGAGTCGCATGGCCGCACCAGCGCCGTGCTCATCCTGTTGCTGGACGTTTGTCTCATCATCCTGTTTGTGTACGCGCGGACGTTCCCGCTCCGCGCGCAGGATCGTGCCATCCGGGCGGAGGAGAACCTGCGGCATTACGTGCTCACCGGAAAATTGCTCGATCCGCGGCTCACGGTCGGCCAAATTATCGCGCTGCGCTTTGCGCCTGATGACGAATTCGTGCTCCTGGCTCAGCGTGCTGCGGACGAACGTCTGAGCGGCGACGCGATCAAGCGCGCCGTGAAGAACTGGCGAGCCGACGACTGGCGCGTCTAGGGCGACAGTTAGGAGCTGGCGTCCAGCAAGTCGGACCGCCTCGCCTCGCCATCGTGCTTTTCCTGATCGTCGCGGCAATACGGCGTCCATGGCACCGCCTCGAGCCTCGCCTCGGGGATCGCACGGCCGCAATCCACGCACACCCCGTACGTCCCGGCGTCGATCCGCCGCAGCGCGTCGCGTACCTGCTGCAGCACCGCATATTCGATCGTGCTGCTTTCCAGCGACGCCGCCTTGGCCTCGTCGCTGGTCACGCGATCGATCGGATCCTGGACCTCGGCTTCCTGCGATTGGCGCGCCTCCTGTTCGAGGCGTGCGATCTCGGCGATCAGGTCCCTTTCTTTCGCCTGCAATATGCTCCGGAATCGTTGTGTGTCCATGCAGGTCCTCTCTCAATCGAACTCGCGTACCGGGGGCGCCTGTTCCAGACTGAGCCGTCCCACCTCGATATTCGCCCTGAAGTAATTCTCCCCGCGAACCGGCGAGCCCGCCAGCCGCCGCAGCAGGCTGAGCTGCCCCGTGTGCGTGAGCGCATCCGCGATCGGTCCGGAGAAGATGCGTTCAGGCGGCGCGTTCAGGGGCTGTTGCGATGCGAGCCGGCTGTCGAAGACCGTGAGCGCCTGCAGGAACCGCTCTACCTCAGCGGGCCAGGCCATCGGGATGGAATCGTGCCACTCATGGCGGCCGTCGGCAAGCGCAGTCGCCCAGTCGAGCAGGTCGCCCATGTGCGCCAGGATTTGCCGCGGAGTGCGCGTCCCCGGACCTGCCTGGAAATCTCCGAAATGGGCGGGCGCGTCGCGCAGCACCTTTCCGGCACGGTAGGCGAGTGTTGCCACCGTGTATCGAAGCAGCGCGTCCGTTTCCTCGGCGCGCGCGGGCGCACACATGCCGATATGATACCGTCGCGCTGAAGTGAGCACGCTTGCGCCGTTGTGGACCCGCGGGAACGCTATTGTTCGCGCCGTCGACGGGACACCCGTGCTGCTGCGCGGTGTCAACCGCTCCGGGCTCGAATACGCTCCGTCCCTGGCCGTCGCCGGAATGACACGCGAAGAATTGGAGCACATCGCCGCCGAATGGCGCGCCAACATCGTCCGCCTGCCCTTCAATCAGGAATGGGCGCTTACGCGGCCGGAATACAGGGATGATCTCGACCAGTTCATCGCCTGGGCAGCTTCGTGCGGCATGTATACCCTTCTCGATCTGCAGTGGCTTGATGCATCAACTGTGTTCGGCACGCTGGCCAGCGGGCGTGCGAACCGGATTGCGCCGCTTCCCGACGAGCGCTCCGCCGAGCTTTGGGCCATGCTCGCCGAACGGTATCGGTCGGAGCCGGCCGTCCTTTTCGATCTGTATAACGAGCCGCACGATCCGCTTCCCGGCGATGCAACCGCCGCGCGCTGGCCTCCGCGCGTTACCGCATCGGAATGGCAACCCATAGCCGACCAACTAATTGCCACTGTGCGCGCGATCGCGCCCGACAAGCTCCTGTTCGTCTCCGGCGTCGAATGGGGATATGATCTGCGCGGACTCTCCTTCGATGCCCCTGGTATCGTGCTGTCTACGCATGTGTATCCGGGCAAATCGCTGGCCTGGTCGCAGGCGTTTGGGTTGCTTGCGGCATCAGCCCCGGTATTCGCGGGCGAGTGGGGCGGCACGGAAACCGATCTTGCCTGGGGCAGCGCGCTTGCCGAGTATCTCGACTCGTTCGGCATTGGCTGGACGGCCTGGAGCTGGTCAGACTGGCCGCACCTGGTGCAACCGCCGCCGGCCGCACCCTGGGAACCGACCCCGTTCGGTACTCTGGTTCGCGATCGTCTTCGACAGTAGCGATTGGCTGATGTGTACGCTGCTACACCAGAACGGCCACGAATGTGCCGGAATCCTGCAGACGAGGCATTACTCGTCGCGGAGCGCGGTCATTGGGTCCATGCGGGCAGCGCGCCTCGCCGGCAGGTACGTGGCACCCGCGGTGATCAACGCGAGCAGACCCGTTGCCAGCGCAAGCGTCTGCACATCATATGGCTTTAGCCCAAAGAGGAGCGATTGCGCCGTGCGTGCGAGCGGCACCGTCAGCGCGATTCCTGTAACAGCTCCGATGCCCAGCAGCACACCGGCCTGCCGAAGGACCAGCCGGATAATGCTGGCACGTTCCGCACCCAACGCGATCCGGATGCCGAACTCGCTCGTACGGCGCACCACAAAATACGACATCACGCCGTAAACACCGATGGCCGATATCAGCGCGGCAAGCCCGCCAAAGTAACCGGACAGGGTCGCCATCAGCCGCTCTCGGAGCAGACCCTCGCGGACTCTGCCCTCGAACGACTGGAACTCGATCCTGATCACCGGACTGATCTCGGCCAGCGCATGCCGGACCGCATCGGTGGTTTCGCGCAGTCCCGAGGCCGAACGAACTACGATTTGTGAAAACGGGTCGGGATCGCCGGCCTGATCAATGGACAGAAATGCAATCGGCTGCGCTGTCTCGCGCAGGCTGTAATACTTCGTATTCTGAACCAGACCAACGATCTCGAAGACCTGTTCCGGTTCGGACGGCGTCGCCTCCCGGCGAAACTTCATTCCGATCGGGCTGGAGCGCATCCCGAGCCGGCGAGCGAATTCCTGATTGATAATGGCGACCCGAGGCGCAGTGGCAGTATCTTGCTCATTGAAATCGCGCCCGGCGAGCAGCGCGATGGCCATCGTCCTCACAGCACCTGGTCCGAGCCAGTTGAAATTCGCGTCAATGCCGCTGCTCCGCTGCGAGCCGTCAGGCCACACGCGATTGTTCGTTCCGCTTCCGCTCAGCGGGACGATCCCGGTTTCCGCGGCCGAAACGACACCGGGAATCGCGCGAATCCTGGCCACCAGATCATGACGCAAACCTGGGCGCCGTGCCGGCGGCAGTTTGATGCGGGAATAGTCGAGATTTGCGATGAACAGACCGTTGTAGCGAAAACCCGTATCCACGGCCAGCAGATTTCGGAGACTTGCGGAGAACAGGAATGCTCCGGCGACGAGCACCACGGAAAGTGTTACCTGCGCGACGGCGAGCACCTGCCGCAAATCGAACCGCCCGCGGCCTGCCGCTGTAGTGCGAGCGCCGGTCTTCATGGCGTCCGCCGGTTGCACGCGCGTGGCCCGAAAAGCAGGTGCCAGGCCGAAGAGCACGCAGGTGACGGTCGCGACCGCGGCGGTGAAGGCCAGCATGCGTATGTCGGTATGAAGATCGAGGAACAGCGGGTCGCCCTCAGTAGCAAGGAGAGAAAGGAGGAAGCGGCTTAACAGACCGGCGACGAGCAGTGCACCTGCCGCGCCTCCCGCCGCCAGCAGCAGGCTTTCGACCATCAATTGGCGGATCAGCCGTCCTCTCGATGCGCCGATCGCGAGCCGGACCGCGAACTCATGTTCGCGTGTGCTGGCGCGCGCCAGTATAAGGTTGGCCAGGTTCGCGCACGCAATCAGCAGCACGAGGCCGCTGGTTCCGAGCAACAGCACCAGTGGATCGCCATACTCGGTCCGCAGTCCGGATACGCCGGTGTCGGCGCGAGCGGCCGCCAGTCGGAACTTGAGGTAATCCTTGACATTTTCAAGCGGGTAATTCGCAGGAAGGCTTGCCTGAAAGATCGCCGGCGATGACGCCCGCAACAACGCGTTTGCCTTTTTGAGCGAGTCGCCCGGTGTCAACCGACCCATGACATTGAGCCACCACACTGTCCCCTGATTCAGCCAGTTGCCTTCGTCCCACAGCGTCGCTTGTGAACAAATGGGCACCGCAACGTCGTACGATCGGCCAACCTCCAGGCCGAAAAAGCCAGCCGGTGTTACGCCGATTATGTCCACGCCGTGATCGTTCAGCATCAGCTTCCGTCCGATGACGTTGGGATCTCCGCCCAGCTCCCACTGCCAAAACGCGTAGCTGATCACGACGCCCGGCACTCCGCAGCCGCGCCGGTCGTCGGCGGGCTGGAACACACGGCCCAGCAGCGGTTGTACCCCGAGGATGCGAAAATAATCGCCACTCACAAAAAGTCCGCGTGCCAGGTGGTTCGTTGTCCCGGTCAGGCCGAAGGTCGCGTTACCCCACGCGAGCGCACCGGAGAACGCGGTCTGGGTGTCCCGAAACTGCTCCCACAATGGATTTGTGAGCGCGGGGTACTGGCTCGCCTGACTTCCTCGCCATCCGGTCCGGTCCGCGAGTTGAACCATCACCAGTGTTTGCGGATTCCGTATCGGGAGAGCCCGCAGCCTCACCGCGTCGAGCAGTTGGAAGAGTGCCGTGTTTGCTCCGATGCCGAACGCAAGGGTCGTGATCGCCGCCACGGTGAATGCAGGACTCCAGCGCAGCCAGCGCAGTGCGTAACGCGTATCGCGCAGCAGCACCTCCATAGCGAACCCTGGCGTCTCCTGCCGGCATTCTTCCCTGGCCAGCTCGATAGGCCCGAAGTCGCGGCGGGCGCGCAATTCGGCTTCGTCTGGTGCCAGGCCCTCGCGGATGTACTCGGCGCGGCGGCTCTCCAGGTGGAACCGGAATTCCCTGTCCATGTGCTGTTCCCAGCGTCCCCGTCGGAACCAGATCTTCCAATTCATCGCCTGCGAACCTCAATCCGTGTGTTCAAGAACGCGGGATATGGCGTTGCAGAGCCGCTTCCATCCCGCCGTTTCCGCCTCGAGCTGTTGCCGGCCCGCTTTGGTCAGGCTGTAGAACTTCGCCTCCCGGCCCCCGTCGGTCGTCTTCCATTCGGATTTGAGCCAGCCGCGGTTCTCGAGGCGGTACAGCGCAGGATAGAGCGACCCCTGGCGAATGGCCAGAGCGGACTCAGAAATCTGTTCGATCCGCTGCGCGATGGCATACCCGTGAATCGGGCGCAGAGCGGCGATCTTGAGGACCAGCATGTCCAGCGTTCCCTGCAAGAGCTCCGCGTCTTCATGCCTGGGCATTCGAGATATCAGGCTAAGGCGGAATACCCAGAATGTCAAGGCATAGGTGTGTTCACGCGCGAGCAGGTATTGACCGCTTGCGCGACGCGTTTCCCACAATCGAACAACGATCGGCAGTTACTCTGCGGGAAGCCCTTGTTCCTGGAGGCCCGGCACTGGCCGTGGAATTGCCCCTGTCCCCGTAAACCTCATGCTGGCGCCTGTGAAGCACGCATTCCGCGTATTGCGCAAAGACCCGGTATTTACTGTCGTCGCGATCTGTTCGCTGGCTATCGGTATCGGCGCGACCTCGGCAATGTTCAGTTTCGGCGATGCCCTGTTATTGCGGCCGCTTCCCGTGCCCGAGCCGAACGGGATCATCGATGTCGCCACCGCCGGTTCGTCTGCCTTCGGGTCGAACACAAATCTGTCCTATCCCGATTACGTTGACTTGCGCGACCGCAACCGCACGTTCGGCGGCCTGGTCGGATTTTCGTTGTCCGCGTTCGGGTTCAGTCCTGACGCCGCGACGCTGCCCCGCACAAAGTTCGGCTGTTTCGTCTCCGGCAATCTCTTTCGCGTTCTGGGCGTCCAGCCGGCGATCGGCCGGGGTTTTCGCGACGACGAAGACAAGGTTCCCGGCCGCGATCCGGTCGTCGTTCTTGGACACGACTTCTGGGTCAGCCAGTTCGGAGCGAATCCGGCGATTCTGGGATCGAAAATCCGGCTGAACGGAATCGACTTGACAGTCATCGGAGTCGCTCCCGAGCGTTTCACCGGAGTGGATCAGTTCTTTCGCCCCACCCTGTTCGTGCCCTTCGCCATGTCGGCTCGCCTGAACCAGACCGACAACCTGAACAAACGCGATGTGCGCTGGATTGCGGTCAAAGGCCGCTTAAAACCCGGCGTGACCATAGCGCAATCCCAGGCGGACATCGACGCAATTGTCGCCCAGCTCCAGCGAATGTTTCCGGACACCAACCGCAATCAGCGGCTCGAAGTGCAAACGGAACTGCACTTCCGGATCGCGCAATCGCCGCCGAATGCCGCTCTGGTGGCCATGATGGGACTGCTCGCCTTATGTGTCCTCGCGGTGGCCTGCGCCAATGTAGCTGGCCTTTTGCTCAGCCGCGCGCACGGCCGCAGCCGCGAGATCGCCGTCCGGCTCGCCATCGGCGCGGGACGCGGTGCGCTCATTCGCCAGCTTCTGATGGAAAACCTCCTGCTCGCGATTGCGGGCGGAGGTGCCGGCATTGCCGTCGCCTACGCGGGTGCCCGTTTCCTGGGCAGCATCCCCATACCTACGGATGTGCCGGTCGTTTTCGATGTCTCGGTGGATCAGCGCGTCCTGCTGTTCACGCTCACCATATCGGTTCTGAGCACGTTTCTGTTCGGACTCACCCCGGCCTTGCGCATGACGCGGCCGGATCTGGTCCGTTCTTTGAAGGCTCGCGACGCGGATAACGAAGGCGGCCGGCGCCTGTGGGGCCGCAACCTGATCGTCGCCGGTCAGGTAGCGCTCTCGCTGGTGCTGCTCATCGTCTCCGCCGTTCTGTTGCAGGGCTTTCAGGACGAACTTGTGCAGGGCCCCGGCTTTCGAACCGACCACCTGTATCTGACCAGCGTGGACACCCAGGTGGCGCATTACTCCGACGCTCAGACGCAGCTCTTCTTCAAGAACCTGCTCGAGCATACGCGGAACGCACCGGGCGTGAAATCCGCAACGCTGACCAGCGTGGTGCCTATGATTGGCGGCGACAGCGTTCCGATTCTTCCGGAAGGCTACCAATTACCGCGTGGCGACGCGAATATTCCTGTGTTCGATTCCTATGTCGCCGAGGATTTCTTTTCAACCATGGGCATCCGCCTGCTGAAAGGCCGTCCCATTCTGCAGACCGATCGGCAGGACGCACCCCTGGTCGCCGTGGTCAACGAACATTTCGCCACACACTTCTGGCCGCAGTCCGACGCCCTCGGCAAACGCTTTCGCCTGCGCAATGCCTCCGGCCCTCTGGTCCAGATCGTCGGCATTTCGAAAATGTCGAAATACTTCTGGATTGCGGAGCCTCCGCTCGATTACGTCTATCTTCCTTACCGCCAGCACCCGCGTGCCGGGCTCACCCTGGTTGTGGAATCGAGCGCACCCGACGCGGCCACGCTCGCGCCCGTGGTTCGCAATGTAGTGCGCGGGCTGGATACGAACATGCCGGTGTTCGATACCCGCACCATGGACGACCTCTACACCCAGCGTGCGGTGAAGACGCCGCGGCTGATCGCGCACGCTGTCGCGGGCCTGGGCGTGATGGGACTTCTGCTGGCCATCGTGGGGCTGTACGGGCTGGTGGCTTACTCCGTCAGCCGCCGCTCGCGCGAGATCGGAATTCGCATGGCCATCGGCTCGGAGCGGAGCGGGGTCATCCTGATGGTGCTGCGCCAGGGCTTCACGCTTGGTTTGGCGGGAGTTGTTGTCGGATTGGTGCTCGGGATCTTCGTCTGCCGGCTGCTCACGTCCGCGCTTTGGGTGGCGACGTTCAATCATGTCAATGTCCTGCTGTTTCCGGCGATCGCGCTTCCGCTGCTCGTCATTACTGTGCTGGCCGCCTGGCAGCCCGCCTGGCGCGCATCGCGAATCGATCCCATGCGCGCCCTGAGGGAAGAGTAGGTCGAGTCCGTCGGCGCCGTTCTGCGGGTCGCGCCGGTTTCAACTCGCCGTGCAAGTTCGCTCCTGGGCCTGGCGGCTTCGACACGTTCGCCCGCATGAATGCGTGACCCCGCAACCGTTGCGCGGATATTAGACGTGCCCGGTCATGACGCGCTGAAAGAGTCCGCGATTGTCCTCAATCCAGCGGTGGAGCTTTGCGACCCCTTCGGACGGTGTCACAGCGGGCGCCCAGCCGAGTAAATTCCGAGCGCGGCGAATATCCGAGACGTATACCGCCTGATCCCCGGCGCGCGCTTCCGCGAAGTCGTACTCGAGTTTTCGGCCGGACAGCTTCTCGATCATCGCGAGGAGCTCGAGGAGCGACAGCGTGTTGTCCGCACCTCCGCCCACGTTAAAGGTGAGTCCCTTCGCCACCTCGATGTTACGGATTGCCGCCAGATAGGCCTTTATGAGGTCATCGACAAAGAGTATGTCGCGGACCTGTTTGCCGTCACCGTAGATGGTGACCGCGCGCCCGACCGAGTGCGCGATCAGGAACCAGGCCACCCAGCCCTGATCCTCAATGCCGAATTGCCGGTAGCCATAGATGCACGACTGGCGGAAATTTACCGTGCGCAGGCCGAAGATGCGCGCGTAATCCATCACGTACTGGTCGGCGGCCCCTTTCGAGCAGCCGTACGGCGAGTGGAAGTCGAGCGGCTGTTCCTCGTTCACGCCGTGCGGCAGATCCGGCAGTTCGTACCGCGACGAATGCTCCTGTGTGTGGAGATTGCCGAGCTTCCCATAAACCTTGTTTGTGGAAGCGTTGAGCACGATTGTGCCGCGGCTGTGGCGGCGGATCGCCTCCAGAACGTTGAAGGTTCCCCGCGCGTTGACCTCGAAATCGTGTACTGGGTCCGTAATGGACGTGGTCACCGCCACCTGACCGGCAAGATGGATTGCAACCTCGAATCCGCCGCCTCGAATGGTGTCGGACAGCAGGTCGAAATCACGCACATCGCCCTGAACGAAGTGAAAGGTGCCCTGCGTGTTCAGCCACTCGCGGTTCAGATCGGCGCCCACCCGTGAGAGGTCGTCGAATATGGTCACCTGGTGGCCGGAACGTGCGAACGCCGCCGCGGTATTACAGCCGATGAATCCGCAGCCGCCGGTTATCAGTACATTCACAGTGCAGCGAAAGCTCCCAGCGTAATGTCGCGCGATGTTTCCCGAGGACGCGGCTCATGGCTGAGCACGGCGACCGGAGTCCTCCTCGAAAAACGGTACGCACATCATAGCATTCAGCGAACAGTGCTTCGCGGCCGAAATGTTGTCGCCGACCCGTGTTGTACTCTGGTCACGTGAACGCGGCAAAAGGCAGCCCGATGCTGCACGACAGCACCGAACTGAGTCTGCGTCCGTGTGAGCGTGGAATCGGCGATGTGATCCTGTCGCCGGAATCCGACAAGCTGATCGATGGTGTTCGGGTGGAGCGGTTTGCGCTGTGGCCCGACGATCGCGGGTATTTCCTCGAGGTCGGTCGCTTCGGCCAGGACTTGCTGAAGAATTACCCGTCTGCGAGTACCCAGATTTCCGCGGCGCTGAGCTACCCAGGGACCATTAAAGCGTTTCACCTGCACCGCTTCCAAACGGATCTGTGGACCCCGGCGCAGGGCATGTTTCAGGTCGCGCTTGTGGATTTGCGGGCGGCATCCCGCACGAATGGCTCGCGAAATACCTTCTATGTCGGTTCGCTGCGGCCGTGGAGAATTCTGATCCCACCCGGGGTGGCCCATGGATATAAGGTGGTGGGCGACGTGCCAGGAATGCTCATTTACGCGACCGACCGGTTCTACGATCCGTCCGATGAGGGACGCCTGCCCTACAATGACGGCAGCATCAACTACGACTGGGAAACCCAGCACAAGTAATACTCTGGTTATCTCCAGACCGGGTTCTATTGGAGGCACATCCATCCGGGTCCGTGCTCGGCTGCGCATGCGCCCAAAAGTTGCGTGAACAGTCAATGAATTCGACACCCGGGCCCGCCACTTCCGCCGGGGCGCGGCCGCGCCGGAAATTCCAGGGCATTTCGGACCTGCTGCGCAACTTTGCGTCAGAACCGCCGGCCAGGAACGAGGTCAGCGCGTCCGAGTTTCACAAGTTGCGCGTCGCGGCGTTTCTCATCGCGGCGATTCTCCTGTTCGCCGTCCTGACCGCCTTCTCGCACGCGCTGTGGCCGGTCGCCATAAGTTGCACGGTGCTCTTCAGCGCCGCGCTCTGGACATTGCGCCTGTGGATCGTCGGGCGATTCCGAGTCACCTTCGGCATCACCGACATTCTGCTGCTTATGCTGCCCCTCATTGGAGCGGCGCAGTACGCGTTCGACATTACCGTGTACCCGTTCGGAACTCTGCTCGCGGTCGTGTCTCTAAGCGGTGCCGCGTGTTGTTTCTGGCTGTGCCGCCAGATGTTCCGGTCGCCCGTCATCGCACGGCAGTTCCGATTCTTCCTTGTCGTGTTCGGAATGGCCACGTCGGTGATCGCGCTCGTTCAGCTTCTGACCTCTGAGGGACGCATTCTCTGGGTGTTCACGACAGTGGAAGTGCCGCACCCGATGGCCACGTTTCTGAACCGCGACCGGTATTGCGCGTTCATAGAGTTGCTGCTGCCCCTTGCGGTGTATGAAGCCTTGAACTACGGCGAGCGATGGGCCCTGTACGGCGTCGGGGCTGCCGCCATGTACGCCAGCGTAGTCGCCTCGGGCTCGCGTGCAGGTCTGATCGCCGCCACCGTCGAACTCCTGGTCGTCGCCGCCGTCGTAATGCGGAGCGGCCGGATGCGGTCGCGCGCGTGGACCACGCCGGTGCTGATCCTGGTCACCGCCATACTCTCCACGGCCATTGGCTGGCACTCGGTCCTCGAACGGTTCCGCGAGTCGGATCCGTTCCGCTACCGGCGTGAATTCCTCATCTCCTCCATCCGCATGTGGCGGGAACGTCCCTGGCTGGGCTTCGGCCTCGGTTCGTGGCCATCCGTATACCCGCGATTCGCCATCATCGATCCGGGCCGGTACGTCAATCACGCGCACAACGAATGGGCTGAGTGGGCCGGCGAGGGTGGCATCCTGTTAGTCATTGCATGGGCGGCTGTCGCGCTGCGCGCCGCCCGTTTCGCCCTGCGCAGGCCGGAAGCCCTCGGCGTGACCATCGTCTTTCTCCATAGCTTCGTCGACTTCAATTTCCGCACCTGGGCCATCCTTCTGCTGGTACCCGTCCTGATTGCCCTGGCCGAGCGCGCCCCGCTGGAAGAGGCTTAATCCCGCGACACACCTGCTAAACTGTCCTTTCCCGTCACACGCATGACCGCATCATCGCAGAGCAGTTTCCCTGTGCAGCCGCTATCGGCCGACGACCTGAAGAAGCTGATTCGCGAAATTCCCGATTTTCCGAAGCCGGGAATCCAGTTCTACGACATCACCACCCTGCTGAAAGAGCCGGCTGGTCTGAAGGCGGTTATCGATTCTCTGCGCGACCATTATGCGCAGTCCGGTCCGGATGTCGTTCTCGGCATTGAAGCGCGCGGGTTTATCTTCGCGCCCGCTCTGGCCTATGCTCTGGGCGTCGGCTTCGTTCCGGTCCGCAAACCGAAGAAGCTTCCCGGCCTCACCCAGCGGGTTGAATATGCGCTCGAATACGGCAGCGATGTCCTTGAGATTCATGCGGATGCGATCCACGCCGGACAGCGGGTGCTGATTGTGGATGACGTGCTTGCAACGGGAGGAACTGCCGCCGCGGCAGCGCGTCTGGTGGAAGTTTGCGGCGCAACTGTCGCCGGGCTCGGCTTCGTCATCGAGCTTGATTTTCTGCAAGGCCGGCGGAAGCTGGAAGGCTACGACGTCTATTCGCTGCTGACCTACTGATGCAGGCCCGCCGCGCGCGCCTCCGATCGCTCGCCAAGATCAATCTGGCCCTGCGCGTCCTGAACAAACGGCCGGACGCGTATCACGAACTGCGGACCGTCTTTCAAACCGTCTCTCTCGCCGACACAATCGACGTCGAGTTCACACCTGGGCGGGGCGTGAGCGTCGAGCTGGATTCCCAGCTCGACATGCCTGCCGCGGACAATCTCATCGTTCGTGCCGCGCATCTGTTGTCCGACGCGCTGAAGCTGCGGGGGCTGCTGCGGTTTCGATTGTCGAAACGAATCCCCATGGGCGGGGGACTCGGCGGAGGGTCCAGCAATGCGGCCGCCGTTCTGCTCGCAGTTCCCGTTCTGGCCGGCCGCCGGCCGCCCGTCGAGCAACTCGCGGAATGCGCCGCCCAGCTCGGGAGCGACGTGCCGTTCTTCCTTTACGGAGGTGCGGCTGTCGGCCTCGGACGCGGTACGGAGCTGTATCCGCTGCCGGACGTCCCTGAACAGCGCGCGCTCATCGTCGCGCCGGGTATCCATGTCTCGACGGCGGAGGCCTACCGGGCCCTGAATCGTGGTTTGACAGGAGACGTTCCATCCAGTATTATGAATAGTTTCCAGATGTTTGCCTGGCAGATCGCATGGTCGCCGGGCAGGCTGCGGGCGAGCGAGAACGATTTCGAAGGCGTGGTCTTCGGCCGGCACCCGGCGCTGGGTGTAATCAAACGAAAACTGCGGAAGCATGGGGCCAGTCCTGCTCTGATGAGTGGCAGCGGCTCTTCTGTGTTCGGCGTTTTCGCGACGGCGGCGGAGCTGGATCGCGCCCGCGCCGATTTCCCAAAGGAGCAGACGTTTCCGGTGAGGCTCGTCAATCGCCGAACGTATCAGAAAGTGTGGTTCCGGCAATTAGCCGAACACCTCAGGGACAGCAACACATGGCCGCCGCAAAGCCGGTACGCGAAATGAGATTCACCCAGCTGAAGGTCTTCACCGGGAGCGCAAATCCGGTGCTGGCCCAGAAGATCTGCGGAGCGCTCGGCTGCACGCTCGGTGCCGCCTCGGTAAAGACGTTCTCCGACGGCGAAATTCACCTGCAGGTTCAGGAAAACGTACGCGGAGCCGACTGCTTTGTGGTGCAGCCCACCTGCACTCCCGTGGATCACCACCTCATGGAGCTGCTGCTCATGACCGACGCTCTCAAGCGGGCGTCAGCGGCGCGCATTACGGCAGTGTTACCCTATTATGGGTACGCCCGGCAGGACCGTAAGGACCGGCCGCGCATGCCGATTTCGGCCAGGCTGGTAGCGAATCTCATCCAGACGGCGGGCGCCGACCGCGTCCTCGCTCTGGACCTTCATGCCGCCCAGATCCAGGGCTTTTTCGACGTCCCGGTTGACCACCTGTTCGCCGCCCCTGTGGTGATCGATTACTTCGATTCCATCGGACGCCGCGACCTGACGGTGGTCTCGCCCGATGCCGGTGGCGTGGAACGGGCCCGCGCGTTCGCGAAGCGGCTGAACGCGCCGCTGGCCATTATCGACAAGCGGCGTACGGATGTGAACGTAGCCGAGGTGATGCACATTATCGGCGACGTGGGGAATGCGCATTGTTTGATTGTGGACGATTTGATCGACACCGCCGGCACGCTGGTGAAGGCCGCCGAGGCCCTCATGGCACATGGCGCGCTCAGTGTCATCGCCTGCGCGACGCACGCCGTTCTGTCCGGCCCGGCCGTTCAGAGAATTGCCACGTCACAGATCGGCGAAGTGGTAGTGACGAACTCCATCCCGCTCAGCGACGAGGCGAACCGCTGTCCGCGGATCAAATCGCTGTCCGTGGCGCCGCTTCTGGCCCGGGCCATTCAGTCCATTCACGAGGACGGATCGGTCAGCACATTGTTTGTTTAATGGGAAACGAGAAATGAATACGGAAAACAGCATCACTGCGGAACTGCGCGACAGCCGGGGCAAGAACGAAGCCCGCCGCCTGCGCGTCCGCGGACTCACACCGGCAGTTGTTTACGGCGCCAGCCAGGGTCCCATCCCCGTGGCCGTCAATCCGAAGGACATCACCCGCATCCTGCGCAGCAGGGCCGGGCACAACAGCATCTTCAATGTCGAGATCCAGGGAGGCGAGACCACCCCGGTCATGATCGCCGACTGGCAGACCGAGCCGATCCGTGAAACGCTGCTGCATGTCGATCTGAAGCGCATCGATATGACCAGGCGCGTTCATGTGCGCGTCCCGGTGGTCACCTTCGGCGATCCCCGCGGCGTAAAGGAACAGGGCGGCCTGCTCGAGGCGGTGACCCGCGAAGTCGAAATCGAGTGCCTGCCGGTGGACATTCCCGAGGAGTTTCGGGTGGACGTCTCCGGTCTGACCATCGGACAGAATCTGCGCGCCAGCGAGCTGCCCATGACCGGGTCGGTGAAGTTGCTCACCTCCGGCGACGCCGTCATCGCGCACGTCGTGGCGCTGAAGGCCGAGGCTGCTCCGGAGACCACGGCCGAGGGTGCAACCGCCGCCACGCCGGCTGAACCCGAAGTCATTAAGAAGGGCAAGAAGGAAGAGGAAGCCGCGGCCGAGGAAAAAGGCAAGAAGAAGTAGCGGAGCCGCGACACCCGTCGCATGCCCGACTTCGAAAAGCTCATTGTCGGCCTCGGCAACCCCGGGTCCGAGTACGAGCACACCGCGCACAACCTCGGGTTTATGGTTGTGGACCGGCTGGCCGAGCGTCACGGCATGGGGGTCACGCGCAAAGATTGTATGGCGCTGGTCGGGCAGGGCAGTATCCCACCCCGTCGTGTGGTGCTGGCCAAACCGCAGACCTTTATGAACCTCAGCGGTCCTTCGGTGCAGGGGCTGCTGACGAAGAATGGGATCGCCGCAACGGATCTCATTCTGATTTACGACGAACTGGACCTGCCGTGGGGATCGTTACGCATCCGCCCGGATGGTTCGGCCGGCGGGCATAACGGAGTCAAATCCGTGATTGCCAGCACCGGAACGCAGGAGTTTGCGCGGGTCCGCATCGGTATCCACGGCGGCAGTGGCAACCGGGACGGGGCTCGCATCGTGCTCGCGAAGCTGAAAGGGGCACAGAAAGAGGAACTGGACGAGCTGCTTGATTATGCAAGCCAGGCAGTGGAGTCCATAATCGCCGATGGCGTCGAAAAGGCCATGACGAAATTCAATCGTCGCGCCGGAGGCTTACCCGAAGAGGATCAATGAGAGTCTACGAAGAGCTGTTTATTGTTCGGCCCAATGCCACCGACGAGGAGATCGATCCCCTTGTCGAGCAGTTGAGCCAGGTGGTGACGTCGCGTGGCGGCACCGTGGAAAAGACCGACAAGTGGGGTGTCCGCAAGCTCGCCTATCGCGTCGAGAAACAGAACGAAGGCTATTACGTTCTGCTGCAGTTCTCTGCCGGTCCGGAGGTCGTCCGGGAGGTCGAACGCCGCCTCAGGGTGGCCGACATGGTGATGAAGTTCATCACCGTCCGTGTCGACGAAAAGATGAAGAAGGTAGAGAAGCGCCGCAAAGCCCGCGAGAAGCGCGCCGCCCGCAAACCGCCCACTCCGGTCGCCGCTCCGGCGATTCCCACCGAGCCCGGTGCTCCCATTCCCGGCGCTCCGGTTCCCGGCGCTCCCGTTGCGCACGGTCCGACGCCTGGCGCGCCTGCTCCGGGAGCCCCCGCTCCGGCCGGCGCTGGATCCCCCGCGGGTGAGAAGTAAAGGAGAGATCGACCATGCCTGAACAAAAAGGTGGACGTCCCATCAGCGCGTCGCAGCGGCCCACGGGCGGCGACAAGGCGATTGCAACTCGTAAGCAGTATTTCCGGCGCAAGAAGGTCTGCCGCTTCTGCGTGGAGAAGATCGACGATATCAACTACAAGGACGTGCGTCTGCTGTCCTCTTTCGTCTCCGAGCGCGGCAAAATCACCCCGCGCCGCATCTCCGGAGTCTGCGCGCCGCACCAGCGCCGGCTCGCCGACGCCATTAAGCAGGCGCGCAACATCGCGCTGCTGCCGTTCGCCGCGGCAATTTAACGGGAGCCGAACATGGAAGTCATTCTCAGAGAAGATATTGATAAGCTCGGAAATCGCGGTCAGGTGGTGAAGGTTGCGCCCGGTTTTGCGCGCAACTTTCTTCTGCCCAAGCGGCTCGCCGTGCCGGCCACCGACGCCAATAAAAAGATCGTGGAGCAGGAGCGGCACGCGCATCTGCGCCGCGAGGCCAAACAGCTGTCCGATGCCCAGGATCTCGCGAACCTCATGGGCACCGTGGAGATCACCATTGCCCAGAAAGCCGGCGACAACGACCAGCTCTTTGGTTCGGTGACCTCGCGCGATATCGCCGAGCAGCTGGAGAGGCAGAATTACCACATCGAACGCCGCAACATCCAGCTCCCCGATCCCATTCGCACTCTTGGCGATCATAAGGTCACCGTCCGGCTTCATCGCGACGTACCCGTGGAGATCACTGTTCACGTAGTAAAAGAAGAGTAGGGGCTCCACCCTCCTTCTTACATGCTTACGGCAAGTACCGACGTAAATCCGTACGCCGCTGTGCCCACGTACGAGCTTCTCCGCTCGGCGGCGCGCGGCCTCATTGGCATCGACCGGCGCTTCGTTCACGCGCTGGTCGACGACCCCGCGAAATCCTTGCCCGAAATGCTTCGGTTCGCGGCCGAGGACCATGAGAACGACGCCGTCCAGCTCGAGCCGGACCTGATCGCCGTCTTCCGGTACCTGAAGACGCCCGAAGCGCTGCCCTTCTACCTGGCGTGTTTACGGCGCGACCGTGAATTCGCCGAAGACGATCTGGTGGAAGCGCTTATCGAACAGGGCAGCGCCGCGCTCGAGCCGCTTCTGGAACTGTACGGCACGATGGACGAAGACGGAAGTGAGGATATCGCCTTCGCGCTCGCCGGCCTGGGCGTCAGGGACCAGCGCATCCTCGATCTTCTGCTCGATCGCCTGGAATACGACGTTGCCGATGGTTCCATGTGCCTCGCCGTGTATGGCGATCCGGCGGCGATTCCCGCGCTGGAGAAGATGCTCGCCAACATCCCGGAAGACGAAGCGGGGCTGCGGCGCGAGCTCACCGACGCCATCGACGACTTGCAGAACCATAGCGTCGACCACTCTCATCCCGACTTCGATCTCTTCAGCCGCTATCCGGAGGAGAGCGGGCCGGATTTCGACGCCCTGGGTGAGCGCGACCGCGTGCAGCTGCTCTCCAGCGACTCACCGCGAATCCGTGCCGATGCCGCCCGCAGCTTCATCGAGGAAGAGTTCAGTGCGGATGCGCGCGCGCGATTGCTGGAGCTTGCTCGCGGCGACGCTGAGCCCTCGGTAAGGGGACGCGCCTGGGAGGCGCTCTCCGGAGAGGACGATCCCGCGATCCGGCAGCAGGTTCGTAAGGTGGCTCTCGACCGCTCAATTCCGGTAGCCGAGCGGGGCAGTGCGCTGGTCGCGCTTGCGCGCGCATCGGACGACACCCCGGAGATCCGCGCTGCGATCGAAGCCCTGTACGACGAGCCGCACGGCCGGGCGCGGGCGCTCGAAGCAATGTGGCGGTCCTTCGACCGGACGTTTTCGAAGTATTTCCCCCAGCATCTCGAAGATACCGATCGCGAGATCCGCGTTCAGGCGATTTTCGGGACAGGCTACCTGGGTATCGGTACTGAAGCCGAACGACTCGCGAAGTATTTCGATAACGACGACCTCCGGCACGACGCTTTGTTCGCCTATGCCCTCTCCGTCCCGGCGGAGGTGTCACGAGGGCGCATTCGTGCCCTGTTCCGCAAAATCGAACGGGTTGCCGGCGGATTATCTCTTGGCGAGTCGGAACTCGTTCAGGTCGCCCTCGATCAGCGCCTGCTTCTGCACGGTCTCGAACCTGTCTTTTTCCCGGAGGAAGAAGAGGGCCACCTACACGGCCCCGGCTGCGGCCACGACCACACCGGAGGGGAGTGGGCCGAGGAAGATCCGCCGTCCATGAACGTGGGCCCGAGCCCTGGCGCGAAGGTCGGCCGCAACGACCCGTGTCCCTGCGGCAGCGGCAAGAAGTACAAAAAATGCTGCGGTGCGTGATCTTCGGATCACCCCTGTTTCGGCAGCCCCAGTGATTTCAGCGTCGCTTCTCCGGCCCCGGTTTCCGTAATTCCCTTCTGCTTCTGCCATTTCTGCACCAGTGCGTCCGTGAACGGGCCATAGACGCCATCAGTGGCTGCGGGCAGGCCATTTGCGGCGAGCGCTTTCTGTAACGCGGTCACATCGTCGCCCCGCAGGTAAGGTGTGGTGACCCGCAGAGCTCTCGCTGTTTGGCCGGGTGGCGGCACTTCGCCCCCCTTCAGCGCCTCTTCCGTGATCGTCACGCCATGTACCCTCAGCGGGAGATGGAGATCCCAGTTGCCGTCTTTGGCAAGCGCGCCGAGGGAGTCCATTCGATACGCCGTGGCGGGCAGCGGCGCCTTTCGGGTGAGAAGCCACTCTCTGCGGGACTGAATGTAGCGTTCGGTCCAGTCCTGTTCGCCCCGTGCATTCACTTTCCCCACTCGCGGCGACAGAATCTTCCATCCTCCCTGAATGTGGCTGTCGTAGACGACCGTTTGTGCCAGCGCGCCCGTGACTCCGAAATCTTCGGCGTGCGCCAGGGCCGGTCCCAGGAATTCCCGGTTGAAGTAGCTGTCCTGAGCCAGGCGCATGATCGGGTCTTCGATTGCCGCGTCCCGCAGAAGTTTCTTCACGCTGTCATCGGTATCGAGCGTCAGGTCCTTGTTCCTGAACCGCGTTAGCAGAGGGCGAATCGCGCCGGCGAATCGCGCGTCCTTCTGTACGCAGTAGAACTGGAGAAGGCCGAAGAGATTCCCACTGCCGAGGCTAACCTGGCTCCTTCCATACGAGAGATGTCCGGTGTCGCCTCTCATCACCGCGATGGCGCTGTAATCGCCCCGGATTTTTCCCGTTTCGAAAACGTTCACGATGGCACGGCAGGCTTCTTTTTGAAGCGGGGTCATGACGCCACCCCGATCTTCTGAGCGACCGCGGGGGGAATGTCGAACGTCAGTTCCGACTGCTGCCCATCAGGGTTGATGATCGTGAATTTATGCGGCCCGGTGTTGCCGAACCATGCCTCAACCTGGCGGCTGTACACGTCCGGCATCCGAGCAGGATCCAAATTCAGACGCAGGATGCGGGCGAACGTCGGATTCACGTCGTCGCGCACGACAATATCCGGGAGATTCTTGCCTTCCTTGTCCAGAAGCATCTGAAACGGCAAATCCGCACTGTCGATCTGGAGCATGGCATCGGGAGAAAGATTGGTCCCGCGCAATTCAATCGTTCTGGCGATGGGAACGGGATTCTCTTCGGCGGCCATTGGAACCGATGCGGCGGTAGCGATCGCCGCGATGACCCCGGCCGTGAGTTCCTGCAGCGCCGCGGCGGCGGCCTGAGCCGTTTGCGCATCGGCTGCGGACGCTTTATCGGCCAGGAAATCGGAAGCGATCCGCGCCGCTGCGGATTCTGCCTTGTCGCGAAACGTTCCGAGATCCGCGATCAGCTGATTGAAGTCCGATACAGTTTGGGCCGCTGACACGGCCGTGACGGCTTGCTGCAGTGCATCCACCGCGGTGCTGGCGTCCGCATGGGTCGCCGAAGACGCGGCTGCAAGTGCCGACCGGGCTTCCACCACCGGCTCGATTACGTCAGGGAGCGGCGCCGGCGCTGAGCTTTCATTTCGGATTCCTTCATCGGAATCGGGCGGCATCACTGAGATCTCGTTGATCACCGGGCCAGGCTTGCGAGCCATCTTGCCGCCCAGGTACCCCGCCGATGAAATCCCCATTAAGACCAACAGGCGCTCGGGTACGGTCGGCAATTCTGAAATGACGCCGGGCGCCTGCTGCAGCACGGCATATAAAAACGCTCCCACGCCGACGATGGTCCACAGGAACATCTGCAGTCGATCCGGTGCAACCACCCCTCCGCTCGTGATGAAATCTGCAATCGAAGGATTTTCTTCGCCGGCCCCTTTCGATCCCTTTGCCGAAGTCACGAGCTGCGAACCGACAGCAGTGCCGGCAGCTACCACGATGATCCCGGGAAGCGTTGCCGGGACGTCCGGCCAGGAACCGAGCTGCACGTGCACACGGCTGATATACAGGTACGCATAGGCGAAAATCGCTGCTACTGTCCAGTCGTAAAACTGAAACTTGGAAAGGCTGTAGGTGTCCGTCTCAGGATCGAGGAACAGCATGCGCAGACGATAGTTTTTGCCTCCGATCCGGTAGCTTTTCCGAACGAAGCGCAGCAACAGGAGAGGTAACAGGGCGAGCACGAGCGCGATCGCGCCGGCGAGGATTGCAACGGGCGCTGTTCCCCAGTTGAATACGCGAAACGCGCGGATCTCGCTCATTGTGTCGCCGATACCGGCTGCCACAAGCAATTGTCCGTTCGGCGGCACGGGGACATAACAGAGGCGCACCTCGTTGCCGCTGATAACGTCACCGCGAATCCCGCCGTCTTTCGGCGGGTTGGATGTACACGGCTCATCCCAGGTGACCCTTTGTCTCACCCCGTTGATCCAGATCGCGTTATCACTGGCGCTGATTCCGGCATTGGCATCGGTTCGCAGGAAACCCTTGCCGCGGAGCACCAGATCCACAGTACGTTGTGACTTGCCCGATACGTCGTGCACGGGCGAAGATCCGGCATACGTCTCCTTTGGGTCGAACTCCGCAAGGCTGACTCCGCTGCCTCCGGGAGGACCCACAACCAGCTTCGGGCCGGGCTGGGAACGTTCGTCGATCTGAATCCTTGTTGAGTAAGTCCCAAACGGTGCATCGTCAGGTATCCTGGCGGTGATAACCCCCGGGGTCCCTGGCGCAGCGGGGCTATAACTTACCTCGCCCGCGGGCTGAATCACGCTGTGATCTCTGTCTAATGACAGAGTGAGCCGAACCGGAACCTTCGCCGTCGGCCCATCCTGGATCCGGATTTGAACCGTATCGCCGCGCGACAGGTGATCGTTTACAACCGATATGGGGCTGGCGAGTGTGTCCGCCGCGTGCGCTGCAACGTGCAGGCACACGAGAACGCAGGCTGTCACAGCAATGCCGGTTCGCCTGGCGTGGGAGTTACACAAAGCTGGCTGCATTCAGTGAGAGTGCGATGTCCTTGTTCGCAACGTTGAACTCCGGGAAAGTGTCTGGCATGGCTACGCCTGCCTTCAGGACCGTAACATTCAGGGTCGAGTTGTTTTGCGCCAGGGGTACGGAAGCATCGAAGGCGCGGCTTGCAATGCAGAAGATGAGCGGCGACAAGCGTTGCAGCGCGTCGATATCGTCTACGAAAAGATTGGAGAGATCGGCGTTAAAGGCTTCGGTCAGCTTTCCTCCCGCATCCGTCAGCAGGGCCAGCGCAGACTGTGGATCGGTGTCCATCTTCAGCTTTGCCTGCGCGATGTCGACGGCTGCGTCGCGCGCTGCCTCCACGACAATACGCTCGGCCTGCAGCAGATTCTTGAGAAGCGAGCGGCCCGGTTCGGTCGTGGCTTCCTGGAAACGCCTGTTTGCTTGTGTTGCGGGATCGTAGAACCCGGCGCTCGTCAGGCGACCCGCCGCCAGCCGATCGCGCGCGCCCCGTAACAGCGTCGCGAACGTGTCCCGAGCCTGGCCAGCCATGGCGTCGAACTCCTCATCCCGAAGCGGATCCCAGTAGATATCCGTGCCGCCGGCGGGCACGCCCGCAAGGACTATCGAGTTCGACGGAGCGACGGCCCTGTATAACAGGACCACACTGGCGGGCATCGTGGCAGCGAATCGATCCACGTTGCGGAAATAGTGCTTGTATACCTTGTCGCGCATCGCGAGTTGCACGAGGCGCGACATAGCCATATACACGTCGTTGTTCTTGTCTGTGATTGTGTTGTTGATCCAGGCCAGCGGCGCCTCGGGCGGAAGCGCTACGTTCAAAGAAACAAGTGCGTTTCCGGGCTCGGCCAGCAGGCGGCCGGCGGAAACCCAGCGCTCGAACGCGGCTTTGTCCGCGAACGCCTTGCGCAGGAACTCGATTGCGAACGGCTCGATATTCTGTATCAGCTCGTTGCGCGACATGTTTTGCACGTCCATGTTCATGGAGGCAACAGCCGTCGCAAATCGCTTTGCGTCGTGATCCGAATCGATGTGAACCGCAACCCCGCCGCTTGCCGGAATGAGCTGCGATAATTGCGCAGCCAGCGTCAGTGTCGTGCCGCGCCAGTTCCTGCCATGCCACAGCGAGGTCAGCGTGTTCTTCTTCGACCGTTGATCCTTCGCGTCCAGATGGAACAGCAGGAGTCGCCCGTTCTGTGCGTCCATGGCATTCAACGAGGCCGCTGCCTGGTTCGTCCAGTCGCTCTCGATTTTCGCGAACGGCAGCGTAAGGTCCGCGTGCGTATGCCGGACAACTTTGTGGGTCAGCGCTCCCGAATTCAATTTGACGCCGTTTACCGGGTGCATCAGGAAGTCGGCGACCCGCCCGTGAAGCAGCTCCGCCATGGCCCCCGTAACAGCATCCTGGCTATCGCCCGAGAAGTCGAATTCGGCGTCGACGAGCGCCGTATCGGTGGTTGTCTGGTCGTAAATCGCGTTGATGTGGGCCGTATAGGTACCCGACAGCGCCTTGACCGTTTTCGTGTAAAGAGGGCCTGCCTTGTCCAGAACGCTCCGGATATGGTTCTGCAGGTCGACCAGGTCAGCTGTGGCCGGAGTCTTACCAAGAAATCCTTTCAGCTTTGCATTGAGTAAAGGGTCGAGACCGGAGGTCACATCTTTGTTCGTCAGGTTCAGAATTGTCCCGATACCCAGGCGCTGTTCCACCGTGGTCTCGATGCGGTTCAGCAGGGCTTCGACGGACGTTCCGGTAAGAAAGTCCACTGTCTGGCCCGCGGCCTTCTTCGCCACATCGGGGATGCGCTCCACCAGTGTCAGAGCACCATGTTCGGCGAGCGCCTCCAGAAACTGTCCAGCCGGCGTGTTCAGGAACGGCGCTTTGCTGTCGTTAATCGTTTTTTCCAGCAGCGTCTTCAGCGCGGCGGTATCGCCATCGCGGACCATGGTCGCCAGCTTGAGGATCTGCGAGAAGTCGGGGACCTCCTTCTCGGCCATCTTCGCGAACAGGCTGGCGATGCTGTGCGGGAGCTTCTTCCAGCGCTCGACAAAGCCGGTTACGGTCTTCCCCGCCTGATCCGCATCGAATCCGGTGAAATCTTTCAGAAGCGCCGTTACATAATCCGCTCCGAACTGCTGCCGCATGTTCGGAATGGCATTTGGATCCTGCAGGTCCTGAAGAATCTGCAGCGGGTGAACCCCGAGGGCCGCTTTCAGCAGATCATGATAATCGGACGGAAGGGAGGGTATTCCGGTCGGTTCCGCCGAAGCGCTGAATGCACAGTCGAAGTCTTTCATCCGGAGCTTGAAAATACGAATCCGGATGGTCTCCGCCTCGGTTTCACGGCTCACGACCACAGCGAATTTGCCCTGCAGCCCGACGCCAAAAGACGCTTTGAGGCCGAGCTGGAGTTTCAGACCGATATCGCCGGCGAGTGCCTGTTTACCGCCTGTCGTGATCTGACGGAGCCAGTTGAAATCGTAGCCAATCGTTGCGCTGACGGCTGTCTGCAACCGGCCTCCAACCTCCGACAGCAGGTGTGTCCTCGGGGCGAGGTCAGCGGCCGTCCGGACCTGTGCCGGCAATCTCCAGTTGCTGACCACAGCGGCCAGCGCGTCGTTCGTGCGGGTCGTGCGCGCGGTCTGCTGAAGCACGCCGAAGAAAAGCTCCCCGTTGGCGTGCGCGCCGAAGTCGATGGAAGCGCCCGCGCTGAGCGCAATCGACCCCGATCCGGCAACCCTGGCGTCCGCTCCCCAGCGCAGCAGCACGACCGTATCCGCGGCATTGGCCGTCAATCCGAACCCCGTATCGGCAATCGGCCCCATTGCATCGCGAAAACTGGCACTCCCCGGATCGGGAAACACGGCGAGCTCTGCATAAGCTGAGCCACTGCCCTTAAAGGTTGCCGAGCCACTTCCAGTCAGAAACGTGATGTTCTGAGCACCCGCGGTCACCGGTGTCGAAATCTTATCGACGATAAACTCGTCGCCGGCAAGCTCGGCGTTTTCCCGAATCTTCTGAACGGCTGCGCGGTTGGTCTCGCCCGTAATGCTCACCGACGTCGCGCCTGCGCCGTCCAGAAAGTGATCGGTGACAAGAGTGTGGTGGAGCTTGTAAGTGCCGGGAATTAAAGACACCACGCGCGAGGGTTGCGCAGACATAAACCATCCTTTGGGGCGGATCGAGCTTCGGTCAATCCTAGATCATGTCAGCATCGGCGTCAAGACGAAATTCTACACAAATGCTTCGCTTTAGCGGCAGTCGGATAAAACGGAACGCGACAAAGCCGCATCTGCGCACCGGAGCCGTACACGGGCTGCTGTGGCGCGCGATCAACCACTACAGCGCCGGTCGGCTCACCTCGTCGCGGTCCACTACGATGCCGTGACTCAGGGTCACGTCAACCACCGTCCCTGTGTCGAAGCGCACATCCGTGCCTCGGGTCATCAGCGCGATCAGCGTACCGGCGGCGATGCCCGAAAGCCCGCCGACGCCCACCGAACGCAGGCTGCCGCCGATGGCGCCTCCTGCCGTGCCGATCATTGCCCCTTCCGAAGCACCACGGCCGACGCGTTCAAGGTCCTTACCTTTCTCCGTGTCGTGTGCAATCGTCCCCGGCTCCTTCATGTGCGATTCCTGCGCCCCGGGAACCTGATCGATTGACGCGTTCATGTCCACCGTATAGCCGTTCGGGTAGATCAGCGTGGTGAGGTGGAACTGCAGCTCCGCCGTGCCCTTGATCCGGCCGGCGCGCTTCACGTGGTCCACCACGCCCTGGACGTAGGTCCCGGCGGGAATCATCACATGACCCGCTGTCACGATCGGAAAGGTCGTCTGCCCGTAGATGGGGTCGCCCGGCTGCGCGCCTTTCGTTGAGACCGGCTGCTTGAGCGCGATGGGAATCTTCGTGCCCGCGGGGATGATCAACTGCGTCTGTGCCGTGACCTGAGTCGCTGGCGTGGGCGTCTCGTCGCGTGTCCGGAGCCTCGGTTCTTCAGCCGGCGATTGCTGTCCCAGCGCCAGCGTACTGGCCAGCAGCGCGAAACAATAAAACCTGATCATGCGATACCTCTGAATCTTATTCCCTTTCAGACGTATGAGGAATTGCGCGGAGTACGGGAGCGGTCATGAAGGTTGTGATCAGCTAACTGAGAACAGCTCGGCGGACAGGGTACGCAGTTCCAGCCCGACGGGGTTGCCGGAATCGACTCGATCACCGCGCCGGGTCAGTAGATGGACCAGGTTCCCGGTGTAGCGAGTTCGAGCAGATGCCGGTCCGGGTCGCGGAAGTAAATGCTTGTGCCTCCACGTTCCCACGTCTTGTACTCCTCGATTGCAATGTGATGGCGGGCGAGCCACTGCTCCCATGCGGGCAGCTCGGATACCGGAATCGCGAAAGCAATGTGCAACTCACCGCTGCCGTCGTGCGGCGACGGGATCGTTTGCGAACCGCACTTGCGGAACAGCAGGAGAACCTGCGCGGTGCCGGCCTGCAGCGCACAGCCGCGTTCGCCAAAATCGCTGATCAGGGGGAAGCCGAACAGATCGGCGTAGAAACGGATCGAGCGCTGCACGTCTTCGACGTACAGCGACGATTCGAGGATACCGGTTGTTCTGGGGAAAGATCCGTCATCGGGCATCGCGACACCCTCCAGAGGATCTTTATACCGTGCGCGCCGAGTTTATGCGGTCGTCGGAATGAGCGCGATGTCTTCCAGTGCGCCTTTGATGTCGTTCAGCGCGGCATTCGCTGCGCCGGGCTGTTCCAGGCTGACAATCGCCTGGGTCACATGGATGAGGGCGGATTCGATGCCGGGGATGCGAACGGTGACGGTACGGCCACTGGCCTGGTCATGGCGGCGTACAAAACGGGCCCGCGCAAGCTCGTTTTCGCAGGCATGAAGTCGGGTGATCAGGTGGCGCGTCGGAACGGGATTCTCGTCAATTTGCTGCAGCAGCGAGGCTGCTTCTGATAAATCTGTCTCCAAAGCTGTTTTATCCATCTACTTCCACTGTACCGCCATAACCGTAATTTGTCTCGCCATCGCCGAGCGGCGCCGTCGAGGGCCTAGGAGCGGCGAACGATTTCCCATCGCCGATTACCGCAGTCGTTGGCGGCTGGCGGTCGATCGCGCGGCAGTAGCCCCGTACTGCTGTAAGCTAGCGCACCGTAACACTCGGTTCCGTTCCGGCATCCATGTAGGGCGATGGTGTGTCCATGCGAACCGAGCTGAGCCCGAGCACCGGAACCAGGCGGCGGCGGAACGTATATGCCGTGCTGCTGGGGGTCACCCTCGTGGCAATCGCACTGGTGCTCTACAACAGCTTTGACGAGTTTCGGCCGCAGATGCGAACGCAGGCAACACCGGTTCCACCCGCGTTGACCGTGGCCGTGTGGAACAACCGGCTGCAGTTGAAATGGGATCCCGCCAACGAAGCCATCCGCCAGGCGCAGCGCGCGGATGTGGTGGTCAGTGACGGCGGTCGTGAAGAGCGCATTGCACTGACGCCCGAGGCGCTGCGGAACGGGAATATGATCTACACGCCGCAAACCGATGACGTGACGTTCCGGTTGCAGACCTACGGCCCGCTCGCGCAGACCGCGTCCGTGCGTTTGATCGGAGCGCGCGGGGCCGCAGCCTCGGACCAGGTCGCGCAGACCAAGCCGGACCCGTTCGGCGCGAACCCGGTGCAGGTGGGAACCGCCGATCGCGCTCTGCCGGCCGCGAGCACCACGCCCCGGCGCCGAATCGTTCCGGTACACGCGGTTGAACCACCGCAGCCTGCCCATCGAGGCGTTCTGACGCGAATGAAGCACGGTTTCGCAAAGCTGTGGCCGCTCCGCCACAGAACCGGCGAGGGAGGAGAGCGCTGATGCCGTGTCTCGCCGTACTGATCGTGTTTTTGTTCCCGCGCGTGATCCTGGTCCTGATGTTCTTCCTGAGCAACTATCTCGAGCGCGCGTATCACGGCTTCATCATCCCTCTGCTCGGGTTCATCTTCCTGCCGATAACGACAATCGTGTATGCCTGGCTGGTGAATAACGGATACCCGATCAGCGGGATAAACGCGCTGTTCCTTGTGATCGCCGTACTGCTGGACGCCGGATCGCACGGCGCCGGCTGGCGGACGCGCAACCGCTAACGTCCCTGACGACGCGGCAAAAACACACGCTCATGCCGCGGCGCGGGACTTCTTTCCTGCCGCCTTCTTTCCGGTTGCGCGCGTCTTCGTCTGTTTCTTTGCTCCGGCGGTCTGCTCGAGGCTGCGCTGGAGCGCGGTCAGAATGTCCACAACCGGAGCGGGTTTGGGCTGTTTCACTGCCGCGATCGTCCGGCCCTTCTGCTTCGCTTCTACCAGCTTCTCCACGTTCTCACGATAGGTGTCGTGGTATTCCTCCGGCCGGAATGGCGATTCGAGCGTGTCGATCAGCTTTTTCGCCATGTCCATTTCTTTCGCGCTGAAGCTGTTTTTCGGCGCGGCGATCTTGTTCGCCTGGTGAAGCTCATCCACGTAATACATGGTGTGCAGCACCATTGACGTCTCGGTGGGGCGGATGATCACGATGTGCTCCCGGCCGTGCATCGTCACCTTCGCCACCGCATACGTCTTTGTGTCGGACATGGCTCGCAGCAGCAGCGCGTAAGGCTTGCTCACGGCCTCTTCCGGCGCGACATAATACGACTTCTCGAGGAAGATCGGGTCCACTTCGCCAGCCCGGACGAACTGCTGGATCTCCATCACCGTTGCCGTTGGCGGCGCGATCTTCTTCAGTTCCTGATCGGTGATCTCGACGTACTGGCCTTTTTCGTATTCGTAGCCCTTGACGATTTCGTCCCGCGAGATAGGCTTGTCCTCCTGGGCGCAATACCAAACCTCTTTCACGCGCGAGTCGTCTTTGGCGTGCAGCATGTGAAAGTGCACCGTCTCCGGCCGCGCGGCTGTAAACAGGCGTACCGGAAATGAAACCAGCCCGAAACTCAGATAGCCCTTCCAAACCGTGGATGGCATGACATAAGAGAAGATGCTGCGGCCGTCGAAATCGTATCGTGCGGACGCGGCAGCCTAATGGCGAGACGGGCCGCCGCCGATAGCCATCCGTGACCGGCCGCCGGATTTTCGTCTGGGCTCTTCGCGCCGGGGGCGTTTGCGTGGTGGCCGATCTCATCGCGGACCGACGTGGGTTCACCCTGGTCGACCCGTATTTCTTCATCCCCTTCGCATGCCTGTCGGCGGCCATCGCCGGTCCGCTTGCAGCGGCAAAGGCGGGATCTGTCTGGGCATCGGTTCTGCAGGCCTGTAGTATTCCAGCAGCCATTCTGGCCGCGAGCCTCAGCCTCCTGAACCTTGCCGCTCCTCACGGCATTTGGGTTTTTCCGGAATGGCCGCTCCTGCTCGAATCCGCCGCGCTCAGTCTCGCCTCGGCCTCGGCGTCCGCCGGAATCGCACGGCTTCTCGTCACCCGTTTGTCGCCGCGGATCGTTGCCTGGGGTTTTCGGGTGGCCACTTTGGCTGCGATTCTCGCCTATCGTGCGTGGCCGGGCGTATCATAGGCCGCCCCCGTGCGTCTAACCCGTCAGATGGCGAACGCCGGCGAAGATCCGCGCATGACTCCGATTGCCAGCGGCCGGCACAAGCGGGTGCTTCCGACGGCCACCAGCGGACGCCTCCCCATCATCGTTCTGCTCATCGTGGTGGTCGCGCTCCTGTTTGTCTGGCGCTATCACCGAGCCACCTCTCCCGTAAGCGGCGGCCGATTCAGCACCACGCAGCCGGCGCGCTGATCTGCCTGGGCATACAATATTCGCAGGCCGATGCCGGACCGAATCATCCACCCGAGCACGAAGACTGTCTGGGCGATGTATGTCGTCGCGTTTGTCATCCTCATCGGTTGCGTGTGGGCATACTACACGTTCATTCCCGACAAGCCCTGGTGGGTAATGCTCATCCCGCTGATTGCCTTTTTTCCGCCGCTCCGGGCTCACATCCGCCGGCGGCTGATCACGCTTCGCGTCGACGGCGATCACCTCACCTTCGAAACCGGCCTGTTCTCGCGCACGCGCCGGACTCTGGACATGGGCAAGATACAGGACGTCACCGTCCGCCAGAGCTTCGGACAGCGGTTGCTCGGGGTCGGCGACGTTTTGCTGGAGACGGCCGGCGAGTCGGGCAGCCTCGCCATTCAGCAAATTGATCAGCCGCGCGCGATCGCCGATCTGATCATTGATGGATCGCGGCGCGCTGCGGCGGCACGCGCCCGGGGCAGCCCGTAGCCGGCACGGTCAATGCTGGTGCGACGCGGGCATGCCAAGCCGGCGGACCGTATCACCTTCGAAATCGAATTCAATCAGGACCACCGGTTCGTCGCCCGCCACCCAGCCGTCGTGCCCAGGCTCGATGACCACAACCGCCGGGGTGCGATACTCGCGCACACAGCCGTCGGGGAACTGAATGTGGATCTCACCGCGCGCCAGAAACCCGATGTGAGCGTGCATGCACAGCTCCGTTCCGACCACCGCCTTCATGTGCGTCGACCAGCGGAACCCGGGCGGATAAATCATGCGCTTCACGCGCGCGCCGCCGGCCGCGGGAACTACGTCGAGCTGTACGCTCCCGAATTCTTTGTGCTCAGCGCCCGCAATGGGGCGAAGAAGCGCGTCGTTGTCAGCCATATTCCCTCCGAAGTCATTGCAGCCCGAGCAGCGTGATCTGTGGGCGGCTCGGGCCTTGCCGGTTACGGCGCGCGTACCAGAATTCGACGCTGCGAATCCGCCGCGGTCGGCCTCGCAGACCGATGATGCGCGTTTGCCGGCCTGCTCGAATCAATCCTGCGACACGAACCGGGGCCGAGGAGCCATCGCCGAAATGGACCTGCACCCGGTGGAACTCGATCGCGCCATACTGCACCTGCAGACGGATGGCGCGGAACGGACCGCGGTCTTCCCCGACCTTAATGGTGTCGTGGTCGAGCGACCCATCCACGTGCGCCTGGCCGAGCGGGACCCAGGCGGGGGCGGAAAGAACGGTGAGCGCGGCAAGACCGGCCAGTATGAATGCGCGTCTCAGCATCGCAGCGTATTATACGCTGCTCGTCGCGATGCACGCGGAAACGCGTCGTTTGCGGCCGCAGTCTGATGGCGCACCGCTGGGTCCGGTAAGTCTCAGTGCCTCGCTCCGTTTGCGCCGCCTGGTACTAAACCATACAAGCCATTGCGCGGCGCACGCCTGACGCTCATATTATTACCGGGTTCAGACCGCGCCCGTTGATATATAATCGGCGCGTAACCCACATTTATCGATGTCCTTTTTGCAGTGCGCACTCATTGCGCTTGCGACACTGGTCGTGTCTCAGGCTGCTCCGCACGTGGCCGGCGTGGATCAGAAGTTCGGAAACCTTCCGCTGTATTTCGAGCAAAACAAAGGACAGTTGCCGCATGCGGCGACGTTCGTTTCGAGAAATCAGTTCGGATCGCTCGTCCTGAGCGCTGCTTCAGCACATTTCATGCTGCCGAACAGCCCGGACAGGAAGCGCGTGTCGCTCGAGTTTGTGGGCGCGAACGCGGCCTCGAGCATTATCGGAGAGGACCGCCTCGCTGGTCGCAGTAATTACTATCTCGGAGCGGACCGGTATAAGTGGATCGAAAACGTCCCACATTTTGGTCGAGTACGGTACCAGAATATCTATCCCGCTACAGATCTGGTCTGGCACAGCGGTGGCCAACAGATCGAATATGACCTGTTGCTGCGCGCGCACGCGGACCCGTCGCTGATCCGGGTGCGCTTCACAGGAGCGGATTCCGTGTCGCTGACCGACGGCGGGGACGTTCTCGCGCAGACTCCTGCGGGCGATCTTCGGCAATTGAGACCGGTGGCGTGGCAGATGCGTGGCGGTAAGCGAATCGCCGTCGATGCCGAATATGTCGTGATCGCGGCCAATACGGTCGGGATTCACCTGGCGGATTACGACCGCTCCCTGCCGTTAACCATCGATCCGGTTCTGACTTACTCGAGTTTCCTCGGAGGGTCGTCCGACGACAGCGAAAACGGCATCGCCGTCGACGGCGGCGGAAACGCGTACGTGGTGGGCTCGACATCTTCGGCGGACTTTCCGGGCACGTCAGGAACGGGTTCTTTATATGCTGCAAAGCTCAATGCCACCGGGACGGCGCTGCTGTATGCCACTTATTTTGGAGGAGGGACGTACACCTACTACGATCAGGCAAACGGCATTGCGGTAGATGGTGGAGGAAACGCATGGATTGCCGGCAAGACGGCTTCGAACACATTCCCGGTCACCGCGGGTACGCTTCGGTCGACGAAGACGAACTATGACGGTGATGCGTACGTTTTAAAGCTCGATGCAGGCGGGCACATCGTCGCCGGGACGTTCCTCGGAGGCAACGGTGACGATGGGGCACAAGCGATCGCCCTGGACAACAGCGGCACGATTTGGGTAGCAGGCACGACAGCATCCGCCGACTTCCCGAGCACGGTTGGCGCATACCTCGGCTCCGGCGATGCATTTCTGGTCAGGCTGAACTCGAGTCTGAACGCGCTGTTGTTCGGGACCTGGCTGGGCGGGAGCAATTCCGACGCGGCGGTCACCCTGGCCATGGGGCCAAACGGAACGGTGTACGTGGCCGGCAACACGTCATCGGGAAACATAGCCACCTCACAAGGTGCATTTCAGCCGTCGCTGGCAGGTCAGCAGGACGGGTTTGTGGCGAAGTTCAGCGCTATTCCCAGTCTCGCTTATATGACCTATCTGGGCGGCAGCGCCATTGACACCATAAGCTCCCTGGCCGTGGACACTGCCGGGAACGCGTATGTCGGCGGATCGACGACATCATCGAACTTCCCGGTCACCGCAGGGGCATTCGATACCGTGATGTCGAATTATCGGACAACGGGATTTGTAACGAAGCTGAACCCAGCCGGCACGGCCGAGGTGTATTCGACGTTTCTGGGCGGCAGCAACAACGACTCGGTGAGCGGAATTGCCGTGGACACAGCGGGTGCGGCATATGTCACCGGCAACGCGCAATCGGCCGATTTCCCCACGACGCCGGGCGCGTTCACGACGACAATGACCAGCGGGTATTGGATTCAAGACATATTTGTAGCGAAAATCAGTCCGGACGGGGCGTCCGTAACCTATTCGGGCACGCTCGGAAGTACGAGCACAGACAGCGCCGCCGCCATATCCCGGAGTACCTCGGGTGCCTTGTATATTGCCGGAAGTAGTTCGAGCGCAAATTTTCCAACGACACCGGGCGCGTACGAGACGCAAAAGCCGCATGCTTCGCAGTGCTGCGGGAGCTCGGTCTTTGTAACCAGGGTTGACATGCAGTCGCCGGCCACGTGTACACCGCTGCTGTCGACGTCCAGTGCTCATATTCCGGGGCACGGCGGGTCCGCTTCCTTCACGGTGACCGTTCCAACCGGTTGCCCGTGGGAGGCGCTGGCGGACAACAACTACTTCATCACCGTCGATAAGCTCTCGCATGGCGTCTCTTCAGGGACGGCGTCATTTACCGTCGGAGTCAATAACGATACCTCCAGGCCACAAACCGGGAAAGTCGAGGTCGGGTCGCAGGCCGTAACCGTCACCCAGGACGCAGGGTCGTGTACGGACCCGGTTTTCGACGTGAACTCGCTCGCTTTCGACGCCAGCGGCGGCCTGAGAAACGTGAACGTTACTTTGCCCGCAAGCTGTCCGCGTAATGTAGTGTTCTCCGATGGCTGGCTGCAGCTTTCGTCCGGCGGAACGGCCGGCGGGTCAGGCGCGGTCACGGTATTCGCTGCGTCCAATGCGTTCGGCGCCCGAACTGGAACGCTCACCATCGCCGGCAGAACAATACCCGTCTCACAGGCTGGTGGAAGCTGCACCGCGAACGTGTCCGGTCCATCTACGCCCTTACCAGCGGCGGGTGGAACCGGTGTATTTCAGATTGCGGTGAGCGCAGCCTCGTGCGTGTGGAACATTTACGATGTGCCGTCGTGGATGCACATCAACGCGGTGCCCGCGACGGGTATGGGAAACGGCACTGTCGCATTCGTAGTGGCGCCGAATCCCTCGGCCGCGCAACAAACCGCCAACCTGAACATCGCTGGACAGCCGGTCAGCGTTTCGCAGGCGGCGGGGCCGGTTGCCGCGCCGGATTCGTATACCAGTTCTGTCTTCGCTGGAGGTTCGTATGGCGGTCAGCTGGGCGATGCTGGCCCGGCATTCGCGGCAAGCTTCTACAACCCAATCGGACTTGCGTGGCGCAATGGAACTCTCTACGTCGCCGACTGGGGTAATCATCGCGTTCGCGCCATCACCGCCGACGGCATCGTGAACACCGTCGCGGGCGGCGGACTCGCGAATAGCGGGCCACCGGTGAATCTCTATTACCCGGTTGACCTCACGTTCGGTGGCGATGGAACCATGTATGTTGTCGATGGACTGGGCGTTGTTTACAGTCTTTCCTCGACCGCGGTGCCAATTGCGGGCATCGGCACGAACGGCGTGAATGACCTGTTGGCCTCGCCGTCGAGCGTGGCCGTTGACGCGAGCGGGAACGTCTTGATCGCGGACACAAGCAACAACCGAATTCGGAGAGTGAGCGGCGGTGTTGTCACAACCATCGCGGGTAGCGGATTTTGTAGCTTCACCGGCGACAATGGGCCGGCATCCGCGGCCGCGCTCTGTTATCCGACCGGCCTCCTGCTCGACAGCCAGGACAACCTGTATTTCTCCGACGCCGGCAACGCCCGCGTGCGCCGCGTTACGTCCGCTGGTACGATTTCAACGTTCGCAGGCGGCGGTTCGACAGCTCCGGTCACGGATGTTCCCGGAGCGCAGGCCGCGCTCAGCCCTGGGCGCATGACCTTCGATGCGCTGGGAAATCTGTACGTTATCGAATCCGGAGCGAATCGGGGCATCGTGCGGATCACGACGTCCGGCTCTCCGACCGTCAGGACGGTTTCCGCATCGTTTGAGCAGAATAACCCGACTGGCATCGCCGCGGACGAGAACGCAAACCTGTACGTCTCGGCGGGCAATTCGATTTGGAAGCTCACACCCGCCTGGTCGTTCTGCGACACCCTGCTCTCGGGCGGCGCGCCGTCCAGTCCGTCTCCGGCCAATGGTGCGACCGGCGCTGTCGTAAACGTTGTACTTACCTGGACGGGAAAAACGGACGCGACCTCGTATGACGTTTACTTCGGCACGACGAGTTCGCCCGCGCTGGCTGGAAACACGACGTGCAACAGTTACACACCCCCGACACTCGAGCACAACGCGACTTACTACTGGAAGGTTGTGGCGAAGAACGGTGCCACATCGACGTCATCGCCGGTGTGGTCGTTCCGCACGGGTACGGGCACACAGTTCAATGACGTGTCTGCCTCCGCGACATACTTCGATGCGGCGAACCGCATGTTCGAAGCGGGCGTAACCACCGGCTGCGTAGCAGCGGGCACCGCGCAAACCCGTAGTTATTGCCCCGATAACCTCGTGACCCGCCAGGAGATGGCCGCCTTTATCGTGCGCGCGGTTACCGGCACGGTGACGCCGGCGGTCTACAACCACACGCCGTATTTTCTGGACGTACCAGCCTCGAACCCATTCTTCCCGCACATTCAGAAGCTGATGGAACTGGGAATCACGACGGGCTGCTCGCAAAATCCGGCGCTTTACTGCCCGACCGACAACGTGCCGCGCTGGCAGATGGCCATGTTCATGGTCCGGGCTCGGCTGGCACTGCACGGAGCCAGCTTCAGCGCTTCCGCAAACCCGTATTTTGCCGATGTTCCTGTGAATTACACAAACGGAATGCCGTTCCCGTTCGTGCAGCGCGCGTACGAGGAACACGTCACCAACGGTTGTAACAGCGCTCCTCTCGTGTTCTGTCCGGACGATCTGGTCACGCGCGGCCAGATGGCCTCTTTCATCATGCGGGCGCTCTTCAACCAGACGCTCCCCGTTCCGTCCGGAACGCCGCAGATAGCGGCAATCAGTCCTGCCGCGATGAGCGCGTCGCCGGGAACTCAGATCAGCGTCACCATCACCGGCGCGAACACGAATTTCCAGAGTGGTGACACCGTCGCAGTGCCCAGCGGCATGCTGACGGTCAGCAATGTGGTTGTACACTCGCCGACATCGATCACGGCCACCCTCGCGGTAAATGCCGCTACCCTCGCGGGCCCTCAGGCGGTGCTGGTGACCACTGGCGGTACCACACTTACGCTCCCACTGGCAATCAAGGTCGGAACGTACTGAGCCGAGCGCCGGCGGGACGTCGGCGACTCCCACACTGACGCTACAATCGTGCTTTCATGCCGACCGTGTCTCTGCGCGCGTGGGCGCGCACGGCGGCCGCTTCCGTGCTCCTCGCTGCACCGGCGGCTGCGAAAAAACCCCTGACCATTGACGTGCTCATGAATGAGGGCGCCCACGCGCAGCATGGCTCGGTGACCTGGTCGCCCGACGGCATGCGCTTCGTGCACGAAGACAGCGGCCGAGTCATGCTCTACGATCCCGCGACCAGGCAGGACACCGAGCTCTTCAACCTCGGTGCCCTGGAACACGCGGCCGCCCCCGTCCCGGAAAAGAAGCTTTTCGGATGGCAGAACCGGCGCGTCACCGAGCAGTCCATCGAATGGTCGGGCAATGGGGAAGCGCTGCTGTTGGCCGTCAAAGGCGACCTTTTCCTGTGGCGCTTCGCCGCGAAAGAATGGGAGCAGCTCACGCACACGCCCGAGGCCGAAGCCGACCCGAAGATCTCGCCGGACGCCCGCTCCGTCGTGTTTCGGCGCGCGCAGGATCTGTACCGCCTCGACACCGCTTCGAAAGCGGTCATTCGCCTGACCACGAACGGCAGCCCGACACTGCTCAATGGTGAGCTCGACTGGGTCTACCCGGAAGAGCTGGAAATCGGGACCGCCGTCTGGTGGTCTCCCGATTCGAAGCGGATCGCCTATTTGCAATTCGACGTCTCAAAAGAGTTTGTTTATCCCCAGGTGGTCCTCACCGGCGTCCGCGCTTTGCTCGAACCGGAGCGCTACCCGCAGGCCGGCACGGCCAACCCGGACGTTCGCCTCGGCGTGATCGGGATTGACGATCCTGCGCCGGCAACGCGATGGATGGACACGGGGCCGGTAGCCGATGCCCTGCTCGCGCGCATCGACTGGCTCCGCGATTCGCAGCACATCGCAATCCAGCGCATGAACCGCATCCAGAATCGCCTCGACCTGCTCATCGCCGACGTGCAGAGCGGCTCCAGCCGCACGATCTTCCATGAGGAGGACAAATACTGGGTCAATGTCAGCGACGCGTACGCCTTTCTCCGGCGCTCGGACGAATTCGTGTGGTCCAGTGAGCGCGATGGATATCGCCACTTGTATCTCTACGCGAACGACGGCCGGCTGGAGCGGCGGCTGACCGAAGGTTCGTGGCAGGTCACCACGCTGCTTGCCGCCGACGAGCGCACGCGCCGTGTCTGGTTCCTGTCCACCGAGGCATCCCCGCTCGAGCGGCAGCTTTACACGGTGTCCTTCGACGGCGGCGCGCCCACCCGCGTCACGCAGGCCCCCGGCACCCACGCCATCAATATGAGCAGTGCCGGTGGCTACTGGCTGGACGATTTTTCCTCCACCAGATCGCCGCATCAGACCAGCCTTCGCGGGCCCGACGGCACGCCGGTAACCGTGTGGGAGAAGCAGGATCGCGGCTTCCTCGATGCGTACGAAATGCCTGGTTCGGAGGTGGTGAAGATTCCCGCCTCCGATGGCACGCCGCTGTACGGAAAGCTGATCCGTCCGGCGGGGTTCCAAACAGGCCGCCGCTATCCGCTGGTGGTGATGGTATACGGCGGTCCGCAGGCGCAGGTCGTCAGAGACGAGTGGCATTTGGGACTGGACGAATCTCTTGCCTCGCGCGGCTTTCTCGTGTGGATGCTCGACAACCGTGGCTCGGCCGCGCGCGGACACGTGTTTGAGACCCCCCTGTTCCGGCGGTTCGGACGTACTGAACTTGAAGACCAGGTGACCGGAGTCAAATACCTGATTGCCCGCGGACTCGCCGATCCGAAGCGCGTCGGCATTTACGGATGGAGCTACGGCGGGTTCATGACGCTGTATGCCCTGCTGCACGCGCCCGACGTCTTCCAGGCCGGCGTGGCGGGTGCTCCCGTCACCAACTGGCACAATTACGACACCATCTACACCGAGCGCTATCTGGGCCTGCCGGCGGAGAACGAAGAAGGGTACAAGCTCAGCTCACCTTTCAACGATGCGGCCAGCCTGCGCGGGCGCCTGCTCATCCTGCACAACATGGAAGACGACAATGTCCTGTTTCAGAACTCCATGCAGATGGCCGATGCGCTGGAGAGGGCGGGGAAGCAGTTCGCGATGGTGGTCTATCCGCAGAAGTCGCACGGTGTGGAAGGGGAGGTCCGGCGTCAGTTGATGGAGACGCAGGCGGCGTTCTTCGAACGCGAGCTGAAATGAGAACGGCGCGCCCCGCGATGGGAGCGCGCCGTAAGAACGTCCGAATTAAGTGCCGGTCAGTGCCCGCGACCGCCCGAGGAGCCGCCACGCGCGCCGCCGAACGACCCACCCGAGCTGGCGGGCATCGAAGCCGGTGCCGAGGTGGAGCGCACCGCGCCGCTTGTGCTCATGCGGCCGGCACCCTGACCTCCAGACCAGCCACCCCCGCGAGCGAAGCCGCCCACGTCAGAGCGTGCCGCCGTCGCCGCGCGATGGGAAGCAGCCGATGCTGCCGCAGTACTGTACGGCGCCGAAGCCGACGTCGCACCCCGGGTGCCGCGAATGCCGCCGAAGCCGCCGCGCGTCGCGCCCGTGTTACCGGCAAGCCGTCCGCCGCCGGAGTATACACGGCCCACGCCGCCGTAGTAGGCAGGCAGCACGTAACCGACGGTGTACGGGCTCCAGAACGCGTATCCGAACGGGTTCATGTAGATGCCATCGTACGGCACGTAGGTGAACATGCCGAACAGCGGGTTCCACGCCCAGCCGCTGTTCATGCCCATGCCGCCATAGGCAAACGGGGATCCGAATCCGTACGGGTACCGTCCAAAGCCGTATCCGTAGCCGCCATAGCCGTATCCGCCGTAGCCGGAAGCGCCGTAACCGGAACCGCTGCTGATTTGCTTCGCCGACGAGATATTCGCGGCCGCGATGTAGCCCGATCGCCGGCTGCTCCAGTTATAAAGGTCGTCGGTAAGCGCGGTGTCGAACTTATGTTCCTCCACCACCGCCGCGATCGTCGCCTCGCGGCCCTTCTTGACCGTGACGGTGCCGTTCCCGGATTCCACCACCGCTTCGCCCTGGTAAACGCGCACGTTCGCCGGAGTCGCGGTGAACTCATAGAGGCCGTTCTTGACGAGCCGGACCGAATCGCCGCCCACCTGCATGGTCACGGCATTTTCCTTGAGGACATCCGCGCATTCCACCAGCGCCTTGCCCGACTGCACTTCAAGCTGTGTATCGGCGAGACGGTTGGACACCATGCGCACAGCGCTGTTCTCCGCAACACGCAGGAACACACCGGGCGACAGGAGCACTTCGGCTCTGCCCTCCTCGGTCCTGAGTACCTGGTTGTTCTTGATCTCCGGGAACTCCCCGAACTTCGGGTCGATTTCCTTGTCCCCCAGAAGAACCCGGCCTTCCACGTAGTGGACCAGACCGGAATGCGCTGAAATAACTGACTGCGCCCACGCACCGTTGCCGAGCAGCGCACCAACGGCGCCGATCAGGCAGGCAGAGGTAACGAGCCGCATGAGTACCCCCTTCGTGATCGTATGGTGACCCTTATACGATCAGTTGTCAAGTGGAAGACGCTGCTGCGCTTAGGCGCGTTCCCGTGATTATCAACGACTTCCGAACATGTAAAAGATGTGTAAAAGGGTCCGAAGGTTCCCTGAATCGGCGGCTCAGGCAAATGCCCTATGCAATTCCGCCTCCGGTCGTCCGAAGCACTTATTATGAGACTCGCCCTGCTCATTTGTGCCCTTTTGGCCGTGTCGGTGCTCGTTCCGCTTCCGGCCCATGCCCAGGGAGCCGTTCTCCCCAACATGAGTTTTTACGCCCCTGCGCATTTCGCCGATGTGTACTGCCCCGGGCAGATCGGCTCCAACACGCTGCCAACGCTCGGCTTGCTGGCCTTCGAACCGTCCGGCGACCTGCATTGCAGCGCGTTCGGCAAGGACCAGTTCCGGATTCCGTACAAGTCCGTGAAAGGACTGGTCTTCGAGGATCGTGTTCGGGAGCCGCAGTCGGCGCTGTCGCGCTATAAGGTTTGCCGTTCGCACCGGCTGACCATTCTGTACACCGATGACGATGGTCGTCAAAAGAAGACTGCCGTTTGGCTCCCCTCGACGGAATATAAGCTCGCCCTGGCCGTGGCCGCGAGCAAGACCGGTCTGCCCGTGGAGCGCACCACCGGCGGCGACTGGTAGATCGCCCGTCGGGCAGGCTCTCAGCGTGCGGCGGGGGGCCTGTAACCGGGCTTACTTCAGCTCGAGGATTTCCTTCTCTTTCACCTTGGCTGCCTGATCCAGCTTCTGGATATAGCCGTCGGTCATCTTCTGGATCTCGTCGTGCGCGCGACGGTCGTCATCCTCGCTGATCAGCTTGTCCTTGACCAGCTTCTTCACGTTCTCGTTGGCGTCCCGCCGGACGTTGCGCATGGCGACCCGGTGCTCCTCAGCGACGCCGTGCAGCTTCTTGACGAGATCGCGGCGGCGCTCCTCGGTCAGCGGCGGAATGGGCACCCGGATCAGCTTGCCGTCATTTGACGGATTCAGGCCCAGATCGGCCGCGCGGATGGCCTTCTCAATGGCCCCGATCTGCGACGTGTCCCAGGGCTGAACCGTGATCATCGCCGGCTCGGGCACATGAAGCGTGCCCACCTGATTCAGCGGCGTGGGCGTTCCATAGTAGTCCACGCGCACGTTGTCCAGCAGGGTCACCGACGCACGGCCGGTGCGGATCGAGGCCATGTCGTGCTGCAGCCCCGCCAGAACCTTCTCCATGCGCGATTTGGCGTTGTTCTCCACATCCCTGACGCTCCCAAATTGCGGAGCGGAAGCGGTTGCGTGGGGTTCGTTCTTCATGTTTTCAACCCTGATTATAGTAGCTTACCTGCCCGAAACCAGGTCGCCGAACGCGGGAAGCAGGCCATATTTGTTGTCCCATGTGGTGTACATGATTCCCTCCGCGCCGGGAGTACGTCCCAGCGACTCCAGCCACCCCTTCGGATTCGTCAGGTCGTCGGCATCGTAGTATGCGGCCCCGAGCGTTCGATATCCGACCTTTGAAAAGAACGGCAGGCTGAGGTCGCGCTTCTCGTAATACCAGCAGGCGATGCGCAGGTCCTTTGCCAGGTATTTCCAGGTATCGGCGAAACTGCCGTCAATCAGGTAGTACTGTGCGCGCGCGTTGTGATTGGGATCGAACATGTCCGACCAGATCCAGATTTCTGAGCGCGGGTTGGCGGCGCGAATCATTTTTTCCTGCCGCGCCACGCAGTCGCCCAGAATCTGCGCCATGGTCAGATGCCTCCGTTTGCAGGCCTGACAATGGCCGCCGACGCGGATCTCGTCCATGCTCAGGAAGTATTTCCTGGGCGCGAGATACTTCTCGATCAGGGGCATCTGGCGTTCCCAGATCGCGTACACTTCGGGCTCGGACATATCGATCGGAACCTGATCACGGTAGATCATCGTCCCGTGATAATAATCCACCCGCAGCCGGTCTCCTGTACGAATCCGTCCGCTACCCAGCAGCCGGATCGCCGGCCCATCGTGGTCCCATCGGAAGTTGAGCTGTGGATCGGAAACGGGGGCGAAATCGCGGCCTTCCTCGTACACCTGCCCCGTCTTCTCATTACGTACAACCAGGGGCGTTCCGGGGCGGCGGAGTACGTTTACCAGTCCGGTCTCTTCCACCGCGACATCGTCCACCCACACCTTTCCAGCCTCGCCCTCGGAGATGCCGACCCGTAGATTCACCCGGTCCGCGTACCAGCTGTTGAAATGCCAGACCAGCTCGCGCCATCCCGTTGTCGCCGGCAGGTTCGGCTCCATGTAGGCCAGATCGCGGCCGTCCGGGGCCATTGCCCAGATATGGAAAATCGCGCGCGGCGCCGCATTCTCCGTCTTCACCCAGCAGCGCAGCCGGTACGAACGATACGGCCTCACCTCGAGCGGTTGTTCGAGCCAGACGTCGCCCTTGCTCGCACGGAAATCCTCGAACCGTACCGATGTTTTGCCGGAATGCGCCGTGTCATTGTCGAGAGCGGCACGGCCGCCGTGCACCGTGTATCCGGCGGGAACGTCCCCGTTGCGCTGCTCGAAGCCGCCATTGACCAGTTCCGCCGGCGTGTCCGCGACGAAGCGCGCCTCATCTTTTCCCGCCACGTAAAGGGCGCCGCGCACAGGCAGCGCCGCCGCAAGGTTCTTATTGTGCGCGAGCACGCCGGAGCCATAGCCGATCCCGAAACCGAGCGGGATAATCTCTACCTTCAGCCCATCGCAGGTCTGCTTCAAATGTGTGAGCCGGCGAAAATACTCCGGGGTCTTCAGATCGAGCATGTCGAAGCCGGCCGAGAGCAGCATGCCGTTCAGGCCGTGCGCGGAAGCCGTGCGGGCGATCTGTTCGACGCGCGCCAGCTCCGCATCGTCGGCCAACCCCGTCGAAACGTACACCCATCGATCCGGAAGAGGAGCCGCAGCAATCACGCATGCGGCGACAAGGGCAGGAATGCATAACCTGGAGCTCACGGTATCGAGCCTATAACACGGCCACCCGCCCGTGATAGCGTCAGGTCTGATGAACCCGTACGCATCGTTTCTCGGCGGTGACGATCCTCGTGCCGTGATCGCGGACACACCGAACCGGTTGGCGGCCGTGCTGGACGGTCTGGGCGCGGCTGGTGTCGAGCACAGGACGGCGCCCGGCAAATGGACCGCCTGCGAGATCCTGTGCCACCTGGCCGATACCGAGATCGCGTTCGCCTTCCGCCTTCGCCAGGCGCTCGCGGAGCCGCATCACGTCATTCAACCGTTCGATCAGGACAAGTGGAGCGAGCGATATGCGGCATTCGATGCTCGCGCGGCGGTGGAGGTGTTCTCAGCTCTGCGCCGATGGAACATCACCCTGATCGACTCTGCGCCGGCCGAGGCCTTTTCGAAACCGGTCACCCATCCCGAGCGCGGCCGCATGACACTCCAGACGGTGGTGGAAACCATGGCCGGCCACGATCGGAATCACCTGCGCCAGCTCGAGACGATCCTCGCACGGTCGGCCTCTGCGTGACCGAGATGCTGGAGCGGTGCATTCGCCTGTGGCGCGAATGCGACGCGGCGCCCAGCATCACGGGACGCCAATATTCCCCCTCGGAACAGGATTCCTGTGAAGGTGAGCTGAAACGCCTGCTGGCCGCTGTTCAGGCCGAACTCTCCCGCCTTCCGGTTACGCGTCCGGAGCGGGACGCGGCGAGGCAGCGGATCACAAGCGCTTTCGCCCAGTTCGGGCGCGCGGCGCTTGGTTTTGAGGATCGTCATCTGGACCTTCTGCTGGGCGGCGGCTTCTCCGCGATCGCTACCGATCTGGCGCGCCGCGCACGGCGGTACGACCCTCGCGTCAGCATGGCCGACATCCTTCAGGCCAGCCGGAATGCGTGGACCGCCTGCGGGCTTCAGGTCCTTGCCGGCGAGCGCATGCACCTTTCGCCGGCGATCTTCGCCTACAGCATGCTGTACCCATACAGCGATAACGTCGTGGACGACCCTGCCGTGGACGCGAGCACCAGGCTGCGCTTCAGCCGGCGCTTCGGACAGCGTCTCCGTGGCGAAATCATCGACCCGGAAACTGACATCGAACGAGGCGTCTGCGGTTTGATCGCCCTGATCGAGGAGCAGTTCCCGCGAGGCGCGTTCCCGCGCGTATTCGACAGCCTGCTCGCGATTCACCACGCGCAGGAACGCAGCATCCGGCTGCTGCACGGCGGCGCCGATCTCGAAGTTGTGGAACTCAGCTTCGAAAAGGGCGGGACCTCCGTGGTTGCCGACGCATATCTCGCGGCCGGTTCCCCGTGCCACGACATGGTCGCGTTCGCGTTCCACTGGGGCGTGCTCCTGCAGCTCGGCGACGATCTGCAGGACCTGCGTGACGATCGCGCCAACGGCCGCCGCACCGTCTTCTCGGTGGCCTCGATGCACGAGCCACTGGACGCCGTTACCAGCCGCACCCTCGCGTTCGGAGACATGGTGCTCGCTGCGCTGCCATCCCTCGGCGCTCCGAACACCGAAACCCTGAAAGAACTCATCTCCAGAAGCTCGCGATCGTTGCTGGTACGCGCCGCGGGGCAGGCTTCCGAATTTTACTCGCCGGAATATCTCGAGTCTCTCGAGCGATTTTTTCCGTTTCGCTTCGGCTTCCTCAACGAATGCCGCCGCCGCCTCGGTCGCCAGAGCGGGGCATTGGCCCGCTTGTTCGAAGCCTTCCTTGCTGGCGGCGACGACGAACCTGCGTTTCCACTCCTGCCGGCGTCGCTGATGCAACACCTGTGAACGCGCTCGTCTGGCCAGGATTCCAGTCCTGCATGGGAGCGGGTCCCAGACCAGCCCCCATCTCGCGGGGGCATTTGGCGCACCGCACACGGTAGTGCGACGTAAGTCAATGTTTCTAAACGACAGTTGGTCTGGTTGCCTGTGTGCCGATAACCGCGCAGTGAGGTGAGGCATGTCCGACACACGCAGATCCTTTTTAAGAGCGGGTACGGTAATCACGGCGGGAGTGGCCGCGGCGCGCGCGGCGGCAGGGACGAATGAGCCCAAATCGCCGGTTCAGGTTCCGAAGATGAAATTCGGGAAGGCCGAGGTCAGCCGCCTCGTTCTCGGGACCAATCCCTTCTACGGCTATTCCCATTTCAGCCCAAACCTCGATTTCTCAATGCGCGAATGGTACACCCCCGACAGGATCTGCGAAACCATACGCCGGTGCGAGCCCTACGGCATCAACGCCTTCAATTTCGTCAATGTCGGGCGGACCGCGCAGGACTTTCAGAAGTACCTGGACGAGGGCGGCAAGATGCAGCTCATCGCTCAGATCATCGGCGACCCCACGCCCACCTGGAAGCAGTTCAAGCCGCTGGCCATGTACAACCAGGGCGAGCAGGTGGACAAAGCCTGGAACGCCGGCCAGATGGAAACGGTAAAGGACTGGTGCAAAAAGGCACGCGATCTGGGAACGCTTGTCGGGGTCGGTACCCACAGGCCGGATGTCATCGCCTACGTTGAAGACAAGGGCTGGGACGTGGACTTCTACGCCGGCTGCCTGTATGACCGCACCCGCACCATTGATCAGTGGAAGCAGGTCCTCAACGGCCAGTTGCAGGAAACGCCGCAGGAGACCTATCTGCAGAGCGATCCTGCGCGCATGTACAAAGTCATGCGCCAGACGACAAAGCCATGCTTCGCGTTCAAAGTCCTTGGGGCGGGCCGCGTCCCGGAGAAGGGCGTGGAGCAGGCCTTCCGGACGGCCTTTCAGAACCTCAAGCCGATCGACGGGATCTTCGTGGGCATGTGGCCCTGCCGCAAAGATGAGATTCGCGAAAACGCGGAACTCGTTACCAGGATTCTGACCGAACGAGCTTAGTCGCGACGTACAAACCGGTCCGGCGGCTCACGCCCGCTGCCGCACCGATAATTCGACGGGCGCAGGTGTTCACCGCTTTTTGCGACCATCGCTCCCGTCCCAGTAGCTGTCGCATCTCGTCAAAACCGCCGAGAGCCTCCCATGCCTCGCGCCCGACGCCGCAATCATCCGGCATCCGCCTGGATCACCCCGTCTGGATGCACCGAGAGTTCGCCCCTGACGACGGCGCTTTCTAGAATGGAAGTAAGCACGCCGCAATGGGTTGTATTCTCAATCGCGAAGAACTGCTGCGCGTTCGAGCCGGCTGGAAAGGCGAGGGCCGAAGCGTGGTGTTTACGAACGGATGCTATGACATCCTTCACCCCGGACACGTGCGCTTTCTCGAGCAGGCGAAGCGTCTGGGCGATGTACTCGTGCTGGCTCTGAACAGCGATGCCAGCGTACGGCGCAATAAGGGCGATGCCCGGCCGATCGTGCCCGAGAACGACCGCGCCATAGTCGCCGCTGCGCTCGAATGTGTCGATGCCGTCACCCTCTTCGACGAGGACACCCCCCGCGATCTGATCGCCGTGCTTCTGCCCGACGTGCTCGTGAAGGGCGCCGACTGGGACCACTTCATCGCCGGCCGTGAAGAAGTGGAGGCGGCGGGCGGCCGCGTGCTCACCATCCCGCTCGAGCCGGGATACTCCACCACCAGCATCATCCGAAAGATCCAGAATCTTCCCGCGTGACCCATCCCGCCATCCGCGAACTGTTCCAGAGCCTTTCGCGCCACCCCGCTTTTCAGGATGTGGCGGGCGCCCTTACGCGCAATCGCTCCGCCCAGGTCTCGCTTTCCGGCCTCACCACGACGGCGAAAGGCATTTACCTTGTGCTGCTCTGGCAGGTGCTGGAGCGCCCGATGGTGGTGGTCGTCGATGGTAATAAACAGGCCGAAACACTGACTGAGATCACGGAGACATTCTTCGACCTTCTTGTTCCGAAGGAGATCCCGCGCCCGCAGCTCATTCCCGCGCTCGACGTTCTCCCGAACCAGCGCCTTTCGCCGCACAGCGAAGTCAGCGAACAGCGCGCCGCCGGACTGTGGCGCATGGCCGCCGGCCGCACCACGCTCACCATCACGCCCGTAGCCAGCGCGCTGCTGCGAACCGAATCGGCCGACTTCTACCGCCAGCTCGCGCTCACTCTGCGCGTCAACGAAGAAATCCCCCTCGAGGACCTGCTTCAGCACCTGCAGAGCATCGGCTATGAGCAGCGCGAGCCGGTCGAGATGGTCGGCGAATACTCGCTGCGCGGCGGTATCCTCGACGTCTTCCCCGCCGAATCGGCCAAGCCCGTCCGTATCGAGCTCTTCGGCGACCTGATCGAATCCATTCGCCGCTTTGACGTCGACACCCAGCGCTCGATTCTGAAGATCAACGAAGCCACGCTGCTGCCGCTCATCGAGTATCCGAAATCGGCGCGCCTTTTCCGCGAGCTGTCCGAACAAGTCGAAACCGCCAGCCCCGGCGACCCGTTCTCCGGCTGGGAATTTGCAGTCCCGCTCGTGCACCCTCGGGATGCCACCATTTTCGACCTCACGCCGGGCGTTCTCGCCGTAATCGATGAGCCCGAGCAGATCGCCACCGCCGCCGATCGCCTGTGGCATCGTCTGGAGGATGCCGAGCGCCCGGGCGTTGCGCCGCCCGATGCCAACTTCCGCCGCTGGAACGAACTCCGCGCGAAGCTCGAAGGCTCCGCCCAGCTCGTCCTTCACGAGCTCGAGCTGATCAGCTCCGGCGATGCGGCGCCGCATATTCCTTCGCGGCCGTCCATGACCTTCCGCGGCAATATCCCGGTCGCGGTCGCCGAAGCGCGCAGCCTCGTCGAACAAGGCAATCGCGTCGCCTTTTTCGCTCAGACCACGGGCGAGCTGGAGCGGCTCGCCGACATCTTCCGCGAATACTCGGTTCCCTATCAACTCGGCATCGAGCCGTCGGAATCGGGCGGGTATCTGGCGGAACGCTCGTACCTCGCCGGCGCGGTCGCCAGCACCTACCTGGTCAAAGGCGCCGTCCGCCGCGGGGTCACACTCCCCGACGCGCAGCTCTCCATCGTCGGTTCCGAGGACCTGTTCGAGACCTCCGACCTGGTCGCCCGTCCCGGACCTTCCCGCGCCGGGTTGTCCGCGTTTCAGGCCGACCTGGCGGACCTCAAGCCCGGCGACTACGTAGTCCATGCCACCCACGGTGTCGGGCGTTTCCTCGGCACGCGCGAGATTACCCAGGGCGAGCAGTCCGGCGATTTCATGCTGCTGGAATACGCCGCTGAAGCGAAGCTCTACGTCCCGCTCACGCGCATGGACCTGGTGCAGAAGTTCCGCGGTGCCGGTGAGGGCTCCGCGCCGCCCCTCGACCGCCTCGGCGGCGTCACCTGGGAACGCACCAAATCAAAGGTCAAGGCCAAGATGCGCGACATGGCCGACGAGCTCTTGAAGCTCTACGCCGAGCGCCGCATGCTGGGCGGCTTCGCCTTTTCGCCCGATTCCAACTGGCAGCGCGAATTCGAGGACGCCTTCGACTTCCCGCCCACCAAAGATCAGCTCGACGCCGTAAAGCAGATCAAGCGCGACATGGAGAATGAGCATCCCATGGACCGCCTGCTCTGCGGCGATGTCGGCTACGGCAAGACTGAGGTGGCCATGCGCGCGGCGTTCAAGGCGCTCGGCGACGGCAAACAAGTGGCCGTATTGGCGCCCACCACCGTGCTCACCTTCCAGCACTTCGAGACCTTCAAACGCCGGTTTGCTTCATTCCCGGTTCGCGTCGAAATGCTGAGCCGGTTTGTCCCGCCAAAAGAAATGAAACAGGTGCTGGAGGATGTCACCGCGGGCAAAGTGGATGTCGTCATCGGCACACACCGCCTGCTCTCGAAAGATGTCGAGTTCCGCGATCTCGGCCTGCTCATTGTGGATGAGGAGCAGCGGTTCGGCGTTCGCCATAAGGAGCGGCTGAAGCAGATCCGCAAGAACGTGGACGTGCTCACCATGAGCGCCACGCCCATCCCGCGCACTCTGCATATGTCGCTGCTTGGAATCCGCGATATGTCGGTGATCGAAACGCCGCCGCGCGACCGCCTCGCCATCCACACCGTGGTCGCCCACTTCGACCCGGAGCTGATCCGCGGCGCCATCGAGCAGGAACTGAGCCGCGGCGGTCAGGTCTACTTCGTCCACAACCGCGTCGACACCATCTTCATGCGCGCAGCCATGATCCAGGAACTGCTGCCGCACTGCCGCATCGGCGTCGGGCACGGGCAGATGGGCGAGGCCGACCTGGAAAAAGTCCTGCTCGGTTTCATGCGCCACGAGTACGACGTCTTCGTGTGCACCACCATCGTGGAGAACGGCCTCGATATCCCGCTGGCCAACACCATGATCATCGAGAACGCGGAGCGCTATGGGCTTTCCGAGCTGTACCAGCTTCGCGGCCGCGTCGGCCGTTCCAATCGCCGTGCGTACGCGTATCTCCTTGTGCCTTCCGACACCCAGCTCAGCGAAGTGGCCCGCAAACGTCTCGCCGCGCTGAAGGAGTTCAGCGATCTCGGCGCGGGCTTCAAGATCGCCGCGCTCGATCTGGAGCTGCGCGGGGCAGGGAACATCCTCGGCGGAGAGCAGCACGGACACATCGCCGCGGTTGGCTTCGATATGTACGTGCGCCTGCTCGAAGAAACCGTCCATGAGTTGCGCGGTGAGCAGGTGCCCGTCCAGGTTCACTCGAACGTGAATCTCGGCCTCGATGTTCGGATTCCGCCCGAGTACATCGCCGAGGAACATCAGCGCCTGCGCGCGTACAAGCGTATCGCCGAAGTGCGCACGGAAGAGGACGCCGAGAAGATGCGTGCCGATCTCGCCGACCGCTACGGGCCGCCGCCGGAGGCCGTGCTCACCCTGATCCGTTTTTCATTGCTCAAGAGTGCTGCCGAGCGGTTGGGCATCGAAGCGATCGACCGCCGTCAAGGCATGGTGAACGTGAAGTTTCACAAGGACACGCACATCGATCCCATGCGCCTGATGCAGGTAGTTCAAAACAATAAGGACGCGCAGTTCACGCCCGCCGGCGTCCTCCGCCTGCCCGTCGACGGCCTTCAGCCCGCCGGCCTCCTCGACTTCCTCAACGACCAACTCACAGCATTGGCTTAGCCCTGCTGCCCCGCCCGACCACTCACCCTACTGCCGGTAAACGACGCCACCCTTCATTACGAAGGCGACCTGAGTCACCACGCTGATATTCTCCAGCGGATTTCCCGGTACGGCGACGACGTCCGCAAAATATCCGGGCTTCAGCGCGCCGATCCGGCCTTCCCAGCCGAGCAGCTTCGCCCCGTTGATCAGGTCGGCCTGCAGGACCGCGAGCGGCTGCATCCCGTACTTCACCATCAGCTCGAACTCGCGTGCCTGCGTCCCATGCGGGAACGGACCGACATCGGACCCCACCGCCATGGGCACGCCCGCGGCAAGTTGCTTCGGGAACTCCGCTGCGTGATGCGCGAGCACGCCGCGCAGCCAGTCTCCCGCCGCCGGCGTAGCGGCATGTGCGGCGAAGTACTCCAGAATGGTGAACGTCGGTACCGCAAAGATGCCCTTCTCACGCATGATCCGCATGGTTTCTTCGCTGAGCTGATCGGCGTGATCGATGGATGCGACGCCCGCGCGCGCAGCGTAGAGTGTCCCTGGCTCGCCGGTCGCGTGTACGGCCACACGGCGTCCGGTCCGCGCGGCTTCGGTGACGGCGGCACTGAGTTCCGCTTCGGTGTACTGATACGGTGTCGAGAACTTCCCGTCAACCAGCGAATCGCGTCCGGTTTCATAGATCTTCGTGAAGTCGGCGCCCTGCTTGTACTGCTCGCGCATGACCGCCACCAGCTCGTCGGCGTTATTCGCCCTGGTCGCATTCGAGAGAACGTGCTGCTCCGGGTTGAAGCGGTTCGCGTCTTCGTGCCCGCCCAGAATGTCCACCGCGTTGCCGCTGATGCGCAGGCGTGGACCGGGGATCAGGCCCTGATCGATGGCGTTGCGAACCGCTGTGTCCGCCGACCCCGCGCCTTCGGTGCCCATGTCCCGTTCCGCAGTAAACCCGGCCATCAGGTCGGCGCGAGCAGCGAGCACTGCGGTGATTGTCCGCTGCGGTACCGATTCCTCCACGGTTTGCAGATCTTCACTGCCGGGATGGAGGAACAGGTGAATGTGCGCATCGATCAGGCCGGGCATGAGCGTCCGGTCGCCGAGATCGATTACCTGCGCGCCCGCCGGATGCGTGACCTTCGCACCGGCCTCCGCGATGCGGTCCCCCTGAACCAGAACCTCGCCCGGCGAGACGATTCGCCCCGAGTCGATGCCCAGCAGCCGTGCCGCATGAAGCACAATCAGCACCACAGTTTTCATAGAGGAGAAATCCGCACCCTTTGGATTGCTCGTATGATACTCCGCAGGAAACGAAAAGGTGCGTTCGTTTTACCCAGAATCTGACCGACACCGCTGTTACCGCCGAGGCGTACGGGTCCGCGGCCGCAAGTGGAGCAGCCTCATAACTGGCGAATAATATGGCCGGCCTCTCTAAAACTTCTCCAGACCCTTCGCCTCGATCGATGCCGGTGAATCCACGGGCGTCAGCCGGTAACGGTATGACCGTTCCACCCCGCTCGGAATGCGGTAAGACTCCAGCGGGTAGGCGTTCGGGCTCCAGCTATCGATTCCGCCGGCGCCCATTTCCTTCCAGTCGACATTGAGATACACCTCCGGATGCCGCACCATCTGGAACGTGTACGCGGCCCGCTCCATTTCCTCCTTTGGGTAATGGCGGGCAGTGACGCATAATGGCTGCGCGCCCACGGCCATAATCCCGATGCCCTGCGCATTGGTCAGCGCCACCCAGCGCACGTCCGTCTTGTTACCGTTCTCCTGCGGGCGCATGTACTCCACCCAGTCGCGGTCAATCGTGGTCTGATACACGCCGACACGCTCGAATTTGCGGTCGATCATGGTCTCTTTCGGACCGCGGCCGTACCACGTAAGATCGCTGAGTCCCGGCGCCACGACCAGTTCCGTACCGAAGCGCGGCATCATTGCCAGGTTCTCCTCGCCTGGTTTGAAGGAACAGTCCACCACAACATCACCCGTGCCGTAGATGGTGTAAGTGAGTGAGTAACTCGCGCCTACCGACGGCAGGTCGGCGGTGACAACCACCCGGGCGGTAGAGCTGTCCATCTTCTCCACGCTGACCCCCTTCACCTCCCATCGCGGGCCCGCGTCCCTCCACACGCTGATATCCTGGCTGCGGGGAAACTCGCGCTGCTCTTCGTGCAGCGCCTTCCACGCCCCTCGATCATTGTTGGTCGGCACCCGCCAGAAATCCGGTCGCGGTCCGCGCTGCAGCAGGTCCACGTTGCGATACCGGTACTGTGTGATTACTCCGTTTGTCTTGTCAAAGCGAAGCGAGAACTCCGGACCGGTGAATGCGGCGTCCTCGTCCCCGTCCCTCACCTCGAGTTGCGCCGATTTGGCCGGTTCGAATGCCGTGGCCGGAGCGCGCATGGGCAGCAGAAACTGGTCCCATGCGATCTCGTGCCCTTTTGGCGCCCACGGCGTATCGTGCTTCAGCACGAAGCTGGTGTTCAGCCAGTACTCCACGCCGGGATCGGGCTGAAAGCGCGGAAGCAGTAACTGAAACTCCTTTTCCGCTCCGGGCGCGAGATTGAGGTCCGCGAAACGTCCGGTCGCGATCGTTCGCCCGCCGGCCTTCACCTCCCACATGCCATCGGCAACTTCGCTGGCGTTGCTGAAATCGAACCAGTTCTTCACGCGCACCCGGCCGGTGTTCAGATCGACCGCGGTCACGTGAATGTTCCGATACACGTACTTGATCGCCCACAGGCCCGGATGCGGACTGCGATCCGCCGCCACCAGCCCGTTGTTGTTGAAATCGTTGTCGTTGCGGATGCCGTTCTTGTCTTCCCACCAGCCGCCGTATGCAAAGAACGTTGCGCGCGGCGTGTTCTCGCGGTATTCGCCGGGAACGGGCAGGCGGATGCCCTGATCCACCCAGTCCCACACAAACGCGCCCTGGGCGTTGGTGCCCGAGTAGAAGATGTCCCAGTATTCCTTCAGCCCGCCGCTGCTGTTGCCCATCGCGTGCGAGTACTCGCACAGGATCAGCGGCATGTTGGGCCGTGCCGCGGCTATCTTCTTAACCTCCTCGGGCGGCGGATACATGAACGAATTGATGTCGGCGCTGGACCCGCCGTGCGATGTCGTCCCTTCGTAGTGAAAGGGCCGCGACGGATCGCGCTGGTGCGTCCACTGATACACGGCCGCTACATTCGGCCCGTCGCCGGATTCGTTGCCCAGCGACCAGATCACCACCGACGGATGGTTCTTGTCGCGCTCCACCATGCTCTGCTGCCGGTCCAGATAGGCCGGCTGCCATGCGGGGTCATTGCTCAGCCGGTTCTGCGGATTCGTTCCATAGTGATGGCATTCCAGGTTCGCTTCGTCCAGAACGTACAGGCCGAATCGATCCGTCAGGTCGTACCACGCCGGGTCGTTCGGATAGTGGCTGGTGCGAACCGCATTCACGTTGAACTGCTTCATCAGGCGGATGTCGCGGATCATGCTCTCCAGCGGCACGTATTTGGCCGTGTCCTCGCTGTGCTCGTGCCGGTTCACACCTTTGATCAGGACCGCCCGGCCGTTGATCATGAACCGCCCGTTCCGGATCTCCACCTTGCGGAATCCCACGTTGACCGGTATCACTTCCTGCACTTCGCCCGAGGAGTTCTGGAGCGTGAGCAGCAGCTTGTACAGGTAGGGCGATTCGGCGGACCACTTCTGCGGGTTCGACACAACGGTCGACAGGTCAACGGCGGTTTCACTCGTCGCGTCGAGCTGTAGATCCTTGCTGAGCGGTTGCCCGACAGCGGCGCCATTGGCATCGAACAACTGCGCGGTCAGTTTTCCTTTGGCGTCCTGTGCGGCGGCGTTGGACACCGATGCGTGGATCGAAAACCGGGAGTCGCGATACGCATTGTCGAGATCGGTGTGTACCTCGAAATCGCGCACGTGCTGCGCGCCCGTTGACCACAGATACACGTCCCGGAAGATGCCGCTCATGCGCCACATATCCTGGTCTTCGAGAAACGCACCATCGCCGAAACGGTAAACCTCCACCGCCAGCAGGTTCTCGCCCTCATGCAGGTGCGGCGTGATGTCGAACTCCGCAGGCGTGCGGCTGTCTTCGTGGTAGCCAAGTTTCGTCCCGTTCAGCCATGCGTAGAAGCAGGAATCCACACCATCGAAGTGCAGGTACACGCGGCGGCCGTTCCAGCCGGCGGGGACGGTGAAGCGGACGCGATAGCTGCCAACCGGGTTGAAGTCGTACGGCGGCGTCGGCGGGCCCTTAGGGTCCTGCGGCCACGGATAAATGATGTTGGTGTAGATAGGAATATCGAACCCGTGCATCTGCCAGCTCGCCGGTACGGGCATGTAGCCCCAGTCGGCATCGGAGAAGTCGGGACGATAGAAGTCGAGCGGGCGGTCGGCCGGACGGGGTGACCCATGGAATTTCCAGTCGCCATTCAGCAGCTGGAACCAGGGTGAGCCGGCGCGGTCGCCGGCCCGGGCGAGCTCGGCCGTCGGGTACGCCATCATCGTGGCGTGGGGCCGCTCCGTGCCGACGTGAATGATGCCGGGGTTGTCCCATTCCGGAGGGCCGGCGAACGCAGCAGTCGCGCAGACGAGTAAAACAAGCAGTACGCGCATTTTGGGTGGTCACACATAAAATATCAGGTGATGGGCATGCCAGCCGCGTACAGGCTGTCCCGCAAGTGAACACACCTGGTGCCGCTGACTCGTGATCTGAAGCGCTTAGCGCGGATTCATACGTGCGTCTTTGCTCCCCGAGGATGCACGTCTTTCAGGACTTTTCGTACGCGCTGCGTTCGGCACGGCAGCGTCCTGCGTTCACAATCGTACTGTTGGCGGCGCTGGCCCTCGGCATCGGGCTGACGACGGCCATCTTCAGCGTCTTCTACGGGGTCCTCCTGCGGCCCCTCGCCTTCCCGTCGGCGGACCGGCTGGTGCTCGTGAAGGAGCGGCTCCCGAAAGTCGCTCCCATTGCCATCAACATGCCCGCGCCCTCCGCGCTCGAGTTTGCGGAAACGCCGGCGTTCGCTGACGCCGCGGTATTCATCGGCACACAGCGCAATGTGGATGGCGACCGGCCCGAACGCGCCGATTGTCTTCGCGCTTCCGCCCACCTCCTGCAGGTTCTGGGCGTTTCGCCGGCTCGCGGCCGGAACTTCAGCGAACAGGAGGACACGGCGCGCGCCCGCGTCGCGCTCGTTTCCGATGCGTTCGCGCGGCGGCGTTTCGCCGGGCAGGACGCGGTCGGTAAGCTGCTGCGGCTCGACGGCGAACAATACGAGATCGTTGGCCTGCTGCCCCGTGGGCTGGTGTTCCCGACCCATGGAATGGATCAGCCGGTCGGCACCGCCGATGTCTGGATCCCGCTCAGCCTCACTGCCGATGAGCGCGCGCCGAATGACAATTTCAGCTTCTCCCTGATCGCGCGCATGCGCGACGGCGTGAGCCTGCAGCAGGCCCGGCAGTCGGCGGCGCTGGTCATGAACCGTATCGCCGGCCGGCTGCCGCCGGCGGTTCGCGCCATGGCCGATCTTCACGTCGTTCTGTTGCCGCTCCGCGACCAGATTGTCGGGGATTCGCGCCGGCTGCTGTTTTTGCTGCTGGGAGCGGTTGGTGCGCTCCTGCTGATCACCTGCATGAACGTCTCCAACATGCTGCTCAGCAGAGCGCTGGCGCGGCGCCGCGAAATGGCCGTACGCGCGGCCATCGGAGCTTCGACACGCCGGATCGCCTGGCAGATCCTTCACGAGAACCTGCTCCTCTTTGCCGCGGGCGGCCTTCTCGGCGTCCTGTGCGCAAGCTGGTTCCAGCAAATCTTCCTGCGACTGCTGCCGCCTGACTTGCCGCGTACGCAGGACGTTCACCTCGATGGCGTCGTACTCGCGTTCAGCGTTGCCGTCGCGCTGGGTACCGGGCTCGTGTTCGGCCTCGCGCCTGCGATGGGCGCGCTCAGGGTGGACTTGACCGCGGCGTTGCAGGAGGGCTCGCGCGCGCAGGCCGGCGGTCGCGTCATCGGAAGAACCAGACAGTTCCTCGTGGCCGCGCAGATCGGTCTCGCCTTCGTTTTGCTAACCAGCGCGGGCCTGTTGATTCGCAGCTTCGTCGCCGTGCTCAACCAGCAATCGCAACTACGTACGGAGCACGTGCTGACCTTTGGCGTCGCCCTGCCCGAACGCGAATACTCGAACGTTGCGCGAGCCCGCGCCTTTTACGATCAGCTCAGCGGAATACTGGCCCGATCGGCGGGGGTGGTCGCCCTGGGCTACGGAACCGACCTTCCGCTGGAGAATGCACGCGCGCGTCTGATAACCGCCGAGCACGCGCGCACGCCGGGAAGTCCGATCGCGGAGTACACCGACGTTGCCGGCGATTATTTTCAAAGCCTCGGCTTGCGGCTCCTCTCCGGCCGCCCTCTGACCGGTGCCGACCGTCGCGGTGCCGAGCGGGTGGCCGTCGTCAATCAGGCATTCGCGAGAACCTATTGGCCGGGTGACGATGCCGTGGACCGCCGTTTCAAGATCGGGCCGCCCCAGGTCCGGACCCCGTGGATCCGAATCGTGGGCGTCGTCGAGGACAGCAGCGCGCGCCAGCCGGATGAGCCCGTTGGCCCGCACATCTACAGCCCCCTCGATCAGGAAGAGTATGCCATCGGCATGAACCGTGCCTGGTTCGTGCTGCGCACGCGCGGCACCGCGTTCGACGCCGCGCAGGCCGTCCGCAGCGCCGTCCGCTCGCTCGATGCATCGCTGCCTGTGGTCCGTATGCGCTCTTTGGAGCAGGTGGTGGAAGAAGCTGTCGCTCCGCGCAGCGCCAATACGTGGCTGGTCGTCGTGTTCGCCGCGGCCGCGCTCCTGCTGACCGCACTTGGCGTGTACGGAGTGGTCGCTCATTCGGTCTCGGAGCGCACGCGTGAAATCGGGATTCGGGTTGCGCTGGGGGCGGTGCGCTCCGACATTGCTGGGGCGGTGATGTGGCAAGGAGGCCGGCTTGTGATTATCGGCGTCGCCGCGGGGATCGCCGGGTCCGTGGCGGTCGCTAGCGTCCTCGGGACCCTGCTGTACGGAATTTCGGGTACCGACGTCCCCACCATGGCCGCAGTCGCAGGCGCACTGGCAATCATGGCCGCCGCCGCGGCGGCTCTTCCTTGCTGGCGCGCGACGCGCGTCGATCCCTGGCTCGCGCTGCGAGAGGAGTGAATCTTTACGCGGTGATTCGTTCCAGCACCTGGCCGACCGCGCGCTTTGCCTCCAGGATCGACGTGCGATGATCCATGATCCCGGCCACGTCGGAGTTCGCGAAGGTAATCCGCCCGAACGGATTCTGCCGCAGCACGTCTCCGGGGCCGGGCCGGCCGTCTCTGCCGAAGAAAAACCCCGGCTGCGGGCTCAGATAGGCATGTCCCCAGCGATTCAGGATGATGCCCGCGATGTCCTGCCGCGGATCGAAACCCGAACTCGAAAACATCGTCGCGAAGTGTTCACGGATGCGGCGTTCGTATCCGCGGAATGGTGTCGAGAATAACTCCGTCCGCCCCTGCACCACCTGCTGCCCGATCGGCTGGCCCGGATAACTGAACAGGATCTTGAGCGTGAGCACCACCGGTGAATCGGGTGAAATCGTCGGAGAAACATCGCCGAAGGTGGACAGCTTCCGTACCGCGGTGTAATCGCCGATGCCCTCGAACCAGCGGCAGGCAGTGATGCCCAGCTTGTACAGGAATCGCCAGTTGCGGACCGCCACGTTGGCCATCAGGCAGGGCGACCGATAGAACTGCGCGTAGGCATCGCGCTGGAGCGGGGGCAGTTCGCGAACGATGTGCTTCGCCGTCCAGCTCCCGCCCGCCAGAATTACGGTCCGTGCACGGACACTGTAGAGCTTGCCGCCGTGCAGGTACACCACCCGTACGGCGCCGCCGCCGCCGGCATCCCCTTCATGCTGGACTGCAATCGTAGTGCATCGCAGGCGAACGCGCGTGTCCTGGCCCTCGCGATCGAGGGCAGGGAAATTCACTGCCGACCTGCAGATATCCGCCTGGGTCGCCTCGCCATGGAAGGTGTCGGGAATGAGAGCTTTCACGATGTGCCGCGCGACACCCGCGTTTCCGCCGGGGAACATCTGCGAGCCCTTTTCGTAATCCCAGGGCAGCAGCACGTCCGCCGCGTATTCGGCGTAAGCCGAGAGCGCGTCCGCGCCGAGTCCGGAGCCGCCGCCCGCCACGGGCGACAAGTACGTCCGAACGGTTTCGCGGCTCAGGTTGTACTGCTCCATCAGGTGCTGCTCGAGCGTGATGCTGTCCAGGTGCCGCGAGAGCGCGTCGCCATGGGTTTTGGGTTTCGGCTCGGGGTTCGCGTTCTGCATGGCCAGCAGTTCTCGTTTCGCGCGGTCCGGGATCGGCGCGCCTGCCAGCCGGCTACCCCACGGATCCATCAGCCATTTCCCCTGTGCCTGGCCGAACTTCGCGCCGAAAAAGAACGCCGACTCCTTTCCGCCTTCGAAGTACGGTGTGCGCGCGACCTGCAGCGGTTTCTGCGCGCCGCCCCAGCTCTGATACGGGAACTGCCACTGAGTGATGCCGATTGATTGATAGAACTCCGCGAGCGGCGAACCGGGCAGCGGCGGAAAGAACATGGCCGAGCCCTGATGCGCGATTACCCGCTGTCCATCAACGATGAACTCGTTCCGCCTCGCCTCGCCGCCGAAAATCGCGTGGTTCTCGAGTACGAGGCAGGTGCGTTTGGCCTGCGTTTCGCGCTTGAAGAACAGCGCCGCCGCCAGGCCGCTGATGCCGCCTCCGACAACGACACAGTCCAGGTGCTCGCCTCTGTCGATGACGTTCGCGGGCACCGGCTCGTAAACGCGATCGCGGATCTTGTGCCCATCGGCCATCACCTCGAACGTATTGCCGTTGGAGGTGCTGTAATCGCCGACTCCCCCGTATCCCGTCCAGTCTTCTCCCCCCGCGGCGAGCAGATCGAGCGGGCAGACACCCGCAAGCAGCGCGCTGCCGGAGGCGAGCAGGGTGGAATTGAGGTAATCGCGGCGTGAAATGCGCTGGTCCATCCCCAGCGCGCGATCGTTGTCACTGGCCATGAATGACCAGTTTGCCACCTACTGCGCCGGCACCCACACGCGCGCCGCCGCCACCAGGGTCGCATGCGGCACCTCGGTGTTCAACCGAACCGGCTGCAGGTCCGATTTCTTTCCCGGAAAGGCCAGGAACGTCAGCGCATACTGATCGTTCAGCCGGCGCGTGAGGTCGTCGAGAAACGGCGCGAGCGACACGGGATTGACGAACCCCTGCCAGTACGCTTCGCCGCCAGTTCCTTCGCAGATTTGAGCAAGGTCGTTCTGTCCCCAGGTGATCTGCCAGGTCGAATGCGCGAAGTGCCCGAAGCTGCCGTAATAGATGGAGTGAACGATTACCCCTGCCCGTTGCGCGGCGTCGATCGCATGCAGAAGGTACGGGTTCTCCGGACCGGGCCCATAGTACAGGTCGATGCCGCTGGTGATCATGAGAACCTCCCGCCTCGCCGTTGCTTCCGGCCAGTGTTTGATCAGGTCGGACAGCGACATGTAGGGGCTCGCCGATCCGCCGCCGATCCCCGATGGGATCCGCAGCGCCCGCGCGGCGCGGTCGTGGTCCGTAGTAAGCTCCTGGGCGGTCTGTACCGTCCCGTTGCGCATGTACCCGATTCCGATCTGCGCCGTGCCCGGCTGTGCCTCGATGAATTTCTTCAGATCGCCGTATTGTCCTGCCAGGCTGGCGTCCGCCGCATCGTCGATCAAAATCCACAACTGCAGCCCGGCCCGATCCCCGCGCAGTGGTACCCAGTCAGTCACCTGGCGGCGGTCGCCTTTCTGCTGCACGATCACGTCCTCGCGGCTGAGCGCCGGCGCCGCGCCATCGTGCTTGCCTTCCACCGTCACCACCATGTGTACCGGAACGCCGGCTCCGGCAACATCCTGCGCGTGTACACAGAAAGCAGAAAGTACCAGCAGACCGTTAGCAAGTTTACTGAGGAACATACGTGAGGCCTGATTGTTGGACGCAGCACCGCGCCGCGCCGGCGCATCCAACGTCATTGGCTCGTAAGTTGCTCAAACGAGAGCGAGGGGGAGGCGTGTGCGCAGGCTTTTTCTTGTGGTGCTTGTGTTTACCGTAATGGTTTCACTGCGGACACCGGCGGAGGCCAGGCCCGATGACACCGCGAATGTGAAAATTGTACAGATTCCGCTTGATGTTGTTTGGCAGGATCCCGGCGATATCAGCAACCTCGATTTCCTGTGGGGGCCCGGCGGGCGCGATGGAGTACCAGCACCACCGTTCCGCTTCGCCGATGAGGACCTCTCGGCCTCAAACCCGAAGGTGAACGTCAAAGACGCCCGAGGCCGCACCTGGAACGTGAAATGGTCCGAGGAAGCGCGGCCCGACGTGTTTTGCACGCGCGTTGCCTGGGCCTGCGGCTATTTCGTCAACGTGGAATACTTCGTTCCGAGCGGCCGCATCGTCGACGCGCACGCGCTGAAGCGCGCCAGGCGCCATGTCGACCGTGAAGGACGGTTCTCCGACGCGCGCTTCCAGCTTCGAGCCGAGTGGCCGAAGTTCCTCAAGGAGAAAAGCTGGGAATGGGACAACAACCCGTTCGTCGGCACGCGCGAGTTGAACGGCCTTCGCGTGCTCATGATGCTGGTCTCCAACTGGGATGATAAGGACGCGCGCGACGCAAGCCGCGACACCAACCTCGCCGTCTTCGAGACCAACGAAAGCCCGCATCGTTTCCTCTACTTCGTGAGCGACTGGGGAGCATCGATGGGCCGCTGGGGAAAGGTGACCAGCCGGAGCAAATGGGACTGCAAAGGCTTTGCCGCACAGACGACGTCATTCGTCACGGGCGTGAGCCATGGGGTGGTGCATTTCGCTTACGTGGGCCAGCACAGCGACCTCGCCAAACGCGACATCCGCGTGAGCGACGTGGCATGGCTGCTGCAGTATCTCGGTCAGATCAGCGATGCACAATTCCGCCAGGCCCTGGTGGCCGCCGGCGCAGGCCCGGAAGATTGCGATTGCTATGTGCGCGCGCTCCGATCGCGTGTGAATCAGTTGCGGGCCGCCGTGTCGCCCACCCAGGTGTATCCTCAGGTGCCGGCATCGACAGGTCCACAGCCGCAAGTGTATCCGCCGCCGCCTTCCGGGCAAAGCGCGCCGCCGGCCCAGCCGTATCCTCCGCTGCCCTCGCAGCCGGCCGGGAACGTGCAGTAATTTACAGCGCGGCGACGCGCCGGTGGAATAACAGGAAATACAACCCCAGCGCGGCCAGCGCGACACCGTTGCACGCCAGCACCACCGGCGCGGTGAAGCGCTGTGCCAGCGACCCCACCAGCAGACTGCCAATCGGCATTCCGCCCCGAAACGCCACGTTGTAGACGCTCATCACCCGGCCGCGCATCTCGTCCGTGGTGATCAGTTGTACCAGCGAGGTGTTCGTGGCGAAGACGCCCATCATCACCGCGCCATAACAGAACACCAGAACGAGGCTGAGGGCGACCGCATGTGAGAGCGAGAACCCGGTCACCAACACCCCAAGCACAATCAGCATGAGCAGCGCGACACGGCCCTGATGCCGGAACTTGCCAAGCCCGGCCACCACCAGCGCGCCGCAAACCGATCCGCCCCCGGAGGCGCACAACAGGTAGGTGAACAGATCGGCTCCGCGATGAAACACGTCCCGCGCGAACACCGGCAGGAAAACCATCAACGGGATGCTGAGCATGGTCATGAAGAATGCCAGAACCACGAGCGGCAGCATACCCGGATGGTGGCGAATGAAACCAATGCCCTGTTTCATGCTGGCCACCAGTGAGATGGAAACTGTGGGGACAAACCGTGTGCTGATGATCAAGAGCGTGAAGATCACCGCGATGAAGGAAATCCCGTTCAGCGTGAAACACCATGCCGCATTCAGTTGCTTGAGCGCGATGCCGCCGAGCATGGGCCCCACGATGCGCGCCAGGTTGAACTGAATCGAGTTCAGCGCGATGGCGTTCGGCACGTCTTCTTTTGCGACGAGATTTGGGATCAGCGCCGAATAGGCCGGACCTCCGAACGACTGCGCCGTGCCCACGATGAACGACAGCAGCAGGATGTGCCAGATGTGCACATACCCCATGGCCACGAGCCCGGCGAGCACGAACGCGCACGTCATCTGAATGAACTGCGAGATCAGCAGCAGGTTTCGTCGTTCCGTTCGGTCTGCCACCGCGCCGCCGAGCAGCGAGAACATGAGGATCGGGATCTGCCCCAGAAACGAGTCGAGCCCCAGGAAAAAGGACGACCGCGTCATTTCGAAGACCAGCCAGGCCTGGGCGACGATCTGCATCCAGCCGCCCGTGCTGGAGGTGCACGCACCGATCCACATCAACCGGAAATCGCGATACTGGAAGGCCTTGAAAACGCGGCGCAGCAAGGTGCGCTCAGGGGAGCGGCTTTTGCCGCTGAATGAGGTGGAGGATGTTGCCGTCGCCATCGCTGAAGAAGACCAGGCGATTCCCCTGGTTTTCGAAAGGTTCGCCGAGAAACGAAACTCCGCGCTGGCGCAGGTGCGCGAGGCTGGCCTCGAAATCGCTGACCAACACCGCCAGATGACGCAGCCCCGGATCCCTCATTTTGGGGACTGATGGCTGCCCCTCGGCGGGAATGATCTCGAGCATCGCCCCGTTGGGCGCCTTTACGAAATAGTTCCCGTCATATTCGTAGTTGATGCGAAACCCAAGTGTCTCGACGTACCACTCCGCCAAACGTTTGGGATTCGGCGATGCGATGGCCGTGTGCTCCAGTCCGGGGAACATGCGAAACGTTGATTTTAGCAGGCATGCCGTTCATTCGTGACGCAGGGCCGTTAGCGGATCCACCGCAGCCGCCCGCCGCGCCGGGATCCATGCCGCGAGCAGCGCGCCGGCAACGAGCGCCAGGGCGAATCCCACGAACGTGGCCGGATCCAGCGCTACGGCGTTATACAGCACGCTGGACATCAGGCGCATGAGAGCGAACGCCGTCGGCACTCCAATGCCGAGTCCGAGCACGGCGATGCGCAGCGCCTGTCCGAGCATCATCTTCACAACGCTGGCCCGGTCAGCTCCCAGCGCAACCCGCACCCCGATCTCGTGCGTGCGCTGCGCAACCGAATAGGACACCACGGCATAGACTCCGGTGATTGCCAGCAAAAGTGCCACAGCGGCGTAAACCGACATGCTGACTGCTGCTGAACGAACACCACTGGTCTGTTCCGAGATGGACTGGTCCATGCTTTTGGTGCCGAAGACAGATTGCGCGGGGTCCACCGTGTGCAGGCGCGCGGCAGCGGGCCGGCCGAGAAGCATGGGGTCGCCTGTTGTTCGCAGAAATACGGAAACCGAGCGGCCCGGGGACTGCGCCCACGACAAATAGGCACGAGGAATAGCATCGCCGCTAAACCAATCCCGCACGTCGGCGGCGACCCCAACCACGGTCAGCCACTCGCGATCACTGCGGTGAAATCGAACGCGGCGCCCGACCGGGTCGTCATGCGGCCAGTAATGGTGAGCGATGCTCTCGCTGAGCACGACAACCCGCTGCGCGGCGCTGCTGTCACTCTCCCGAATGCCGCGGCCTGCGATGATCGGCAGCCGAAGAGTACTGAAGAACTCCGGCGTTATTGCATGGACAGACGGCCGTGGTTCGCCGGCGCGCGGCTCAGGCGCGCCTTCCTGCAGAACCGCTTCAGCTGCGCCCGGCGTACTGTCGATGGCCGCGTGCTGCACGCCTGGCAGGCTCTGCAGCGCCGGCAACGCTCGCTCGCCAAACCCGCGAATCGCGGATTCCGTCCCGTAACGTGTCCTGCTGAGCGATGTTTGCATGGTGAGTACGTTTCGCGGATCAAACCCGGAGTTCACGGCGAGCATGCGGTTGAACGTCCTGACCATGAGCCCGGCACCAATCAGAAGGATCAGCGCGAGGGAGACCTCCGCAATCGCGAATACGTTACGCAGCCGGTTTCCCGCCGCGCCCCCGCTCGAAGCGCGGCCACCCTCTTTCAGCGCTTCGTTCGTGTCCACCGTCACCTGGCGCGAGATCAGATGGAGCGCGGCGGGTAACCTGCAGAGCAAGCCCGCCGCGACGGCCACGGCGAATGTGAATGCCAATACTGCCCCATCGATGCGCATCGAATGCAGCCCGGCGACCCAGTGATAGACCTGCGCAGGAATGAGCAGCGGTATGAGACTGACGTGCCATGCCGCCAGGCACAGGCCGGCCGCGCCGCCCGGTAGCGCCAGCAGCAGCGTCTCCGTGAACAGCTGCCGCAAAATGCGGAACCGCCCGGCCCCCAGAGCCGTGCGGATCGCGATCTCCTTCTGCCGCTGTACCGCCTGCGCCAGTTGCAGATTCGCGATGTTGACGCATGCCAGCAGAAGAACGAATCCGGCCGTGGCCATCAACACCAGCGTGAAGCGATCGGTCACCCGGTTCACCAGCTCGCGAAGAGGTGTTACCACGATGTCCCGACCCTCGTTGGCGTCCGGGTACTGCCGCGCGAGCCGCAGTGCGATGCCGTGGAGATCATCGCGCGCGGAGGAGACGGTCACGTGCGGTTTCAGAAGTCCGAGAGCGGCGAGGGTCCGCTCCGTTCGCTGACCCGTTTCCGCCGTGCTGAGCGCCAGCGGGATCCAGATCTCGTTTTCCAGCGGGAAATCGAAATCCGCCGGCATCACGCCAATCACCGTATAACTGTGGCCGTCGAGCGATACCGTTCTGCCTGCCGGGTTCGACGGCGATCCCATGCGGCGTTCCCAGAAACCATGACTCACCACGGCGACAGCCGCATGACCCGCGTCCATCTCGTCCGGACGGAACACGCGGCCCATTGCCGGTGCAATGCCGAGCAGCGGAAAGAAGTCTTTCGATACAGCGGTCACGTCTACCGGTTCGGCTTCGGTTCCGCCGGTCAGGCTCCCGTCGATGCTGCGGAATGCCGCCAGGCGTTCGAAAGAGCGGCTCTGCTCTCTCCAGTCACGGAAGTTGGCCGGAGACGTCGCGTCACGCTCGGCTCGTAGTCTGGGTACGCTCTCCTGCACCATCATAATGCGGTTGAGCTGCGGATACGGAAGCGGGTGCAGCACGATCGCACTCACCATTGCGAACGATGATGCGTTCAGACCGATGCCAAGGGCCAACGCGAGAATCATGAGCAGCGTCCCTAACGGGTGCTTCATGAGCGCACGGAACCCGTGCTGCAGGTCGCGGACGATCGTGTGCATGGCTGTACATGCCTTCGAGCAATCCGGCTGCCGTCGGCGGCGCCGGTAAATCGCAGGTTCGGCTGCCGTCGCTGTCCGAATGCGGGATCGGGGGCGTTACCGAATGTCCGAGAACGTCAGCGGCCGGAGGATCCAGTTGCTGATGTTCGATACGATTTCGGTGTCCTGAAGGTCCGGGCGTGCGCTCATCTTCTTCCATTCCGGGTCGGTGCCGAAGGCGTGCCAAAGCCGGTCGCGCGCCGCGATGTCGTCGAACGACAGCATGTATACCAGGTTCGGCATGCGTGGCCCGTACAGCATCTGTCCGAAGAAGACCGGGCCCATGCCGAGCCGTTCGAAGACGCCGATCTCGCCTGCATTGAACATGTCGATCTTGCGCGCCAGCGTAACGTAATCCTGCGACTCATACTGGCGAAGTTCGAAGATCCGTCCGGGCTTCGGCTCGGCGGCGGGACGCACTGCCGGAAAGCCGGCGAAAGCCCGCAGCAGCCACGTTTCGCTGCGCTCAAATGGCGCACCTTCGCCGTTATGGAGACTGCGCAGGGCGGCATCCACCGTTTTGTCAGTGGGGAGGCGCTGGCTCACCGCTTCGACCGCGGCGAGGTTGGGATAAGCCGTGAGCGTGATGATGAACGGCGTCTCGGGACCGATGACGCTGCTGAAGCTGCCCACCGAGGTCGCGCCCTCGCGTTTGAGTACGGGCCCGAGCGCCTGAATGTAATCGGAGGTGCGCTGAAACTGGTTGGCGTGGTTGTTCCGAAGCTGAAACCAGCGCAGTTCGAGATACTGGCTCTCCGGCTTTTCGGCTGCTCCCAACGTCAGTGCGGACAGGCCCACGGCAAACTCCCGGCGGTTGATCACGACCCGCAGTGTATAACAGCTCACCTCGCCGCCAGGCCAAACTCCACGGCCACGAGGTCCAGCGCCTCTTCCTTGCTCGAAATCCGGCCCTCCAGTTGCGCGTCTTCCGCGACTTCGAGCATGCGGCCGAACTGCGGACCTGGCTGGTATCCGGCGGCAATGAGATCGCGTCCGGTGAGCAAACGCGGCGGGCGGAGTTCCTCGTCGGCCATGTGCTCAAAGCGGTCCTTCATGAACTCATACGCCGCCAGCATGCCGTTGCTGCAAAGACAATCCAGGCGGTTTAGTTCCAGATGCTGCTCGAAATGAGGCAGCCGCAGGAACCGTTTGACGGTGCTCTCGCGCATGTTGAACACCTCCGCGAAGCGCATGTGGTTGGCGACGAGCGCCTGTACCTGCTCCACTTGTTCGTTGGAGTAATGCAGCCGGCACAGGATGTCCTCGGTCATGCGGACGCCGGCCTCCACGTGGCCGTCAAAACGGATGCGTTCGGCAATGCGGAACGTGGGCGGCTTGCCGACATCGTGCAGCAGCACACCCCACGCCAGCGTCACCGGCGGCGAAGGCGGAAGGCCGTCGAGCATCATCAGCGTGTGCGTCCACACGTCACCCTCGGGGTGATATTCGGGCGGTTGCTCGACGCCCTTCATGGCCGCTACCTCGGGAAGAATGTCGGGGAGCAAGCCCGATTGGTCCAGCAGCTCGAACCCGCGGCGCGCGCCGCCTTCGGTCAGGATGCGGGTGAGCTCATCGCGAATGCGCTCCGCGGAAATGCGCCGGATATCCGCGTGCAGCGTGCGGATGGCGGCCATGGTGGCGGGTTCGATGGCGAAGCCGAAGCGCGCGGCGAAGCGGACGGCGCGCAGCATGCGGAGATGGTCTTCCTCGAAGCGCTCCTCGGGATCGCCGATCGCGCGGATGATGCCGCGGGCCAGATCGTCGCGCCCGCCGACGTGGTCGATCACCTCACCGGTGAACGGGTCGGACATCAACGCGTTGATGGTGAAGTCGCGCCGCAGCACGTCCTGGCGAGGATCGGTCTCGAAGCGAACCGAGTCCGGATGACGGCCATCGTGGTACGCATCATCGCTGCGGAAGGTGACTACTTCAACGGCCGCGCCCTCTTCGGCAATGAGGATCACACCGAACTTCGCTCCGACCTGATGGGCCTTCGGCCAAAGCGCCAGAACCTGGTCGGGCCGCGCATCGGTTGACACGTCGAAGTCCTTCGGCTGCCGCCCAAGCAGCGCGTCGCGAACGCAGCCGCCGACAAACCAGCCCTGAAAACCTTGCCTCCGAAGGGTTGCAACGATCGAGCGCGCCAGCGCTTCGCTGCCGTTGCCGGGCATGCGACTAGTAGAATAGCAGTGGATACTTTTGCCGGAATGGCTTCCGACAACCTCGGGCTGACCCCAAAGGCCACCACGACCGCGAAGGTTGTCGTGGCCACCACCGTAGCGCTCTCGTTCATTAGTTTTTGGCGAGGCGCATCTATCGTTCTCAGCGATCTGGCCTCGTCCTGTTTCTACGCCGGCGGTATTGCGGAGCTGGCCATCGGCGCCTCCGCTCCCTGGTTTGTTCTGGGCGTAATGCTCTTCAGCTTCGCCGTGCGATCGGTGTACATGGAGAGCTGCAGCATGTTCGTGCGCGGCGGCGTTTATGTCGTCGTGCGCGACAGCATGGGCCGCATCATGGCCCGGCTGTCAGTCTCGGCGCTGGTCTTCGACTACATGCTCACGGGCCCGATCAGCGTGGTCAGCGCGGGCCAATACCTGGGTCATCTGGTCAACGAGCTATCCGCTCTGGCGAATGAGAAGTTCACACTAAACTCGAACTATTTTGCAGCGTTCTTCGCAGTCGGGGTGACGGTCTACTTCTGGTGGATGAACATCAAGGGCGTCCACGAATCCAGCGGCAAGGCGCTGCGCATCATGCAAATCACCACGGTGATGGTGGTGATGCTGCTGCTGTGGTGTCCGTTGACCATGCTCCTTCGCCCGGAACAGGTCCATATTCCGCCGGCGCCGCTCGCCCGGAATCTCCAGTTCAACGATTCCTCGCTCGGCTGGTTCAAAGGCACGTTCTGGATTACGTTGCCGGCAATCGCAGTGGTGGTGGCCCTGGGGCACGCCCTGCTGTCGATGAGCGGGTTTGAAACTCTGGCGCAGGTTTACCGTGAGATCGCCTATCCCAAGCTGAAGAACCTGAAGCTGACCGCCAACATCGTCTGCTGGTACGCGGTGTTCTGTACAGGGGTCATCACGCTGTTCGCGGCCATGATCCTGACTCCGGAAAAGATTCGCACCGAGTACGCCGACAATCTGCTCGGCGGCCTGGCCATGAACCTGGTGGGACCGCAGTTGCTGCGGCTCCTGTTCCACGCCTTCGTGGTTATCGTCGGCGTTCTCATCCTCTCCGGTGCGGTGAATACTTCGATGATCGGCGCCAACGGCGTGCTGAACCGCGTCGCCGAAGACGGCGTCCTGCTCGACTGGTTCCGCAAGCCGCAGCGCAAATACGGCACCACATACCGCATCATCAACCTGATCGCGCTGCTGCAGATCACCATCATCGCGCTGAGCCGCGGCGACATGTACCTGCTGGGTGAAGCGTACGCGTTCGGCGTGGTGTGGAGCTTCTTCCTGAAATCGCTGGGCGTGCTGGCATTGCGGTATCAGCGGCACGATCAGGAATACAAGTTTCCGTTCAACATCCGGATCGGAAAGCTCGAGTTGCCGATCGGACTGGGCGTTACCACCATCATCCTCGGGATGGTGGCCATCGCCAACCTGTTCTCGAAGCGCTACGCCACCATCTATGGCGTTGCGTTCACGATCATTCTGTTCATCGTCTTCACCGTTTCCGAGATCATCAACTCGCGGCGCAAGAAAGAAGCGGCGCACCACAAGGCGCTCGAGGAGTTCAATCTCGATCACCAGGCGCAGATCAGCAAGGAGACGCTGCACGCGCGGGGCGGCTGCGTTCTGGTGGCGGTCCGCGATTATCACCGCATGGATCATCTGCGTACGGTGCTGGACAAGACCAACCTGCGGCGGCACGACATTGTAGTGATGACCGTGCGCACGCTGTCGGCGGGCGCGGGCGAGTACGATCTCTCGGACGAACAGATCTTCTCGGATTACGAGAAGGAGCTGTTCAGCCATGTCGTGGAAATGGCGGAGAAGCAGGGCAAACCGGTCGAGCTGCTCGTGGTTCCGGCGGTAAACCCGTTCGACGCCATGGTGCAGGCCGCGGCGAAGGTGAAGGCCAGCCGTCTGGTGACCGGCGTATCGCCGAAGATGTCGTCCGACGAGCTTGCGCGGCAGATCGGACTCGCGTGGGAGCGCCTGCCGGAACCGCGCCACGCCTTCTCACTGGAAGTGATCAGTCCCGATCGACCTTCGGTGTTCGTCAACCTTGGCCCCCATCCGCCCAGGTTGTGGCCCGAGGATGTGGGGCGGCTGCATGATCTCTGGCTGCGGCTCACCGAGACCGACGGTGTCGGCTCGAAGCTGCATCATCGCGATGTCGTGGGAGTCGCGCTGAAGCGGCTGGAAAAGGATCTCGAGAGCGCTGGGCGGGATGAGGTCTTAAAGGATCTGCAGGGCGAAATGCGCCGCGGCTGAAGTTCAGCTCTGCGCGTTCTGTTTCGCTTTACGCGACTTCTTTTTGGCGGAAGGCGCTCCCTCCGAATTGGGGTCCGCAGCGCCATCGTCCGCGGCGGCGACGGCAGGTTCTTCGGGAGGAGTGGCCGGAGCTTCCTCCGGCGCGGGTGCGGCGCCCGCGTCGGGGCTGATGGTCGCCAGCACCTCGTCGAACAGTGCCTGCTTCTTCAGGTCCTTCTTTGAGGGGGGCGGTTCCTCGTGACGGTAATCATGGTCGTGGTAGCAGGTACGGCAGCGTACCTTGGCTACGGTTCCGTCCACGATCGAGACAATCGAATGATTGGTCAGACGGCGGCACTTAATGCACCAGTCGTCAATCACATCTCCGAGGCGTAGCTCACCCATAAAGAGGCGCGGAAACTGAAGTTGAAAGTATAACACTCTCGATATAATCTGAGCCATGCGCTGCGTGTATCTCCTGATTCTGTGTCTATGCTGCGTTTCGACCGCGCTGGCGGCTGATTCAACTGAGGCCGTGAAGACGCGGCTCGACCGGCCGGGTGCGGCGCTCTACGCCACGGTCGGCGGCAGCGAGCGCAAGATCGCGGATTCGGCGCAGAAGGTGTGGGTGCTTACAAACGGCCGCGACATCGTGTACTCGGGCACCGATGGCGCTGGGGGTTACGAAAACGAAGGGCAGTCGCTCTACTTATATAACACCCAGGCCGCCAGCGCCCGGAAGCTGATGTCGGAATACTACGTGGTCCAGTCTGTTCGCGAAGCGCCGGTCAGCAACGGAAAAGCCGTCTTGCTGGTCGAAATGACGGACCGGAACATCGACGCGACGCACGTCGCGGTGATCGATCCGGGGCGCGGCGAGGTGTTCTGCGAAGACGGCGCGAAGCTTGCGGCTGTGGAGGGCGACACGATCCGGCTCGCGTTCTATGGCGACGATGACTGGGACGCCATGATGGACAACCCGAACAGCAACATCAAGCCGCAGAAGACCGAACAGCAGGATTTAAAGCAACTGCTGGAACGGCCGGTGATGAACAACCAGCGCAATTAGCAGCGGGGCGGTGTACGTCCGCCATATCAGATGAAGCCGACAAAGGTTCCGGTCGAAAGCATTCGGGAGCTCGAGCCTGTGTGCCTGCGCATCACGGTGCCCGAGGAGTATCGGGACGAGAACGGGCACATGAACATGCGCTGGTATCTCGCCATCTTCGACGATGCCGGATATCCCATGCAGGAGCGGCTTGGGCTCTCGCAGGAGTATCATGCCGCGCACGGAACCGGCGGCTTCGATCTGGAGCACCACATCCATTACCTGAAAGAGGTCCTGCCGGGGGATGTGGTCGCGGTGTATGCGCGCTTGCTGCAGCGGACGGAGAAGCGCGTCCACTACCTGATGTTTCTGGTGAACGAAACCCGCGGCACGCTGGCGTCGATCTTCGAGTGTGTGAACTCGTTCGCGGACATGCGCGCGCGGCGGACGGCGCCGTATCCACCGGAGATCGCGGCCCGCATCGATGAAGTCATTGCCGCTCACGCGAAGCTCGACTGGGCCGCGCCGGTGTGCGGCGTGATGGGCGCGTAAAACGCGCTTAGGTTTCGGCGAAGGCTTTCATGTCTTCGGCCTCGTCGCCGAGCCACTCGAGGTGCTCGGCGGTGGAGTCGTGTATGGTCGAGGTCTTGAAGGGCTCATAGCGGCCCTGCCCTGCAAACGGCGCGGACCTGCTCAGGATGTCGCGCAGCCGGTCGTCACTCAGCTCCTGGAAGGTGTCGGCGGCCAGCAGCGCCTGGTCGAGGCGCTCCATACTGTCGATACCGGTGATGACGACCGAGGTCGGCAGATGCAGCGCGTAATTCAGGCAGTCGAGCGGACCCACCGACTTCGCTTTCAGGATGGCGCCGTCGCCCATGCTTTTCATGCCGAGGACGCCGATGTTCTGGCGGACCAGCTCGGGTAAGACCAGCTTCTCGAAGCTGCGGTAGTGCGCATCCATCACGTTCAGCGGCATCTGCACGGTATCGAAGGTGAAGTTGTGACGCGCGGCGACGGCCAGCATATGCAGGTGGACGTGCGGGTCTTTGTGCCCGGTAAAGCCGATGTACGAGGTTTTGCCGGATTGTTTGGCATCTTCCACGGCCCGCTGCGCGCCGTCGGAAGCGAAGATCCGGTCGGCATCCTCGAAGCGGATGACCTCGTGGTGCTGGATGAGATCGATGTGGTCTGTCTCAAGGCGGCGCAGCGACTCGTCGATCTGCTCCTGCGCGGTCTTCTGATTGCGGCCATCGATCTTTGTCATCAGGAAAACCTTTTCGCGATAGCCGTCTTTCAGCGCTTTCGCGTAGCGCCGGTCGCTTTCGCCTTCGTTGTAATCCCACGAGTTGTCGAGAAACGTGATGCCGCGGTCGATGGCCGAGCGGATGAGCTGCACTGCGTCTTTTTCACTGAGGGCGGGCTTACCGATATGGAATCCGCCGAGCCCGATGGCGGACACGCGAATGCCCGTTCGCCCCAGAGTGCGATAGATCATAGCGGTTTGATTCTTAGTGCCCCGGCTGGTTACAGGAAGTATTCAGGTGGACCGCAGTGTGAGCATCGGGTCGATGCGTGAGGCGCGGCGGGCCGGCAGGTAACCGGCGGTGAGGGCGACGGCGACGAGCAGCGCAACCATGGCGGCGAAAGTTGCGGGATCGCCGGGCGTGACACCGAACAGCAACGACGTGAGCAGGCGAGTGAGGGCCCATGCGCCGGCTACTCCGATGACGATGCCGCAGGCGGCGAGGGCCAGTGTTTGTCGGATAACGCGAAGCTGCACATGCCCCGCCGATGCGCCGAGGGCCATGCGAATGCCGATCTCCTGGCGGCGCTGCGTAACGGAGTAGGAAATGATGCCGTAGATTCCAAGGGAGGCGAGAGCGAGCGCGAGTCCGGCGAATCCCGCAAGAAGCAGGGTGATGAAGCGGCGCGGCGACACGGCGCGGTCGACCAGCACCTCCAGGCTGCGGAAGTCGGCGACGGGGAGGTTGGGGTCGAGCGGCCGGAGCGCGTTGCGGATGGCCGGAGCCAGGCTGGAGGGCGGCAGCGTGGTGCGGACGACGAGATCGAGGGAGCCGGCCCAGTCGCCCTGCGCCAGCGGAAGATAGATTTCGAGTCCGGCGCGCTGATCGGGCGAGGCCTGGCGGACGTCGCCGACCACGCCCACGACCTCCGCGTCATGGTTGATCTGCACTACGCCTCCGAGGGGACTCTGCCCGGGCCACAGCGCGCGTGCGGCGGTTTCGTTGACGAGCATCACGGGCTTGCTATCGGCGGTGTCGTGTTCATTGAAATCGCGTCCTTCCCGCATCGGAATGCCCATGGCGCGCAGGTAGCCGGGACTAACCACTTTGACGAAGGCATCGGGGATATCGCCCTGGCGATAGACCCGGCCTTTCACGGGCACGCCCCAGCTTCGATTGCGGTCGAGGGGCAGGGAGTCGGTGAGGCCGGCGGCTTCCACACCCGGCACCTCGCGTGCGCGGCGCAGGATCTCACTAAAGAATGCATTCTGTTTCGCGGCCGTGTTGTAGCTGCCGCTCATATCGACGCGCAAAGAGGCGCTGCGCTGCGGCTGAAAGCCGAGGTCGACGTCGAGCACATGCAGGAAACTGCGAAGCACGAGGCCTGCGCCGACCAGGAGGACGCAGGCGAGCGCGATTTCGGACACGACGAGGCCATCGCGGATCCAGTTGCGAGCGGCGCCTTCGCTGGAGCCGCGCGTGCTGTCTTTGAGCGCTTCGTGCAGATCGGCGCCCGATGTCTGAAAGGCCGGTGCAATGCCGAAGACGATACCGGTGACGAGCGCGACGGCAATCGTGAACAGCAGGGCGGTGGTGTCGATGGACATGGTCTGGAGCATGGGGATAGCGAGCACCTGCATCCGGGAGAGCGCGCGCAGGCCGGCGAAGGCGAGCAAAAGCCCGAGAAGCGCACCCGAGCAGGAGAGCACGAGGCTTTCCGTCAGGGTCTGGCGGATGAGGCGGAGGCGTCCTGCGCCGAGGGCGGTGCGAACTGCAATCTCCTTGCCGCGTGATGCGGCGCGGGCGAGCAGCAGGTTCGAGAGATTCGCGCACACGATGAGCATGACCAGGGCGACGGCTCCGGAGAGGACGAGCATGGGGCGGCGCAGGCGGCCGCTGATGTGGTCCTGAAGGCGGGAGACCTGGGCGCTGAAGGATGTGCCCCAGTCCTTGTGAATGCGCTGGAGCTGGCGATCGATGACCTCGAGCTCGGCCTGACCGGCGCGAGGGCTGACGCCCGGTTTGAGGCGGCCGATGACGGCGATGGTATTGCCCCAGCGGTCGGTCTCGGGCGTTAGGGGGAAGGGCGTGAAGAAGTCGACGTGCGTGCCGGGGGTGAACGTGGACGTGAAGTCGAAAGACGCGGGCAGGACGCCGACGACGGTGATGGCGTCGTCATTGAGGACGATTTTGCGGCCGACGATGGACGGGTCGGAGGCGAAGCGGCGGACCCAGAGGCCATGGGAGAGGATGGCGGCCAGTGTTTTGCCTCCGTTCCATTGCGACTCCTGGGCGGTGAACCCGCGTCCGATCTGCGGATGAACGCCGAGCACCTGGAAAAAGTTCTGCGACACGCCGACTCCGTTGAGCCGCTCCGGCTCGCCGCGACCGATGAGCTTATAGCTGCTGTACCCGAAGAAGGCGAAATATGCGCCGAGGTCCTGGAAGGAGTGGTTGAGCTTTTTCCATTCAAGGAATGGTCCGACGCGTGTGGTTTCCGAGGAGAGGCCGGAGTCGCCGTCGTGGTTGGCGATCCAGACCAGGCGCGCGGGGTCGCGGAAGGGCAGGGGTCGGATGAGCAGGGCGTTGACGACGGAGAAGACGGTGATGCTCGCACCGATGCCGAGGGCGAGGATGAGCATGGCGACGAGCGAGAAGGCGGGCTCGCGGCGGAGGGTGCGGAGGGAGTAGCGCAGATCGTGGAGGGTGGGAGGCATTGATGGTATTACGTTTCGCGCGGGCAACGGTTTCGCAGAGATCGGTTCATTGCGCGGCGGGGCGGGTCGATGAGCCACTGTTCATTTTCGGGACTAGGTTCGTTTCGCAAAAAATAGTCCGTGGGATCGCTCGAAACTGTTTCGAGCACCGCGCTTTCTCCGCCGGGTGTTTTCGGGCCGCGCCGTTGTGAGCTCAAAAAATTCCCTCCAAACCACATTGTTGCTGGTGGAGCTTGGGGTGACTGGGGTGGAGAGAGACTAAATCGTTGAGAAGAAAGCCAGTTCGGCTTATGCGATGTGCTGTGACTCAGGTTTGGGGCCGGAGGGGAATTGAGTTTTTGTGGGGCGGCGGGAGTGTTGCAATACCGAGGTTTCGCCCTGACGAGGCCTGCGCACCGGGTCGGCTGAAAGGGAAATCGAGGGGTGGGACAGACCGGAAGTCGTAAATGCGTATTTACGTCTTTGTGCGATTAGAGAAGTGCGCGGACGTCTTTCAGTAAGAGAAACAGGTGTAAGGGGTCGGTCGGTGATGGCACGAAATTGAAGTGCTCGTAGAATCGGCGCGCGGTTTCATGTTTAGCGTGAACGACCACGGCCCGAATGCCGGCGATCTCGGCCGCCTGCACGGTCCGAAGCAGAGCGTCTTTGAGCAACCCCTTTCCGATGCCGTGTCCTTGCCACCTGCGGTCCACCGCGAGTCGCGCGGGCACCATGACGGGGATGGGGTGCCGCGCAAGACCCTTCGCGACGCGTTCAGGAGCTCGTCCGTAGATGACTTCGCCGTTGGCAAGGCTGTGGTAGCCGACGACTTCGTCGCCGATAAGACCGACGTACGTTTGGGCGCCCCCGGCCTGCTGATTTTGTAATGCGTAACGTATAAGAAAACGGTTCAGCTCTTCGGTTCCACAGTCGAAGCTGTCGACGGGGTGTTGGCGGCGTGGCTTCTCAATGCGACGTTCAGGTTTCGAAGAACCCGGCGCCGGCATTAACGCGCAGGGGAGTCAAAGAAACCCGGCTCGTTCATCAGCCGCGGGAGTCTCGGCAGCGGTCGTGGGGGCTCATCAAGCGCTGATAGGAATGCCTTCCAACGCTCAGCGTCCAAGCCGAAGGTCCGGCGATCGGCGAGCGCTTCTTTCCAGCACATTGGGATCCTAAGCTTAGAATTCCACGTGGACAAGTTGTCG
>JADMIO010814450.1_pt1 | contig 105278 bp, 62 predicted proteins | sample 8958161 | NCBI WGS metagenome assembly JADMIO01 (sample SAMN16585339, study PRJNA669376) | soil metagenome | isolation source: Crop rotation soil | place: USA: Cullars Rotation, Alabama | collected 2011 | reverse complement strand
GCCGCGACTTCAAGTCACGTGAATTCCAAGCTTCGGATCCCACTGTGCTGGAAAGGCGGTCGACTGCTCGAGGATGGCATCGATGGCGATCATGATTTCTTTTCGGTTCGCGGGCCAATTCAGGACCGTGTTGCACAAGATGATGCTGATGTCGGTCTGGGGATAGTTTGACTCTATCTTCTGGCGATGCTCGACCGTGTCGCGCAAGATGCGCTCTTCAATGTTGCGCTGCACGTCGGTGAAGGTGCTTTTGGCATTCTGAAGCTTGTATCGCTGCGCCTTGTCCGCCAGGAAACGGACCAGTTCGCGATCCTGACGGAGCGCCTCGAAGGTCTGATCGTAGGCGAGGGCAAGATCTCGAACTTCGAAGCAGGCATCGTGCCACGTGGACACATACCCGTCGCGGGGAGGGCCCTCGTACATGACGCCTTGCCTGCCGAAATCGAAAGTGGGGTTGAGATCCGCAACGCGATCGAGCAGGACGCCGGCCTTGTGGGCGTATTTGGCATCGCCGGTGACCACGTAAGCGGCTGCAAGGCTTCGGATGCCTGCGACGATTGCCTGCTTCCACTGGCCGTAGATCAGGTAGGCGCCAATGAACCGCCAGCGATTCGCGCCATCGACATAACCTTCGCCATCATCCACGCCGAATGAATGCATCGGGTCGGTCGCCTCGGGATGTTCGGTATTGAAGAGCAAAGTGCGATTCGCTCTTGCGGGATCGAACACGCCGTGTTCATCAAGGCCCGAGCGCTGAAATGCCGCGAAATCATTCTTGGGGAAAAGCTCCTTACAGTGCGGGCAGCGCGTCTTCCACGGGTGATTGAGCGCATCCATCTGCCAGGTGTACATCGGAACCGAGTTCTTACAGGAGGGGCAGTGGCCGTTGGACCAGACCATCCACGATCGCTTGATCCCCGCGCCGAACATCAGATCCCATAACTGATCGTCGCTTTTGTCGAGCCAGGGTCGGGCCGCTTCGGTGATTGGTTGGGCGAAGGTGCGAGCCCATTCGTATTGGGCAATGTTGGTGCGCGCTTTGGCGATGAGACTTGACGGGAACAGCGCACTGCCTTGCTTGGCGGGCTGCCCGGCTCCGCACGCTGAAGCGACGAGCCCAACGAGCGCGGTCATGGATGCAATTGACGGTCGAGCCATTCGTATACCTCGCGTTTACTGTCCGGATCGATGCCGTGCTTGCCGGGACGGAGCACGTTGACGAGTTGATCCTGCCGATCGTAGAGCTGCCACACGGTGCGGGAGACTTCGGCTGATTCATAGGCGGACTCCGATTCGGGAAAGATCTTGTCATCGCGCGTATTGAACTGATAGAGTGCGCGCGGGGCTATGAGGCGGACCGCATCATCCCAATCCCAAGCTGGCAGATCTCCACGGGTTAACACAGGCCGGAGCTTGGGCATGTAACTGAACCACGCATCGCGCGCCCAGCGTGTGGGCCGCGTGTCGGACCGCATCGTCTCGTAGCCGCAGCTTGCGACGCAGACCCGGATGCGTTCATCGAACGCGGCAATGAACAGCGACTCTTCGGCGCCAAGCGAGTGGCCAATGGACCCGATGCGCTGCGCGTCCACTCCTTCCGTATTTATGAGAATGTCGAGGGCGATCCGGGCGTCCTCCAGCATTTTGCCCATGGCCGAGAAGTCCGGATGCCGGCGGTAGTGCTCGCGCGTATCGAACGGGAGGTTGAGATCAATCCGTTCGCCGGCCGTAATCGAATCGGGTGCGAGCGTGACGTAGCCGCGGTCGGCCAGCTCAGACGCGAAGGCCAGCGAAGCGTCCCCCGCGATTCCCACGCTCTCGCGCTTACCCTCGCGGGTGGTCTGGTGAAGCACCAAAATGGCCGGGCGCGGTTGATCGCGGTTCCTGGGTATACAGAGATAAGCTTTCACTCGTTCGCGATCGGGCACAGTGTATTGAATCAGTTGTCGTCGATAGTCAGGGAATTGCTCCGTGCTGAGCGTTGTGACATTCAGCGGCGGCACGTTTTTGTCCGGCATGCCGATCGTACGGTGAATCACTCGGCGGATCTGGTCACGCTGCTTCTCCCAGGTTTTTACGTCTTTCGGAATCGAGTGGAAATCGCCAGTCGGGAAAAGCCGTTCGTCCAGCCAGTGGTATGCAATGGATCGGCCCTCTTGCGGAAACTTGTGCGGGCCATCGAATGCTTTCCATGCCAGGTCGTCGGCCGCTCCGTAGAGGCCGTAGATGTTCCGCACATCTTTGAACAAGGCATCGAGGTTGTCGGTCTTCGGAAAGATGCTGTCTTTTGTGGCATACCAGACGTACAGCGGCCGGGGCGCGATAAGCGCGCATATATCCTGCCAGTCAAATGGGATGTCCTCCACCTTCGGTAAGTAGATCCCGAGCTGCGGGATGAGTGCGGTTAGATGCGACCAACGGTCGGGTTGCGGATCGGTTCGAAAGGTTGTGAAGCCGCAACTGGCGATCACCAGGCTGATGCGCGGCTCGAATGCGGCGGCGAAGAGCGAGCCGTACGCGCCGTGCGAATGCCCGATGCAGCCGATCTGCAAGGGATCGACCTCAGGCAGCGTTCGCAGATAGTCTACCACGCGCGAAACATCCCAATTCATCTTGCCCATGAACGACCAGGCCGGATGTCGGCGGTAGAACGCCATGCTGTCGTGATACGGTTGCTGGCCCGCGGGGATACGTTCTCCAAATCCGATCGCATCCGGCGCGAGGCAGATAAAACCTCTTCGCACGAGTTGGAGTGCGAAGGCCAGTTCCGGGTCGCCCTTGATGCCGCAGGGCTCGTCCTTTCCCTGCGCGACGGTCTGATGCAGACAGATCATGGCGGGCATCCGCGGCTCCGCGGGCTGCTTGGGGATCAGAAGATAAGCAGGAATCCAGTCATCGACCTCGGTGCGGATGCGAATGTGTCGGCGGATGTGGTCATCGAGCACTTCTTCGCCAAGCGACTGTACTTGTGGATGTTTGCCGGCGGATTCTGAACTGGGTTGAGTCGCAGCAGCGTTCATCGTTCCCAGAACATTCGAGATGACGCCAGCGTACTCGCGGGCGCGTCCCTCCCACTCGGCAATCGTGGTGATCCCGCCCGGCACATCGGGCCCTGGCCCGAGTAGAGGCACCAGCTCTTTCCTGCCGCTCTGAGGTGTTGTGGTGTGCGAGCGCGTCCACGTCTTCACCTGCCGCCATGCATCCCAGTCATGTCCCGGCCACGCGCGCGCATAGGAAGCAATGCCGGCCAGCACGAACGCAGACGCGATAAGTGAACAGGCTCGTCTCATGACATTGTCGCTTCCATACCCATTCATTTAATCACGGAAACCCAAAAGCAGGAAATGGCGATTTTCGCGTTTCCGTATCTTGTGAACTGTTCCCTGGTCAGATATGCAACAGCCTTTCCGCGTTGCGCCATGCGATCGCTTCGAGTTCGTCCGGCCTCAACTCGGCCCCATCGAGCTTGGCGACGTTGCACGCAGGGTAGTGGAGCAGAGCGCCCGTGCCGAAGAGGACGCGATCTGATCCAACCTCAGCGACCAGCCGGGCGACCGCGCCGAATCCCTGCATGCACGAGATCTCGTAGGAGCAGTTGGGCGCTCGGTTCATGAGCCGGATGAGCGATTGGAACTCGGCCAGGTAATTCTGGCCGCTCAAAATGAACTGTGTGGGCGGGTTTCGGATAACGACCTCGCCGATGGTTTCCGTGGGGATCGCGACAAATCGCCAGTTCATCATGATGCGTGTGCCGATCATGACCGGCACGTTGCGGTCGGCGGCGTTGCGGCAGATCTCGTCGACAAAGCGGCTGTCCAGTCGATAGCTATGAAAGCTCGAGTACAGCCGGACGGCTCGCGCTCCGGCGTCGATCAAGCGGTTCAGTCCCTCCGCTCCGCCGCCCATAAACGGGCTGAGCGTGACGGCTGGAACCAAACGATCCGGATACTTCCTGGACGCCGCAAGCGTTTCTTCATTGCCGGCGCGCCAGTCCACGAATACACCGCGCAGACTCGTCACCAGTGCCCGCTCGATGCCGAAGCGATCCATCTGCGCGACGAGTTCCTCGGGCGTCTTGTGGCGCAGATCCCAGTACTGCCAGTGGCCGAAGTATGCATTGATATCGATACGTCTCATCGTGTCAGCCCCAGGATGCGCGCCGTGTTTCCCCCCAGAATCAGCGACTTGGCATCATCGTTGATTTCCGCACCCGTGACCTTGGCCTTTTGGGTGTGTGGGTCGAGCAACGGCATGTCGCTGCCGTAGAGGATCTTTTCGGGCCCAAGCTCGGCGACTGCGAATTCGATCTGGCCGTTGTCGATCTGCGAGCTGGCGGTGTCGAGCAGCAGGTTGGGATGCTTTTTGGCGACGGCGACCGCGCGATGCCAGTCACCGAAGGCATACGGGTGGCCGCCCATGTGGGCCATCAGCAGACGACACTGCGGAACGCGCTGCATCAGGTAGTCACACTCGGCCGGCGTGGTGTGGGCAAGAATCGGCATGCCGTATAGAGCGGCCGCTTCGAGCAGCGGAACGGTTCCGGGCTCGGCGATCGAAGCCTCAGGGTGCGAATAAATCTTGAGGCCGCGCATACCGTATTTCTCGTACCCCCGATGCACTTCATCCACTGCGCGCTGCCCAAGCCGCGGTGTGGGCACGGAGACATAGCCGATGAGCCGATCCGGATGTCCCTTGAGGATCCTGCCGAGCGCATCATTGCCTTCGTTCATGTCATAGAAGAGAGCATTCAGCTCGGTGACGAAGATGCGATCGACTCCGCATGCATCAGCCGCGCGCAGCAGATCTTCCGCGTCGGCCTGCATATGGAAAAAATTTCCGGCGCCGATATGGACGTGGCTGTCGATGACCATCTGCGGACCTTTTTATCAGGAGAGCGCGAAACTACGAAGACACGAAATCAACCAAAATGAATAAACTTTTGAGCACCACGCGTTTTACAACCAGAGTGGACGAATTGAAGTTCATGAGCAAACCCACGTGCAGGCCAGTCGCTTTCAGATACGACCTAAGCTGTGCGAAATGAATGTCCTCCAGTCTTTTACCGCCTTGAGCTCTCCAATGACTTGATTCTCCACAATCAGATCGAGGCGATGGGTACGACTTCAACGCTCCGAAAGAGGACCCGAAACTCTTTCTGAGATTCGTATGCCAGTCCTCGTTCGTTGAGCGCTACCCTCAAGGCATTCTCATAGACCGACTCCGGGAATCCTGGTCCAAGTGTCTTGTGGACCTCGATTGCCGCTTCAATGATTCGAGCGGATAGCGGTTCGAAGTCATGAGGCATGCGACTTGCTCCTTTTCGTGCATTCGTACTTTCGAGTTTTCGTGATCTACTCTGAAACGGACTGAGGTGACCCGATACTCACCCGAACGTCCTGCAACACGAGCCCGGCCAGGTCGTGCACCTCGCGTTTCCAGTTGGTTGATGTTGGGGTGACCGGATACGCACGTCCGCGGCGCCAGTCACCGATGATCCAGTAACGCAGCATGTTACTTTCGTCAGGCCGGCAGCGGACGCGGCGCTCTTCCCGCAAGTCCACCACATCGATGATCCGCTCCGGGCTCGTTATGACAGCCATTCCAATGTCGCCGATACCCACTTCCTGCCATCCCCACGACCCAATAAATCCCCCCTTGGGTTCCGTAAACACCTGTTCGTGAGGCAATTTGACCAGACCCGGTGCGAGCAGCACGGGTCCATTGGCGCCCACGATGCTCACGTCGATTTGCGACTCCTGCCGCTCTGCGTAAATGACGCTACGGATTTTCAGCATCACATCCGGCTTCTGTGGCAGCATGTTTCGGGCGATGATCTCAATCGCAGCGCGGATCGGTCCGTGGCAGATCTGCCGCTTCTTGAACTCGACTTTTCCATCACCGGCCGGATTCTGCGCGATGAACGGCTTGTCATCGACATAGAGGGTCAGCCCCCCGAGGCCCGAGGTCTTGCCCACATGGAGAGCGTCGATGCCCCAGGGCGTCTCGGCGTGGTAACTCGTCCTGCCGATCGTGGGGTAGATGAGTGGATCAGAATTCTTTCCGAAGAAATCGAATTGATCCCAGTACGCGCGGTAGGCGCATCGGTTTGATTCCCATCCGATGTTGGGCGGGACCCAGTCCTCGGCCGTGGCCGTCCGTGCGGGGAACGTCGTCGACGTTCGGCCGGTCGGATGGTAGTAGATGAACCAGGTTTCGGTCGTGTTGGCAGAGACGCCGGCCAGAAACGTCAGCTCAGCACCGACGGCCGGATCGATCGTATCGACTTGATGAGGCAACGGCCGCCAGTCTAGCCAACGATGTGGCGCGACGACGTCGCAGTTGTCGGCATTGAAATCGGACGCGACGGCCTTGAGGGCCGCTAATCGGATCACGACCGGCCAATCCTCTCTGCGCGGCCCACCCACATTGGCTACCGTGATCGGAATTCGCTTTTCGAACTTGCCGAAAGCCTTCGGGTCGATCTTGGGAGCATCCTTGACCCATTCTTTCAAAACCAGCTTAGCCGCTTCATCATATTTCCCCGCCGAAACAAGCGGATACAGGTCATACGCGGCTCCATGTTCGCCGAATGGGGTCCAGATGATTCTCTGCAGCCGATCGCGCACGAAATTCGTGTAAAAGGCAGCGCCCGCCGGTGTGGATTGGATGCGCTCGCCGAGTCGTGCGTCCGGTACCCAGGAAGGAAGTTTCTCCCGGAAAAATGTGGTGGCCGGGCAAACCTTTGAGCTGGGTGTGTTGCCCTCGGCGACGGCAAGCGCCGCAAGTTCCGCATCGATGAATGGCTGCGACGACTCCAGCGTGCGGGCAAGTTCCCTGGTCCAGAGCGTCGTGATGGCCGCAGACTCCAGTGGAACGTCCTGCCGGTTCACCGGACCGATCATCCAGACGAAATCCACCGTGCCGTCCGCGTCTATGTCCAGCAGGCGGCGGTCGAAATACCCGTCGCCGTCCTGATCGAGCCACTCGTAGTGGGCGTCGGCCTGGCCATCGAGGTTGTAGTCAATGTCCATCCATCCGCGCTTTGCGCCGAAGAGATGGATCCGGCCGTCGGCTGGTGCATAGTAGAGTCGCAACGGCGGCTTGGGATTCTCGAGAAGCTCGAATCGTTTGTTGAGTGTTCCGCAGGGCGGGCCGCCCACCTGGGAGAAGTCTTTGTTGCCCTGCGCGATGACGCCTTCCCATCGCTCGTGCGGGCTGGCCGCAACATTGACGTCGGTGTTGGCATTGATCTCGTCCCACGTGAGCAGTGCCTTGGCCCATGGCGCTTCTTTGGCGAATTGCTGGGCGTGCTGACGTTGCAGCCACGGCTGCGTGGCAAGACCACGAAGCGAGATGCTCGCGGCGAGCGGCGCGGGAATCTTCAGGTCTGATCCGGCACGAGCGTCCCCCCGGGTGAAACGGCTGCCGGGGGCGATGGCGGTGATGGAAAAGTCATAATCGTGCGTGTGGCGGCCGTGTGCGTCGTCATCCGCGTCGAAGCTCCAGCGCAGCGCCTCCACCTGGTCGCCCAAACCCGAGAATCGGATCACTTCATCGCTGCAGCCATCATGATCGCGATCGTAGAAGAGAAACGGGTTCTCCCAGATCGACTGCCATTGATCCGAGCCCTCCGTCAGCCCGAAGGCGACAAAACTCTCCTCGCCGCTGAAGTGGCATCGCCACTGGCAGGCCGCCTGATCGTAGGTGTAGTTCACGTCGTACCAGAGCTGGTTATCGTCGCCGTCGTCGCGCGCCCACCAGGCCCGCAGCGCATCTTTGCCCAGAAAGTGATCCTTGGGCGACCAGTAATACATTGCCATTTCATCTACGTCGTTGTCGTGATCCGCGTCGGTGTAATCGATAACTGCATCGACGGTGCCGTCGCCCTTCCAGTCGGCCACATAGAGATCGCTGTCGAGGTCGGGCCGGCCGTCGCGATCAAGATCGCCGTCCTCGTCGATCGCGCGCACGAGCAGCGGCCGCACGGCCTGCGTGTGGCGCGGGGAGGTGTCGATGAACCACGCCTCGTCATGTTTTCCATCGCCGTCGCGATCCACCAGCACATACTCGCCCCGCTTGGCCGCCTTGACCTTCGCGATCATCGCCGGGTCGAGTTTGGCCGCATCGCCGAATACGCGCTCGAACATTCGTTGCTTAGCGTCCTGTGCGCGTGCCTGCGATCCGCCGAACAACAGAATCATGGTGACGATCAGAAGAATTAAATCATGAAAGCGCGAAGGTACGACATCGCGAAAATGGCTGGATTGTTCGTGTCTCGCCGGAAAGGACTCCGGCTCAATTGGGTTCGAAATGGGAATCTCGCACCAGCGGAGCGCGGACGTTGGCCGCAACCAATGGGCCATTTGAGATTTGAGATTTGAAATGAATAGAAATAAGGAAGCCAGGAAAGCAGGAATAAAACGATCCCTTCCTGCATTCCTGGCCTCCTTAGCAAATCCTTCCCCGGCATGTGTTCGCATGAAGCAGAATTTGAACGCTGGGACTGCGCAAGCACGAAAACTGCTGGTCCGTTCGCGGTTTCGTACTTTCGTATTTTCGTGATCAGTATTCATTGCGGATCTCATGATCGCACCCAGGCTGGATTTCCGGGTTAGACGTGTTTGAACGCTTCGCCCGCAGCCGCGAGCGTTCGGTCGATGTCCTCGTCGGTGTGGGCCGTTGAGATAAACCAGAGCCCGCCCGGGATCGTTCGAATACCGCGATCCTGCAAGGCCGACCAGAACCGACTGTAAGCGGTTTTATCCTGCCTGGCGAATGATCGGTAATCGCTCACGGGCTCCGTTTCATTGATGCCCAAAAAGAAAACACCAGGGACTCCGCGGATCGTGATCCGGCGGCCCGCCTTCTCGCCGGCTCGTTGAAGTCCGTCCATCAGACGGTGACTTCGGGCATGAAGCTTTGTGAGGATGGCGCTGCCGTCGGCAGCCAGCATATCCAGCGCCGCGACGGTTGCGGCCATGCAGGGTCCGTTCGAGTTGTACGTGCCCGAGTGTGTGATGCTCAGATCGCCGAGCAACTTCATGTATTCGCGTTTACCGGCTAGCGCGCTGACTGGGAAGCCGGCCGCCATGCCCTTGGCGAACGTCGCCAAATCGGGTGTCACGCCGAGCAGCTCCTGCGCGCCCCCCAGGCTCACGCGAAAGCCGGTGATGATCTCGTCGAAGATGAGCAGCGCGCCGTGGTGCGTGCATAATTCGCGAAGCGATTCGAGGAAATCGGGCTCGGGCATGATCGCGCCGGTGTTGCACATGATGGGTTCGCACAACACGGCCGCGATCTGGCCGGGGTGCCGTTCAAACGCGCTCTTCACGCGCTGCGGATCATTCCAGGGACAGACAACCAGATTGGCCCTGTCGCTGGCCGCCTGTCCCAGGCTTGCGGGAATCGGAACCGGATCGTCGGGCGGCCCGGCCTGATCGAGCGGGGGGGCGTAGTTCCAGAACGCGTTGTCGAACCATCCGTGATAGTGCCCTTCGAAGCGAATAATTTTCTGCCGCCCGGTGATCCCGCGCGCGAGGCGCATGGCCGCGTGAACTGCCTCACTGCCGGAGCATGCGAAGCGAACCAGCTCTGCGCAGGGCACGAGTCTGCAGAAGCGCTCCGTCGCCTCGATCTCGAGTTCGCACTGGCCCGCGTACATCAATCCGACGTCGAGCTGTCGCTTGACGGCCTCGATCAACGGTGCGGGCGAATGCCCGAGCAGCAATGGCCCGCGCGCGAGCACGTAATCGATGAACTCGTTGCCGTCGGCGTCCCACACGTGCGAGCCCTGGCCGCGGGCATAGAACATCGGATGGGGCTGCCACGCGGCGCGTACGTTGCTGTGGATGCCACCGGGCGCGGTAGCGCAGGCTCGCTCGTGCAATGCCTTTGATCGCTCGAATTTCATGAGCTCAACACCACTTCCTGGTTCGTACGCGACGACTCGTACGCCGCCAGCGCAGCGGCTACGGCCTGGCGGCCGTCCCAGCCGGTGACCATCGGCGGCCGGTTGTCCAGGGCAGCGTCTATGAAATCCTGGCATTGCTGTGTGTACGACTCGAGACGGACCGGGTCAAGAAAACCCTTGCCGGCCCAGTCGATCGGCGCTTGCGTCTCGACGACATTCCATTCGCCGTTGGTCGAGACGCGCAGTTCGCCGTAGGCATCAATGTCGAGCAAACCTTTTTCGCCGACGACCCAGGCACTGAACTGCAAACGTGGGAACGACGGCTTGGGGATCTGGAACGACGCCCAGAGATGTGCAGTCGCGCCGCCCGCCATCGTCATCAGGACGTTCGACGTGCCTTCGACCTTCACGTCCGGTTCGAGGCTGCCGCATTTGGCATAGACGGTTTGAATCTCCTCACCTGTGAGCCAGCGGATGCGGTCGAAGTTGTGAATCGCGTGGCCAAAGAGCGTGCCGAGGTTGGCCGGGTCGCTTTGCCATTTGGGCAGGCCCACGAGTCCGGTCGCGTTCAGGGCGAATTCCTGAACCTGCAGCACACGGCCGATCTGGCCATCGTCAATGATCTGCTTGGCGCGGATGTTGCACTTGCGGCTGCGCTGCGTGAACGCGATCGAGCATTGCGCACGTGCCTGCTTGCACGCGGCGATGATGGCGTCGCACTCGGCCACGCTGCACGCCATGGGCTTCTCGAGCAGGATGTGCTTGCCGGCGCGGGCGGCCGCAAGCGACTGCTCGGCGTGAACGTGGTGAGGGGTTGCGATGAACACCGCGCCGATGTCGCCACGCGAGAGCAGCGATTCGACCGACGGTTCGTTCGCCACTCCATAGTCTTGTGCCAGTTGCCCGGCGCGCGAACCGGCCGTCACTGCGATTAGCCGCGCCCGTTTGCAGTATTTCGATATCGTCTCGCAGTAGGTGCGGCCCATGAAGCCCGAACCGATGAGTCCGATCCCGAGTTCGCCCATGACACTACCCTTGCTGATTTCTATCGACGCAAGCCGTTGATTCTTCGGTCTGTTCAAGAGCTGGACCCATGGCGCCGGCCATTACCAACGTCCGGGCTCTCGCTTTGCGGCGGGAATTTACCAACATCAGGCAGCCTACAACCAGCAAGCTCAATCCAATAATCAGGTTGGTTTTCGAACCCACATTCCAGGGCATGAACGGCACAACCGCCAGAAGCAGGAAGGCCGCTGCCGCCACGGACGTTCCCACTGCGCCCCAGGGAGATTGAAAACCGCCGGCCGAAGGAACCTCTTCGGGCCGGATGGGATCCTGAAGCCGGCGCATAAAACCCGCACGACGCTCCTTCTCCGCCGCAGAACCCGGTATGAGCAGACTCACAGCAACCAGCACGAGCAACGTTGTGGTAAAGGTGGTGAAGGTGAGTACGGTTGAGAGTTGATCCTTGAAGTATCCACCATGAATAAGCTCGAATGAATAGAGTGCAAGCCCTGCCAGGGTGCCGGTCACGAAACCGGCCATGGCCCCGGCATTGGAGCATCGCCGCCAGACGAAACCCGCGAGCATGGGCACTGCAAGCGGGGCGATAATGACGCCGAAGGCCTTCATCATCATATCAAACAGTTCCTCGTTTTTGAGCCGAGCGAAAAACAGCCCAACGAGCAGTGAAGCCAGGCCGAATAGAATCGTGTTCAGTCGCGCCACGAAGATTCGTTTCCGTTCCGATGCGTCTGGATTGATCAATCGAAGGTAGACATCATTGGTCAGCACGCTGGACATCGCGTTGTATTCGCCGCTGAGTGCGGCCATGGTGGCTGAAAACATCGCGGCAATGATCAAACCCAGGGCTCCTGTTGGCAGCAACTCCCGGCACAAAATGGGATAGATCTCTTTGGAGAAGGCATCGGGAAAGAGCTGCCGGGCCACCATGGCCGGGGTAAAGAACAGAAGCGGTCCAATGAACGCCAGGCCCGCCACCATGAATCCAACGCGTTGCGCATCACGCTCATCGCGGACAGAGTAATATCGCTGCACGAGCGGGAAACTCGTGTTGTAGTTGCACAACAACAGGATAAACCAGGCGACAAAATACGAAGTGGGTTTGGAGGGCGAAGTGAGGTGAAAGAATCCCTCCGGAGAGCCGTGAACCAGACCACTGATGCCGCCGACTTCTCCGAGCGAAAACGCCAGAAGGACAATTACACCGGCCAGCATGACAATGAACTGTACGAAATCAGTCACGGTGACCGCCCAGAGGCCGCCGGCAAACGTATACGCAATGGCGATCAGGCCGGTGAGCAGGATACTCCTGTTCAGACCGATGCCCAGCACGCCTGAGACGAAAAGGCCGGTTGCGTACAGGCGAAGACCGTTATCGACCACACGCAGCGGAACCTTGGCCCACGCAAATGTCTGCCGAACCGAGAGGCTGAATCGCGTCTCCAGGTATTCGATCGGGCTTTCAATCCGTGCGCGCCGCCACGGAGTTGCGAAGACCAGTGCACCGATCACCGTCGACGGAATCACCACCCACGCGAGTGCAACCGCGACGAACCCATATTTGTGTGCCAATTCCGAGGATGCGACAAATGTGAACGCACTGAAGCTGCTCATGTAGAAGGACACGCCCGAAAGCCACCACGGGATCTGGTTGCGCCCTGAGAAATAGTCGCGCATGCCCTTCATGTAGCGCCAGAAATAGGCGCCGATGGCCAGCATCAGAGCGAAGTACCCGACGAGAATGAAATAGTCCGGACCTCGAAGTCCGCCGGCCGCGATGATCATTTTGCGATAGCCTCCGCAAGCGGTCGGATGCGGGCCAGAATATTCGTTGCCTGTGCGAACTCGCCCTGACCGTAAGCGACGTCGAGTTCCTCGAGGGCGCGCAGTAGTTCCCAGGCTGACGCAGAGTTGGGCGTCTTGGCTCGATCAGCGGGGCTGACTTTCCGTAGATCGTCCATTCTGGCTGATTGAAGCGTTTTATTTGCTTTATGCGTGAGATCCTGCCGCAGACGTTGATAGTGCATCTCGCGCAGCACGTCCTGAGCGAAGCGCCGCATATTCTCCGCCCCGTTTTGAGTGGCATCCTTCAATGCCGTCGGGGGCTCGAAGGGGACGACGGCCTGCAGTTGGCTCAGAAACTGCTCATTCGCTTTCATGGCGTCAGGCAGCACATCGTGCATGTAGAACTTCTGTAGCACCTCGAAGTCAAAGGGCAGGTCACGCGTTCGTTCATTGCGGACCGTTGTGACGCGAACAGGAACCGGTGAGCCGCTACGATAGATCTCCCAGCGGTCGAAGTAGCCGTTGCCGTCGGAATCATACATCCGGATCTCACCCATTTCCGGCAGTCCTGCGAAGTGCCCGACTTGAATCCAGCCCTCGGCTGCGCCGAACAAGTGAATGCGCCGATCAATCTCACTGTAATAAAGGCGGCGGCGGTTGGAAGGTTTGTCCGACCACTCGCGACGCACGTTCCACTTCTGGCCCGGGCCACCTGTGTTGGGCATGAGGCGCCGCTCCCATGTCCAGAAGACACCTTCCCAGCGAAAATCGTCGTCCTTGTTGCCGGGCCCGGCGGGATCGCCGATAGAGATGGTGTCATCGTGCTGCTCGTGCCAGGTGAATCCCGTTTGGTGCGCGGAGTAGGTATCGCAGAATGCACGAAGTCGATCGTGCGGAATCACGCGCGTCGTCTGCGGCGGCCGGCGCTTCGGGTTGAAGTGGCGATCGCCCGGCACGTCGTAGGGCACGGCGCCCACCAGGTTGAAGCCCATGTCGTAATGCAGCGGCGCCTGCGGCCCGCTCAGGTTGTCGATATCGAAACTGTAGCGGACGTTCATCGCTCCCATGTGCCGCATCACATCATCCCACGGACCGGCGTAACGTGCCGAATCGTTTGCATAGTCGGGATCTTTGGCCGGATCGAACGACAGCGGCGACGCACTGACTCGCGCCGCGATTTCGCTGTAGTCGTCATGGTCGGTATCGAAGAATGCGAACGGGCATTCGGAGATCGGCGCCCATTCGCCGCGCTGTGGGTCGAACTTGTTCATGTAGATCATATTGTCGCCGTGGGGATCGCTGGCAAAGAAGTTGCCGGAATACTCATATCCCTTCAGGTCCCACATATGGCCGTCGCCATCGAGGTCGAGCCCACACCAGACGGACCGCAACTCGCCGCCCACGAAAGTGCGGATGTCCATCTCGTTCGCTTTGCCGTCGCCGTCGTCATCCATGTAGTCGACCATGCGGTCGACCGTGCCATCGGCATCGTAGTCCACGACATAACAATCGTCGTGCCGATCGCCGCCGAGTGCGAGGCTCCCATCGCTGTCGTCGTCGATGATCCAGACGATCGCGTCGCATGCACGAAAGCGGCCTGTGACGTGCTCTTTGCGCGCGAGCATGGGCCCTGCGTCAGCGTCAACGGCGAGCATGAAGGATTCGCCCGTCTTGAGCGCCGCCGCCCGCGGCCACCAGCTCATGCTCTTGAGGTCGAGCTGCCCCGAGGGCGTCATGGCCGTCTGCCGTATCCACCAGGGATCGCCGCTCTTTTGTTCGACCCGTGACTCGGGCGACAGCATTGTGCCACAACCCGTCAGGCCCAAGAGTATCGTGATGCCGGCCCAGCGCATGATGTCGCCCAGAGAAAGTGGATGCAACTTCATGTCGGGCACGCATCACCTCGGCCAATCCTGGAAATATAGAACCGCTCAACGGACAGATGAGGATCATAAGGGCTCTGGCCCTTCCCGATCGAGTTCCCCAATGCCCGAGTCATGGAGGCGGGTCGGTCCGGCGAAAAAGCACAAACCGGCCATGATCTGCGGGCGGCGGTGTGAAGGTGAAAACGGAAGAAAAGCGAAGAAAGTGAACAGGATTCTCGAAGTTGGGAGGATGGATCAAGGGATGATCGGAGCGAATCAAAATCCAGTGCGTTCTGTCCAATCCAATCTGGCGAAACCACGCGGCAAATTGGTCTATTGGACCTGCAAATCTCTTTTATTTTCTCACAGTTGCACTTTGGGCCTGTCCCACCTTTCCCTCCGCGCGCCGTGATTTAGAATGCCGACATGTCCCTGCCGACTCTCGTGAAGGTCCTGATGGTTTTGGCGGTCGCGGCTCCCGGATCGGCCGTCCCGCCGGACAGCCTACTTCGGCAGGCTCCGCGCGTGATCGACGTTCCCGCCGATCAGTTGCCCGAGCCGGAGCTTCTCGCGAGTCCTGAAGTGCGCGTCCTTCTGGGTTACACGCGCCAACTGCTCCGTCTGCACGACGGCCACACGCTCGGCGTCTTTTCGTACAGTACCGGTGCACCCGCCAACTGGCTCTTCCTCATCGACACGCGAGACCTTTCTTCACAGCGCTATCCCATTCCAAACAACGATGGCGCTTCCCATGGTTCCGTGCTCGGGAAGGACGGCGACATCTACACCATGCCGTATCGTAATGGTCGCATTTATCGCTTCGATACCCAGACGCGGGTGTTCAAGACCATTGACGTGGATGTCCCGAAGGGAGAGGCGACGTGGGAGCCGCTCGCCGCGGCAAGTGGGAAAATCTACTTCGGGACCTACCCCAACGCCTGCCTGGGCGAGTACGATCCTGCCACTCAGCAATGCACGCTGTTCAAACAGATCGCCCCAAACACCAAATACGTCACCAACTTCAGCGAGGATGCGGATGGGACCATTACATGTCGAGCCTGGGGGCCGGACGAAGTCTGGATGCGGTTCGATCCGAACATCCGCGCGCTGGACAAGACTGAGAAGCCCAAGCCCCTAGCGGCCGCGCCGGGTTCAGCCTGGCCGGCTCCGCCCGAAGGCGACTCAGGATTCAATGGCCGAGTTGAGGTGGACGGCCGGCGCTTCGCTATTTCTTACCCGAGTGGGAGGTTCTGGGAAGTAATCAGCGAATCTCCTTCACCCGGTTCTACCGCCCCGTCCTCGCAGCCGGCGCTGCGGCTCAAACTGCTGGGTGATACGGGCGACCCGGCCGTCCCATCCTGGTGGCTTGAATCAGCAGCCGGCGCCGTCGTCGGCATCAGCTATTTCGGTCAGACCATCCGCTACGATCTCAAAATGGGTCGGTTCGAGCGCCGCGAGCTCGAAAATCGCTGTGCCGGCGGCAACGCCATCATGTTCATTGAGTCGGTGACGCCGCACTGCGTGATCGGCGGGCACTATAGTCAGCAGAACCTGTTTCGCCTCGATCCGCAGACGCGCCAGGTTGAATATGCCCCAGGGATGATCGCGCGCGTGACCGGCGAGCCCATGTGTGCGATCGGCATTGGCGGCCGTGCCTACATCGGCATCTACGTCCAGGCGTTGATCTCACTTTACGATCCCGCGCAGCCTTTCGCGTTCGGCACGAACCCGCGCGAACTTATCGACCTGGGCACGAAATACCAGCAGGTCCGCCCGCGTGACGCCGCCACGGACGGGCAGCGGGTCTACATCAGCTCCGACGGCAACTACAATCTGCTCGGCGGCGCGTTAAGTGTCATCGATCCCGCTACCGACAAGATTGAGGTCTACCACGAACTCATTCGTGAACAGAATCTACCAACACTCGCGTACGATCCGAAGACCAGGTTTCTCTGGGGCGGCACCGATCGTTGGGGCCAGATGCATAGCCACCCGCCGACCCAGCCCACATCGCTCATCTATGCGTTCGACCCGCCTGGCCGACGCGTCGTAGCCAGACTCACCCCCTTCGAGGGGGCAGACGAAACCAAGGTGCTCGGCGTATCCTCAAACGGGATCCTGATCGCCTCGGTCGATCCGCCATCCAAGTCGCTGGGTTTGGGCCCGACTTCGAAGTCACCAGTGCGAACCCGGATCGCCCTGATCGATACCGTCTCGCAAGAGATTCTCTATCGGGGCGACTCCCCGCTGGCCAACCTTCGAAAGATCCGCTGTGGCGCCGACGGACTTTGCTATTTTGTCGCCGCCGATCGGCTTTATCGCTGGGACGGCTCGGCCAATACGTTCACATCCGTCGCTCGCGCCCCCGGCTGCCGCCATTTGACCGAGTCCTCACCCGGCACGTGGCTCTTGGCCAGCGATACGTCAATTTACCGCGTGCAACTGCGTGACAGGTCCGACCGCCAGCTCTGGCATTGCGCCCATCCAGCAGGGAACTCCCGCATCCGAGGCGACCACGACGAATGAAGCGCGGAGCGTGTGCCGATGCGTCTCGTACCCAGTCTGAGTGTACCCGAATATGATGATCTTCGTGGCTCGCACCGCCAATACTTCAGATGGTCGCGGCTGATGGGCGGGTTCAGAACGCACGTGGATCATACATCCGACGTGGGTTCGCACAGCAGCACGGAGACATAGACGATGTCAGGTGACTGGACGATCGCTTTTACCCGACTTCTGCTGGCGTTCGGAGTTTTCTCTTCGAATCTGGCTCTCGCCGCTCTCACGAGCTCCGTCACGATCGTTTGCAATCCCGGGCCGTTTGCCTCTATTGAAGAGGCGGCGGTCGGTGAGGAGCACGTCAATTTCCGCGACGATGACCCGGCCGACGACAATGCGTGCACAGAGTGCTTCGCCGCCATAGAACTGCGGCGGTTTCTCGCGCATTGCCTGGGCCAATCCGAAGTGAGCATCACGGTCGCGGTTTCGAAGCAGATCCCAGCCGGGGGCGATGTGTTTCTGCTTGGTAGTCGAAACTCCAATCCGCTCATCGGCGCGCTCGACACTCCGTCGCCGGACCTTGAGAAGGCGTCCAGTTCCGAGGCGTTTCGCCTGCATTCGCTGAAGCGGGATGGGCGGCAGATTATTGTAATTGAGGGCAAAGGGCGGGTCGGAACGCTTTATGGCGCTTATGCGACGCTGGAGCGGCTGGGAATGCGGTTCTTCGGGCTCGGGGAGCAGGGGACCGTTTATCCCAACAAGGCTTCCGCCCTGGCCGACGACCTCAGCTTATTCGAAGCGCCCAAGTTCATCACACGAGGTTTCTGGGCGGTCGCGCCGCGCGGAAACGATGAATTCTTCCTGTGGATGGCGCGGAATCACATGAATCTCTGGGTTGCCGGAGAAAAGAGCACACCGCTGCTCAAGAAACTGGGAGTTCGGCTTACAGCGGGCGGGCATACAGTCCAGGAACAGTTTCTGGGCCCGCAACTTGAGTACCCCTACAACGTCGCCCGATTTGAAGGCGATGATCAAAAACCGACGGATCTTTATCCGCCGAGCGCGACGTATCTGGGCGACGTCAATCACGATGGGCATCTCAGCTATGCAGAGGCGCATCCGGAGTGGTATGCCCTCCGTGAAGGGCGGCGCGACGCTCACAGGCGTCCGCACCTCGGTTTCAACTTCTGCACATCCAATGAGTTCGCCAGAAAAGCGCTCGCTCTCAATCTCGTGGCCGGACTGATCGACGGTGAGTATCGCGACGCCGACCTGGTGGATCTGCTCATGCTGGACGGCGGATCGTGGTGCGAATGTGACGAGTGCCGCAAGCAAGGTAACTTCTCCGACCGGATGCTCTGCGTGCAAAACACGGCCAGCCAGGCGATCCGGGAGGCGCGGCGCGAGGGCCGCCTGAAACGAAATGTTCAACTCTCGTCGCTGGCTTATCTGGAGACACTGCCGCCGCCGTCCCGGCCGCCGCCTGAAGATTTCGACTATGAGAATTGTCTCGTGACGTTCTTTCCGATCTCGCGCTGCTATGCGCATCCGCTGGCCGACCCTGACTGCACGGAAATTAACCTCCACACGCTGAAGTGTTATCAAGGCTGGACGCAGGGGCGCGACGCGTTCTACAAAGGCTCGATGTTCATCGGCGAATACTACAACGTAAGCGGCATCAAGACGATGCCTGTGCTCTACACGCGGATCATGGCCGCCGATATTCCCTGGTACTACCGCAGCGGCGCCCGTCACTTTCACTACATGCATACGCCCACTTCCCTGTGGGGTACCTGGACTTTGAATCAATATCTGCTTGGACGATTGTTGTGGAACCCTGACGCGAACGTGGAAGCCATTCTCGACGATTACTTTCGAGGCTACTATCCGACCACGTCCATACGCGCGCGGCGTTTCTACCAACATCTGGAATACGCGATGGCGAACATTAAGGCCTTCAAGCATCATGTGTGGGCCGGTGATATCAGATATTGCCTGCCGGGACGGCTCGATTCGCGCACGCCCGGTCTTTTTCCGCTGGAGCACCTTCATTATGAGTCGTATCACCCGGCGTTGAATGACGCGCCTGACATGGTCGATATCGTGGCGGCCATGGCGCAGGCCCGCCAGGAAATTGACGACGCTCTGCTGGACTGCCGTGACAAGACGGAGCGAATGCGGCTGATCGAAGACGAGCGGCGCTTCGGCTACGGGGAGGCGATGGTGCTGTTCCTGTACCACCTCGCGCGAACGCAACTCTTCGACGAGCGTAGCGAGGCGGAACTTGCGCGGCACGAATTCATCGCGGTCGAAGAGATGGCCGAGCGACTCAGACAGGTTGTCGATCTGGTGCAGGTGTCCTATCGTCATGCCAATGGCAAGAACGGACTCGATGCCAGCCAGGCGGAGCCCGCGTACAATTTCTTCAAGAAGAAATACGCTGCAGAGACCCGGCCGAGCGGCAAGGAGAAAACGTCCCGTTGATCGCACAAACCTTCAATTCGGGTTTTGATCTGGCACACGATACCTACAACGGAATGCTGTGCGCGACCGACGGTAAGGTTTACTACGTGCTCTGTTCCGAAGCGCACGACGTCGGAGCGCAGATGTACGTGTTCGATCCGGTGACCGGTCGGATCACGCATCTGGGCGACCTCACCGAGGCCTGCGGCGAGAAGGGTCAAAAGACAATCGCCCAAGGCAAGAGTCACGTTAAATTCGTCGAGAGCAATGGCAAGCTCTATTTCGCCACGCACATCGGCTACTACGCAGTGAAAGACGGCATGGAGAAGATCGGCAGCACGCCAGACGGCTTCAAGCCTTATCCGGGCGGACATCCCCTTGTGTATGACCTTGCGACAAGCCTGTTTGAGAATCTGGGCGTCGCTCCGAATGGCGAGGGCATCCTGGCCATGAACATGGACACGCGGCGCGGCCGAATCTACGGACTCACCTGGCCGACGGGCCACTTTTTCCGATACAACCTCACCGACAAGACATTCAAGGATTTCGGACCAGTTAGCGCCGGAGGCGAAGGCGGAACGGGCGCCGACTACCGTACGCTCTGTCGCTGTATTGCCGTCGATCCGGACGAGGGAGCGGCCTATTTCACGGTCTCCACGGGTGAGATTCGCCGCTATCGATGCGATCGTGACACGCTCGAGTCCGTGGTCGGTGATGACCTCCGAAAGGATTACTTCGGGCTTTACGACCCCGCAGCGCCAGGGCATATGGGTTATAACTGGCGGCAGGTCATCTGGCACGCGTCGGAAAAGGCTTTCTACGGAACACACGGAAACTCCGGATATCTCTTCCGATTCGATCCGCGATCGGCCCGTGTGGACGTGCTTGATCGCATCACCTCAGAGCCTTCCAGACGGAGCGGCATGTTCGACCAGTTCAGTTACGGTTATCTCGGTTTTGATCTGGGGTCCGATGGGCGGACGTTGTATTACCTGACCGGCGGTCCGATCTACATGGATGGAAAAAGAGTCAGCGGCAAGAGCGAGACGGCCAAGGGTGAATCGCGGGGCGAGGAGAACCTGCATTTGATTACGTACGACATCCCTTCTGCCCGTCACATCGACCATGGGGCCATCTTCTTCGAAAATGGCGACCGGCCGGCCTACGTCAATTCAATCGCGATCGGAAAAGACGGTGCGGTCTACGCTCTGTCTAGAATCACCGAGAACGGACACACTCGTACAGACTTGATCCGTATCGCCCCAGTTTCGCCTGGAAGCCCTTCATGAACTCCTCTTGCCGGGCACACATCGCTCTTACGTCTGTCGTGCTGGTTTCATCTGCCTTCGGGCAGTCTCGGCCGTTTACGCACACAAATGCTTCCCTTCCAATCCGCGGCTGGTGGACGATGGACCAGCATGTCATTAAAGACCTGGATCGGGCCGCGGAGTTCGGCATCAATCTGCTGATGTTCGAGGAGCACAGTGAGTGCCCCTGGAACGAGATTCTGGACCGACTGGCCATGTACGATTTCAACGACACGTATAAGAAGAACGGCAAGGATCGAGATCGGACGGAGGTCTTTCGTGCCCGCTACCGTGAGATCACTGCGGCAGCCCGGCGGCACGGGGTTCCCTGCTATCTGCAGACGGCAGAAGTTCATGTTCCCAAAGGGCTGGATCCGGTTACGTTCGAGAATCCGGAGGTGTGGGAGGTTATGGGTGGACGGCTGCGCGAAGTGTTTCGCGCCCTGCCCGATCTCACCGGCCTGACCATCTACCTTGCGGAAGGGCAGCTTGAAGTGAACCAGATGCGGGGAGTGGAGCCCTCGCGAGTCAAACGTGCCCGCAAGGTGATCGACACACTGTGGGCGGCCTGCAAAGCGGAACATCGCAAGTTCATGGTGGGAACGTTCATTCACAGCCTGCCGATGCTTGAGGCAATCTCTCAGGCGCTGCGGGAGTTTCCACCCGATCCCGATTTCGCGGTGCTGCAATACTGCTGTCCCAACGATTGGGGCTTATACGACATCTTCAATCCCTCAATCGGGCGGGTGGGTCCACATCCTGAGATCCTCGGTTTCGATTACAACGGCGAAAACTGGGGCGAGTCTGTATATCCCTTCATTCAGGTGGACTTCATGGTTCAACGGCTGCGTGAGGCTCGCGCCCGCAGTGCGAATATCGTGGGTGTGGCCGGCTGGACTGCCTGGTACGAACATCGCACGCTCATCGGTACATTCAACGAGGCGAACGTCTATGCAGGCGCTCAAGTGGCCGTCCATCCGGATCGCGATCCTCAGGAGATTCTCCGGGATTGGTGTGCGAACCGCTTCGGAGATGAGGCGGCCCAAACAGCTGCGGAATGTCTGGCCCGCACGTTTCCGGTCATCTTCAAGGCTCAGCACGTGTTCGGATATTGGGTGGACACGGGTAACAAGAGCGGCATTCCATCTTTGAAGGAAATGGACGAATTCTTCATTCGCGACATCTTTGGCGAGGCGCTCGCTAAATGGTATCCCGAGCGCAAACCAACCTGGCAGAAGATCCAATCACCGGACATGGCTTTTCTCAATGATGTCATTCAGGAAAAGGACGAAGCGATCAGGCTCGCGCAGCAGAGTCTGGCCGAGCTGCGTAGAGCGAAGGACCAGTTCCGGCTGGCAGACTTCAGTGCACTTGAACGGGCCCTCCGATTCGACGAACTCTGGGCGCGCATCTGGCGAGATCTGATGCGGGCCTTTTTTCTGCGTCAGATCGGCCGGAAGCAGGGCTGGACGGAAGAGAGTAAGGCGCAGCTTGATGTTGCGCTCGGTGCTCTGACGCAGTTGGCGGACGATCTCGAATCAAAGTTCGGTAAGGGCTTTCCCCGCGGTCCCGATCGCATTCGCGAATTCGTTCGAGACATCAAAAGCGGCAAGTGATCCGCATGTAGCGGCCGTCCGAAGCGGCGGATTCGATTGACATCGGCCGTAGGAGTTCGCATCAACGCCCAGGAGGCTCATCGATGGGGCGGCGATTCTCGAGATGCTCAATCATGTGGGGTGCTGTCGGCCTGGTCTGGGCGGGATGCGTTCAGCCAACCGCTAAAGCGACATTGCCTGCGGCGGACGAATCAGCGCCGCTTAAGATCGCAATCGACCCTCGCCAGCAAGGCGGCGCTATTTCTCCACTGCTGTTTGGCCATAACATCGAGCACACGCGCAACGCCGTTTGGCGCGGTCTGAGCGCTCAGATGCTAGCGAACCGAAAGTTTGCCGGGCAGGCCGGCGTGGGAGGTCTGGCCGCCCATTGGCTTGCAGTAGGGATCGAGGGTGTGGATTTCACGCTTGATTCTAAAGAGCCATTCGCGGCCGCGCAGTCGCAGCGCGTTTCGATTCTGAAAAAAGGTCCGGGCGGGGGCATCGCTCAGAACGGAATTCACTTGAAGGCCGGCGTAGCGTACGACGTGCGGCTCTGGCTGAAGGTCGACCACGAACTGCGAGTGCTTACGCGACTCTGCGACGCCCTCGATCAGCGCATCCATCATCAACACGCGGGCTCCCTCGTCGCGGGGGAATGGCGAGAGCAACATTTTACGTTTACGGCCGGCCAGACTGATGAATCTGCGCGATTTGAGATCATCGCGCAAGAAGTGGGAACGCTATGGATTGGCGCGATTTCGCTGTTGCCTGCGGACCACTTTCATGGCATGCGGCGGGATGTCGTCGAGCGACTCAAAGAGATGTCCGTGCCTCTGCTGCGCTGGCCGGGCGGGAACTTCACGCGCGATTACCGATGGGAGCAGGGATTGCTGCCGGTGGATCGACGACCCCCCATCCGGGCCGCCGCGTCGACCACGCTGCCGTTCACCGAGAGCTACGATTTTCATGAGATCGGCACGGACGAGTTTTTCGCGTTGTGTCAGGAATTGAAATCGGTGCCTTCGCTCACCATCAACATGGCCGACGCGCCGCCGGAAGAAGCGGCCGCCTGGGTGCAATACTGCACGGTTCTACGGATACGAAATCGGGCAAGGTCCGCGCGGAACGAGGTCATCCGGAACCCTATCGAGTCAAGTATTGGTCGGTCGGGAACGAGATTTACGCCGATTGGATGGGCCCGGCTCATACCGATGCCGTCACGTATGCCCGACGGATCGAGCAGTATGCGCGAGCGATGAGAGAGGCGGACCCTTCGATTGTGCTGATCGCCTCGGGGGCCGCCGGCGCGCCGGTGGCGGAAGAGGGTTGGGATCAGAAGGTGGTGTCCGGGGCCGGGCAATATTTCGATCACATCGCCGAACATCACTACGCCAAAACGAAGGGCGACGCGCCTGAAGAACTTGCCCGTCTTGCGAAGATCCCGACGACGGAGTTGCTGGCGAAATGGCGAAACGCGCGACGAACGATCGACGGCGCGTCACCCGGCGGCAAATCGATCGGAATCGCGTTTGACGAGTGGAACATCTGGCATCCCTGGTTTGCCGCACCGTACCAGAACGAGTGGCATGTCGGCTCGCGCGACGGGGTTTATATAGCGGCGCTTCTCAACATGCTGTGCCGGGACGCTCATTCGCTTGGGGTTTATATGGCGGCCTATTTCCAGCCAGTTAACGAGGGCGCGATCGCAGTCACGCCGTTTGATTCAAAGCTCACTCCGATCGGCCAGGTGTTCAGCTTGTACAAAGCGCATCACGGCAACCGATTGATCAAGATACCGGAACAGGCCGGTGACGCCGATGTCGATGTCTGCGTATCTCACCAGGCGGATGGAAAGCTTGTGGCCACAATGGTGAATCGCAACCCTATCTCGGCACGGCACGTCGAGCTGCTCCTGCCGGAGACTGCCACGGGGGCTGCGAGTTCGGTGACGCTTCTGGTTGCGGATGGCCTTGGGCCCGATGCGGGAATGACGCAGCGCGTCGAACACATCAATTCCGGCGCAGGCCGCTCCGTTCCGCTTGCGTTGCCACCATTCAGCGTACTGCTCTGGGAGAGCAGGCGCGGGGAATGAGAATCGCGTTTAAGATCTGCCCGGAAGGACCACCGGAAGCAAACATGAAGTTGAGACGCACCCAAAACTGGACGATGTCGGGGATCGCGCTGATCTTAAGTGGCGCGTTGGCGCTGGGGGCGCGGGCGGAAGCAGGCGGTGCGATCCTGTCGGCCAGTGAGCGGCTGAATGTGGTGCTGATCACCGCCGACGACATGCAGTACGACTCGCTTGGCGTCACAGGTTGCAAGCTCAAGGACATCACTCCGAACCTGGACAAGCTCGCTTCGGAGGGGATGCTCTTCGAGCGCGCTCACGTGACGGTGGCCGTGTGCCAGCCATCCCGATCTGTGTTGATGACCGGCCGCTATCCGTTTCACAACGGGGCGCTCGGGTTCGAACCGATCCGGCGGGATGTGCCGACGCTGGGAGAGTCGCTCCGCACAGCGGGTTACCTGAACGGCATATTCGCCAAGGTTGAACATCTCGCTCCAAGAGAAAAGTTTTGCTGGGATGTCGTGGTCCAGGGGAAAGAGCTAGGGGAGGGCCGCGATCCGGCTCTCTATGCCCAGTGGACGAAAACCTTCATCGAGAAGGCAAAGGCTGCGAACAAGCCGTTCTTTCTGATGGCCAATTCACAGGACCCACATCGGCCGTTCGCGCCCATTGAGGACCAGCCGGATGGAAAACCTGCGCTGGGAACCGCATTGCATCCAAGCCGCATCTGGTCGCCCAAGGAAGTGGACGTTCCGTGCTTTCTGCCAGATCTGCCCCCGGTGCGACGGGAGGTTGCGCAATATTACACATCCGTCCACCGCTGCGACGAAACCATCGGTCAGATTCTTCGCACCCTCGATGAAGCCGGCGTGAGGGACACCACGCTGGTCATGTTTCTCAGCGACAATGGGATGGCCTTCCCGTTCGCCAAGACGAATTGCTATCCATTCAGCACGCATACACCTTGGATCGTTCGCTGGCCAGGAAAAGTGAAACCTGGTGGCCGGGACACGCGCCATTTCATTTCCGGTATCGACTTCATGCCGACCGTGCTCGACGCGCTGCATCTGTCGGCGGTGTGCGGTATGGATGGCCGATCTTTCCTCAACCTACTGCGCAGGGACAGTCAGAGTGGGCGAGATAGTCTGGTCACCGTGTTTCATCAGACCGTTGCCCGCAGGAACTATCCCATGCGATGCCGGCAGACCGCGGATTACGCCTACATCTACAACGCCTGGTCAGACGGCAAGACGGTTTTTCAGAACGAGTCGACCGGTTCGCCGACTTTTAAAGCGATGAAGCAGGTTGCCACATCCAATTCGGCGGTTGCCGAACGCGTGAACTTTCTTTCGCTGCGCGCGCCCGAAGAACTGTATGACATGAAGAAGGACCCATATTGTCTTCGCAATCTTGCGAGCGACGCAGCACACCGCACCGAGTTGCAACGGATGCGCGAGCAGATGGAAAAGTGGATGTTTGAGGTGAGCGATCCGGCGAAGTCTTCCTTTCTGTCGCTGATTTCAACCGCGTCTCATCCGAGCCGTGAATAAAGCCGATCATCAGCTAGCTGTTCATCCAGATAGAACCGCGAAAAATGAAAGATATGCGAAAACATTGATCGCCTCACCATGAATTTCGCATCTTTCGTGTATTTCGTCGTCAACCGAGATATTGATTTCATTCTGGATCGAAGCTCGATAGTTCAGTGCTTTTGAATCAAGGTTTCTTCGGAGGCGATCGGACGGTCCAGATCGAGGATTCCACTCGCGCGGTTTGCATGATGTCCTGTGCGCGAGCCAGCACGTCAGAGTGCTCGGTGGCGACATCGTGGCTCTCGGCCGGATCTGTTTTCAAATCGTAGAGTTCAACCGGACTCTTCCAAGTGGGGCGGACGGCCTTCCAATTGCCCATTCGCACAGCCTGCTTTGAGCCTCCGTCGTGGATTTCCCAGTACATAAACTCACGCGGGGGCAGCGATCCTCCGAGAAGTGCGGGCAGAACGTTGATGCCATCCAGTTTGGCATCAGCGGGAGGTTGCGTACCGGCCAGTGCCGCGCACGTTGGCAGAAAATCCCAGAAGGCCCACGGCTCATCGCTTGTCTTTCCTGCGGGCACATGGCCGGGCCACCGGGCGATCATCGGAATGCGGAGCCCGCCTTCGTACATCGACCGTTTGATGCCGCGGAGTTTCCCGGTGCTTTGAAAGAACTTCGTGGGCGGGTCGCCCGGCGCTCCGTTGTCACTACTGAACAACACGAGAGTGTTGTCGTCGATACCGAGCTCCTTGACGAGCGCCAGAATGCGCCCGACGTCACCGTCCATTCGCGTGATCATGGCGGCGAACGTTTTCATGTCGCGAGGCCACTTTTCCGACTGATACGGGCCCAGATCGGGTACCTGCAGCTTGGCATGTGGGATCGTGAACGGGACGTAGAGAAAGAACGGTGACTTGTAGTTGTCGCGCAGCCAGTTGAGTGCGTCGGCCGCAATCAGGTCGTGCGAGTAGCTCTTGCCACCGAGTTCGATCCGCTGTGTGTTTCGCCAAAGGTGGTCGGGGTAATACTCATGCGCGAGCGTCTGGCAGAGATACCCAAAGAAGTAATCGAAGCCCTGTTTGTTGGGTTCGCCGGTTGAGCCTGGCCCTCCGAGCGACCACTTGCCGGTGCAAGCAGTGCGATAGCCGGCCTGTTGAAGCATCCGCGCGACGGTGAACGTATTGGCCGGAATCGGCTGCTGGCCCTCGGGTTTTACGCCGAGATTGCCGCGAATGTAAGCGTGCCCGATGTCGAGTCCAGTCATCAGCGAGCAGCGCGATGGGGCGCACACGCTCGTACCGCAATAACCCTGTGTGAATCGGATGCCTTCGGTGGCCATGCGATCAATATTCGGTGTCTTGATCTTCTGCTGGCCATAACAGCCCACGTCGCCGTAGCCGAGGTCGTCCGCGAGGATGAAGATGATGTTCGGCTTTCGCCCGGCCTTGTCGCCGTCCAAGGCAGCCGATTCTGCGGCGAGGCATTCCCCCATCCATGCGCCAAGAAGAACAATGACCACCGCTGAGACTAGATTTCTGAACATGACACTCACCGTTGGATGGAACTTTCTGTGCACCGAGACCATCATAACCTGCCAAGGGGCCGCGTGTTCTCGGCCAGCGACTTCGCGAATTCCCGGGCAGCGGCTTCAAGCCGCTTTGCGATGTCGGGATGATCTTTGAGCCGGTTTCTCTGTTCGCTGACATCTCCCTCCAGGTCATAGAGTTCGACGCCGACGAGTTCGTCATCCTGTCGTTTCAGGTGAAGCTTCCACCGCTGGTCCCGTATCGCGCCCAGGTTGGGCGGGGAATTCGGCTGGCTGCCGCCAAAGTAGTAGAACAGTTCGTGTGGGCTCCGTGCTGCGGGCTCACCGGACATCACCGGCCAGAGATTCCTGCCGTCGATCACCCGGTCGGTAGGTGGTTTCGTCCCGGCGAGTCTGGCGAATGTGGGCAGCACGTCGATGTTGGCGGCGATCTCCGTGGTGCGTCGCCCCGCAGGTATTTGACCCGGCCAGCGCACGATGCCGGGAACGCGCATTCCGCCTTCATAGACGGTGCCTTTTCCCGCTCGCAGGGGGCCCGCCGAGCCGCCGTCGATCCCATACTGCAGCCACGGACCGTTGTCGGAGGTGTACAGCATCAGCGTCTTTTCGTCGAGGCCGAGTTCCTTGAGTTTGCTCATGATCTGGCCGACGCTCCAGTCAATCTCCTCGATGGCGTCGCCGTAAAGTCCACGCTTGGACTTGCCCTGAGCTCGGTCCGATACCGCGAGCGGCACGTGCGGCATGGCATGGGCGAAGTAGAGGAAGAACGGGTGGTCCTTGTGCTTGCTGATGAACTCAAGGGCTTTTTCAGTGTAGGTGGTGGTGAGTTTGGTCAGATCAGGGTTCAGCTCGATCACTTTCTCGCCGGAAATGAGCGGAAGCGGTTGCGGGAAACCGCCTCCCTTGGGGTAATAGGAACCTTCTCCGGAGAAACCAGTGTAGGCGGCGCGCTTTCGGGCCGCGACCATCCGGGCGTCTTCGTTCTCAGTGATCGGCATGCGCGGATGATACGGCCACATGTCGTTGGAGTAGGGCAGGCCGAAGTATTCGTCGAAACCATTGCGTGTCGGAAGAAACTTCGGGTTATCGCCCAGGTGCCACTTGCCGATCATCATCGTCACGTAGCCCTGGCCTTTCAGGATCTCGGCCAGCGTGATTTCGTCGGGATTGATACCTGTGATCGCCTTTGGCGAGTGATTAAATGACAAGCTGACACGCGGCGCGTAACAACCGGTCATCAGGCAGGCCCGCGATGGGCCGCAGAACGGAGCGGCGTAGAAGCTCGTGAATCGCAGCCCCTCGGCTGCGAGGCGATCGATGTTGGGGGTATCGATATTCGGGGATCCATAACAGCCAAGATCCCCATAACCCTGGTCGTCGGTGAAGATGACGATGAAGTTGGGTTTATCGTGTCCTTGTGCGAACGGGGAAACGGCGAGCGCGAGCCATGCCACGATCGTGCTGAGAACGATTCGCATCAATGTCTCTCCTCACGTGCTGGAATCATCGTGGCAAACCGGATCAAGCCCTTGGAGGCAGCGTGCACAGTGTACCGACTGCCCATGCGCTGGGTCCACGGGCAGCGAGTAACCAATGGCGTATTCCGTGAGATCGGCACTCTGATGTGCTGGTTTAGATATGCTATTCCCCAGCCCGCAGGGCGAAAGTGGTTGGCCAGGGGCGTAAGCCCCTGGAAACATCGCGTTCACCGTCTTTCAAGCCCCAGCGGGGCGACAGTAGCCGTCAACTGCACTGTCGCCCCTCCAGGGCTAACGGTTGAGAGATTCGATGAATGTGCTTACCAGGGGCTCGCGCCCCTGGCCAAATACTTGCGCCCCGCTAGGGCGGGCCGCTGTTGGCAACCTGTAATTGCAGGAGGTCTTGCAGTTGAGAACCTCCTTTTTCCTTCACATGCAAGCGCTCACGTCTTCATCTGTTGCCTCATCGAAGCGATGCTCTACAATCGCCATCCTCAATTCGCGGCAGGAGATCGACCATGTGGTATCGCTCGAGTTTTTTGATCGTTCTATGTCTCGTAACAGGCGGTGCGAACGCGGCGACGACGCAGAAGCATTATTACGCACACGATGCCGTCGAGGACGAGCACGGGGTGATTGCGCCGTGGTATCGCGGGCAGAACGGGCAGATGGACTGGCGTGTGCGGATCGCGGCCGAGACGCTCAAGCGGTATCCGTGGACCAAGCCTGGACAGGCGCCGCGCCAGTTGCCCGAGTACATGTGGAGCGGGGCGTGGAATATCGACAAAGAGGGGAAGATCGTTGTGCCGCCCATCGATAACTGGGCGAACGGCGACTTGGGTCAGCGGGCTGCGTATGTGCTGGCAGGGTGGGTCGATTATTACCGGTACAGCGGCGACGCGGCCGCGATCGCGCACATGAGCCTCATGGCCGACATGCTGCTCGATTTCGCGCTGACCCCCGAGGACCATCCCTGGCCCAGATTTCTGATCAGCGTGCCCACGAAGGGCAAGCCGTATGGCCAGGCCGATCCGCACGGGTTCATTCAGCTCGATAACTCGGCAGAGACGGGCATTCCGCTGATCAAGGCCGCGCAGATCGTGGGCGGCGCGCAGGGTGAGCGCTGGATGGCGGCGGCGCGGCACTGGGGGGATCTTTTCGCGGAGAAGCGGGACCGCCGGCCGGGTGTGCCGCCCTGGGGGCGGTATGCGAACCCGCAGGACGTGCCGTGGGAAGACAATATGACCGGCAACGTCGTCTTTCTGCTCGAGTTCTTCGATACGCTCATCGCCACCGGTTACACGGGCAAGGACAATGCGATCGTCGAGGCGCGGAAGGCGGGCGTCGCCTGGCTGCAGACGATGCTCGACAAGTGGCTCGTCCACGATACCTGGGGCCGCAACTTCTGGGACTGGAACGCACCGGTGCAGCTTGAGAATGTCACCGAGTTCGTCGCCCGGTATGTCATGGAGCACCAGGAGGAGTTCCCCAACTGGCGCAACGACGCGCGGAACATCCTCACGCTTTTTCTGAACCGCACGGCCACGTCACCCAAGTCGAATACCGACACGTACAGCGGGGCCTGGGCGCATCCCGAATCGAGCGGCTGCTGTGGCCGGTCGCTCTGGTATGGGCCGTTGGAGATCGCCCCGATGTACGCGGAGCTGGGGGCTCTGGCGAAAGATCTGTTGATGGCCGAAATCGGGCGGCGGCAGATGATTCTGGCAACGTACGACGCACACGAAAACGGAATCGTCGAGGACAACATCGACGGCGGGCAGATCGTTGCGGGCGCGTGGTTCAAGATCGCGCATCCGATGGCGCTCAAGCATTGCCTCAACATGATCGCGTGGCAACCGGAGTTGTTTGGGCCGCCGGGCGAAAACCACATTGTGCGGAGTACGGCAACAATCCGGGAGGTCCACTATCACCGCAACGTGCTTTCATATGACCTGGCTAGTGCGCCTGTCGGAACACAAGTCGTACTCCGGCTTGCGTTTCGGCCCACCCGCGTATGGCTCAGTGGTGACAAGGGTCAACTTGATTTGAAAGAGTTGTCCTCGCTATCGGGGTTGGGGTATAGCGTTCAGCCAATTGGCGAAGGCGATTCGCTGGTCACGGTGCGGCAAGACGGATACCGGCATGCATTCATTGGTGATGACGGCCCACAATCACGTATCACCAGCGAGAACATGAGGCTGACCGGTGCCTGGAACAAAAAAGGATTCAAGGATGGCATACATCTGAATACCGATGAAGCCGGAGCATCGGTCGAGTTTGAATTCAACGGCGACCAGGTGCGGATCATCGGATGGACAGAGCCTGCGGGTGGATTGGCGGATGTTTACCTCGATGGCGTAAAGCAGTTATGCGGCATTGATTTCTGGGGCATCCGCGAATACGGGCTGCATGATGCAACCTTGTGGTATCGAACAGGATTGGAAGCCAAGAAGCACACGCTTCGTGTTGTTGCTACCGGCAGAAGCAACCCAATTGCGAACGGACTCAACGTCTTTGTAAAGGAAGCATATGTTGCCGCTCATCACGTTGATATGACCGCACCTCCGGGTGCGAATGAATCGATCTCAGCGCAGCGGTGGATCTTCGGCTATCCCGAACGGACGGATTACGTGGACAGCGCGGGGAACGCCTGGCGGCCGGCGACGGAGTGGGTGGTGCGGGCGGGAAATCTCGTGGATTCCGTGGCCGCCGCCTGGTGGACGGCGCGTCGATGCCACGAAGTGGAAGGCACGAGTGACCCGGAATTGTATCGATACGGTGCACACGGCAAGGAGTTCTGGGCGGATTTCACCGTTTCGCCGGGGACGTATCACGTGAGGCTCAAGTTCGCCGAGACGCGGAGGATCGATCCGAAGTTGCGGGCGATGAACATTTTCATCAACGGTAAAGAGGTCGTGCATGCGTTTAACATCGCGGCCACCGCCTTCGGCGGAAAAGAAGAACAAGCAGAGGCGGCTAAGAAACCATATTCAGGTCGAAATCGCATGGGGCGGGCTGTGGATCTCGTATTCAACGGGATTGAGCCGAAGAACGGCGTGATCGATGTGCGGTTTGAAGGTTCCTATGGCGGCGAGGCCATTGTGCAGGCGATTGAGGTTGGGCCGGGCGACGGTGGAATCGGTGAGACACCGATCAGTCTTCCCCCGCCTGCGCCGACGAGCGCCACGGCCCCGGCGCGGTAGCACACGCCGAGGAATTCCAAGCGACCAGGTTAAGTACATGTGTAGCGAAAGTGATCCCAACAGAGCCCGAAGCGCGAGCTAGGGTTTCGTCTCATCGATGTGCGAACTTTTTCGATGAACCAAGCGCCTTTGAGCTTTCGACAATTCGAGCTCCAAGGCGCAGGAGCTTGCAAAGGAACTCGTAAATCTCATTGAAGAAACCCTGGTCCACCCAGGCGGATCTTCGACTTGCGCCACGGGCTCAATGCTGCTTGCAACGAGCACCTATTTTGCCTATGTTTCGATTGCCTTCGAGTGCGGCTCGTCACACTGATTCCATCAGACAGTCAACAAACTGCACGCCTCGGCGTAGCCCGCGGCCGGTCGGCCGTATTCGCTGGCGGTAACTCGCGCGAGGGCGGTCAATTGCCGCCATCGGAAGGCGGGGCGGCTCGCGGCGAACTCTTCGCTCACCGTGCGGTAGTATTTTTCCGCGTGCAGTGAGCCATCTTCGCTGACGGCGTAGCGCAGCAGCAGATCGAAGATCGGGCGCGGCGCGTAACCCAGTTGGCCATACCGGTGGACGACCGCGCTGGCCCGGGCCTGCAGGTTCCCTTTAACAGCAAGATCCAATTCGCGAAGCAGGTCGGCCGGCTCAGTTTCTTTGACCCGTTCGATATGAAGAGCCAAAGGAAGCGGTTGCCAGTTGAGGAAATCCCCGCCTCGGTTCACGCGATCGAGCGCGACCTGATAGCCACCCAGGATCAGACACGCATATGTGTTGCGGGTGTTGCTGACACGGGCCATGTTGCGCCACGCGTTGGCCGAATCGCAGGCATGAACGCCGATGGAATCGCCGTGCACGCTCCCGACTGGTTTACCGGGCGATTCGTCTCTGGGAGTTCGCCCAATATCGCGGAGCACCAACTGATTCGCGGCCAGCGAAATCGCTTCGCCTAGAATGGCGGGTGCAAACCCTTCGGCGAGAGCCGCAGCGACCGCATTGGCGGCCTGCTGCGGTGTGGATCGGAAGATGGTTTGGCTCATTTCGTCGATCCAGGCATCATCAGCGGCTCGATCTCCCGGCGAGCGGCCGAGCAAGTGGTGCTGCTCCAGCATCTGAGGAAGGAGCGTTCTGGGTTCGTCAAAACTCGCCGGCCGTGAGTAATTCTCGGCCTTCACGCAGAAGCGGACCGACTGGCGGAGCAACGTGTGCGCCTGCTCTCTGCCGACCAGGTCCAGCAGATCCCAGGCTCGATACGGCAGCACAACCCGATGAACATCCGTATTGTCTTGAACCTCGATCAGCAGGTCGTTGAATGCTTCTTCGGGAGACCTTTGGGCAAGGGCGGCAAACGTTCGCTCGGCGCCGGCCAGATCTTTGCGTCGCACGGCCTCGCGCAGGACCTCGCCACCGGCACGTCCTTCGGGAAGAGCGGCCGGTTTGACCGGATGCAACACCTCGTTCTTGCGACCGCCGTTTTCCTGGATGCGGTTGGTATTGCGGTAAAGCACCTTGAGCACCGGCAGCGCCTGTCGCTCCTTGGGCAGTTCGCGGGACATGTGATACGCGGGGGCCAGCGCCATCAGCGTGTGGAAACCCACGTAATCTTCGCCGCCGAAGGTACGTGCATTGGCCAATGCGGCCGCTGCGACCAACTGATTGAGAGGAGTTCCAGACTTTAGTCGATTCACCAGTGTGGGCATCAACTGGTTTACCGGTGTTTCCTGCATGAGGCAGACGAGTGGTTCCAGCGACCCGAAGGCCAGCGACTCAGGGCCCTCCGTGGTGCTTTCGGTTGCCAGCCCCAACTCGGACGCCATGTGATATCCCACACTGGCGACCAGCATGCCTCGACCCACGTCCGCAAAGAACTCACGACGGTTGGACGGTTTCATGATGTGTATCCTCCTGCAAGGAGTGCATTTCTGCCGGTGGGTGTCACCGGCCGGTCCCGAAACCGCTAGAGGAGATGAGAACCTCACTTTAGTCTACCACTCGCCGAGCGAGTATCAAATGAATCGACCTGCCCGCATGAGAGATTCTGACTTCCCATGCAAGGGTCTGTATGCTGTCTGCGTTCGACCGCTCAGCTTGAGGAGGGCTGCCTGTGGCCAAAATCCGGTATCTAATGAGCCTCTGCCTTTTGGCTGCTTCCTGCTCGGCTTTAACGGTTCTCGCCGCGACAGATCAGGGCAACGACATGGCGCGGATCGTCGGGCGGGGAGACATCCACCGTACGCAGCCCCCCGGCATAGAGGAAAAGCCCTGGGTTGCGCTGTATCAGGGCAACGGGCGGTTTGGCTGCGCCTATGGACCCTGGGGTCTGCATCTGTCGCCGGGGAAAAAACCGGCCTACGACCTGCGAGGTGTGACCCATTTCACGCATACGCGTCATTGGGTTCGCGGCAAGTTCAACGCCGATTATTTCGTACCCGTGGCGACCATCTCCTGGTCGCAGGATCCGCAGGACATCCAGTCCTACGAGCAGCATGAGTCTTTCTATGACGGTACGGTGACAACGGCCTTCGCGACGCCGACTTGGCAGGCTCGTGTGACGAGCTGGTTCGATCCGGTGCATCGTGACGTGGCGGGAATTCGGATCGAGGCGCAAGGCAATCTGCCACCGATCATAATTTCGCCCTTTCGACACCTTCCCAAGTTTCAATATGACCAGACGCTGGACACGTCGGTGGAGAGTCGTATCGATGGCCAAACATGGTATGCAACGCTCCGTTTTCTCAACGCCAATACACCGATGACCGTAAAGACGGATGCAACACTGAAAGAAACCGATGACGGCGTGCACATCCAATTGAAACCCGGGCGTAACGATATTCTGGTTGCGGTGGGGGGCGAACTTCAGACGGGCCCTGATGAATCATTGGCGGCCAATCTCAACTGGTGGCATTCAAGGTGGGAAAAAAGCGGTTGGCTGGATCTGCCCGACGACGACGCGCAGAAGGTGTGGATTCGGGGCGTCGCCTACACGCTGTACTCGCACAATGATGACGGTATTAACGGCTCGCCACCCACGGGGCTGGTGGGCAACGGCTGGCCGTTCGATTTCCCGTTTGACAGCGGTTGTCGCCAGCCACTGCTGCTCTGGACGGGACAGATTGATGCTGCCCGCGCGTGGATCGAATTCTATGCCAGCAAGGCCGAGGGACTTCGAAAATACACGCGACGCATCTGGAATCTCGATGGTATCATGCTGCCGCATGTTTTTCCGTCCGGATCCGCCGAAGATTATCACATACCGACGCTCCCGAACGACAACTACGCGCCGATTTACAGTTCTGGCCACATGGTTCGCATGGCTGATCAGACGGCGGTCATGGTGAACGATCCGAAGTGGACGAAGCGCTACGTGGTTCCGCTGATCGAGGGGGCGGCGCAGTTCTATCTCAGCATGGCCAAAAAGCAGGACGACGGGTTGTGGCACTTCACGGTAAAGCCGTCGCTCGGACTCGATGAGGAAGCGCCGCGCGATCAGCCCGATTACTTCTGCACACTGGTGAGCGCAGAATCTGCCTTCCGTCGCGCGATCGATTACGGCCTGGACACCGACGGCCGCATGGCGAAGATTCTGAAGGATGGCCTGGCCTATAAGACTCTCCTCTCCAACGACGGCCTCTACTACGCGAATGCGGGACACGGAGCGCGAGACCTGGGTCGCCAGAAGCATCCCGATCAGTTCGCACCGTTGATCCACATTCCACTCGGCCCTGAACCCGCCGACGGCGTGCGCCGCTGTTATGAGAAGCGCTACGACATTACGGGGGGCGCCAAAATCCCGCGATTCACGGGACACACACTCGGGGAGATCATTCTAGCGGATGCGCGGATGCACAATGCGGAAGGATGGCGCAAGGAATGGGCCGCCGCGCTGGTTTCGAAAAACGTCGACCCCGAATGGATTCAGTTCTACGAATCCAGCGGTTCGAGCCTGGCTTTTTATGTCACGACGCACGGCCTCTTTGCCCAGGCGATCCTGGAGACGATCGTGTCCACCTGGTGGGGTCGCCTCGATCTCGCAAACTGCATTCCCTGGCCGGGCGAGGTGCGCTTCGGCCAGATCCGAACGCTTCTGGGTGTGATGGTCTCCGGCGATCTTCGCGATGGCAAGGGTCAAGTACGGCTTAAAGCATGGAAGCCCACGACCTTCCAATGCCGCGGCCAGACGCTCACGTTGAAAAATGGGGAAGAGAAGATCATCACGATCGACTGACGCGAGATTGAGCGATTGCATTCTCCACCTGCGGAGGGCGTGAGGTCCGCTCAAACGAACGAAAAAAATCCAACAAAACCAGGTTGCCCGCACGGTATAATGTAAATCGAGTCGTTCGAGCATTTGCGTCGCGGATTCCCGGGATCTCTGCCTCCATGCAAAGGCAATCGGCCATCGCGCTTCACACCTGGCTGGCGATGGGAGTGCTGTCGCTCAACATCGCGTCCATCCAGGGGCAGGTGGTAGATTCCTCCACGTTGACCAACAAGATCCTGGCCGGCTACCAGGGCTGGTTCAGCGCGCCGGGTGACGGCAACGACCCCAGCATCGGCTGGAACCATTGGAGCCATTCGTCCACCGATATCGGCCCGGGCCTCTACAACATCGATCTGTGGCCGGATGTCAGCGAATACGACGCGGAGGAACTATTCCCGGCGCCGCACGTGACGTTGCTGGATGCAAGCACGGGCCAATTGTTCAGTTCGCGCACGCTCAAGACCACGGAGCGACATTTCAAGTGGATGAAAGAAAACGGTATCGACGGTGTGATGCTGCAGCGCTTCATCGCCGAATTCGGCGGGCCCTTCTATCAGCAGCGCAACAAGGTGCTCGAGCACATGAGCAGCGCCGCGGCGACGCATGGTCGCGTCTACATGCTCGAATTTGACATCAGCGGCGAAAACACGCCCACCCTCTACAACGATCTAACACAGGACTGGAAGTCACTGGTCGATACCTATCATCCGGGTTCTGACCCCCGGTACTTGCATCACAACGGCAAGCCGGTGGTGGCAATCTGGGGGCTGGGTTTTAGCGACCGCCCGGGAACGCCGGCAATCGCCACGCAAATCATCAACTTCTTCAAGATCGACCCGGTCTACGGTGGAAACTACCTGATCGGGGGCGTGCCCGAAGGCTGGCGAACACTCACTGGCAGTTCGTTCACCGATCCTTCCTGGGCAAATGTTTATCGAAGCTGGGACGTGATCTCGCCGTGGACGGTCGGGCGATACAACAACACGAGCAGTGTCAATTCGTTCAAAACCAACTTCATTGTGCCGGACCTCAGTACGTGCAACAGCCTCGGGATTGGCTATCTGCCGGTGTTCTGGCCGGGATTCAGTTGGGATAATCTGATGAATCTTCCGCCCGGCACGTCCAACATCCCGCGAAATAACGGACAATTCTTCTGGGACCAGGCCAACGCGTTTCAGTCGGCCGGCCTCAGCATGATGAAGGTGGCGATGTTTGATGAGGAGGACGAGGGCACGGCCATCCTGAAGATCTCGCAAAACCATCCGACCACCGATCACTGGGTAGACTACGGCACGCTTCCGCATGACTGGTACATGCGGCTGGCCGGCGCAGCGACGCGGATGTTGCGTAAGGAGATCCCGCCGACGGGGACGATCCCAATCGACCCGACCTGCAACGGCGACGAGGTTTCAATTAATCTCGGCGAAGATGTCGCCGACCGGATGACGCATCCACAGGTGAGCGACGGCGACACGATGGTGACGACCATCGGCAGCGTCAATTGCCGTCGGAACGTCGTTTCCACGACCGATCTCTACATGTATTTCGCGGTCGCCGACAGTTTCGCTTTTCAGGGCAACCGACATGAGTTGTGTGTGACCATCGACTACTACGAAACCGGTGGGACCAGCGGTTCACTGCATCTTCAGTATGACTCGGACACCGGCAATACGACTGCCGCGATGTACAAAGACGGGGGTAGCGTCACGTTGGGATCGAGCAACACGTGGAAGCGCAAGATCTTCCATGTGACCGACGCCTACTTCGGAAATCGCCAGAACGGCGGAGCGGACTTCCGTATTGCGCTCTTCAAGAGTGGCGGGGGGACGTTCTATCTGGACCGCGTGCTTGTGACCTCCACGGTTGCCAAACCGGCCGTCATTCAGGTGAACCCGGCTTCATTCACTCACAGCATTGTGAAGGGTGATCCGCTGGCGGGCGAAAATCTCACGGTGATCAACATGGGCGTGGCCGCGCTGAACTATACTGCGACGGCGAACGCCGGCTGGTTGAGTGTCGATCCGGCCAGCGGCAAGAGTACCGGTGAGACCGATTCGCTATCCGTGTCCTACAACACCGCGGGCCTTGCCTCGGGTCACTATGTCGCCAGCATCAGCATTACCGATGCAACGGCCACTAACTCGCCACAGGCGATTCCGGTCACGGTGGACGTGATCGCTTTTGGGGATCTGGATGGCGATGGGGATGTGGACCAGTCTGACTTTGGAAGGTTCCAGCTCTGCCTGTCGGGGCTGGGCGCGGTGCAGGCGACTTGTTTACCGGCCGATGCCAACGGCGACAACCGCGTTGACGGCGCAGACTTCGCGCAGTTCCTCATCTGCATGAAAGGCCCGAACAATCCGCCGGGATGCTGAACCGGACACGATGCTGCGACGCTGAGAGAGGTCTTCGACTGCAAAGTCGAATGTCACAAATCCTGAAATCTGATAGGGAATCCATCTCGATCCTGTGCGTTCACCGACTCTCGAACGGCCGCGCGGCTCGGCCGTGAGCTCGCCGTCGAACGGGCTGAAGCCCGCGGCTCTTTGGTCGATTGGCGGGGAAGCCCTATGAGATCAAGTTTCGGCATCACGGCGAACGAACTTCTGCACCCGTTTTCCCATGATGTCGCCGACATAGAGACTGCCCTGAGAGTCTTCCGCGACGCCATGCGCCCAGTTGCACTCGCCGGGCCGTTCCTGACCGTCCGGAGCTTTGGGCACGGTCCAGAGAGCGAAGGCTTTGCCCTGGCGGTCGAAGCGCATGAAGATCTGGTCTTTGGGCGGGCCTCCGAGCTGGTCGCCTTCGCCCCAGCGCATCGGTGACGAGCCGATCACCCAGATTTCATCCTTCGACGTGATAAACATTCCCCAGGGCGTGATCAGGTTGCGCCACTCATCGATGTATTTCCCCTCGGAGTCAAAAACCTGCACGCGCACGTTGTTGCGCTCGCCGACGTAGATCCGGCCGTGGGAGTCGACTCCGATCGAATGCGGCAGGCTGAACTGCCCCCGCTTGACGCCGAGTTCGCCCCATGCCTTGATGAATCGGCCCTCGGCGTCGAAGTGAACGATGCGTGAATTGCCGTAGCCATCGGCAATGAACAGATCTCCTGATCGTGAGAACGCCAGGTCGGTTGGCTCGTTGAAATGCGTCTGATCGCAACCGGGCATGCCATCGGTGCCTAGCCGTAGCAACAACTCACCCTCGGGCGTGTATTTCTCAACGGTATGGCGCAGGCAGTCGGTGACCCAGACGTTTCCTTCACGATCGACCCGCATCCCGTGCGGCCGTCCGAACATTCCGCGCCCCCAGGAGCGGATGAATGTGCCGTCCGATTCGTAAATCTGAACGGGGTCATCGCTGCGAGTGAAGGCATAGACCCGGTCGCGTGCATCGACGGCCACGCCCGGCATCGCGGCCCATTGAAGATTCGCCGGTTTGCGAGGCCAATGCGGATCGACCTCGTAGGCGGCGGCACAATTGATTTTTGGATATGACACGTTGACACCTCCGGCCATCACTTTATCCGCACACCCTGCAAAAACGCCACCGGATCTCGCACGAATCGCCGATGAGTCTTTTGAGATCACATTTCCCACGCGCTTGCCGTTAGCAGGCCTGTCCATACTCCAGCACAACCTGCAGTACTTCGCCGGGACGCTCATCCACAAGCTGAAAAGCCTCGGCCGCGTCGGTGAAGGGGAAACGATGTGTGATCATTGATGCCAGCTCCAAGTTGGGCAGGAGCGAGAGACAAATCTGCGTCCGTCTGGCCGGGTCCCAACGGCCGGAGATTTCGGGCGAGACGCCGAACGACTGCGAACTAATCAGGCGCACGCGATTGTGGTGAAACTCTTCGCCCAGATGGAGCGGCGTGCCCGCGCCAATCAGGTAGCTGCTCACGACGACACGGCCGTTGTAGCCGACGGTGCGGATCGCCTCTTGCAGTGCGGGATATGCGCCGCTGGCTTCGATGGCCAGGTCGGCACCGCGGCCTTCGGTCAGCCCACGCATAGCCACCGCCACGTCCTCACCCGCGGATGGATCAAATGCGTGCGTGGCACCCATCCGCAGCGCGAGTTCTCGGCGTGAAGCGATGGGATCGATCACAAAGATCTGTTCGGCACCGGCTCGACAGCACAATTGGACCACAAGCAACCCAATGACACCTGCGCCGAATACCGCGACGCTTTCTCCGAGCAATCCGCCCGCGGCAGCCCCATCTAGCATGGCGTTGTAGGCCACGCCCAGCAACGGGAGAAACACGCCCTGTTCCAGTGGCAAACCTGCCGGCAGTTTGAGTATGGGTACGAGTCGACCGAAGAACGGGCCGGTTTGCGTCGTGCTCATGATGAACTGTTCGGCATGCGATGTAGGCGTGAAAACGACCTCGCCCACCGCGTAGCCTCGCACGAGAGGTCCTGCCTCGATGATCCGTCCGACATTCTCGTAACCGAACGGCAGTGGGTACTTCCAGGTGGGTTCCGAGCCCGTTCGATAGAGCTTCAGCTCGGCATCAAATGATTTTTCAAGGTAGGGGGATGTCCCGCGGTAGACCGTCATCTCGGTTCCGCGGCTGATCCCGGAATAAAGTGTCTGAATCCGCACTTCGTCCGGTTGCAGGGGCGGGAGCGTCTGGATCTGCAATGAAATCGTACGCGGCCCGGCGAACAGCAGCACGCGGCCGGAGTGGTCCTGCTGGAGGGTTGATGCCAAAATCGATCCTCGATTCCCCTTGGCCTTTTGCAGATTGGGCTGCAACGCTGAATACGAGGGGGATGCCCGTACCGGCGGCCGGGAGCTATCATAATCGGGCTCTTTTCGGAGCCAAGAGGCTCCGCCTTGAGAGATCGACGCTCCGGTGATATGAAAGGCACTTCGACAGCACAATACTGCAATCTTTGGAGGAGTTCGGCCGTGAAAAAGAAGTCCACGAATGCAACGTCACGTCGTCAGTTTCTCGCAACGTCGGGTCGAATCGCCGCGGCATCCGCCCTGGCGGGAACGGTGGTTCCTGCGGTCTATGCGGCCGGGAGCGATACGATCCAACTGGCGCTGGTTGGCTGTGGAGGACGGGGAACCGGGGCCGCCGGCGACGCGCTATCGACCCGAAGTGGTCCCATCAAGCTCGTAGCCATGGCGGATGTCTCCGCTGATCGTCTTAAAGGCAGCCACAGTGGGCTGGAAAAGGACCACGGCGACAAAGTTGATGTGCCCAAGGACCGCCAATTCGTCGGGCTCGATGCCTACAAGCACGCGATGGACGCCCTCAAGCCTGGGGACATCGCCATTTTCGCGACGCCGCTGGCCTTTCGCTGGGTCCACTTCACTTATGCGATCGAGAAGGGCCTGAACGTTTTCATGGAAAAGCCGCTGACCGCGGATGGTCCCACGTCGAAACGCATGTTTGCCCTGGGAGAAGCCGCGACCAAGAAGAATCTCAAGGTGGGAGTGGGCCTGATGTCCCGGCACAGCCGCCATCTGGAGCAACTGGCCAAGCGCGTGCACGACGGCGAGATCGGCGAAATCGTTCTTCAGCGTGGATATCGAATGCACGGGCCGATCGGCTACTTCGCCTCGACGCCGACGGATCGCCACCCAAACGAAAGCGAGTTCATGTTTCAGGCCCGGCGCTTTCACAGCTTCCTCTGGGCCGGCGGCGGCTGTTTCAGCGACTTTAACATCCACATCATCGACCACCTGGGTTGGATGAAAAACGCCTGGCCGGTCAAGGCCCAGGCGGTGGGCGGCCGCCACTACAAAAAGAGCCCCGAAGGCGTCCCTTACGTGGACCAGAACTTTGATTCATATTCTGTGGAATACACGTATCCCGACGGAACCAAATTCTTCTTCGACGGCCGCTGCATGAACGGCTGCAATGATATCTACTTGAGCCAGATCCACGGCACGAAGGGCGCGGGGATCGCCTCGAACGGCGGCGATTGCGGTGGCCCCTCGAGCCTCTACAAGAGCCAGAGCATGCAGGGCGCAGACTCAATCTGGGAGTCTAAGGTAAAAGCGGGCGAGGATAATCCCTACCAGAATGAATGGAACGATCTTGTAGACGCCATCCGTGGTGACAAACCCTATAACGAAGTGAAGCGCGGTGTCGAAGCCAGCCTGGTTACCTCCATGGGCCGTGCGGCCGCTCATACCGGCCAGGTGATCACCTTCGAGCAGTTCCTGAATTCCGACCACGAGTATGCACCGGGTCTCGACAAGCTGACGGCCGACTCGCCCGCGCCGCTGCAGGCGGATGCCGATGGAATGTATCCCATGCCGATGCCGGGGAAGAAGAAGGATAGGGAGTTTTAGAGCGATCAGGCCGGGTGGCATGGGCAGCGTACTCGCTGCCCATGGCCGAGCCGCAGGGGCAATGTGTACATTGTCCCTGCTGTTTCATGATTATTCCCTGCCTTCTTGGTGCGATTCATGATCGAAAGCGGATCGGACGCGCGGCTTTTTCCGTGTCCGCTTGGTTCCGGACGTGGCAAGATAGGCCGTGGATAACCGGGCATTCGTTTATGGCGCGGGGTGGCTCGCGCTGAAGCGATCTTTCCACAGGTGTTGACGCATCGAAGGGAAGATCTCGAGCGCGTTCTCGCGCAGGATCTGGCGGGCGATGCGCTTGGCATCGTCCTCGCGCAGATCTCCGTGGTCGATGCGCTCGCTCAAGACTTCAGCCAAACATTGGCGTGTCAGGACCGTCGCGCCGTAAACTCCTTCCGCGTGAACCGCATCCGCCCCCCACATGATCTTGTTGGAGGGTATGACGTCAAGCCATTCGTGATAGGCTCGTTTGGCCATGGCGTAGCTGAGCGTCGGCAGCCAGCACGAATCGACCCACACATTCTGCGTGTACTTCATGGCGATCACCCCGGTTTCACCAACCCAGGGGTAGCCGCCGTGGAATAGGATAAACTTCGTTTTTGGATTGGCGTCGATGAGATCGACCAGCAGCATTGGGTTGGAGCCTTGAATGCGGGCTTGGCCGGTATGGATCTGGAACGGAATGTCGTACTTGGCGGCTAGTTCGACGATCCGCCACATGATGAAATCCTGGAAGTCCTTGATCTGGGCAGGGCTAAGCTCTCCGGGTTCCTTGCCGAAGGCGACCTGGGCCCGCTCGCGCGGCACGTTATCGAACTGAAGCGTACGTTGGTAGGCGAGCGTAGATTTCAGGCAGACAGCCCCGGCGTTCTTGCGTTCCTGGAAGAGAACGTCCAGCACGTGCAGGTAGTCGTCGAGCGAATCGACCTTCAAGCGGTTCTTGTCCGCGAAGTTGTAGACGTTGTCGCCCGGCCTCATCCCCTTGGGCCGGTGGTAGCCGTTGACGAGCGAACTGACGTTGAAAACCAGTGCGCAGAAACCGTAGTCCGGCACCTCGTTGATAGCCGCCCAGTACGGGTCGTTCACGATCAACTCGATGTTCGCACGGCGCGTGACGACGTCGTAGACCCACTCGCGCGACTGATAGTTGCGATAGACCTGATCATTCAGTTTCGCTGCCTGTTCATCGGTGATGGTCTCGAAATCGACACCGTAAAGGTCGGTGAAGGCAGGCAACAGGTATCGGTAAAAAGTCGTCGCATGGGCATTGCTGAAACTCGTGCGCGATGCATCCCACCATTTCTCGAAAGCCATGTTCGGCAACCAGGCCGGCAGCTTGTGGATCCAGGAGTAATAGCTGTTTTGCCACAATGCAGGCAGATTAACGCCCGGCCCCTGGGACGTAGGCGCCATTTGTGAGAGTTTTTTGAACGGCCAGAGATGATCGTGCGTGTCGATGGCGGGAATCGTGTCGACGTACGCCTTCATCCGGTGGTATGTCTTCGTGTCGCGCGTGCCTGCGGCCGATGCGCAGTAACTCACGGCCAGGTGGATGGCCAGCGCGAATGCACAGATATGTACATGACGTCCGGTTGTAGGGTTTCTACGCATCGGAAGTATCCTTCCTTACATCTTCATCTTCGCATGATTCGCGGGAAAGGGTTCCCGCTTGAGTGAGTACGAGAAGGGATTCTCGTACCAGCGTGCCAGCGAATCAATAACGAACGTAGACATCCATGGGGCCGTCTGATGCAGGCAGGAGCACCCGCTCCAGTTTGGCGTCGAACTCCAGGTTGGTGTTGCCTACGCGTACGGACTTTGGTTGCTTTTTGTCGGGCAGACGGAGGTACAGCCAGACGCGTCTCGGTTTGTTGCGGACTGGCGGAGCGATCCGAGCCACGATGGTTCCCGGCTCATCGCCCGCGCGAAGCGTGTACGACACTGGCCCGAAGAGCGTGTTGAGGCTGTCCACCCGGATCCCGTCGCGCGAGGCGAGCCAACGGCGCGGAACGCCCCCGGCGAGCCAGAGATCCTCGCCGCGCTCGAGCACGAGCAGGTCGCGGAGCCGATTCACGAAGCGTGCTTCATCGGGGCTCTTGAAGAACGGCCCGCTGGTGTGCGTCCATTCGTGATACTCCTCCGTGAAGGCATTCACATCTGGATAAAGGCACGAGACGAACGCGTTGTAGAGACCGCGAATGGCGGCCGGGGCTTCCTGGCGATTCAGGTACACCCAGATCGGGTTCTGCAGGTTGGCTTGAAACACCATCCCGCCCTGGCTGAACCACAAATTGTCATCGGTGAAGCCGTGAACATTGAACCCGCCCGAACTCGAGAGTGTCACATTGTCTTCCCAGTCGTCGAGAATCCAGTTTGCGATCGGTTCGTCCGGGTCGAACACCTGAAGATTGAGCTGGATCATGGGGCCGTAGAGCACTTCTCGTATCGCCGCCAGACGATAGCACGGCAGATCAGGTTTACCGTAACGGCTGTAATACTGCACGCTCAATGGACCGAAACGGCGGAACCGCTGACCCGTCCGGGTCGGCACGCAGGGCGAATACGTGCCGTCGCGCGTGCGCATCACGGGCGCGAGCTCGGTGCAGCGCTGGACCGACGTGCGCAGTGCCTCGCGATACTCGGCCGCCTGCTCGGCGATCTTCTGGGCGCGCGGGTCGCCGATGTCCTTCATGGCGGCGGCCGTGTCGATCATGCCGGCCACGCAGTACGCATTCACCGAGAACCAGTAGCCCCAGTCGTCATTGTCTTCGAGGTGCCCGGCCGGCAAGAGCCCATATTCGGTCGGCCTTTCGCCGTGAATGTCGAGTTGGCGCGTGAGGGCGCGTTGGCGTTGAATCCAGTCGATGGCTTTGAGCATGTGCGGCAAGGTCTTGCGCAGCCATTCCGCATCGCGTGTAGAGAAATAGTGCTTGGCGAGCGACCAGAGAACGGTGCCGTGATCGAGCGCGTAGTTGCTGGAACTGTAGCGGTAATCCTTGTCGACGATGGCTCCGTGGAAGACGCCGTCGTGAGGTTCGGCATAGTTGCCGGGGAACGATTCCGAGCCCTGGAGATCGACAAGCGTTTTCAAGTATTGTCCCGCGCGGCGGGTATCGCCGAGCGTGTCGAGCAATTGCGTCTGGAAACAGCTTTCGTTCGCGCACACGTCATAGTAGAAACTGGCGGCGCACACCATGAACAGTCCGCTTTTGGGGTCCTTGGTCGTGCTGAGATGAATGTGCGGCACGACGGAGCGGGCCAGCGCGTTGAACCTGGGCTCGGGCGTCGTAAAGCGCGTGGTTTTGTTGATGATATCGCGCCAATAGGTGGCGACTCGCTCGCGCTGCCGCGCAAAGTCCAGGACTTCAAGCTTGTCCACATTGGCGCCTGAAACGTCTGACACAAATGGAATGGCGATATTAGATATCTCACTTCCGTTGCCGGCCACTTCAAACTCTGTGACAATCGTTTGCGGCGCCGTATTGGCCGGACTGTCGGCATGCGGCCGTAACGTCGCTCCGCGCGGGGGCGTGAGTACCGCACGCAGCAAGCGAGTCTCCGGGTCAGGCGATTTCTTCAATTTGGCCATCACGCGCCGGCCGCTCAGTTCCAGCGCTCCGGCCGGCTCGATCGTGAACCAGACGTGGGCACGACCGGGCTGCGCGTTTTTGTTTGTCACGCGGAGCTGCACCATGCAGACGGCCGGAGTCTGTTCGCTGCGGGCCGGGTCAGTGGGGTCCAGTGGGCCTTCGAGCAGCGTGGCAAACGATTCTTCTTCGTAGGAGAATTGTTTGTCCTCCCAGCGGTTGAGCACGATCGGCAGACAGTCTTCGGCCACCGAGCACTGGACCTTGCGATTTTCACGGTAGGAGGGCCGCGGGCCCGTTCCAATTCGGAAATGGATGTCGGGTCCCGACCATTTCAGCCGCCCGAGTTCCGCACCCATGGCCTTGGTCGCCTTCTTGTTGATGAAGATGTTGCCGTCGTATTCGATCGCAAACTTCTGCCAGCTTGCATCGGCCGCGACCGGAAGGTAGACCTGGCCGCCGTCCTCGCGTTTCCAGGGATCGAGCGGGGGATCTCGCGCATGGCGCGTTCGTACGTCTGCTCGGGTTCGAGCAGGATTCGCTCGCGGATCGTCTGGCCGGTCCGGACCTGCTGGATTGAAAACGGCTGCGGATCATCGGTCCTCGTCACGTAGGCATGCAGATCGGGCACGTAGATCGGCCCGTGCTGAAGATCAAGCGTGCTGAACGAAAACGTTCGCGGTAACGTTTTATCTCCGCGTTTGGCCTCGGCGCGAACGGTTACCACGGTGATGTCGTTTGAGCCCGGGGGCGATGGTTTGGCTGACAACAGATCAACCGTCAATCCTTTGGGTTTGTCGCACACGACATTCTTCCACGTTCCAGGTGACGCGAATGATTCGCCACTTTCAAATTGCCACGGTGAGACACTCTTGATGATGCCGTTGAAGATCTCCAGCGAGCCGCCTAAGAGCGAGGGTTCTTTTTCACCTGCGCCCAGCTCGATGCGAATTGAGAGCGGTTCGAGCGTCGTTTCGGAGAAGATCTCCAGCGCCGTGAGACGCGGGGGCTTTTCCGGAAGAAGGAGACGAACCTTCAACGTCCGGCGATAGGTGACGCCCGGCAGAATGTCGGCGCCGTGAAGCTCCTGTTCGGTCAGTGGCTCGAATGTAAAGGATGTGACGCCATCGCGATCGACACGATGCACGCGAGCCTTTTTCCAGATTCCCTGCCACGGATCATCGGCCGCGTCCTCGATGGTGGGCATCTTCGGCGGCTCGGGCGGCCAGGTGGATCGCCAGTACTGAACATCCATCGCCGTTTCGGGCGTAGGGCTTGGGCCATCGAATTTCGCCCGAATCTTGCAGACATCGCGCTCCTCATCCCAGACGATTCCAACGCAGCGGCTCCCGGCCGGCAGCACTGATAGCGAAGGCCACTGTTTGAATGCCCTGGTTCTCTGTCTTGAATCCGCCCAAGTCGTGAGCCGGCCACTGGGAGCCAGGTCGAGATAAGTAGCAGGGGGCGCGCCCCAGATCTGCGCTGTCGCGAGCAGCATGCAACCGACAGTTGTAAGGGCAATGAGTCGAGGTTGTGACCGCACGGTTTGCTCCCGAAGCCCATGCAACAGGTTCACGGGCAGCGGTTAGGTTGCCCATGCCACCCTTCGTGTTTCCTTCCTACCACACTCTCAGCGGCCGGCAGCAGGCAGTTGTGCGGCCACCGCCTCGTAGGCTTTGAGTGCCTGTTTGTATTCCGACATGATGGCGTCTGGTACTTTTCCCTTCAACTCGTCGATCTGGGATTGCACGCGCTCGATGAGCCAGTCGATCTGTTGCGCGCTCGGAAGCAGCGGACGCGTCGGGTCGTCGAAAAAGACCGGCGCAGTGTGGGCAAATCGGAGGTTGTCGGCCGGACGCGTCGTCGAGCCTTCCGGCAAGGCCGGATAGTAGATGGGCGTCTCGAAACAACGAGCCGCCAGCCAACTGCTACCTCGCATGTCAACCGGGACTCGGAATCGCTGGAGGTGGGCGTTGTTGCCCGGCTGGGCGTGTTCAGCCGGCACGGGGATCACCTGTCCGTTGACGACGAGTTCGATCCGATCGAGCTCGCCGACGGATCTCGCTTCAAGATCGACCGTCACATGTGCGTTTTCGCCCGAACTCAGCTTTCGTCGATCGCCCGGACGCAGCCCGTCGACGCTCAGCAGCAGCACCGGGCCATTCGTCACGAAGCTGCGGCCGGCAAGCAACCCTGCCTTCCATTTCTCATAGCTGAACGGGCCGTCCAGGTGAACGTACACACGGCTGTAGCCGAGCGGCACAGGATGCACGCCGTTGGCGCTGCCCGCGCTGGGCTGCACTTTGAATCCACAGTTGAGCAGCGCGTAATACGCCTGAAACGTGTAATCGGCCCAGCCCGCCGCGGTCGCGCCGTCATGCATCCACGCTGGTGATTTGACTCCCCAGTCCAGGTACTTCGGTTTGAGTCGCCACATGTGGCAGTTGCTGAGCGGCGCCGTATCGATGCCGACAACAGGCACGACTACGAACGACCACGGCCATGTGTGCATGTCCCACTCGAAGATGGCATGTTGGTGACGGGCCTCCTCGATAAGCGGTTTGAAGGGCGGAATCGTGAGCTTGAGCGGTGAGGTGTGGCCGAGAACTAGAAACCCGCCCAGCGCCACCTTGTACTGCGAGTTATCGAGTTCGTATTCGGTGTTGAGGCTCCAGTAGACGTGCGTCTTGTCAATGTTCACGACCTCGCCTTTGGATGGCATCGGCTCCCCGTCACGGGCCTCGGGAATGTCGGTATCAGCATAGGTCCAGGCGTTGATGGGAAACGCGACGTTGAGATCCTCGGCGAGTTGCATGGCGGGCAGGCGGGCTACGCCGCTGTGCACGTGCATCTCGCCGGAGAACCAGCCCTCGGCCGCCATGTTGAAGAGACGATGCAGAGGAAAAGTCGTTTTGAGGATCTGGTTCTCTGTTACTGGGATTTCCAGGGTGAGCGGCAGATATTCTTTCCCCCGCTCGATGGTCACCACCAGACTTCCGGGCGGCGCCGCTATTCGAAAGGGGTGAGCCCCGACGGTTGCGTAGACCTCGCGTGTCGATTCGTTCTTGCGGTCATAACGAACGATTGTTTCCCCCGTGCGGGGCTTGGGCAGATGCGGCCGGCCGTCTGAATCGATTACGTAGACGCGCGCCGGAAGAAGCGAGCCCGTGACGTCATCTACGATGCGGGCAATCACTTCTCCCTCAGGAGTTGCGGCGACCGCGCTCCGCCAGATCAGCAGGATCAGGAAAGCCGGATTTGCGCATCGCATGGGGGAGATCATACTGGCCTGGCTTGTCCCTCGAAACACGAACCCACACTATTCCTTACTTAGCCACAGAGGTCTCAGAGGGCATAGAGGGGAGAAGATTTGGTAGCAAGAGAACTCGTTTCCCCGTGACAATTCATCTTTCCGCAGCAGGTGTTCATTGCCTGCTGTTCGCAAAACTCATATTCTCTGTTCTCTGCGATCTCGGTGGCCTCTGTGGCGAATAATCCTGCGGGTGCATCGTTTCATTGGAGATCACGATCACATGAAATCTCATCGCATGAATGCATTACAGATCATACTCTCCTCGCTGCTCGTATCGGGGATCGGGCTTGGTGGTTGCACGATGGATTCAAATCGCCTGAGGCCGGACACGCAAGCGTCCAAGCCCGCGTCGGTCGGTCTCAAGCCTTACACAATCTATTCCGACTTTCGACAGACAGTCGATTTCGAGACCGCTGCCGTACCCGGTAATATTTTCAGGATCGTCATTCCCGAAATCATCACCGACAAGAAAGAGACACTCGTTCCTTGGAGTCAGGAATCGCCGGAGTGGGACATTGGCCCGGATCATGCGGGATGGCAGTGCAAGATCTCCAAGGTGATCCAAATGAAGGCGGATGTGCGTTTTGGCGACGAGGTGATCGATGCGAATGTTGAAATGACGAATCTTTCGGACCGCACCTGGGAGCTGGCCAACGCATTTACCTGCTTCACGTTTTACGCAGCGCCGGCCTTCGACAACCCTCGGATGGATCGGGTCTACTTCCCGGTCAGAGGAAAGTGGCGGTCCGTCTCGGAGCTCTTTGGCGAACACAGTCCGGGACTGGGCCCGTACACCTTCTTTCCGGTGGCCGGCGGCCCGGCGCTAAGCGACATGAACATCTGCCGTCTCGTCGCGCAACGGCATCCGCAAGTTATCGATTACGGCGCCGGCTGCGTGGTTTCGCGCGACGGTCAGTGGGTGGCCGGCGTAAACGCCGAGCACCCGGCATACGTCTTCTGCAACCGTCGGGAACGCTGCATCCACGCCAACCCGGTTTACGAACCAATCGCTCCAGGTCAGACGGCGCGTGGTACGACGCATATCCGCATCCTGCGCGGCGGCGTTGCGGACTTCGAGCGTGCGGTTCGACCTTGAGGCGATCCCTTGATCTTCAACGGGCAGTGCGCTGCGATCAGTATGGGTACTTGAAGTGGCGAATGAAGGCGTCGTAGTTGGTCGTTTCGGAACCATTCCAAGCATACGGAATCTTGTACTCGTTGAGGAGATCCACTCCCTGAAACTTGTTGTACGTAGCGGGAAAACTCGTCCCATTCCGTACCTGATAGGGATATCGCTTGGGCTCCACATGCCCGTCCAGAAATGAGAACAGGCCCTTTCCGCCGTTGTTGTCGGTGTGATGCCGGAACGCCAGGTAGCTATCTGCCGCCCAGTCATCTCCAGGCCGACCGTGGTTGGTGTTATTCCACGGGTGTTCTTCGATGAGGGCGAGCATCTTCGACATGGTCCACACGACCCGAGTGCCCGCGGGGATTGAGACGGTGGGGGTATAAGCGCCGAACTTCTGGTCAAACTTATTTACATATGTGAAGGACGTGCATTTTTCGGGCGCCTTGAAACCGGTGATGCCAATCATGGTGTAGCTGAAGCGCCCGTTACCGCCACCGCCTTTGGGATCCTCAGGGTCGGGGGAGCCTATGGCATCCTTTGGGCAGAGGTAGATCTTGTCGTTTCGAACGTAGCGGAAAAGAGATCCCTGACGTGGCGCCGTGGCGCTGACGAAATTCCAAAGAGCTTGCTGGGCTCCCGCGACGGCAGGGTTATTGTACTGAGTCACTGAGTAGGGCAGGCCGAGCCAGGAGTCGCTTGCTCTCCAGTTTGTGGCATTCGAAATCGGAACACCGGCGTATTTTTCGCCATAAGACTGTCCCCAGACAGAGGAACTGCCCGGCAACACTTTCTGCTCTGCCACATACGTATTCATCCCGAGCATCAGTTGGTGCAGGTTGGTGCTACAGACGACACCGGTTGCCTGCTCGCGAGCCTGGAGGAGCGAAGGGACCAGGATGGCGACGAGGAGGGCGATGATGGCTACGACCACCAGGATTTCGATAAGTGTAAAAGCGGCTTGCTCGGACTTGCACGCCTGATGTTGCGTGACGCGACTCGCTCTTTTGCGCAAATTGACCCGGATTCTCATGGTCCGCTGGCTCCGCGTCGCGTTTCGAGAGGCCAAACAGCTCGGCATCTCCGTCCGCTGATCGAGGTCTTACTACTCTATCATAACATCGTCATCATTTGAGTTGGGGATTATGCTTAAAGATTATCGCATCAAATCATGACCTCGTCAATGATAAAATGACAGCGCTATATTTCACGAAATCAGCGATCGGCCGTATTCGCCGGGGGGGGCACCGCAGTGATGTGGAGGATGCTCAAGTGCAGTTCGAGCAGGGCAGTTGCCAGTGTGTCTGACCCGGTCAGGTTTTCGTAATGGTCGCTTTTCAGGCTAGCCCGGGGCAGGGGGCTGTCTCCCCAGAAAGCCTTGACCGCCCAGGTGCCCAGTTCCCTCGCCTTGTCGAAGTAGACTCGGTCAGAGGTGGCCCGCCAGGCTGCCATTTCGAGGCTGATGACCTGCCCGACGGTCAAGGGCCAGAGGTCCAGGTCTTCCGGCGGGTTTGATTTCAGATAGGCTTGGGCGGCGTCGACGATGAGCTTCTTCAGGCAGACGTTGCCGCCATTTTGATAGCGGGCGACGCACATCATGCCGATGGCCGCAGTCGTTTCCTGAGCATCCTTTGGTTCCCACAAAGGCGTCTGATTAACATCCTTGGATTGCGATTGGCTTGCCCCTAAGCTCTGCTCAGATTGGCCGGTACGAAAGAAAAACCCCTTGCTGATTGATTCAAGGTTTAACTTGCAGAACTTCTGGTCCTCGCGAATTGCGAAGTCTCGCAATCGTGACGCCAGCGGCTCGGGAGTCTCCAACGACGCGGCATAACAATCAATAGCAGCCGAAAGCCGCCAGCAAGGCTGGACGCGAAGGCCGACCTGTGTCGCGGAACTCTCAAGCTGTGTTAGCGTTGCTTCAACGGCATCGAGGAATTGTTTGTCCTTCGTATGTCCGTACGCCGCTGCCCACGTGCGCAGGTCGAATCCCATCTGCCGTACATCGGTACGATCTTTACCAGCCGATTGGCGGTACTTGAGCAATGCGGCGGCGAATTTCTTGCTCTGCTCGGGAACCAGGTCGAAACATGAGCATGCTGTCGGCTCGTCCTTGGCGCGTTTCGGATCGACTCCACCTGCCTGATAGCACTGCGTCCACAGCAGCCACGGCCGGGGCCACTCGTAGCCTCCTTCGACGCCTTCAGGAACGGGCTTATCGGCGACCACATCCCAGCCCATGCCGCGAGCCCAGGGAAGCAGGTCGCTGCCGGAGAGTACGGCGTTTGTGAGAAACCATCGGACTTCTTCATTGACGGCTTGCGGATACTTGGATTCGCCCGAGAGCCCGCGCAGGATGCGGAGCGTTCTCATGAGCGTCTCATCGTACATCGGGTTGGCGCCGGTCAGCGGTCCTTTGGGATCGCCAGGCCGATCTTGCTCGCGCACGCCGGTTGGCGCCGGCGGGCGTGTAGTGAGCGGCGCCAGGGTGTGACGGTCCAGGGCGCTGAGGAACAGCCCGGTTTTCTGCGGGCCGTATGTATCGCGCCCGCTCTTGATCATCGCATTGGCGTAGTTGTACACCGTATTGAGGAACGCCGAACTGGGTTGCGGCGCTCCCTTGGTCGGCTTGAGCGTGCCCGGAAGGGGCGCGTGGGTTTCAGGCGCACCTACGGCGGTTGACGCCATCGCGAACAGTCCGATTGTGATGATCAGAGTATGGCCTATCCGATAGTGACAACGCATACATCTGCCTCCTGGGCATTGATTCTGTCATATATTCGTTGAAGCGAAATTCATCTCGCGCCAAAGAACAACCGCGATCGGCGGGCAATGCCCGCCCTGCAAATGACCCCTAACCACTATCAGATTCACCGATCAATCGAGTTGGTTGGAATCGTGACCTTGAGGTCGTTTTTAGCTGCGTACAACTGCAACAGCGAGAGAGCCAGCGTGTCGGGCCCGCAGAGCGATTCGTACTGCCCGGTTTGCGTGCTGGCTCGCGGCAGAGGGTTATCTTCCCACAACACATCCACGGCCAGCCGGGCGAATCGCTCGGCCTGTTCGAGATAACGTTTCTTGCCCGTGAACTTGTACGCAGCCACCTCGGTGCTGATCACGTGGCCGAAGCTCATGTCCCACACATCGGCGTCTTCACTCGGCCACGTATCCGCATAGGCATCGGCCACCGAAATGATGTAGTCGCGAAAGAACGGGACGGGTTCCTGTTCGTAACAGCCCAGCAGATACATGGCGCTCGAAGCCAGAACGCCGGAGCTGTAGCCGGCCTGCCAGGTCGGCGTGAGAGACTTGTTCTCCTGGCCGAAGGGACTTCGGTAATCCTTGGCGAGCAGCTCATTCTCCTTGTGGGCGAAGGCCTTGAGGCGCGAAGAGAGCGGGTCGGGAACCATGGTGGACGCGGTGAACGGATCCATCGGTCCGACGGTTGCGACTTCGCTGCCGTCTTTCTGCACGCGCTTCTTTTCGAACCGGCCGATCAGTGAAGCAATGGCCTCAAGAAACACGGGGTCTTTGGTGTGTTTGTAGGCGTAGCCCCAGGTGTGGATGTAAAAGCCAGCATGACGTGGAAAATCGTGGTGATCCTCCGGTCCGTGCTCGAAGTAGGGCGAGTGTCGATCAAAGCCGCCCGTCTTGTGATTTGCGATCTGATGTTCCCAGAGGCCGAGAGCAAACTTCTTGCATTGCTCCGGCGCCAACTCCCATGTCCGGTCCCACAGCATCCACGGCCGGGCAAACTCGTGCATGTTTTCATCGCCGCCCGAAGTCACGTAATCGCCCGTCGTTTCCCATGAGAGATGTTCGCCCCAGGACATGAGACCCGTCTTGGGCGACTGGGTGTTCTCGAAGAACCACTTGATCTCATGATCGGCAGCCTCTGCGTATTTCTTGTCCCCGGTGATCTCGGTGAGGGTGTAGAGGATCCGCAGGAGGTTCTCATCCAGATGGGGATTCGCACCGGTGAGGTGCGTCCACGCTGGTCCGGAGCGATCGCCGCGTCGCACGCCTCCCGGTGAGGCCGGTCGCGTGGTCAGCGGTTTCATCTTGGTCCGATCCCAGGCGCTCAGAAAGAGTAGACTTTTCTCGGGGCCATAGGTGTCGCGGCACTGATCGATCAGCGTGTCGCAATAGCGCTGGACGATGTTCAGATAGTTCTTGTCCTCAGCAGCAACCGCCGGAGCGGCGAGCACCAGAAAAGTGACCCATGGTCCGAATGACTTTGATTTCAAAAACATGCCGTACTCTTTCCTTTATTCTCCGACGCCGGCGAACACCTTGTCCATACGGCGCGAGACGTCCTGAAGATACTTCGCATCGCCTTCGTGCAACTCCGCGGTGACCCAGCCGCGGTATCCGATTTCGTTTAACGTTCTACAGACGGCCGGCCAGTCCGCGTCGCCATCTCCCGGCAACACGAACCGGTTCTTCTGTTTACTAAAGTCTTTGAGATGGAGTTTCCGGATGCGCGGCCCTAGCGTGAGAATCCAGTCCTGCGGATATCCCCAAAGCACGAGGCTGTTGCCGATGTCGAAATATGCCTGGACGTATGGGTCGTTCAGCTCGTCGACGTAGCGGACAAATTCGAGCGGACTCAGCATGAAACGGTTGCCTACATTCTCAAGGGCCATGATTACTTTTAACTGGCGGGCGAGCGGGAGCACTTCGCGAATCTGCCGCTGCGACAGCGGCCACGCATCTTTATAGCGAACCTCGGGCGTCACGGCGCCGACGATGGTTAGAACGGTGTCCGCGCCGAAGGCGTGCGCGTTCTGTAATGACCGGCGGAGGCAGTCGAGCCCTTTCTTAGCGATGGCAGGGTTGGGGCTGGTCAGCGGGCGATCCCAATTACCGGCGTTCATCACGGAGTGGATGCGAATGCCCGCCTTTTCGGCGCCGGCCTTCATGGCTTCGACCTTTGCGTCTTCATCAACGGTTACCACTTCGACGCCATCAAAGCCCGCATCGGCGGCGACTTTGAAGCGGTCGGCAAGAGGGATCGATTCAGAAACCATGTCCAGGCCGATGGCTTTTTTGAGCTTCGCTCTCTTGGCACTGGCCGGTTGGCTTTCTGCGGTTTGAGCGCCCGCCAGTGCGTGGCTCGACATTGCCGCAGCGCCGCAAAACGCGCCGCAAGACACCTTGAGCAGATCTCTTCGTCGAAATCCTGAAGTCATCGACTTTCCTGAACAAGAGTACTTGGGAGATAGCCTCCAGAGTCGCTCAGCACAACGGTGGCCGAGCCGGGCTATCCAGGCACGTCAGAGCCTTCACCATATCCAGCTCGTCGATCGATCCATCATGGCCATTGAGAGGTTCTCTTTCGCGCTCAGATGATTTCGCTCATCAACACGCGTCGCTTCTCGTCGACGGCCTTGCGCACCAGCAGGCCGGTGTAGGTTGCTTTCTGGGCGGTCGTCACCGGACTGATCGAGGGTTTGCCGGCGCGAACCGATTCAAAGAACGATTTGATCGCGAGCACCGTCATCTCTCCGCTGCTTTGCGCGGCGGCCAATTGGATCGGTTCGGCATTTTTGTCACGCAGATAGATTTTCCCATTGGTCAGGTCGATGCCACCTTTGGGACCCTGCAGAAGCTCAAAAGTGCCCGTGAACACCTTGTCCGCCTTTTCGGGACAGATCCAGTTGTGTTCAAAGTCGAGGAGCAGTCCATTCGGGAATTCGATTTGCGCGAGGTAGTAATCGGTGACGTCGCGCTTCGGGTCAATGTGCGTGAACAAGTCACGTCGTCCTCGCCCGGTGGCGGCGATGGGCATTTCGCCGACCGCCCAGCAGAGCGCATCCCACGAATGGCAGGCTTGTTCTAGCATCCAGTCGCCGCTCATCTCACGGCGGCCAAACCAGACGCTCGTATCATTATCTGAAGGCACACCGAGGGGTCCCCACGGGTTCTTCCACTGGGCGCGGCCGGCGACCAGCGGTCCGAGGGTTCCGTCTTTGATGTGCTGAACGCCCTGGCGGTAGCATTCGCTCGCCCTTCGCTGAAATCCAATCTGGGCGACCACGTGAGGATTCTTTTCCTGAGCGGCCACGATCATCTTCGCATCGGATGCGTCGATGGCCATGGGTTTCTCGCCGTAGAAGTGCCGGCCGTTTTTGTAACATTCCATGTACATTCGGGCATGCAGATAGCAGGGTGTGGCGATGAAAACGACGTCGATGTCATCGCGCGCGATGAGTCGTTTATAGTCTTCCGGTCCGTCGTACAGTTCAGGCTCCTGCTTGAGTGCCTGTCTGACTTTAGCGGCGGCCTTCTTGCGATGAGGCTCGAACGGGTCGGCGATCGCGACGACGCGGAGCGACGCCACATCCTTCTGCATGGTGACGGCCTGAAGCTGCGCCCCGCCTCGTCCACCGGTGCCGATGAAACCAATGCGAAGTACTTCTCCGGGAGATTTGGGCGTCGCGCTCGCAGGTACTGGGGAATCAGCGGCTTGAGCCGAGGCTGCCGAATGCAGCAACGTTGTTGCGGCGGCGAGCCCCGCGGATCGCGTTAGAAAATCGCGGCGGGTACTCTCGGATCTATTGAACATCGCTTCCGCTCCAGTCGCGCCATGGTGTATGACGGCGCTATAACAAGCCCTGTGGAATGAGGACACACTACCGGGCCGATCATCTACGTCAGCAGTAGTTGGAACGTCGATGTAGTTAGCCAAAAACTGTCACGTGATTTCACGGCAGCCGTGTCTTTCCGTCTCTCGGCACATAAACGCTTCGCGACACTGACGCTGTCATACAATCTGATGCCACGATTGTCCAGCAGAGATCAGCGTAGTTGGCGATATCAGACAGCGATGCAGGACCTAATCCTTCCATGCCTCAGCGGCTGTCCTGGCGATCCCTTCGTAAACCGCCCGTGCCTCGCGAAAAATGGCCTGCGATTCGGCACGATCCTGCTCAGAGTTATAGCGCTTGGATTGGTTGCTGACTTCGACGATTCGATCAATCCATTGCATCATCAATTCGGCGTCTTTTCGGAATGCCGTCGGCTGACCATCGACAGTTATATAGACCGGGCTGGTGTGTGCCTGGTGCAGGCTGCCATCGGCAACACGGAAAAAGGCGCGGGCCGCTACCCAGCCGCTGCGCTGCGGCGACAGATCGACCTGTTGGCTATAGCTGAACGGATAGTTTGGATTCGGAATATCTGCGGCGATGTCGGTCTTTGAGAACACCGGGCCGTTGTGAATTAACTCAAGCGATTCGATCCGTTGCATGCTTTCGAGCACGGCTTTTACCACTACTGCTTTATCGCCGGCCGACCACTTGATCGTCGAGCCGACGTCCTGCCCGTTGACCGTCAAAAACAACATGGGGCCCGTTGTCGCGAACGTTCGTCCGGCCTTGATGGCCTTGAAATAGTCTTCCTGGGCGAGTGGACCGTCGAGCTTGGCGTAGGTCCGGCTCTGACCTGTCGCCACCGGCATGACGCCGATGGCCGATCCGCCGGTAGCCGCGAGATGAAAGCCGCAGTTGAGCCAGTGGTAGTAGAGCAGGTTGGTGCGATAGAGCATTTCGCTCTTGCCCCAGTCATGCTCGCTCGTTTCCAACTCGGGCCCGATCATGCCCCAACCCATGCGAAATGTCTTGTCGCGGTGATAGTGATTGTGACAGAGCTGCATGGAGTCGAAGAGTCCCAGTGCAACGCCCACGACGTTTTCCGCCCACAGCGCTTTATCGAGGTCGATCAGGCAGCCAGGAGTTGTCTTCCGGGCGAGGCGGCACAGAACCGCGTCACAAGGATAATGCTTTTCCATTCGCGGCACATAGACGGGTTTGGACAGGCCATAAAACAGCGGTGCGCCCACCGATTCCCATGCGACGCCATCCGCCGAAGCGATGCGTTCGATTTCCTCGTTCGCCAGTGTGACCAGGTGCGCGGCGTCGGCGTGAACGATCGGGCCGTCGGGCCAGGCCGGCCACTCGGGCACGTTGTCGTTCCAGTAACTGAATGCCGGCATGAAATTCACGTCATCCGCAAGAGCCATTTGTTTCAAGATGTGCAGATCGCGCGGCAATCGTTTCACGTTTTTGATATGCCGATCATCGTGCGTGAAGTGGACGTGCATGTCGGCCGATCGCCAGCCGCGCTCGTTCATGTCGATCCAGCGATGTAGCGTCACGGTGGCCGTGGTGGTTTGTCCTTCTTTGACCGTCAGGGGCTGATTGACCGGAGTGTATTCCTTGCCGCGCTCGACGTGCACGATAGCCGGTCCGGGCGGAGCATCGATCGAAAACTCTCCATCGCACGAGAAACTGCGGTCGCGCTCGTAGGTCGTGCAGGATGGCGTGGTCGGTTGGAAAAGGCGCTTTCCGCCTGCCACCACCCAGGCGCGGCACGGCAGCGGGGTGGTCTTGTCTCCTTCATGCGCCCGAATGGTCAGTTCGGCTGCCGGCGCCAGCGCCGAAAGGGCGAAATTCAGGCAGACAACCCCCAGACAGCGAGCCGAGAAGCGATGAAGGAAACGCATGCCCGGCACCTTACGCTTTGGCCCGCGCGCCGGTCAAGGGATGTACAGACAATGTTTGGTTTGCTTGATCCGCGCAGACTTTCATGGGAACGTCATATGCATGGACCGGATTTGCTGGTGCCGCAGGTTGAGGCAGGAGATTCCGATGTCGCGTTGCGTGAGGACGACTGGTTTGCCAAGCCTGGTCTTATTTCTGAGCATGAGCGGGCCGGCGCTCGCGCAGAGCCGGCCGCCTGCCGACTCGTTACCCTCCGCAGATTGGATTGGGGCGCTGCTCCAGACTCGCGGTTTCGTTGAAGACGTCTCGCGGCCGGTACTGGATGAAATCGCGCGGACGCTACGCACATCCGCCACGCGCCCTTCGGAAGCCCCCGCAGGTCAGGCGGCGGTTCGGCGATTACTCGATTTACTCGGAAAGCATCCCAAACTGGTCACGATCGCGGTGAAAGGTCCTCGCGCGGCTGTGACGCCGGCCGGTCTGTATACGCTCGTCACCGACACGGGCGCGCTGCTTCTGAGAATTCAGGCAGGCGAAGGAGAGACGCACTTTTCCCTCGTGAAGTACGATCTGGCGGCGACGCGAGATCCGATTCCCTTCGACATCTTGCCCGGCACGACGTGGGGGCTCGTCGATTTGCAGAATGCGCCGGGCGGTCTCAGCACGCTGACGGTCCAACTGAGTCGCGAGGGTCAAAAGCCGGTCAGGGCAATGGTATCCATAGAGGCGCCGATGCCGGGCCGACTCAAGATCACGGTAAACGCCGTTGATACGGGAAAACCCGCGCCGTCGATGATCTGTCTGACCTGCGAGGCGGATGGGCGTGATCGGCGACCCAGCAACGCAATCGATCTGGCCGTCCAATTCGAGGGGCTGGGTAGAGCCGTCAGTCAAAGGCACGCGACGCTGCCGGGGCGGCTGGGTGGTCATCTCTGGTGGTGCGTGCCCGGGCCGTTCGATATGCCGGTTCCGCCGGGCCAATGGCAGATCATCATTCGCCGCGGGCTAGAACACGCGGCCGTTTTCGACACGTTTACGACTGCTTCGGGCAAGCTTTTGGAGAAGACTTACACGCCACGTCGGTGGACAGACATGCCGAAACTCGGCTGGTATTCCGCCGACGATCATGTCCACGCTCGATTGACCAGCGATGAGGATGCCGCGCGGCTGATGACCTGGACGCAGGCCGAGGATGTTCACGTCGCCAACATCCTGCACATGGGCGACATCTATCGCACGTGGTTCCAGCAGCGCGGGTTTGGGCCTTCGGCACGAGTGCAGGATGGCAACTACCTCCTGTCGATCGGTCAGGAGGATCCGCGCACGCACTCGAATGGATTCGGGCACACCATCACCCTGAATGCCCGTCGCTCGGTGCGCGACGCTGAGCGATATTGGCTGTATCGTCTCACCGCTGAGCGGGCGAATGAGGCAGGCGGGGTGTTTGGATTCGCTCATGTGCTGATCAACCACATCAGCTACCACCGCGGTCTGAGTCTCACGGTACCGGGCAACAAGGTCAATTTCGCGGAGATCCTGCAGGTCGCCCGAATGGGAACGGATCTGTATTACGCATTCCTCAATCTGGGTTTCAAGCTGAGCGCGACGGCCGGCTCCGACGTGCCGTATCAGGGAACAATCGGCGAGGTTCGCGTGTATGCGGGTCTGGGCGAGAGGGCGTTTTCGCCGGATGCGTGGTTCGAGGCCTTCGCTCGCGGCCGAACGTTTGTGACCAATGGCCCGATGCTGACATTGACCGTGGACGATGCTCAGCCCGGCGATCAACTCGACGTGTCTGAGCCGCGGAAGCTCAAAGTGCGGGCGCGGGCGTGGGGCGATCCTGAGGTGATGGTCCCGCGCAAGCTGCAGATCATCCGGCATGGAGACGTGCTGCGCGAGATCGAATCAACCGATCCGAGCCGCAGCGAACTCTCACTTGAAATGGACGTAGACAGCGGCAATGGTTTCTGGATTGCCGCGCGGGCAGAAGGCAGCGACGGTTCGTTTGCCCACACGACGCCGGTATACGTGGTTCAGCCGGGGTTACGGTTCTGGAACTTTGATGCGGCGGCGAAACTGCTTGACGAACGCCTGGCCAATCTCGCCGAGATCGATCGTATGATCGCCGACGCGCACGAGCAGGCGTCCAAGGACCCAGGGCCCGACCCGCTCGCGATTCAGGAACTCGATCGACAGAGCAAGCCGCTCCGCGAGGAGGTCGCCGTGGCTCGGCGTGCTTTTCAGGAGCTGAAAGGCACGCTCGAAGCGGAGAAGGCATTGCGATCCGGCAGACCATGAGACTCAATTGGAGTTGAAGATGCTGTGTGTCCTCGATCCCCGCGGATGTGAACGCGGTCCTGAAGGTGAAATACAGGGTGGCACAGGCAGCGTACTCGCTGCCCGTGCGATTGGTCAACGGGCAGCGAGTACGCTGCCCATGCCACCCAAGACTACTCTTTTATTCACTTCGCGGTGTCTCGCGATCGTGTCCTTGATGGTCGGGGCTGCCGCTCTCCGCGCCGATGATCGCTACGGCAACTGGATCGCCCAGAGCGAGCCGCTCACGCCCGAGGCTGAGCGCAGCAAATTTCATCTGCCGCCCGGTTTTGAGATTCAGCTTGTCGCCTGCGAGCCGGAAATTCGCAAGCCGATCAACATGGCGTTCGATCGGCGCGGGCGGTTGTGGGTGACGCAGTCGATTGAGTATCCGATTCCCGCCAAGGACGATATCTCCGCGCGCGATACGGTCATGATCCTCGATGATTTCGCGCCCGATGGCCGGGCGGGTCGCATCGACACCTTTGCCGACCATCTCAATATTCCTATCGGCGTCTTGCCCACGAGGGACGGCGCGATCGTCTACAGCATTCCAAATCTCTATCGCCTTACTGATACCGACGGCGACGGAAAGGCCGACAAGCGCGACGTGCTCGTCGGGCCGTTCATGTACGAAGACAGCCACGGCATGGTGAACGGCTTGAACTGGGGCTACGACGGCTGGGTGTACGCGCTGCACGGTTACCACAACGTCTCCGTCGTCTCGGGCAAGGACGGGCACAAGGTACGGCTTTACATGGGAAGCTGTTTTCGCTTTCGCCCCGACGGTTCGCACGTGGAGCGAATCACGCGCGGGCAAGTGAATCCGTTCGGTTTGACGCTTGATTCGATGGGCCGCATGTTCACCGCGGACTGTCACTCCCGGCCGATCTACGAACTGCTGCGCGGCGCGTGGTATCCGAGCTTCGACGAGCCGCACGATGGGTTGGGCTTCGGGCCCGAGTCGTGCGATCACGATCATGGTTCAACCGCCATTGCCGGCATCGTGTACTACACGGGCCAGAACTTCCCGCCTGAATATCGAAACACCATCCTGACCGGCAACGTCGTCACGTATCGGCTCAACCACGACAAGCTGTCGGTGACGGGGTCGAGTTCGCACGCGATTCATCAGAAGGACTTTCTGAGCTGCGACGATCCGTGGTTCCGGCCGGTGGATATCAAACAGGCGCCCGACGGATCAATCTACATGGCCGACTTTTACGACCGGATCATCGCGCACGACGAAGTGCCGCTGGATCATCCGGGGCGAAGCAATCAACACGGGCGCATATGGCGAATCGTCTATCGGGGAGACAAACGGCAGCCTGAATCCGCGTCGCTCGCTCGCCAGGTGGCTCAATCCGATCCGGATACGCTCATCGGCGATCTCGCTCACCCGAGCGTGGCATTTCGTATGCTCGCGGCCAACGAACTGGTGGCCCGGGCCGGCAGCAAGGTGATTACGGGGTTGCGAACGCTTTGTCTTCAGGATCCCTCTCCGGATCGGCGGGCGCAGACTCTCTGGATTCTCGAACGGATCAATCCGCTCGTGCCCGATCTTCTGGCTTCCGCCGCGGGTGATGCCGATCCCCTGGTGCGCATCCATGTCATGGGCATATTGCGTGAGCGAGCCGAATGGGCGACCCTCGAGCGCTCGCTCGTGGCGAGTGGTTTGAGAGACAGTGACGCTTTCGTTCAACGCGCGGCCGTCGAGGCTGTGGCCGTGCATCCGTATCCCGATCTGCTCGCGCCGCTCTTTGAGGCGCGCCGCACGGCGCCGGATAGCGATCCGCAGCTTCGTTACGCATCGCGCGTTGCGCTGCGCGATGCTTTCACGCATGAAGAGAACTGGTCGCGCTGGAATCAGGATGCTGCGCTGCGCGAGAACGGCGATCTCCTGGCAGATGTGGCGACGGGTGTCGATTCGGAAGCCTCCGCGCGGTTCCTTCTGACCTACACGCAGGAACACAACCTGCAGCCAGACCAACTTCAGCAATTCGGGAGGCACATCAGCCGCTTTCTGCCGGAAGCTGAGTTGCCACGTCTTTTCGAACAGATGACACAAGTCAATGGGCAGAACTTCGATCGGCAGGTCGCGCTGGTGCGGGGCCTGTGCGAGGGATTGCGTCAGCGCGGGACAAGGGCTAGTCCGGCCGTCCTCGCGCTGGCGGGCGAAGTCGCCGGCCGATTGCTGGACACGGCGCGGGATGCGGACTTTCTCGTCGCGGCGCAGATCGCTCAGATCGTCAAAGTTCGGTCGCTCGAAAATCGGCTTGCTGCCATCGCAGCCGACCGAGCGCAGGCCCGAACGCGCCGCATCCCGGCATGCGACGCGCTGGTGGCTATCCGCGCGACGGAGCATCTCGACCTGCTGGGCCACATTCTGGGCGACGGAGATGAGCCCCCGACGATGCGAGAGCATGTGGTCGGGTTGCTGGGCAGTGTTCGAACCGACAGTGCAGTGGGCATTCTCAGCAAAGAGCTGGCTGTTGCCCCGTCTAGCCTTGCCGTTCTCATCGCCCGCGCGCTGGCACAGAGCAAGCCGGGGGCACAGCATCTGCTCGATGCGGTCACCGAAGGCAAAGCTTCCGCGGAGCTGCTGACCGATCGGCAGGTGAATGAGAGGATCAAGCGACTGCGCATGCCGGGAATCGATCAACGCGTCAAGAAGCTGACCGAGGGGTTGAGCTCGACCGACGAGCAGCTACAGCACATCCTGACGGCGCGAAAGGCGGGTTTCCTGCGATCGCCGGGTGATTCGCAGCGCGGCGCAGCGGTTTTCCAGAAGAATTGTGCTATCTGCCACTGCATTCACAACATCGGCGCGAAGATCGGCCCCGAGCTCGATGGCATCGGCGCTCGCGGGCTCGATCGCCTGCTCGAAGACACGCTCGAACCGAGCCGCAACCTGGACCGCAATTTCCGTCAGATCGTTGTGGAGCTGAAGGACGGCACCAGCTACGTCGGCCTGCGCCGCGGCGAGGAAGGCCAGACGCTCGTCATCGCCGACGCGACAGGCCAGACGATCGTGATCCCCCAGGGCGACATCCAGACGCGCTGGTTCGCGAATCTCTCCCCCATGCCCTCGAACATCGCAACCGATATGCCGGAGAAGGATTACTACGATCTTCTGGCGTTTCTGCTCGCTCAGCGCCAACCGAACCGCACCTCGCAATCCGCCCGGCCGTGAGCGTTACGGCGCCGGTTTGCTCGATTTGATTTTGGCATCGAGTTGCGTGACGTAGTTATTGATGCGTTTTTCCGCTTCGTCCGCTTCCTTGAGATAGTCGTCACAGACCGTGAGTTTCTTGCGGATGTCATCGATGGCTCGCTGCATGATGTCGAAGGAGGCCCGCGTGCGGCCTGAAGCAGTGGGGCGGGCGGTGGCAATGCGCGATTCGATATCGGTAAGCCTGGCGGCATCGCGCCCCTGAGTCGCCGAGCGCAAACGGCGGATGTCGGCGCCGATTCCCTCCAGCAGCCGTTTCTTGCGCTCATCCCCGCCTTTGCGCGGTACCGTCCACAGATCCTCAGTTGTGGCGATTAGACCTGATCCATCAGGCCCCAGGCCTGCGCCGATCGAATGACTCATCTCGATTTGATGGTCGGCCATGAACTGCCGGAGAAACAGCAGATCCTCCGCGAAGCGCGGATCCACTTCCGCCGAGAAGAACTGGCGATAGGCGCGTTCCTTGACTTCCGGTTCCTTGATCTTCGGATTCCAGGTGAACGTACGATAGTAGAACTGCGTTCCGCAAAATGGGATCAGCCGGACGGGGAAGGGCACCTCCGACTGTGTGTCATACACCGACATGTTGGCGAAGCCCGGCTCATAGGCCGGTAGATAGCCGTGCAATCCTTCGCGTACCGTCTGCTGGATGCGGCCTCGCATCGCATCGGGCGGGAAACGATAGTAGGCGTCCCAGTGGTAGATCCGGTCGGAGAAATCGCGCAGCGGCTTACGCTTGCCGTCCGGCGTGGGCAGTGTCCAACTCATGCGGACTTCGAGCCACTCCATCCGTGGATCGCTCCCGATCTTACGAAGCCGCTCGTAGTACATGGGATCTTCATTGTGATTGGCGTAACCCATGAGCCAGATGAACTTTGTTTTTGGGTGATTTTTCCAGACGCTGGCCGTTAGCTTCTCCAGGAAGTCCATCTCCGACTGGCCAAACTGTTTGGAGCCTCGTTTGTCGAGCGGTTTCTGGCAAGTGGCGCATTTGCAATCGTCCAGCTCATCGCGAATCTCGAGCATGTAGCCGTCGACCTCTGGAAACACCTCGATCATCTCGGACAGGTATTCGAGTTCGACCTTCTGCGCGACCGGGCTCGACGGACACAGAGCGCCGCCCGTCGTGTCGGCCGACTCCTTGAACTGTTTGGCGATGTACTCGCCAGCCGTAAACCATCCGAAAACGCCCGCGCCGAAGTAGAAATCCATCCCGCGATCGTGGGTGAAGGATATGAGCTTGTGAATGTCGTCGTTGGTAAGTTTGGCTTTGGCGTAGTGCTGCCCCGGCTTGTTCAGGAAGGCGTCGGGGTGCCGCTCCGAGCGGAACAGGCCGTCCATCCAGAACATGACGCGGTTCATGCCGGCGTCGGCCATCGCGTCGATCGCCTCCTCCCACGCAGCGCGGTCATAGCTTGGAACTCCACCCCAGCAGGTCAGGCAGTAGGTGCCGCGCTCGGAGAGCGCCGGCGCTGCGCGAACATCGCAGGCCCTGACGACAACTTCTCCGGCCGGCGTCGCGGTCATGTATTGATTGATCGCCTCCTGCACGCCGTAGAGCACGCCGCGGCTATCGCCGCCTGCGATCATCAGCATCGGGCGGTCCCCTTCCAACAGCGTATTCAAGACGAACCCCTGGGGTGGAATGTCTGCCAACTCGATCTGGTGCTTTGACGCGAGACGGGCAAGTTCGGGATTCGTCTTGGCGGTCCCCAGGAGGATGCAGGGAGAAGCGGTATCACCGATGCGATCGTGTTCGGGAAGTTTGAGATCTTTTCCCGCGTCGCGACGCATCGCGGTTTGGAATTTCTCCACCGCAGTCCTTTCGACCGCATTGCCTTGGCGAGAAGGGATCAGCGTGGCGGTAGGTTTTCCGTTGCTGATCAGGGTGAGCGCACGGGGTCGAGGAGTATTCTCCACCGCAAGTATTGCTGTAGCGTAGCCAAAGATGATTACCGTGAAGTAGAAGTGAATAGAGCAGGCTTTCATGAACGAGGCTCCTGTGAAGCGAAGGTCGATTCGGGCCGTTATGTGAACTTCGCTTTCCCGCCTTGTCAATTACTGACTGAAAACCGTTCGTGCCGGTCCGGGGATACGATTATTCAGGAGCAATAATGATCACAATGTTATCAATCGGCACGGAGCATCAATAGGGAAGTTTGATCATAAGGCCTTATAGAATAATATCTTATAATCTGTTTTGTGGGTCGATTATCCTCGATACGGTTCTTCTATGACGTCGTTTTATTTCTCTTGCATTTCGGAACGTTCGTGTGATAAACTGAATTTCGTTCAGGTAGGCGAGATGCGCGAGTATTTCTGGCGTGTGTCTCGATGGTTACGAAGAGGAGGAGGCCAAAAAGCACTCACGTCTTTGGTTTTTCCAGCCAGACACGGTGCTTTCCATCTGGGTTAGATCTCAAGCTGCTGCCAAAAAGCGAATTAGAGATCTTCGCAAATCGAGCACTCTAACGAGGAGGCTGGGGATGAGCATGACATTTCGATTTTTCAGTTTTTCTGCCGCACTAATACTGGCTGGATTTGGTTCGCAGGTGCGGGCTGCCTATTTCGACGATTTCAACAGTCCGACCTACAGCACGTCGTCGTTGATTCTACCGGGTCAAAATGGGTGGACGAGTTCCAGCGGCACGAGTGGCTATCCCATTTATGCCGACTTTGATCCGTTCACGAACCCGGAAGGCAAGCTCTACGTCGAGCATCGCGCTGCGGGTGCGGTGCGTGAAGCAACCAAGACGATCACCACCATCGGGCCAGGAGGGGACGGTAAGATCTATATCCACGTCGACTCCTATATGAACCCTGACTATGTGAACCAGGTGGGAGTTGGTGCTCTGCCCGCAACACTCATGTCGCACCTGATGTTCAGAGATTCGACCAACAAAGAGCTCGTCCGATTTGATGTCAAGCCGTCGGGGATCCGGGGTCGCACGCAGGGCGGCAACGTCGGTCAGACCAACTACGTTCAGGTCGACTCTCCGAACGCAAGTCAACGGACCATTTGGGCGGTGGTGGACACCACGTTCAGCACCGGCGGTGTCGGTGGGAGCATCAACTTCTACGCCGACAGCATCGCCCCGGGGAACCTGCTGAATACGGCGTTGAATGACATCACCTATCCCTCCGATCGACTTGATTCCATCAGTCAGATCTGGGTGGATAGCACCAGCTCAGCGAGCGATCCGAACTACGTATACATGGACAACATCAGCATCGACAGTGTGGTTCCGGAGCCCGGGACACTGGCGTTCCTTATCCTCGGTGCGATTCCGCTCGCACGTCGTAAGCGCATTGCCGGCTGATTTGAACTGAGAACTGTTTCCTCCGATGTGCAACCCGCGACCGGAATCAGGTCGCGGGTTTTTTAGTGTCGATGCAGTTCAGGTTGTCGCCCCAAGGCGAGGTGGTGAGGCTTTTCGTCGGTGGAGTCGTTTGGGTATCGCTATCGAGTTGACTTATAGGGACTCCACCAGGAGTTCGCGCGATCAGAGCCGGGAGCGCAAGCGACCGGTGGGAAGGTAAACGCAGTCTCCCCCGTCGCTTGCGCTCCCGGTTCTGAACAGATGTCGCCGCGCGAAGTCAAAATGGAAACGGTATTTAGATCTACATGTCGAATCGCCGGGATGGTTTCACTGTCATCACAGGTGAACATCGGATCGTGATATTGCACTCCCAAAATGAGATCGGCGAGCGACCCACTGCGAACATCACTCACGGTAAGGTTTTCGCGATTCATAGAGCGCCAATCGAGTTCGAATGGCCTCCGATAGCTTGGCATCTTTAGGATTGGCTTGCTCGAGCGCCAGCCGGGCGGTCGCCGCGGCCTGGTCGAATGCGCCGCTTTCCGCGTACGCGGCGGCCAGCGTATCCAGTACTCTGGCCTCTCGATAGGATGTGAGGCTGCACGCCTTCTCCGCCACGCGCACCGCCTCGGCGCCGTCACGGAGCCGCGCATCCCGCTGTGTGGCGAGTGTCCAGGCCAGATCGTTCAGGAGGGGCACTGCCTCTGGACAAACTCGGGCCGCGTCGCGCAGCTCACGGACGGCCTCGTCGGGCCGTCCTGCCTGAAACAGCAGCGCCGCCAACTGGCGACGGTCTTCGCCGCGTGTGGGATCGATGTGGGCGGCGCGCTCATAATCAGCTAAAGCCTCGGCGAATCGCCCGAGTCGAACATCGGCATTGCCCAGGCCTGACCATCCGTCTGCCATTTTCGGCTGACGACGAACCGCCTGCTGGAAGCTGTCTCGCGCGGCCTCAAATCTGCCGACTTTCAGAAGCGCCGCGCCGTAATTTTGAAATCCTTCGGCATAGTCAGGCTGCAACTCGATCGCGCGACTCAGTTCGCTGACCGAATCGTCGTATTGGCCCAGTCGATACAGGGCGAGGCCCAGGTTGTGATGGGCGCGGGCGTAATGAGGGTCGATGTTCACGGCGAATCGAAACGCCTCGGCCGCCTCCGCGATGCGCTCCTGGCGCATGAGCCCATTTCCCAGGCTGACGTACGCTCCCGTATGCCGTGGATCCAGCCGAATGGACTCCCGAGCTTCGCGGATTGCCTCTTCGACCTGCGACCGCATCAAAAGAACGGCGGAGAGGTTGTTGTGCGACGCGGGCGAAGTCGGTGAAACTCGAATCATGTGTCGATACAGCGTTTCGGTGTCCGTCCATGCACGCAAATATCGTCGTGTGGCAACCGCTTCACCCACGGCCAGTCCCAGCACGATCAATGCGATCACACCACCGCGGAAGGTGGCATTGTGAGCTGGAAAAGTTCCATGCGAGGTGAGAAGAATCGAAAGTCCATTTGTGACTATCAGCAGCAGACCGATCGCCGGGAGATAAACATATTTATCCGATGCGATGACCCAACTGTACCTCAGGAGACCGAGCATCGGAAACAAGGCTGCGACGAAAAACAGAGCGCCGGTCAGAGGCGCACGCATCCATCGCACGGAAGCGACGAGCGCGGCCGCGAGCAGCAGTGTGAGAATCAGACATGCGATCACGACTAGATGGGAGCCGGGCGGCGAATACACCGAAGACAGGTTCGCGGGATAAATGATTTTCGCAAGATAGAACATGAGCAGATAGCTGACCTGAAACGGCATTCCCACCCATAGCTGTTGCCCCGGCAGCGTCAGCACTGCGTTGCGCTGGGTCGAGATGATGGTGACGACGGCCGACAAACCGGACAGGAAAAAAAATGGGATTTTTTCGTAAAGCGCGTGTCGATTGAGACGACGCAGCGGCCAGTAATCCAGCAAGATCAGCAGGATGGGCAGTGGCGTGCCGGTCGGTTTGGCCAGCAGGGATAGAAAGAACGCCGCAAGGCTCATCGCGTAGCTTGCACGGGTTTTTCGATGGGTATAAAACACGTAACCAATGAGTGACCACAAAACAAAAAATGCGGCCAGCAGCGTTTTGCGTTCCCAGACCCATGCAACAGGTTCCACGGTGAGTGGGTGGAGCCCGAAAAGAATACCCGCGAGCGCGGCTGCCCGCGGATGACCAAATAATTGATACAGGAGGACGATGATCAACATCGTGTTCAGTACATGCAGCGCCAGGCTGGTCCGATGAAATTGCTGCAGGTGATCCGCACGTCCGCCCAACTCCACATCCACCATGAGCGATAAAAGCGTCAGGGGTTCGTAGTACCCTTCGATAGTTGAGGACTCAAACACTTCTCTAAAGAATCTACGGATCGAGTCCCAACCGGGCCGCTGGATCAGCGGATTTTCAAACAGGTACAGGTTGTCATCAAATGAGATGGCTTGGGCGGATAGCACCGGCCGATGCACGGCGAACGTCAGAAGTCCCACGGCGCAAATGGCCAGCACCAGCGCAATCCTCTCGAACGTGCGGTTTTCAGTCCGACGATCGTGAGAATGGGCCGCTGGTTTGGCGAGGTTGGCTCGCTTCATCGAACACGGTCATGAAGTATTCGGGCTACTGGTCGCAAGCGCGACCAAGCTGATCCGCAAAAAACGGAACTGTGACCCGACGATTCAGTTTTCTGGTCCACCGGGAATTTTACCGTCCCGGCTCAAACGTGATTTCCCACTTGGACACGCCGGCCACGAACAGCCGGGCGGTTTTTCCTGCGAGTTTATCGGTTTCATGGGCGGCGGCGTCTGTCCCGACCACCTGTGGGTACCATTTCGAGTTATCGAGCTGCGCAGCATCCAGGATTTTGGCGGGCTTGCTCCATCCCCTGGGATTCTCGATATCCGGATTGAACGCGACGTAGACGCCTTCCTGCGTCCAGTTCTTGTCCTTCGATCGGTTCAACAGCATCACATACTGCTTCAGATGTGTGTTAAAGTGGACGGACGGTCCCCAGAAGACGTCGGCATCTTCTTTGTGCCAGTCAACCCGGGGTGGGTAGATCGGTGTCAATTGTCCATCGATGCCGGGTTCGCCCCAGGGACCGGCCGCAGGAGCTTTGGCGCCACGCTCGGTATCACCCTTTCCCTCGTCGGTCACATGCCATTTGAGCACCTTGCCCACGGGATGATCGCGATCCTCGAACTTCATGCGTGCGACGGCCACGCCCTGGTGGGCCTGATCGGGATTGTACGTGCCGATGAAGAAGTAGAAGTATTCTCTTCGTCCATCGAGGATAACGGAGAAATCGCCGTTTCCGCCCGCGAAATACTTGTTGGCGGTTTTGCAGTTGATCTCACCCGGATCGCGGAGCACGGTCCCCAGATCGTGCCACGTCATTCCATTGTCCTGCGAGGTGACGGCTCCGATCAGCGGAGCGGTCAGGTGGGTTCCCTGGCACAGCCCAGCCGGTTCGCGGTGATACCATCCGTAGAGTTTTCCGCTTGCATCCTTGTATGTTGCCTCCACCCATCGTCCACCATTGACCTGGTTGTCATATTTCGTGAGCTGCGATTGGGCTTCGAGGTGAAGCAGGTCAGGCCCGGACGTTCGCCACGGCACGCCGTCCGACGAGAACAGATACATCGTTTCGCCGTCCCAGTGCGCCGGGCTGTTGCAATCAACGTAGCCCTGTGACTTCTTCCCTTCGCGATAGACCCCGGGCAACCGGTAGGTTTCTACCTTCCGCACGGTGGCCGTGGGAGTCTGGGCCATCAAGGGTGCAAGGCACATCATCGAGAGCAGCGACGATCGGACTACAGTGGTCTGAAGGATCATGATCAGTGTCCCTTGTTTGGCAATTGTCCTGGGAAACGCCTTTCCCAATCAGCTTCATAACGTGTTGCCCCGGTCCGGCGACCGTCTCGGCATCAGGCGGTATCGTACCTTCCGTCCTGTCGCAGGACGAGTTCGCCCCAAATCATCGGGCCCACTGCGATCTGCGATGGATGCGCGACCTGTCGGATGTTCCAGGGTTTCGAGTCCAGGTGGAGCAGTGCGAAACGGCTCGGATGGGTTCGTTTGGTCGGAAATTGATTTCGCAGATTGCCCGGGAATCGGCGTTTGGGCGCTGCCACGCGGATTGTGCCTGAGTGCAAAGCCATGTAAAGCCATCGAAAGCCATTTGTTTTGCGCCCATCGGATTGGGGTGAAGACACCACCAAGAGATTCTGTTTCTGCAAAATGTCATTTTTCCCTGGCTCCCATGGGGCCCTTGAAATCATCTGGATAGAACATGCTGAGTGATCCGGAAAAGTGACGGGTTGGATGAAAGCGGCACATGCCAACCATGTTCTGCCTGAGGTTGGCTTATTTATAACGGTGGACATCTGGAACTTGCGTCATCTCCCGGAAGTTACCGGTCACACCAGGGCAACCGCATTCTCCACGTTCGAGGTGCCTTGTAGCGCCGGGCCTCTGTGCCCGACGCCGCCGGGCACAGACGCCCGGCGCTACAGAAGCCTCCGGATCCGAGAATGCGGTTGCCCTGACCGGTCACACATAAGCATGATTGACGCTGTTGTATGAGGTGGGACATTTTGACTATATTAGATGGATTGTAGCAATAAGGTTCTCACGAAAACCGCGATTGCCGTCGGCTATCGCCCGCCCTTCATGGGGGCGATCGCTACGAATGAATTAAAACGGTTATAGAAGAACGCGTACGAGTCGAGAGGCGCCTGTCAGTACCTGATGCGTTTCTTCATTTCCAGGTTGATGGATCTGAATTGCAGGGGTTATGAGAATCACGCGGACTTCGTCCAGCGCCGGCAGGCGAACCGATATCGCAATGAGTCCGGTCGTCAGACAGCCTATCCAGGCCATTCATGGTTGAGAAAGAGCCACCATTTCAGGATATCGCCGGCGTATGAACGGACCGTCCTGATCGTTATGATAAGACTGGAGATGGGAAAATGAGCCTTGGCGCGGTGCACCTGTTCCAGACGTTTCTTGTCGCCTCCACGACCGCCGGCGTGCCGATCACCAATCAATACCGCGCGGTCTGGGCTGACGCCTTCAATCAGGGCTTCCGTACGCAGGCGGAGATCGACACGATGGTCTCCCGCGCGGCCACCGGTCATTACAACGTGATCGTCGCTGAAGTGCTTCCCTATCTGGATAACCAGGGCTCCGCTCACGGCGCGTACTGGAACTCGACGACTGCTCCCAATTCGAGCCTGGTGCCCAAATCGACAAATATCACCGCGGGCTTTGATCCGCTGGCCTACCTGTGCACGCACGCGCACGCACAGAATCCGCCGATCCAGGTCGAGGCGTGGATATACACTTATCGCGCGGCGCAGAGTGCGACGGCGAGCTGGCCGCCCAGCAGCAACGCGACCCTGACCGCTCATCCGGAATGGCTCACGGTACCATTCGCCAGCGCGGGGACGCAGGTCGCAATCAGCGGGCTCTACTGGCTCGATTTCGGTTCGCCCGATGTGCAGGATTATTACGTCAGGATCGTGCGCGAGCTGGTCACCAACTACGCGATCGATGGAATCAACTGGGATCAGGAGATTCCCGTCACCGACATCGGCTACCCATCCAACAACAGCTACACCAACTCCGGCGTGGCGCGTTTCAACCGGATCAACGGCACCAGCGGCAATCCTCTGAATACCAATACAGCATGGCAGAATTACCGCCGCCGGGCGGTCAACGAGCTGGTGCGCCGCTGCCGGGCGGAGATTCCCTGGATTCGAACGAATGCACGGCAACCCGTGCGCCAGACAGCCGATCTCGTGGATCAGGGAGATTCCCCCGGAACTTGTACCTTCACGGGCGCGACCTCTTACGTCGAGTACATGGATTGGCCGACCTGGATGCAGAACGGGTGGCTCGATGCCGGAATGCTGATGGACTACAAGCGCGAATCCTGCGCCACCGGCTCACCCACGCAGGCGACGCAATACCGCAACTGGATCGACCGCATCTTCATCACGGGATGCTGGCATGGGCCACGGCACATGCTGATCGGCCAGGCCGCTTATCTGAACACTTTCACTGAGACGACCACGCAGCTTACGTATGCCCTGAATTCCGGTGCTCCTGGGGTTGTTACCTATTCCTATGCAAGTAACCGTCATGATCCAGCCGACCCGAGTGGACTGTGCGGTAGTGCAACCCTGAACGATCCGACCTGGTGGAGCACGATCGGCAGCGGGCTTTTCAGCACGAATGTTTCTGTCCCCACGATGCCCTGGCGCGTGCCGGCCACCGCGACGGAAGGGACGCTGTGGGGTCGAATCACCGATACGTCCGGCAACGCGGTGGATGATGTCAAGGTGGACCTGCTTTCGACCGGCGCCGCCTGCGGGACCTCACCCATTCAGACCGTGCAGACCGACGGCAACGGCTACTATGTGATGACTCTTGTGTCGGCCGCATCGACCGGCACGGCATACAAGATCTGTGCCAGCAAGAGCGGCTTTACCTCCGTGGCGATGAACAATGCGGTGGTCTTCCCGGGCGAGATCGTCCGTTACGACGCGGCTTTGAATTTCGCGACCTCCGGTTGCCGCATCTATGTCAACGCGGCCGCAACGGGCGGCGGGCCTACGGGCGACGTACATAATGGCGTGAGCTGGTCCACGGCGTTCAATGATCTGCAGAACGCCCTTGCCCTGGCCGACGGCAACTGCAGCAGCACGGAGATCTGGGTGGCCGGCGGGACGTACTATCCCGACCAGGGCTACAAGCCGACGGCGGGGACGAAGGTGGCCGGCAACGCGAATCGAGCCGCCACATTCAGCCTGGGAAACGGGGTCAGTGTCTACGGGGGATTCAACGGCACCGAGACGCTGCTGTCTCAGCGCAACTCGACCACAAACGTGACGACTCTCTCGGGCGATCTGAAGGGCGACGACGGCGCCAATTTCGCGAACAACTCGGAGAACGCGCTGCACGTCGTCACCGGCAGCTCCACAACCGGCACCGCGACGCTTGACGGCTTCACGGTCACCGCCGGAAATGCCACCAGCGATATCGGCGGAGGCATCTTCAACTTGGGCAACCTGACGGTTCAGGCCTGTACGATCTCGGGCAACACGGCCAGCCTCGAAGGAGGAGGCGGTATTTACAGCACGACCGTCGGCAATATGACGCTGAACGTCTGTGCCGTCACCGGCAACAAGACGGACGTGGGCGGCGCCGGCGGAGGAATTCGTACTTTCGGATCAATGAACATCAATCACTCGTTGATCGCCGGCAACCAGGCGGGAACCGCCGCGGCCATTGAATACGCTTCTGCGTTCGAGGGTGTGCTCACCAACGTAACCATCACCGGCAATACGAACAGCGGCTCGTCAACCGGTGTCGTGGTGTGTCGAATCAACGCCCACCTGCGCCTCGAGTACTGCACCGTGAGCGGCAATACTTCCGGCACGGGCAGTTCCGCGGGCGTCTATACTTCCTCCGGGTTCATTCAATATCGCGGCACCATCGTGTCCGCGAACACGATTCAGCAGTTCCTTTCAAGCGGTGGAACGCTCACCTCGCTCGGGCACAACATCTGCAGTGATGCTACGGGCAACTTGATCGGATCGGGAGATAAGCCCAATACAAATCCGCTGCTGGGATCACTCGCCAATAACGGCGGGGCGACGCAGACCATGGCGCTGCTCGTGGGAAGTCCCGCGATTGACGCGGGCGACCCGGCCAATTTCCCTTCGATCGATCAACGCTCCGTGGCGCGTCCGGTCGATGGAACCGTGGATTGTAGCGCCATCGCCGACATCGGGGCGTACGAATTCGTTCCTCCGGTGACAGCGTTTTTCACGATCAGCCCCAATCCCGCCGCCTGCAATCAGACGGTGACCTTCAATGCCTCGTGCTCCGCCCCCGGCTCGGGACATACCATCACCAATTACAGCTGGAACTTCGGCGACAACAGTCCGGTGGTGGACACGGTCAGCACTTCAACCACGCACGCTTTCGGCGCGTTCGGCAGTTACAGTGTGCAACTCACCGTGACGAATGAAGCCTCTCAGACGGCTCCGAAGACGCTCACCGCCAATGTGAACCTGGGGAATAATGCGCCGACCGCCAATCCCGGCGGGCCTTACACCATCTGCGAGGGGTCGCAGTTGCTCCTCGACGGCTCGTTATCCACCGACCCGAATGCGACCTGCGGCGATCACATCGCCACGTATCAATGGGATATCAAGTATCAGGGAGTGTTCATTGCCGAACTGAGCAGTTCCACACCCACGCTGACCGTAAGCTGGACCCAGCTTCAGAATTTCGGCGTGACGGGTTCGGGCACATACAGCATCGCGCTGCGCGTGATCGATACGCTGAACGCCCAGGGAACGAGCACGAGCGGTTCGCTGACCGTCCAGGCCACGCCGGCTGTGCCGAGCGGCATTCAGGCGAGTCCCACATTCGTCTGTCCGGGCGGTTCGACGCTGCTCAGTGTCAATGATCCCGGGGCTGGATTCACCACCGACTGGTTCAGCGGAAGTTGCGGCGGAACACCGGTGACCAACGGTACCGGAGCCAATTCCGTTTCGGTGTCCCCGACTGCCACGACCACCTACTATGCCCGGACGCGCAGCACGCCCGCCGGCTGCATCAGTGCGTGTGTCCAGGTGAGCGTCTCCTACAACCCTGGGCAAGACAATGATGTCGATGGCTACGGTTCGCTTTGCGACAACTGTCCGACGGTTTCGAATCCGTCTCAAGCAGACGCCGACGGCGATGGCATCGGCGACGCCTGCGACCCGCCGCACGTGCAGACCTGGTCGAGCGTGAGAAACCACGGCTTCGCCGGGCCGTTCTCCATCATCCTTGACCCGCTCAAGAGCGGCAACGGGATGAATGGGCCCACCGTCGAGACGCGTTCGGGTGGTATTCAGTGGATCGGCGTGACGTTTGATACGCCAATTTCACTCGCACCGAGCCCCAGCGTCTCCGTGACCAGCTCCATCGGCGACAAGTCGTCGCTGGCGGCGCTTTCGGTCGATGGACCGCAGTCGCTCAAGATTGCCTTCGCGCCAGGTGATCTGCCTGACCAGGCGTGCTACACGGTGGATATCGCCGGCGCGGTGAGGAACCCCGCGAGCCTTGCTCCGACCGGCGATACCAACTGCATGATTCGCGCGCTCGAGGGCGACACCACGGGCGATGGAATCGTCAATCTGAGTGATGTGATCAATACCTGGGTCCATATCGGCGCGAACTTCGCGACGAATCCCGCTTATGACATGAACCTCAGTGCCACCACCATCGACGCGGCGGACATGCTCTTTGCCAAGGCCCGGGTCGCTTCGCCCCCGCGTCAAGTTTCCTGCCCATGAACGCATGACTGCGAGGGTTCATACTCTCTGGCGCTCGGACGAAACGGCAGAAATGACGACGAACGAAGCGGAAATGGGGGAGATTGCAAGACGGCTGGTTGGCGCGGGTGTACAAGCCCGAGACCGCTGCCGAATTGGAGCAACTGAAGATCAGCATTACTCGCGGCCGGCTTTTCGGCGGGGTAGTCTGGACCCAGCGGACAGTCGATCGACTGGGTCTGGAAGCGAGCGTCCGCACGCGCGGACGGCCGAGAAAACTCAAAGACGGGGAGAACAAAACGGGGAGAAGGACGTGAGCCGCGCATGAAATTAAACCTGTCCCGTTTTTATCCCCCCTATGGGAGCAGATATGCGCTTTTTTGCATTTCGCATCACAAGGAAATCACCAAGTGTGGATGTTGGTCCAATTGCGCATGCCAATGGTTGGATTAAGAATGCATCGAGAGACGAAGCATATCTTCAGGCCGAGAAGATGATAAACGACCAAGGATGGGAGATTAGCGCCACGCTTGAGGATCACGTGGTGACAAAGGACAACTACTCTCCTGATGATGAGAATCTGCGGTATTATGAGCAGGCGTTGGTTGACGACGAGGTCCTTGTTCTCTACGTTGTAAAGTCGATCGGCAACCAGGAGGAGTGAATCTCGCCTCGTTGGGGGAGGGGTTTGAAAACGAACGGGACAGGTTTGATTTTGGCCAAGATGACTTGCTCTGTGCCGTTGTGTGATTCGTTTTGTGGGTCGACCCAGTCTGGTGTACGAACGGCCGCCGCAGTTTTACACCGTCCCCCGGCGATCACCTTTACCGAGCTTCGTAGAGATTGACTGATGCGGCCGTTGCTGGTCGCGGAGCACACTCCTTTTCCATTCCTTGCATCGATGCACAGGCTGGTTACTAATGCTGTAACATGGGATTCACCGGCCCTGCTGACGACTGGCGTACCCTATTATTGTTCTGGCCTTCAGCCGGCAGCCTGACAGCTTGACGCCGTCCGGGTTCCGGGGAAGATGGGCCACCACAACCGTCCGGTACTAAGTCATTGAGAAGATGGAGGCCAGGATGATTCCGCGGCAGATGCCGAAGTTCGTAGCAGCAGTAGCAGTTCTCTCGCTCTGGTTCACTGGTTCCGGCGGTCCGATGGCCCGCGCTGCCGCTGCTGATGACGGGAAGCGAGCCTTCGATGCGGCGCCGTTCGGGATGCCGCTGCTCGGTGATGACAATAAGGGTTACGGCGTACGCTGGGCGGAGCCTCGCAAGGTCCGGCGGCTGGTTCTCGATTTCGCAGAAGACGCCACTTTGCCCGAATCCGACAAGGTCCACGTCCAATACTGGCAGCATTCATGGAACGGGGGTCCCGATCCGATCGTGTCCGAGACGGCCGCCGGCGGTGAAGGCTGGGCCGCGATCGACGATTGGACCAACGGCACGTGGATGGATGCCCACGTCCATGTCGAGACGCAGGGCAAACAGTGGACTTTCACGTTTGCTTCCACCAAGGATGCCGAGTTCAAGAACCAGAAAGGCCCCGGCGTTACCTATCGCAAAACTCTCAAGATGCGCGTGTTCGGTAAAGAGCTGCCGCGTCCTGCCCGACTCGCCGCCTACACGGATTCCATTCCGCAGCCGCTTCGCGTGCGCATTCTGTGGGGTACGCCAGCCGATGCCCAGATCAGCACGGACCAGGATGGGGGGCATCTGGAGGTGTTCAATGGAGATGTCACCTCCGTCAAGGCCCTACCCGACACCGGCATCCAGGTTGACGATAAGAAACACTGGACGCTTCCGGGAGGAAAGGAGGCCGGGATCGAAGCGGATCTGTTGCTGGCAGCCGATCCGATCGACGGCCGTTACGACCGGACCATCGTGACTGTTCGCTCGAAGAACCGGCCATTTTCATTCGCGGCCGACGAGGTGGCGCGCGGGGACCGCATCCTCGTGGATGACTTTGGCGCCCTGGTCACACGAGCCGACGATCCCATCTCGCTCGAAGCGTATCGACAGGCTCGCAAGGAGTTTCCCGGCCGAACGATTTACGACCGTGTTTTCAGCACGAGAGAGCAGACGCTTTCACGGGCGTGGGATGACATGCCGATCAAGCGCCAGCTCTGGTTCGTTCATGGTCTGCCGGGCAATCGGAATGCGATGCGGCAAGATCCCAACGGCGATGTTGGCATCACCGCGATGAAGCATTGGTTCAAGCGACCCAACCTGCGCAGCGCAAAAGACTCCGATCGAAAGGGTTGGGATGGCGATTACCTCTGGGTGCGGTTCGGGTTTCCCGGCGAGTCGTTGCGAGCGGGTCGCGAGTTGCGCGACGGATACCTGCCCGTCCTGCGAACCTGGTGGGTCGATGGCCCAATCTATTACGAGCAACTTGCCGTTCTGGATAAGCTGGACGGCGATCTCAAAGACGTGAAGCTCGACGACCCGACCGTGCTGCTGATGAAACTGCGCGTGGTGAATACGTCGGGCTCGGACCCGGGGACGGCCAGCCTGCGTTTCAGTTCTTCGGACGACAACTCAGCCAAACTGACTATCGACGGCGATCGGGGTATGACTGAATCCAAGGATGGTCCGCGTTTTCGTTTCCTGATTCGCACCGGCGATCGTGGCAAGGCGGCGGCCGATGGCGATGGCTTACGCTGGTCGCTCGAACTCAAGCCCGGTGAGTCGCACGAGCTCTATCTGGCCATCCCGTCGATCACGCTGAATAAGCCCGAAGAGATCGAACCGCTCCGCAAGCGGGATTTCGATGCTGACAGCGCGCGAATCTGTGCGTTCTGGAAGAAATTGGTGGACCAGGGTTCTCAGATCGAGACCCCCGAGCCCTGGCTGAACGACTTCTACAAAGCCAATGCAATGCACCTGGAGATCAACTGCCTGCACGATCTCAAAACCCCGCGACGCTATGCCCATGTCGGTACGTTCGCCTACGGCGTCTACTGCAACGAATCGGTGATGATGGTCAGCGATCTGGATCGTCGCGGCTACCATGAGACGGCCGAGCAATGCCTGCAAACATGGCTTGACTTCCAGGGCAGCGTCATGCTTCCCAGTAATTTCAAGGATAAAAAGGGGTTGTTTTACGGTTCGGCGGGCTCGGAATCGGGCGGCTACAACAAGCATCACGGCTACGTGATGTGGTGCATGGCCGAGCATTGGCGGTACACGCATGACCGCAAGTGGATGGAGCAGGCGGCGCCGCATCTGATGGACGCCTGCGAATTCATCATCCGCGAGCGGAAGGCGACGATGACGCAGAATGCGGACGGCACGCGGTCGTTCGAGTACGGCTGGCTGCCGGCGGGCGGGCTTGAAGATGTGCAGGACTACTGGTACTGGCTGGCCACCAACGCCTGCTCGGCATGGGGCTTTGACGCCGTGGCCGAGTCACTGGCCGAGTTCGGGCACCCTGAGGCCGAGCGCCTGCAGAAAGAGGCGAAAGCGTATCACGAAGACGTGGTGCACGGGGCGGTCGAGGCGCGAATCCGCGCGCCGGTCGTTCGGCTCCGCGACGCGACTTACGTGCCGCATTACCCGTCCGAAGTGTACACTCGTGGTAGGAGCATCGGTTGGATCCGCGAAGTGCTCGAGGGACCGGTGGTTCTCCTTCTGACCGGGCTGGTTGCACCCGACACGCCGGATGCCAAATGGATCCTCAAAGACTACGAGGACAATCTGTATGTCTCCAACGGATCCAGCAACTATGGCTATTCGATCCCCACGTTCGATCGGTTCTGGTTCTCGCGCGGTGGATTCTGCATGCAGGCCAACCTGCTGGACTCGCCTCTGCCCTATCTCTATCGCGACGAGATTCAGCATTACCTTCGGACGTATTTCAACTCATTCACGTCGGGGTTCTTTCCACAAATTCGGATGTTGAATGAACACGCGCTGCCCGAACTGGGTTATCCGGCCGGCGATCACTTCAAATCCTCGGATGAGGCGCAGTCGACATACTGGCTTCGATTGATGTTCGTGAACGAGCGCGGCAACGAGCTGTATCTGGGCCAGGCGATTCCGCGCTATTGGTTATCGGAAGGGAAGAACGTGGGCATCGAGCGGGCGGCGAGCCATTTCGGGCCTCTCTCCTTGAGAATCAGTTCGCAGGCTGGCAGCAAGAAGGAGATGAAGGCTGTTGTCACACCGCCCACGCGCGACCGGCCGAAGACGATTTACGTTCGCCTTCGCCATCCCGAGTCCAAGCCGATGCAGAGCGTGACCGTCAACGGCAAGCCATACGATAAGTTCGACGCCAAGAAGGAATGGGTAGTGCTGCCGGGCGATGTCGAGGGCGTACAGGAGATAGTTGCGCACTATTGATATCGAAGGATTCGGGTATTCTCCACCTTCATCGCCTCGAATGGGGCGAAGGAAGCGAGCGGTAGGATGCTCATCGAAATGATGAGCGATCAACCCAATGCTTTCCTCCGCCACGTCGGGGCGGAATGATGCGGAGAGATGGCTTCCACGGGTTCTGTCCGTCGCTGACGGACGCCACCCGTCCCGGTGTACGTCGGGACAATCCTCGGCCCCATTCGGGGCCGCTGAGATGAGTTCGACGAGGATTCAAGATGCGGGTGACAGGTTTCACTATCTTCCTGTCGGCACTTGGGGCCATGTGGCTCGCCGGTTGCGATCAATCAAAAAGCGCCAACGAAGGGCCTGGGGGAAAGAAGCAATTGACGGTGGGCGTGGCGTTCGAGACGCTCCAGACGGAATACTGGGTCGCGAGCCTGGATGCGATCAGGTCCGCACTGGCAAAACAGAACATCGCGGTGGTCAGCGCAATTGCCGACGGGGATGCCAACCGCCAGCTCGAACAGGTCAACAATTTCATCGCCCGCAAAGTCGACGGCATCATCATCGCGCCCAAAGACGCGCAGACGGTGATTCCGGTGATCAAGGCCGCCAACCAGGCGAACATCCCGATCGTCTTGTACAACCGGCCGCCGGCCGAGAGCGACGCAAAGTCAGTTACAATTGTGGCCGACAACGTCGCCATTACGCGCGATACGGTGAACTTCATGGTCGAGCAGGCCAGAAAGAGCGGCAAAAAATACAAGGCGATGATTCTGATCGGCGACCTGGGCGATATCAACGCGATCGGCCGCCGCGATGGATTTGACGAGGTGGTCAAGAAGAACGCCGACATCATCGAGGTCGTCGCCAACGTGCCCACGGAGTGGAACCAGGAGAAGGCGCTGGCGAATGTGACCAACGCTCTCCAGGCGCATCCGGACATCGACTTCGTCTTCTCTTCGTCGGACTTTCTGTTTCCATCGCTCGTTTCAGCCCTCAAGCGGAGTAACAGATACAAAAAGATTGGAGAGGAGGGTCATGTCCTGCTGGGGGGATTCGACGGCGATGGGACCGCTTATCAGATGTTGGTGGACGGCTATCTCGATGCCGACGGCGTGCAGGACATGTACTTCGAATGCGAGCAGGCGGTGCAGGCGGTCCTCGACTTGCGCGCGGGCAAGCAGGTGCCCAATCGCATTCTTGACAAGGGGCTTGTGATCCATCAAAGCAACCTCAAAGAAACGGCGAAGCGGATGTGGGGAGCAAATATCCGCCATTGATCGTCAGTGGTCCGTCGTCAGTGGTTCATGTTCGCATCGAGCAGGTAACAAATGACCACGGACTACGGACCACGGACCCGTGTTTGGCCTCGCCGCCTCCAATCGTGGTTATCAGAATCTGAGTATCTGGTTCTGTTTCTGAGCGTAGCCTACTTCCTCGCGGCATCTTGTTTCATTCCCGAGTTCGCATCGACGCGCAACATCAATGACATCTTCTCGAACATGTTGCCGCTCCTGGCGGTCGCCATCGGACAAACGGTGGTGCTGATCACGGGCGGGATCGATCTTTCCGTCACTTCTGTCATCGGCCTGGCGAGCATCACCGGCGCCTGGGTGATGAATAATGGCGCCGGGTTCCCCGCCAGCTACACGACGGCTATGCCTCTGGGAATATGTGCCATGCTGTCGGTGGGAGCGGGGGTGGGGTTCGTGAATGGCCTGGCCATCAGTCGATTGCGGATGCCGCCTTTCATCGTCACGCTGACAACCATGATGTTTTTCTCGGGCCTGGCAATCTGGCTGACCCAATCTCAGAACATCTCCGGCCTGCCCGCCGGATTCAAATCCCTCGGCCGTGGAACGTTTTTCTATGTGCCGTATGCCTTGATACTGGCAGGATCGCTGGCAGTTATCGTGCACATCCTGCTGAACCGCACTGTCTGGGGCCGTTGGGTTTACGCGGTGGGGCACAACGTAAAGACCGCTGTAATCTCCGGGGTTCCCGTCGAGCGAACGCTGACCAGGGCGTATACCGTCAGCGGATTCTGTGCAGCCATTGCCTCGATTCTGTATACCGCTCGTCTGGAAACGGGGTCCCCAGCGCTCGGGCAGGGGCTTTTGCTCGATGTCATCGGCGCAGTGGTGATCGGTGGCACCAGTTTGTTCGGCGGAAAAGGAAAGGTCCTCTGGACAGTGGTGGGTGTTGCCTTTATCACAGTGATCGACAACAGCCTGAATACCCTGGGCCTTTCGTATTTTGCCATCATGATCGCCAAAGGCACGATCATTCTGCTCGCCGCACTCATCGATGTCTTACAGCACCGGCGGTTGGTGGGATGATTCGGCGTCCGGAAGGGTGAGCCGGGCTCGAAATACCAGGGTTTCAGGGGGGTCAGGCATGGTATAATGGGACCGTGCGGCCGAGTCGCGAACATCACCTCGCAGCTTATGTGATCTCCATCTGCTCGATCCTGCAGATGGCCGTACCGCTCCGCGCCGCTCCCACCCTGAATGGGTGGGACACAGACAAGATCTATGTCATCCGGACGGAGACATACGGAGAAGGCGAAGAGTTCGGACTGCCGCGAAATTCCATTCAGGTACTGACCGAAGCGCTGGACATCACCACTCACAATCGGTTCGGCACGATCCTTGTGTCCAACGAAAAGCAACCCAAAACTTTTACGTTTAGCAATTCGCGGTTTGCGGGCGCCCACTCGCCGTCCGGCGCCAGGATGTTTCTTGCGGAGCCGTATCATTTCGGCGATGGCATCATCAAGGACATTCAGTGCTTCGAATACAACTCGTCCGCCCAGCTCCTGCGACGGTTCTATCTGGGCAGCGCGTTCGGAGCAGGCAATGGGCAACTGGTTGACGGCAATCCGAACAGCTTCGTCAGTGCCGGCTGCCTGCGGTACAACCCCAAGAAAGACACACTGGCGTTCAGTGCAACATTGGTGACCAACGGCGGGGCCACCGTGAAAGGCAAGGTCTTTGAGTTCGCGCTGCCGGATTGGACAGCGGATAACGGCGTGGCGGCCCACACGCTGACAGCGGTCAGGGTGTATGAGCCTCCCTCAGGACACATCATCGCCCAGAATAAGCCGATCAATATCGACTTCGACAACGACGGGATCCTGTACATCACGGGGCAGACATTCAACGCGAACGGCGTGGGGGCGAATCAGAAAAGCGATGTCATCAAGACGAGCACGCTGGGCCTGACGGGCGGTGGCACAACGGTCATTTCCATCACCGGCGCCAACTCGGGGAACCTGCTCATCGAAGGCAGCTTTGAAACGCAAGCGCCGGTCGGTGGGGATTACGATAACGTGTATACGCTCGGTGTGCGCACGGCGACTAATTCTCTCCTGTTGTTCACGCGGACGGTGGATGCGGTCGATGAGCCCACGTTGGAATACAGCCTGGTGAACCATTCGGGCAATGGGAACCTGGCGTATATGGCGACGCTCAGTGCGGAAGCCTCCAACCAGAACGTGTATGCCGTTCAGCGGGATTATGAGAGCGGGGCCATGTTCAATGCCTGCTGGCGTGGCGAGGGTGTGGGCGGCGGGCCCAAGCGGATCAATGTCGATAACACCGTTGGCGTCATCGGCTGGAAGGGCTGGGACGTGGCCAGCCCGCCGCCGCTTCCCGTCGTGCCGCTGAATGCGGATCATGACGGCGATGGGGACGTCGATCTGAGCGATTTTGCTTACTTTCAGACCTGTATAACTTTGAACATCACGATTCCAAACCTTCTGTGTCGCAGTGTCGATTTCAACCAGGACAATGCGGTCGATACCCTCGACCTGCCTGTTTTCCTCCAGTGCCTGAATGGGGCGAACAAACCACCCGGCTGCTGATTCCGTCTGCCGGCTTTCTCGGTTATACCCTCTCACCATGGACGGGCACATCCTCGAATGCGAAAAGATCAACAAGAGTTTTTTCGGCGTGCCCGTGCTGCGCAACGTGAGTCTGACGGTACGGCTCGGCGAAGTCTGCGGACTGGTCGGCGAGAATGGTGCGGGCAAGTCTACGCTGATGAACATTCTGGGCGGTGTGGTTGCGCCAGACTCCAGTACCCTTCTTATGGAGGGTGCGCCCTATGCCCCGAAAGACCCGGCTGAGGCCTCCGCACGGGGGATCGCCTTCATCCATCAGGAACTCAGCCTGTTCCCCAATCTGAGCGTCGCCGAGAATCTGTGTGTGGGGTCGATGCCGCGACGCTGTCTTGCAGGCGTTCCCCTGCCTCTGCTCGATCGCCGCACGATTCGGGTCAGGGCTTCCGCGCTGCTGAGCGACGTAGAACTGGACGTCGATCCGGATTCGCTCGTCGAAGATCTGTCGCCGGGTGAACGCCAGCTCGTCGAGATCGCCAAAGCGCTCGGGTCCAATGCCCGGTTGATCATCTTCGACGAGCCGACGACATCGCTGACGGCCCACGAATCAGAACGACTATTCATAATCATCCAGCGTTTGCGGATGCAGGGCTTTTCGATGATTTACATCTCGCACATCCTTGAAGATGTCCTGCGGCTCTGTGATCGCATCGTTGTGCTGCGCGACGGAGAGGTGGTGGGCGCCGGGCCGCGCACGGAATTCACGATGCAGCGGCTGATCACACTGATGGTGGGGCGGACGATCGAACAACTGTACCCGGCGCGACGACAAGCAGACTTGCGACTTGCGACTCGCGGCCTCCGACATGAAGAAAATCAACCGCCTGCTGAATCCACAATTCAGAATCCACTCGCGACCGCAGAGCCCAGCGGAGCCGGAAAAACCGAAATCACAACTCCCGTTTTGCTCGAAGTTCGCGCCCTCTCGCAGCCTGGCGTCATCGAGAATATCGATTTCGCGCTGCATCGTGGCGAGATTCTCGGCGTAGGCGGTCTGATGGGCTCAGGGCGGTCAGAGCTTGCCCGCATCTTGTTTGGCCTCGACCCATGCGAACGGGGCGAGATTCTTTTCGAAGGAGTTGCGCTGGATCGGTCTCGTCCGCGCGAGCGTATTGCCCGCGGCATGGCATTCCTGACCGAGAATCGCCGCGAAGAAGGCCTGATGATGGAGGCGACCATTACGGAGAACTTGGCGCTCGTGGCTTTGCCGTCCTTCGTCGGCAAGGGACTTCCTCTGCTCCTGGACCGGCGGAAGATGCGTCAGGCAACGGCCAGAGCGGGCTCCGAAGTCCGATTGGAGTGTCGATCTCCGGAAAGACAGGCGGCCAGGATCCTCAGTGGTGGAAACCAGCAGAAAGTTGTTCTGGCCAAGTGGCTCCTGCAACGCCCTTCGCTGCTCATTCTGGATGAGCCCACGCGCGGGATCGATATCGGCGCGAAGCAGGAGATCTACGGCCTGATCAATGAACTGGCCTCGCAGGGCACGGGCATCCTCCTGATCTCTTCCGAGATCGAGGAACTGACCGGCATGTGCGACCGAATTCTGGTGATGAGCCGGGGCGAAATCCGGGGCAGCGTGCCGCGAGAGCGATTCGATAGAGAGAAGATTCTCAAACTGGCCCTGGGAGGAGACACGCCGTGAGGCCCTCGGCTCGGAGCAGGTTGTGGCTGATAATGCTGCAGAATGTGCCGCTGCTGCTGCTCGGAGCCGTGCTGTTCGTTTTCGCGCGGCTGTCGCCTCAGTTCCTGACGGTGCGGAATCAGCTGAACGTGCTCGTGCACTCCTCATCGCTGGCCGTCGTCGCGGTCGGCATGACGTTTGTCCTGCTGGCCGCGGGCATCGATCTCTCCGTCGGCTCGATCATGTTTCTGGCGGCCGCCATCGCGGGGAAAATGGTGCTGGGAGGCTACGGATTGCCGCTCGCACTTGCGGCGATCCTGCTCGTGGGGCTTGCCTGCGGCGCTCTGAATGCATTGTTCATCGCCCGCCTCCAGATGCTCGCATTCGTGGTGACGCTGGCCTTGCAGTACGTGGAGCGCGGCCTGGGGCTCATGATCACTCAAACCCGGGCGATGAACCTGCCCGAAAGCCTGCTGCAGCTCGGCGCGGCATCCATATGCGGCGTCCCCTTGCCAGTACTGATTCTCGTCGCCGTTTTCGCCATCGCGCATGGGGTACTCACGCGGACGATGTTCGGGCGGCACGTGTACGCAATCGGCCACGATGTACTGGCAGCAAAGAAAGCGGGAATCGATGTCCGGCGCGTTCTAACCGTCGTCTATATTATCAGCGGCCTGTGCGCCGGCCTGGGCGGAGTCATCTCGGTTTCGCAGTTGGGCGCGGTCTCGCCCAAATTTGGAAACCAGAAGGAGTTCGGAGCCATCGCGGCGGCCGTTCTGGGGGGCGTCAGCCTATTCGGCGGGCGCGGCCAAGTGTTTCCGGGCACGCTGCTCGGCGCGATCCTCGTGCAGGAGGTCGAGAACGGGCTGGTGATCGTGAACGCAGACCCGTATCTCTATCCGCTCGTCACGAGTGCGATCATTTTTCTTGCGGTCCTGATGGACAGCTTGCGGTACGCGCAGCTCAGTAAGCTCAAACGCCGCCGCATTCGTTTAGAGGTTACGGCGTAGGAGGCTTACAGCTTGCGGCGCGCAGCTAGCGCGAGTCGCAGGATGTGAGCCATCCGGTGGGTTGAGATGTGCATATGATTCCGCTCAACGTACTCTATCATGGCACCGACACAAGCTCGCCCAAACGCATCAAGCTGCGCGCCGGTCCATTATCCATGGAGTTTGATCCCGATTCAGGCTCGCTTCGCGAGATCCGATGGGGCGAATCGGAAATCCTTCACGGGGTTTATGTCGCCGTGCGAGACCGTAATTGGGGAACGGTCCTGCCCGCACTGCAAGATTTGCAGATCGAATCCCACGCCGAGTCCTTCCGCGTTAGCTTCGAGGCGAGGTGCCTGCGCGACGAGATCGATTTCACCTGGAAGGGAACCATCCTGGGTGAGTCCGACGGCGCCGTCCGATTCAGCATGACCGGGACGGCTCGCTCGACGTTCCTTCGCAACCGCATTGGTTTCTGCGTTCTCTATCCGAGTTCATGTGCGGGCCAGCCCTGCACGGTGGAGAAACCAGACGGAACCGTCGAACGCGGGACCCTTCCCGACCTGATCTCGCCCGGTCAGCCTTTCAAGCAGATTTGCACTTTCGCGCATCAGCTCGTGCCGGGCGTTAAGGCGGAGGTGCGATTCGAGGGCGATGTCTTCGAGATGGAGGACGAACGGAACTGGACCGACTCCGCGTTCAAAATCTACGGCACGCCGCTAGAACTCCCGTTTCCCGTGGTAGTGCCCTCCGGCGCGAGCATCGCGCAAACCGTCACGTTGCAAGTGAGACAGCGACAGGAAGAAGAGAGAGAAAGGGTGATAGAAGAGAAAGGGACGACCCGAGGAGAAGCCGGTGAACGAATAGAGCCCGAAGCGTCCCTCGACCCTGCTCGGGACACTGAGCTTGTCGAAGTGCGAGCGAGAGGTTCGTCGGTATCGCGCTCGAACAACGACGCACCTTCGGCGCCGTCAAGTCACTCCCTCTTATTGCCGGTGTCCATCACGATAGGCTCAACAGGCAGAACTCCGCCACTTCCGCGCATCGGCTTTGGTCTTGCCAGTCATGATGAACCCCTCAGCCCAGAAGAGATCACACGAATCAAGGCGCTTGTGCCGGCGCATCTGCGAGTCGATCTTTCTTTGGCGGGCACGGGATGGCGGGCGAAACTGTCGCAGGCAGCAGCGCAGGCACGAGCGATTGGGACATCGCTCGAAACGGCCATTTTTGTGAGCGATCGCGCCCCGGAAGAGTTCCTGGCACTCGCGAGCGAGCTGGAAAAGTTTCATACGCCGGTCGGGTCCTGGCTGTTGTTTCATAAGGAACGGCACAGCGTTCCTGAGAATCTGGTGGAACTCGCTCGGGCCCGTTTGCGAGCGAACTCGTCGTCAGCGAAATTCGGTTCAGGTACGAACGCCAACTTTGCGGAACTCAACCGCAATCGCCCGCCCGCCCACGCGCTCGATCTGGTGTGCTATTCGATTAACCCGCAGGTTCATACCTTCGACGACGCCTCGGTCATGGAAACGTTAAAGGCTCAGGCCGAGACGGTGCGCAGTGCACGCTCCTTCGCGGGCGGCGTGCCGGTGGCTGTTACGCCCATCACACTGAGACCGCGGTTCAACGCTGTCGCCACCGGACCTGAACTGTCTCCCCCTCCCGGCGAACTGCCCTGGCCGGTTGATCCACGGCAGATGTCGCTCTTCGGGGCGGCATGGACGCTTGGCAGCCTGAAACGACTTTCCGAGGCCGGGGCGCACAGCCTCACTTACTATGAAACGACTGGCTGGCGGGGTGTGATGGAGACTCGGTGCGGCTCGCCGTTGCCGGAGCGATTCCGTTCGTTTCCGGGAGGTGTGTTCCCGATGTACCATGTTTTTGCGGACGTGGCGGAATTCGCGAAGGGCGCTCTGACATCCCTTGCGTCGAGCGACCCGCGCCGCGTGGACGGCCTGGCGTTCGACGACGGAGCGGGGGTGCACTTTTTGTTGGCTAATCTCACTTCCATCGAACAACCCGTAACCATCGCAATAGACGAGGCTCGATTTCACACGCGAATGCTGGATGAAACGAACGTTCTAACGGCCATGCAATCGCCCGAGCTTTATCGTCAGACCGGTAATTGGACAGCCGCTATGGGCGGCTTTGTGAAACTCAATTTGCGACCCTATGCTGTGGCTCGTATCGATGTCGAGCCGTGAAGGCGGATAATGAAAGAGTTGCGTTTTGCCATGATCGGGACGGGCTTCTGGTCGCGCTACCAGTTGGCCGGCTGGTGCGAGTTACCGGGGGCGCAGTGTGTGGCGCTTTGCAACCGCACCCGTTCGAAGGCGGAGGCGTTAGCCAAAGAATTCAACGTGCCGGCTGTTTATGACGATCCGGATGAATTGGTCAACAAAGAAAGGCTCGACTTTCTGGACATCGTCACCGATGTGGACACACACGGCCGTTTCGTGGATCTTGCTGCGAATCACAGGTTGCCGGTCATCTGTCAGAAGCCGATGGCGCCCACGCTCGCCGAGGCCGAGCGGATGGTCGCAATCTGCCGTGAAGCCGGTGTGCCGTTCTATATCCATGAGAACTGGCGATGGCAGGAACCGATTCGGCAGTTGAAGCGAGTGCTCGTTGAGGGCATCATCGGCCGGCCTTTTCGCGGTCGCATCCACTACGCGAACAGTTTTCCCGTCTTCGATAAACAGCCGTTCCTCAAAGAGCTCGATCAGTTCATCCTCACCGACATGGGAAGTCACATCCTCGATGTGGCGAGGTTTCTCTTCGGCGAGGCGGAAAATCTTTACTGTCAGATCGATCGCGTTCGTCCGGACATCCGGGGCGAAGATACCGCCACGGTAATGATGCGGATGGGCGGACAGACAACCGTGACCTGCGAGCTGAGCTACGCAAGCCGCACGGAGCACGAGCGATTTCCGCAGACTTATTTCTTCATCGAGGGTAAGCACGGTTCCATTGAGCTCGGTCCGGACTACTGGCTTCGCGTGACTACGCCAGAGGGCACGCATGCTCGGCGATATCCACCGCCGTTTTATGCGTGGGCCGAACATACGCACGCAGTCGTTCACGCCAGCATCGTCGCCTGCAACGCTGACATACTGCGGGCACTGCAGGGCGGACCGCCTGCTGAGACGAGCGGCCAGGACAATCTCAGGACGATGCAACTCATTTTCGCCGCGTACGAATCTGCAAGGAGCGGGCGGGCGATCGAATTCCGTTAAGCCGAGATGTTCAGATTCCCTTTATGCTCCCGCTATACTGGTGTCGTGACGAAGGCAAGGAGTGAGCGCGTGTGCCTGGACCCGCGACATATTGAAGTTCTCGATGACGGCATGGTGCAGGTGTTTCGGGCCAAGTCAGGCGCCGAGCGACTGCAGATCGCGAGCGATCTGTTCTCGTCCGCGCGAAGAATGATTATCAGCATGCTTCATGCTGAGCATCCTGAATGGGATGAGAAGACACTTCATGCCGAGGCAGCACGGAGACTGTCCCATGGAGCAATCTGAGCTCCTCCGTTACGTGGTGACGGTGCTCGAGCGGCAAGGATTGAGTTATCTGGTGACCGGATCGGTCGCAACGATCTTCTTCGGAGAACCGCGGTTTACCAACGATATCGACATAGTTTTGGTTCTGCCCCGCGATCAGATCTCCGGATTGTGCCAGGCGTTTCCCTTGCCCGAGTTCTATCTGAGTGAGGATGCTGTTCGTGAAGCGGTGGAGCATTGCGGTCAGTTCAATATCATTCACCCGGCCTCTGGCCTGAAGGTGGACATGATGATTCCTTCAGACACTCCTTTTAATCGTAGCCGTTTCACGCGTGCAGTGCGGGTCAAGCCTGACCCGGCTTACGATGCGAGTTTCGCTTCGGTCGAGGATGTGATCATCAAGAAGATGGAGTATTACCGCGAAGGCGGCTCCGAGTAGCACCTCCGCGACATTACGGGCACATTGAAGATCAGCGGGGAGCGAGTTGACCGCGCCTATATTGACGATTGGGCGCAGCGACTTGGTCTCGTCTCGATCTGGCAGGCCGTTCAAGAGAAACTTGGAAAACAGTGAAGCGATGCCCAGGGAATCCATCGTTGCGACTTATTGGATCGAAACGCCGCTTGGGCCGGAGCAGGCGGCCGAAGCGCTCGCGGGCGAGCAATCGACCGGAACGTTTGTGCGCGTGCCCGGCGAGACGGATGAACTGCGCGAGCGATTTCGGGCGCGCGTGGAGCGCATCACGCCGCTGGGTGTGGTCGACACGCCGAGCTTGCCGGGCTCGCGGCCGCCCAAGGGGCAAAGCGGCGCGGTTCGATACCATCAGGCAGAGTTGCAGCTTTCCTTTCCTCTCGAAAGTCTGGGCCCCAGCCTGACCACGCTGGTGGCGACGGTGGCAGGCAATCTTTTCGAGCTGAGTGAGTTCTCCGGTCTTAAGCTGTTGAATCTGGAACTGCCGGCTCCATTTGGAAAAACATACGCCGGGCCGCAATTCGGCATCGAGGGCACACGTCGTCTGGCCGGCGTGCAAGGGCGACCGATCATCGGCACGATCGTCAAGCCGAGCGTCGGACTCTCGCCCGAACAAACGGGTGAACTGGTCCGCACGCTCGCCGAGGCCGGTATCGACTTCGTCAAGGACGACGAACTGATGGCCAATCCCCCGCATTCGCCCCTCCAGAAGCGCGTGGCGGCGGTCATGCGCGTTGTCAAGGAAAACGCCGATCGCACCGGCAAGAAGGTGATGTACGCCTTCAACATCAGCGATGATCTCGATGCGATGCTCCGCCACCACGACGAGGTCGTGAAGGGCGGCGGCACGTGCGTCATGGTCAGCGTCAACAGCGTCGGTCTCGCCGGCGTAGAGCATCTCCGGCGGCGTTGCGCGTTACCGATTCATGCTCATCGCAACGGCTGGGGATTGTACGCGCGCTGTCCGGCGCTGGGTATCGCCTTCCCAGCGTATCAGAAACTCTGGCGGCTCGCCGGAGTCGATCACCTGCACGTTAACGGGCTTCAGAACAAATTTTGGGAGCCTGATGACTCGGTGGTGACGTCGGCTCGTGCATGTCTGGAACCTCTATTAGGCGGCTTTCACGTCATGCCGGTCCTTTCGTCCGGTCAGTGGGGTGGGCAGGCGCCCGAGACACTTCGTCGCGTGGGCAGCATCGATCTGATGTACCTCGCAGGTGGGGGAATTATGGCCCATCCTGGCGGTCCGCCGGCCGGGCTGCGCGGAATCAGGCAGGCCTGGGAAGCCGCCGCCGCCGGGATCCCGCTGGATCAGTACGCGCTGGACCATGTCGAGTTGAGGCAAACACTGGAGAAGTTCGGGAAATCTTCCTGAATGGGCAATGGATTCTGGTTCTCTTCTGCTGACGTACTACGGCGATGACTTCACCGGCTCGACCGACGCGATGGAGGCGCTCGCGCGCGCGGGAATTCGGACGGTGTTATTTCTCGATCCGCCCTCCCGCGAGGAGCTCTCGCGATTCCCGGGTGTGCGTGCCGTTGGCGTGGCCGGTTTGGCCCGATCCATGTCGCCGGAACAGATGGGAGTGGAACTTCCTCCCATCTTCGAACGATTGCGTGCGCTGGCTGCGCCGATCGTGCACTACAAGATCTGCTCGACGTTCGATTCGTCGCCCGAGATCGGCAGTATCGGCCGGGCCATCGAGCTGGGGCAGCGCCGCTTCGGCTCCCGTTTTGTGCCGCTCGTGGTCGGGGCTCCGGTACTGGGACGATATTGCATTTTCGGAAACCTTTTCGCCCGCTCCGGGCTCGACAGCGAACCCTACCGGCTTGACCGGCATCCGACGATGTCGCGCCATCCGATCACGCCAATGACCGAAGCGGATCTGTGTGTTCACCTAGGCCGGCAGAGTGATCGCAAAATTGGGTTGGTGGATATATTGAAACTGACCGGCGATCCGGATCGAGCCGGCGAGTACCTTGATTCGGTGCTGGCAGACGGCGCCGAGATCGTGTTGTTCGATGTTCTTGACAATCGACAGCTACCGGTCATCGGTCGTTTGATCTGGCAGTTCGCGAGCCCTGAGAAGCCGCTCTTCTCAGTTGGTTCCTCTGGTATTGAATACGCGCTGGTTGCTTACTGGCGATCGACCGGTCAGCTCCATAAAGCCCCGACGTGGACAAGCAACGGACCCGCGGAGAGGATTGTCGCGGTTTCCGGGAGTTGCTCCCCTGTTACAGACCGGCAGATCCAGTGGGCGGTGGAGCATGATTTTTTCGAGATTCGGATCGAGACTGGTAGATTCCCGGAGCCAGAGCAGGTTTCCGCGGAGGTACTCCGCGCGATCCGTCTGGGCGCGGACGCGCTCGCCAGTGGCATGAGCGTAATCGCCCATACGAGCCGAGGTCCGGATGATCTTCGACTCGCCGGAAATCGGTCAGAGCGCGAAGCGCGTGCGGTTCATCGGTGTTTGGGAGATGCCTTGGGTCGCATTCTGCAGGGCATTCTCGAGCAGAGTTCGGTGACCCGCGTGGCGGTCTGCGGGGGCGACACATCCGGATATGTCGCGCGCCGGCTGGGGATCGAAGCGCTGGAAATGATCGGGCCGATGGCGCCGGGGTCGCCGCTCTGCCGCACACATGCGCCGGGCCAGGCGGCAGACGGGCGGGAGTTCGTGTTCAAAGGCGGTCAAGTCGGACGGCCAGACTTCTTCGACAGCGTCTTGCGCGGCTTGCCTGCGTCAGGCGGAACGATGTAACTGCGGCGCTTGGCGGCCGCCCGAGCACGGCGCGACGCCAAATGAGGAGATACGTTAATGCTGACTGTGGCCTTGTTTGGCGCCGCTGGAAATATGGGCACCCGCATTACGGACAAACTCCGCGATGATCGCGACTACTGGCTGCTAAATGTCGAGCCGAGCGAAGCGGCCCAAGCGAAGCTGGCCGGCAAAGGTTTGTCGTCGACGCCGGCATCGCAGGCGGTGAAGGAAGCGGACATCGCGATACTGGCTGTGCCCGACGCGCTCGTTGGACGAGTCGCGTCGGAGATGGTGCCGCAGCTCAAATCGGGGGCGCTTGTCATCTGTCTGGATCCCGCGGCCCCTTACGGTAAGAAGCTGCCGCCGCGAGCAGATGTTTCTTACTTCGTCACGCACCCGGCGCATCCGCCGCTGTTTAATGATGAAACCGAAGCCGAAGCCCGGCGGGACTACTTCGGCGGCGGCAAGGCGCGGCAGGCAATCGTCAGCGCACTGATGCAAGGATCCGACGAAGATTACGCCAAGGGTGAGGCCCTCGCCCGTCGCATTTTCGGTCCCGTGCTGCGGTCCCATCGCGTGACCGTCGATCAAATGGCCATCCTCGAGCCCGTGCTTTCGGAGACGGTGGCGGCGACCTGCATCACCATGATCCGCGAAGCGATGGATGAGGCGATTCGACGCGGCGTGCCCGCCGAGGCCGCTCGCGACTTTCTCCTGGGGCATCTCAATATCGAGCTGGCCATTCTTTTTAACGAGACCACCTGGGAGTTTTCTGCTGGCTGCAAGAAGGCGATCGCAGAGGCGAAGCTGCAACTATTCCAGCCGGATTGGAAGAAAGTTTTCGAGGCTGAACAAATCCGCGACAGTGTTGGCAAGATCACGGGTTGACAGAATCCGGCATGCGCTGCCAAACGAATCCCGGTCAACCCACAGCGGTGCACATGATTTTTCCGGTCGCGCAGAGCCTTGTTTCGAGGTCTTTCTTACTCTGATGCTGCGAATTCTCTTGAATACGCCGCTTGACAGGGTACGATCATTGTTCAAGACGATGTTATAGCGAAGGTTGAACTGGAAAGGATCAAGCGGCGCTAATCGCGTGCTGAAGCGTGTTTCTCTGTTCGTGCGAAGGCAGCAGGCAGCCTATAGCGCTGTTATAGTCATGGAACCCATTTCAATCTAGGCTCCTTCACACGGCCCACAAAAAGCAGGGATCATCCGTGCGGGGCAGTTGCTTCGCTGATGCAGCCATTCGCCGTGCGTTGTCCGGCAGATCATTTGACCGGGCCGTCAGTGTTAAGAATCTCAGCCTGAGAGGCTCTTATGCGCAGGGATGGTCGAGCGTTCACGCTGATCGAAATCCTGGTTGTCGTGGCCATCATTGCGCTTCTGGTGGCAATCCTGCTGCCTGCGTTGTCATCGGCGCGAGCCAGCGCGCGAAATACGATCTGCGTGAGCAATCTTCATCAGGCCGGCGCAGCGCTGGCCACCTACGAGGTTTCCTACCGCGACTATGTGCCTCGGGGGGGAACCATACCGAAATACTTCTCGGATGGCGACATCAGTTGGGCGATGGTACTGCTCCAGCAACTGGATCCTACCCTGATGAGAACGCTGATTCCCCAAGCCCAGGCTGCGGGCAGCGGGAACGCCACTTTTGACGGAAAAACATTTGAGGCTCGCGGCATCAAGTTGAACGAGCTGATCTGGAAGGCGATGGAGCGACTGCCAGTCTTCCGGTGCCCGGAGCGAGCGATCGATACGGCTCCACTCAAGGAAGTTGTCAGCTACACGTTGAACGCATTTAACGATCAGGCATTAAAGGCCGGGGGCGGGGGGTTTATCGACATCCGCCTGCCCACGCGGGTAAACATCTGGAACGCCCCCTCTCGTGTTGTCTATCTCACGGAGATGGATTTGTCCTCCGCCTCGACCATGGTTTCGACACATTACCTTGTGCCCGGAACCGATGTGGGAGACCTGAGTTACTTCGATTGTTGGCGCCTCCCCGATTTGCCGAGCGCGCCTTCATCTTCCCGCGAGGTCGCCCGCGGCATCCATTCTCGGCCGCGGCGGCTCAATAACAGCCTGCTGGTTGATAACCATGTTCAGCCTCTGGACGGGCGTCCTCGGCCGGGTGAGACGGTTGACACAATTACCTGGACAGATCCCTATCCCAGACGCTGGCTGCACTATTTTGGGGTGGATCCGTGAAAGAAGCGATCGAGGCCACATGCCATCCGAGTGCCCCGCGGATGAGCGGCAGCGATTCAATTGTTTGATGTGTTTCTTGTTGTTCGTCTGAAGGAGGAGAATCCAATGCGCAGATGCTTAGCCACGACGGGTGTGCTGTCGCTGATCCTGGCCAGCTCCGCTTTTGCGGTCGTGAGCAACGGCTTTGACTCGGATTATGTTTATGTGCTCGAGGGCGGGGCCAACGCGCCGACCAACAAGCTCTACAAACATCTCAAGGCCAACCCGGTCATCACCGCCGATCCATGGATCAGCGTGAACGCACCGACGGGAACGGCCACCAGCGGGGCATTCAGCGGGGTGTTTTTGACCTCGCTGACGTTCTCGAACTCAGGGAAGGCCGGCGCCCATACTCCATCCGGCTTCCGGCTCTTTTACCTGGGCAAAAGTAACGCAGTGAACACCGGCAACAACCCCGGTTTTCCGATCATTGTCGAAGTAGACAGCAGCACTCCGCCGGTGAAGCTGCGAGAATTCTATGTGGGCCGAGCGGTCAACGGTAACGCTGACTTTGGGGCGGCAACATTTGTGAACTCATTTCCCCTGGTGAATCTGCGTTACAACGCCAAGAACAACACGCTCATGGTGGGCGTATCTCACGACGGGATCGGCACGGGTGGTGTTGCACACATTTATATCTACGAGTTATCGCTGCCGGATTCGCCGGTCGGTACTGGCGTGGGCTCTCCCGACGAACTGCAGGGCGTGACACTGATGGAGACGTACGACACCGGGATCACTGGCGCTGACGCAGTCCAATTCAATCCACCGACCAGCGGCACACAGACGGGCGGCGGGGGCGTGAACCTGAACGTGTCGCCGGATGGCACCTTGTATTTCCGCAATCAGATCACCGATGTTTTCACCTTTCCCAGCACGGCCGGCGGGTACACACCCGGCGGAACAACGAGTGGCCCGACAACGCCCCCAGGTCTGACCAACGTCGCTCTTAACGCCAAGACGGCGACACTGGGTCTTGCTCAGATCGGCGCCGAAGGACAGTGGCAGTCCGTTCTCTACCGGCCCGCCAACAATTCGCTGGTGAATCTGCAGCGCAAAACGGGGGCCGGCTCGCCCGTGCCCGTCATCCTTGGCTACGACGTGAGCACGCAGGCGCTTTCGCTGATTGGCGGTACCGGAACGGCGTCCAACCCCGGCACCAGCACCGACGCCATGCGCGGCCAGCACAACGAATGCCTGGACACGGGGACTGGCGACATCTGGATCGCCGGGCAGAGCCTGCCCGGAAGTGGCAACGGAGGTACATGGAAATACGACGCCGGTGGGACCTTGACGAAGTGGGATACTCAAGTCGGTGGCCTGTCGGTGTTTGACGTGGCCGTCCCGCCTTCGGGCACCGGGGCATGCTGCATGCCCGCGTTTTCGGGCGGCGGGTGCACGCTTTGGGATCAGATCGTGTGTGTGAACGAGTTTCACGGTGGCTGGAATGGGCCGGGCAGCACGTGCGCGGCTTCCAGTTGCGATACCACGGGGGCATGCTGTCTGCCGGGTGGGCAGGGGTGTACGGCAATGACGCAAGGCGATTGCGCCTTCGCCGACGGTTTCTGGCAGGGGGTGGGCACCACGTGCGGTCAGTTCCCGTGCCCGCTGGGTGCGTGCTGCGCGGCGTGCGGCTTTTGCAATCAGACGCTTCCGGGCGAATGCTCGACCTCGGCCACGCGGTTCTGGGGCCCGGGATCCACATGCGGCCAGGTGACGTGTCCTTCCAACCTTTGCGCCGAACCACCCGTCGATGGTGATTGTGACGGTGACATCGACATGGACGATTTCGGGATATTCCAGCGTTGCTACAACCCGGGTGGCGCGATTCCCGCCGTCCCGGTCAACTGTGCCTGTTTCGATCGCGCGGCCCCGTTTGGGCAGATCGATCATGACGACTTCACTGCGTTCGTGAATTGCGCGATTGGCAGCGGCAGCGGCGTACCGGCGTTTTCTCCGTGCCCTTGAGCGATCTTGCTAAACCGCAAGTATTGGTGAATTGAACGTTGCCATTCTTGTCCGTAAGAGAGATGGCAATACTGCGCTGAACCGGTCATGTGCCTGGTATGCGGGATCGGCATTGCGACATGCGAGTGGCCACATCGAGCTGACTGGAACCCTCTTTCCGTTCTTCGCCCGGTCAAGTTATCAAGTTGCGACAGGGGGAAGGCGGAAGGTCGTTTATCTCCGCTTGATGATCGCGGGACCTTGCGTAGGCAATTCAATTTGCCAGAGTGCCCTGCCGACGCGGACGGTCAGGGGGGGAGAACGGTCGAATCCGCCGGAAGTGAGGTCGGCGTCGGGCATGTTGTTGGCCGAATATGGGACGAGCAGCGTGACGAATGTTGTTTGCGTTCCGTCTTTATTGAATCGCCAACCCTTGGCCGGCGTGCGTTCATCCCATTCGTAAGCGATGTGGTAATCGAAGGGCGCGCCGGCAGTCCGGCCTTCCGGCTCGCCGGCGGGAATGAGGAGGATTCCCGAGCCCCTCGGCGATTGGGCAAGGACGCGGCCGGTCTCAAACCGCGGTTCCATCCCGGCCGGAAAGTGCCAATTGAGCTCATAGTGGTGGGGCGTTCCGGATGTCAACGAATCCACCACGAGCCAGCAAGCATCTTTCAGGAACAGCACGCGGCGGCGGTGGGTCACGCCGGCGTAGAGCGAATGCGAGGCGTCCACAAAATCGTAACCAGCGCTCGTCTCGAAATGGTCGACATGAGCGGGGCCTTTCTTCTGATCCGTATCGTCCACTGTGACTGTGTTGTGAACCGCGGTTGTCGCGAAGTCACGCCCGTCTTTGCGGTAATTCACCTGCCCGGGATCGATCAGCAACGGCTCGCCATAACCGTACGCCGTGATCGATAGCTGATCCGGATGACCGTGCCCGCCGCCGGGTGACGCCTTGAAGAGCAGGTGCAGGTCCTGCTCGAACGGCCGGCTGCCCCAGGGAGAACGCATCACGTACCACCCGCCGTCGGGCCAGCCGCGCGACGCCTCGGCGGGGCGCGTACCTTCCTTCCCCTGTGTCACCACGTAGCCCACGTCCGGGCGATCGAGTTCTTTCCAGAATCGCAAAGGTACGTATGGGCTGTTGTCGGTCGAGTCGCCGATCATCGGGCAATGTCCATTGGGAAAAGCAGACCACGCCGACAGATCGATGCTCTTGCGGATGCGCGTCTCCACCTCAGGCGAAAAAACCTCGCCGGCTTGTCGCAGTTCCAGGTAAGCCGGAATGAGATGGTTCAACGCGAACTGGATATAGCCGGTCGAATCTTCGATTTCTTTCCCATCGGCGTAGAGATCTCGCAGGATGTTCGTCTCGACATTGGCCTTTCCCCGCGCGAGCCACAGCGGAGCGTCGTGGAACATGGGCCAATGAATGCCTGCGTGCACCACGGCGGCCGTGGACAGGCTCAGCCAGTTTCCATTGTCCCAGTCGTCATCCTTGAGGTAATCAATGTGTTGCCAGAGCAGGTAGAGCAGCCGCAGGCGCGTGTTGCGCGTGATGGTGGGTGAGCCGATCAGGGAGGCGTAGGTCCGTTGGAGGTGGTCCACGCGGATGGCGGTATCCAGCGAGCGCCAGTTCATGCCGATTTCCGGCGCCCATTTTTGCCACGACACAAATCGCTCGCCTCGCTCGGGCAATGGAGACGCGTCCATCCACGAGAGCAGAAGGTGTTGCATCTCGCTTGCGATTCGCTCGTCCTTGTCGGCACGATAGACACTGCCCATGCGTGAGAGCCACGTCATTCGATTGAGGCTCACGCGCCACTCATAGTCCCGGTGGCAGCTCCAATCGACCTCCGCGCCGAATTGCTGCACGATCTTGCCATACGTGAAGCAGTGGCGCATTGCATTTTCCGCGGTCTGACGGTTCTTCTTCTCCGTGACGGCGCCGGCTGGCACGGCCGGGCCCGCCGAAGCTGCGCGTGCGTCTTTCTTGTTCCATTCCTGGTCGAACCAGGCGATCAGCAGGTCTGCCGCTTTCTCAGCCGCGGCCGGCTCACCTTTATTCGCTCGTTCCAGTTCTGTCCTGAAGTCGCTCAGGCCGGGCACATCGTCGCGCAGAGTGGACGCCAGTTTCCGCACCAGCGTCGCATCGTCGGACTCAGATCGCCCGGACGGCCGGGTCGTCGGATCGGACGAATGAACGTACAACACCCAGTCGTTCCCGTCAGGCGCCTTCACGACATTTCCGGCTTCGGGTCGTACGTGGGGGCCCTCCTGCCACCAGCCCGTGCGGGGATCGAACCAGCGGGCCGAGAGATTGTTCTTGCCCGCGGAACTCAGATCGATACGTGCTTCTCCACCTCCGGTGAAGTAGAAGACAAAGTGTCCGGGGGGAGCAGCCATGCAGAAGCCGTTCGACGTCAGTTCGTCGTGAACTTCAAGGTCACGATAAGGCAGGGCCTCGAAGAAATGGCGTAGATGCTTGAGTTGTCTGGCGGTAATGCCCTGGCCCGGGACTCCCATATAGAAGTAGGCGGTGTCGTTGCTCTGATCGCCATAGGTTGCGTAGCCGCCCGCCATCGCCATCGACCAGTGGTTGCGCCGCACGCGAGCGGGATCCTGGCCGTGGCCTGACCGGAATGTCTTCCCTTCGTAGCCGTACTCCTCATTAACATAAGGCTTGTGAAGGTCACGGTATTTGAGTACCCAGTCGTGGATTTCCTTCGGATCGCCGTGTTGTTGCGTGATGATGAAGCCGGCCCAGTCAGACTGTGGGTAAAGGAAATCCGCGTAAGCATGCGCCGAAATCAAGCGATGGAACGGGTCTATAGCCCGCACGACGGCGCCCATTGCATTTCCCCAGTTCACATCGCGATACTCGTTGTGCTCGTTGCCCAGGTCCCACCACACGTTATCGAGGGCAGCGAGCCGCGCGACCGCGTAGCGGTAGAGACGCAGCTCGGCCTCCGTGAGCGCACCATATTCACCGGGCAAATTCTGCTTCTCGATCGTGAAGATGCAGGTCGCGACGATCCCGCGGTCGCGCATCCGACGTACCGCGCGGTCAACTCGCTGCCAGTATGTGACGTTAAACCGGGTGAAATCGTAGTGGTGTGGCTCGCCGAGCCAGGCCGGCAAGGGGTTCACACGGCCGGGGAGCGAGCCGTAATTGGGGCGCGCGTCGGCATTGGTGACGCCGTACTCCACGTCCTTGCTGGTTCGCTTGTCGAAGTCTCTGGGGTAGCCGGTGAGCAGAAAGCGGATCTTGTTGAATCCCTCCTGTACACAGTAGTCAATCGTCGCGTCGACCTGCGCATCGTCGTTCGAAGGATCCAGCAGGTGGTAGGCCGTAAAACCCAGATGGTAGAAGGGGACTCGCGTTCCGGCATAAATGAAATGTTTGGGGTGTTTGGGATCGGCGATGACCGGGCCGGGAAGTGCGCCAGTTGGGGCCGCGCCTGTCGGGGCGGAACCAGTCGGCGCAGTCGGGTCTAATGGTTTCGAGGGAAGCGTTCCGTTGAAGTGCTGGTCGATCCCAGGGCCTCGGAGCGTAATCGCGTACTTATAGCGCACGCCCGCGCGGTCCGGGCAGAATCGGATTCGAAAGACAGATCCGTCCTGCGCGTCGCAGAACCCGGGGACGCGCCATCGCTGGCCGTCCGGCGCTGAGAAATCAGCCCAGCACTCGACCTCAGTGAAGGGGTTCTGGAAAGCAGGCTTCTCGACGTGAAGCACGAACTCGGCCACGTCAAAGCATGCAACGGTTGACGCAGGTTTCAATGTCGCTTCAGGTGCGGCGGCCGCCGAGATCGCTGCGGTAAGCAGGAACGTCGGAATCACGGTAAGCCCGATGATACGATCGAATCTCACAAGTAACCGTTGTCGGAAGCGCCGAGCTTCTCCGATCCCGCGTGAATCAGTACTCGCGGCCATGTCGAGACGTCGAGCCTGGCGCCACGTTTTACTGAACACGCGCATTCTCCTGCACCTAGGACACAAATCGCATCCCTCGCCAACCTTTTGAAGAGACTGAACCCCTACCCCGCGGTGGATGTTACGGGCGAAGCCACAAGCGTACTCGCGGTGCACAAAGCGTGCGATCGAGCCTTCATCGCGAGTCTCTTCCCGCCGCTGCCACCGCTCTCGCCTCATTGCTGACATTGTCACAAGTGGATAGGGGCGCGCCAAACGGGTAGCCAGCTGGGTTCGCTCTCACCCGCTCAAATCGGCTTTTTACCGATGGATTGGAATTCAGAGCAGAGGATCCCTGGTTGGCACCGATGTTGTGAGAAGGGAGGTTCGCGTTGCCGTGCGGATTGTTTTACCCAACTCATTATTCTGAATAGAGATATAGACGAGATCTCGCGGAGAAAGAGACACGGAAACCGGCCTCTGGTCAGGCTCCGCGCGTCTCAGGCGGAGGGCCACCGGCCAGTGGGGGGTTTGAGCGGACTTTCGTGAGTCATCAGGATTTCCTCTGGATTTGGGGCACGTCGCGCAGTTAGAATTGCCAGCTCAGGCTGCTGACAGCGTCAGTAATGCCATCAACCAGACGCATCTTAGGGAAGTCCGCAATCCGCGGATTCCGCGAGGCGGCCACCCTCGGCTCATGACCGCGGAGCAGAACCGGGGCGGAGACTCTAGCAAGCATGTTCATCGGGCGCACTTCTTTCGAGAGGGGTCGGACGCATGGCATTTCATCGGCGGAGAGGTCCGCGTTCACGCTGATTGAGATCCTGGTGGTCGTTGCGATCATTGCTTTGCTGCTTGCGATCCTGATCCCATCGCTTTCGCGGGCACGAGAGCAGGCCAAGGTGGTGACATGTGCCGCCAACGAGCAGCAAATCGGGCGAATGGTGACCCAGTACACCGCCGAGAACAGGGGCTATGTTCCGGTCGTGCTCAACTACGCCGCACATGGGACAAACGTGGGCAGTGTACCGAACGTGCCGGTGCCCGCGCGGGCCGGTTCAATGTCGATCGCTCTGCGTGGCTATGCAAATCGTCCTTCCCGGACCCTGGTTGACAGTAGCTCCAACTTCTACTTCGACAAGAGCTGGAACAACGCGACGCTCCTGCTTTATGAAAAAACAATGATGCCGGAGTGTTTCGCATGTCCCTTCGGTCGCCGAGGCGACCGCACTGAAACATCGACCGTCACTTCATCCTGGATTCTGTATACGGTTACAGGGCACACAGAAAGCTATGACACCTGGCGTTGGCAATCACATTACCCGGGTCGCGATGTGATTAAGGACAAGGGCGTGCCCTGGTCTGGGACAAGGGCCCCCGGGGATGGCGTTGTGCAATACGGCGAGTTCAGTTGGAACCGGGGCGGATGGGACGACGGGATGTACAACGGCAGCAATATGAAGCCCGATGTCATCAATGCGGCGCGGCGGTGGGAGATCAGCGATGGCCGTTTTGTCCCGAACTCCTCAAACCCGGTGCCGATCGGTCAGCCGAGCAGCGTGGCGGTGAGCTGGTGCATTCTGGGCGAGTCCATGGATTGGTATTCGGGCACCAAATGGTATCGCGTCAACCTTGGCAGTCATCGCGGTTCGCTGGGCGGTGGCACGAACGCCCTGTTCGCCGACGGCCATGTGAAGTGGATCAAGGGGACGCGGCTCGGTTGGCCCTGACCGCGTTCCCTCACTGGGATGGCGCAATTGCCTGGAGCCGGCGGATCCCCGATTTGGGGGCTTCCGAAGACTGCAAGGCTGTTGTGAAGGGAGCACATCCACCCTGAAGGAGGGTTTAAGAACATGTCAATGCGCATAAGTATTTTTATCACACCAGTTGCCGCGTTGCTGGCCGCGATGCCGGCATGGGCGGAGGTCAACCTTTCCAGCACATTGGGATCCTAAGCTTAGAATTCCACGTGGACAAGTTGTCG